>Ga0315336_1002768_pt1 | contig 25630 bp, 17 predicted proteins | sample ASW5metaG_FD_204512 | JGI IMG/M metagenome (GOLD analysis project Ga0315336, IMG submission 204512) | Ammonia-oxidizing marine archaeal communities from Monterey Bay, California, United States - ASW #5 | ecosystem: Environmental > Aquatic > Marine > Intertidal zone | place: USA: California... | reverse complement strand
CCAAACGTTTGACCTGTTTGGGGTCCGGATCGGAGTGGTGATCTGCTTCGCGGGATTTCGTTTCGCGGAAACAACCGAGGAGTGCGTCCGCCAAGGCGCGCAGCTGGTTTTTCATCCTCAGAACAATACCACCCGTCCCAACGACTGGAAGATCCCCATACATCACGCCATGCTCACGACCCGCGCGGCAGAAAACACCATCTGGTTCGCCTCGTGCAACGTGTGTTACCCGGAACACCAGAATTGCCGCTCGATGATCGTGGCCCCCGACGGGCAGATCCATGCGCAGACCGAGCTGAAGCGGGAGGAACTGCTCGTCGCCGACATCGACATCGACCGGGCAACGCGGGCCATGTTTGAGTTCAATCCGGAGGCCTGCACACCACTGCTGTTTTCCGACACCGTTTCACCGGATGAAATCGCCGGATGACCGGAACCGGACGCCAGCACGTGAAATCGCCGTGGAAACGGCCAGAAGAGCGCGGCCCCGAAAGGGGACACCCACATTCCCCCGAAAGGGGACACCCACATTCCGGATCACAGGCGGTTGCCGCGACGTGAGCGACTAGTGAATAGGTGATGTGAGAAGGATAGAACGAGGGGTTCAGGGATCGGCGCTCAGACGCAATCCGCGAATCAACCGCAGTGCGCCCGGCTGATGAGGCCTAGAACTCCCGGCGGTAGCGGGCCGAAAACGCAGCCCTTATCTCCAATTGTGCACGGAGGTTCGGTTGATCTATTTCACCAAGTGTGGCGGGCAGATGCCGGCCACGAGGGCACGACAGTGGGTGTCCCCTTTGCTCCATTGCTTCCTTTATCGAGGTTTTCTTGCCAAACGAAATCGCCCCCGGTAGCGTGCAATGGAACGAAATGATGAGCCGGACCAGCCCGGCTGGCTCGCTTCGCTCGTTCACGTCAACTCCCGGCCTGATTATTGTTGGCTTGATGTGATACGTTTGCCAGCTATTCGTGATCGAGGATCAAAGAATGAACACTGCACGCTTCGCACGCTCACGATTTCGAAAGACCATGGCTGCATTCTGTTGCCTGCCTCTGGTTATTACATCGTGCACGAACCAAAGCTCTGTTGACTCGACTCCCAGTGGTCTTTCACCCGTTTCTTCGGATCCGTCCAAGAAATCTGCGGATCCGGACAAGAAAAATGTGGGCGAAGACGCAGACAAGGCACTCATTCAGGGCGTGTGGAAAATCACCCGTTCCGTGCGTGCCGGGACCGAAGTTCCAATAGAGCAAGTACAAAGTTCATCGTGCCAGTTTGAAGATAATCACTGGATACCCGATCGCAACCGAAATGACTATTCCACGTTTGAACTCGATTCGGGTTGTGATCCAAAGACAATTGACATTGTCGATCGGGAGGAAAATCGAATGCTTGGCGTCTATTCGCTAACCGGGGATAACCTGAGCATTTGTGTTGCGAGAGCGGGCGTATCGCGGCCCAGTGTCATCGTGTCTACTGCGGACTGCAATTGCTTCCTCATCGAAATGCAACGCGCCGCAAGATAATCGGGTTTGCTGAAATCAGTATGTCATGGCCGAGGGTGGATCGACAGGATGAACCGGTCGATCTCAACCTGAAACGTCTTCCGCGTCGTTTCCATGGCGGCAGCAATCGTGTTGTCACCGAAACGCAGAACAGCGGGATCAACGGCCAGCGTGAGTCGCTGAAGACCCGGTCCCTTCAGTTCCATCTTCGTCAGTCGTGACTCCGGAATCGCGTGGTTGTTCAGTGACAGTTGGAGGTGGTCTTCGGCGGTCATTCCGGTGACGATCATCTGCAGCGAGACTTGCACTGGATGCTTTGACGGCTGTTCGGCCGCGCGGAGTCGGGCCGTCGCAATGCTCTTCCCTGGATTGGCGGAGAGAACGATCTTGTCCCTGCGGATCACGCCGGTGGGAGACTGGTTGTGCCACAGTGGTTGGTTTTTGCCGGTCCAAAGTGGGTAGGCCAGGTATTGCCTGGATCCCGTGCGACAGGCGGCCGGGTTCTTGAGCTGCGTCAATACATCAAGACTGCGTGTGGGCCACACGTTCCCCGGTCCAGCCTCCACGTTTTCATGCGTATACCCCCAGGTCCAAAAGTAATTGTAGGCCGACAGTCCATCCGCTCCAAAGGCGTAGAAATTGTTGGCGGCCGCCTTGTATTGGGCGGGAGTCAGGAACTTTCGATCCGGAGTCGGAAATGAAGATGGCGGCGAGAGACTGGGATAGACCTTGCAGGATGTCTGTTTTGTGAGTGCCGCGAACTCCTCGGTTCGCGCGACAAAGTCGGTGCTCCAGAAATCCGTGGGAGTGACGTAGTCCACCAGGCCTTCACGGATCCATGTCTTGACTTCATAGCCCAGGGCGTCGCATTCGGCGAGCGTAGATGGAATCCGGACACCAAGCACGAGACTTCCGCGATTGCGTCGCAGGGCCGCCGCCGACAATTGCGCTCGCATCGAACGCATCATTTCCGTCAGGAAATGAGCGTGCTGTCGTGCCTCAGTCGGCTCGAACATGTGGCACATCCGCATGTAATCCAGTTCGAGCCCGTCGACATCGTATCGCTCCAACAATTCCGAAGTGAACGCCAGTAACTGATCTCGCACTCCCTTGTATTTGAAGTTCAAGGCTCCCTTGCGATCAAGGAACGCGCCTATGGGTGACTTCAATCGCCACTCGGGATGTTGGCGATAGAGTTCCTGGACGTAATCGGTCACACGGTGACGGTCGTTCATCCTGAGATTGGCGATACACTTGATGCCCCGCCGGTGACACTGGTCAACGACGATCTGCATGCGATCCCGATCACCGAGTTTCTGCAGTCCGTTGTAGACATAGTCCTTGGCGGGTCTTGGAAAGAATTTGGGGCTGGGCTTCCATGTTTCGGCGGTCCGGCAACGAGGAATTCCCGTGGAGTACCGGGCGAAAAAGCACAACGACACGATGTCGACCTGGGCACTGACATGCGCATCGACCGTCTCCCGGATCAATCGCTCCAGTTGCTGAACGTCGAGCTTCTGTTTTTCAGCAATGAAAAACGCCGGAATGAACAACGCCTGTTGGTCATGACTGACAATCAAAGTGCGATGCCCATTGTCCCCCGCGCGTGCAATGCAACAGGGCTGCACGACAGCGGCCAGCAGGCTGAATGGCAGCATCAGAGAAGCGACAAAGCGGATTCGAACTGTTTTCATTTCTTCCTCAGGTCATCGCAAACGGCACAGGTTCCAAACCAGCTTCAGCGGATCGCACACTCGACTTCTGGGGCACACGGAGTTTAAGCAGCGTCGGCAGGCAGGTGTCGCCGGCCAAGCGCGACGAGCAAAGCAGCGGGCCCCATGGATACGTAGCATCATGCATTGGATTCCAGTGACTTGCTCACACGAACCCATCCTACACCGTGCTGCCTTGCACATCGGCAAGGCGGAGGGTGCGGTCCACCGGCGGTCGATCCGTGCGGTTGGTGATTGTGATCAACGTCCATATCGACGCACATTGGAGATGCGAATTTCGCCGATCTGGCCGAAGAAGTTCCCGAAACCCATGTAGTTGAAGTCGCCACCATATTTGACGCGGCCGCCCAGCCGGCTGAAGACGCTGAACTGGGCATCGTGCCGGCGATCATTAACCAGCTTGCGGCCGTCCGGCTTCTGCATCTGCCAGATCAGCTTGCCGTCCAGGAACAATTGGTGGATGTCCTCTGCAAAGTCGTATTGCCAGGCAACGTGATGCCACTCGGTGTCGCTTATCCCGACTTCCGACAGCTTGGCAACGATCCCCTGGCGGCGCTTCCAGGGATGCAGATCCTTCCAGGTGTGATCGGCACTTTGAAAATGGACGCCGGGTGCCATTGCGCCGTTTGGAGAGTCGATCTCGGAAAGATACAACTCCCACACACCGCGGTGGGACTTGTCGTACGTCCCGCAGACGTGACCATAATTGAATTTCTTCAAGGGGATATCGCCGAAGGCCTGGTAGGGACCTCCGCGGCGAACCCAGGCTTCCACTGTCCATGCCTGGGGGCAGGTCTTCATGTCGAGCTTGGGAATCCCATAGCCCAGCGACACGTAGCCGTGCTCGCCGTGTCCGGTTTCCTGTGGAAAGCGACCTTCCCGGCCCGTCCAGTGATAGCGGCGATCAGCTCCCATGTTGGTATAGGTCAAGGTCGTCGCCTCTCCGCCAGTGATCCGTTCCGCGATGAAGCGGCCACTGGGTCCCTGCCAGTCGTAGAGCGCGACGGTCTGCTTGTCGGCGGCTATTTTTCGCAGACGCTCCGGTAGGACGCGGAAAACCAGGCTGCGGCGATCCTTGTGCCCATTGACGTCGGTCACCTCCACTGACAGCGTGGCTGTGCCGACGTGCAAAGGAGTACCCGTGATACGTCCCGTCAGGCGATCCAGAGCGAGATTCCCGGGCAACGATCCTGAAACAACTTTCCAGCGGATTGGAGCGGCCATGTGCTCGGCCTTCAACTGGGCTTGATATGGCATTCCAGCAAAGGCGGAAGGCAGCGATTCTGAGACCAGCCGTCCAGGCGCTACCGTCAGAGTAAAGGTGTGTTTGTCTGTTTCTCCCGACTGGTCGGTGGCCAGGATCGTCATCGTACGCCCCTGGACCGGTTCTGTTGGAATTCCGTGAATCAGGCCCGTCGTGTCCAGGGCCAGTCCCTTCGGCATGCTGGTGGGGTACATCATTTTCCAACGGATGTTTCCGTCGGCAGCATCCGCACCCAACTGCAGCTTGTAGGGAACTCCCAGTCCCGCATCGGGTAGCTTCTGGCGGATGATGGTCAGTTTGTCGGCCACCGGAAATCGCATGATCTTGGAAATGCGGAGCTCGTCGATTTCTCCTTCCATGTTGTACATGGTCATCCCGAAATCTCCCGGCTTCCAACCGGGCTGATTGGTCGGTCGCAGGAAGCCTCCGACTTGAAACGGGATATCGCACCTCTTGGCATTGTTTTCGATAATCCGCGTCGGCGCGCGTCCTGGAGCAGGCAAGGGCACCTTTCGAGTCATCTTTCCGTCAACGAACATGTAGCCCGTCTGATCCCGATAGCGAAACTGCCAGGCGACGTGATGCCATCCGGCGTCACGAATGCGCCCCCAGTCTTGTCCGATCCAGCCGTGACGGTAGCCGGGCCAAAATGCGCCACCCACGTCGTTGTTCGGGTCTTTGCCCTTGTGGGAACCGATGAAACGCGCTCCGGGTAATAGACCATCCTGCAACGTTGCGTTGGAATTCGATCTTTCGGTTCGCAGGTAAAACAGCCAACCGTGTCGGTATCCATCCGCCAAGGCGGCCCCCTCCTCGTCCGTTCCGCAGATGTTGGCGAACGTGTAACCGTTGGTCTTGGGAGTCGAATTGGGACGGTCCTTTCCCCCGGGACCGGTGTAGCGCACCCAGGCTTCGATGGTCCATTCCGTGGTGCAGGTGCGCAGCTGAAGTTTGTCGTTATTTGTGGGCCCGATCAGCAGGTGATCGTTTTGCCGATCGAAGCGGGCTGTGGTCCCGAAGCCCGGCCTGCGGCCCCACAGCGACCGCTTGAACGCGCGCAGAGTCAGTTTCTTGTCACCCGTCGCGTCTTGAGTCTGATCGCCAATGCCTTCATCAAAGTGATATAGCACGATCGTGTGTTTGTCCGGCTCAAACGGACGACGCCACCCATCATCAGCACGCGACATCGACGAACAGGCTACTACGGCCAGGCACGCGAAGACACGCACTCGCGACACACGTTGAACACGCATCAACATGAATCGGTCACTCATTGCTCAATCCCTGGGAGAGAAACACGCCTCGTGATTATATGAAATCACCGGCGACCGCGCAGTGTCAGACGCATTTGCATCAGACATACACGAGCGGGCGTCTCTGTGTTGCCGGCCATTGTTCCACGATTGTCTGTCACGACATGCTGTCGTCCGCGGTCGCCAGATCGCTTCTGGCCTCCCCCCCCCTCGATTCTTTCGACCACGCCAACATCGGGTTGACATCCTATGCATAGCGTGGCAATATATGTTTTTACTATCTATATTCGGGAGGATGGCTCGTGGAGGGATTGAACCCGGAATTGATGCGTGGCAGCTTGGACTTGATGGTGCTGTCGGTTTTGGCCGACGGTGCAAAGTACGGCTACCTGATCCAGCAACGTGTCAGGCACAGCAGCCAGGAACGCGTCGATCTGAAGGCCGGCACGCTGTATCCGATTCTGCACAGGCTGGAGCGGAACAAGTTTGTCAAAGCCAAATGGGACGAATCCACGGGCCGCCGCCGCAAATGGTACCAGCTCACCGCCGCGGGCAAGAAGCAGTTGCAGGTCCGCGTGGACGAGTGGCGGAGCTACGTCGACTGTTTGACACGGATTCTGGGGCCCGTCGTCAATGCTCAACCGCAAACCGCATGAAATTCGAGACACTCAACACGTCCTTTCGCTGCACATTTCTCACATTTCCGTTCGCAACAACTCATCAGGAGTTCCGGTCATGTCAGAGCACGAATTCGAAATCTACCTGTCACTGTTGAGCCGGCTGGTCAAACTCACTCCGGACCAAACGGCTGCCATTGCCGACGAACTGCGTGACCACCTGGAACAGCGTTTCGTGGAACTCGTCCGTCAGGGCCTGGACCGCGACACGGCCATTCGGCAGGCCTTGGAGGAATTCGGCGATGCATCCGGACTGGCCATAGATTTGACCCGGGTGTCCCGCAAACGCATTCCGAAATGGGTGATCCGCTCAACAGCCGCAACCGCCGCGATTGCCATGATGGTCATCGCGGGTGTCTTTCTGTTCGCACCCCCTGATTTGGTTCCCAACGCGCCCGCGACCGCCCAAGCGCAACCAGAGTCCAAAGCCTCGCAACCGGTTGAGCAGCCGCCGATACTATCCTTGGAAGACGGTCCGGATGATCTGCAGGCCAGCTTCCTCGATCAGCCATTGGCGGTCGAGTTCGACAATGTGCCGTTGACCAAGGCCCTGCAGCTCATCGCCGAACAAGGCGGAGTGCCGCTCGTGATCGATGAAACCGCTCTCGCTGAAGATGGAGTCGACAGCAACGTCCCGATCTCGATTTCCATCGGCACCATTCCAACGGTCAAGTCCAAGACACCGAAACCGAACCAACAGCCGAAACCGATTGTGCAGAACAGCCCCACCGCGCTACCGCTGGGTGACGCGTTGAACATCATGTTGTGGGACTTGGGCCTGAACTATTATGTGAAAGAGGGAATCCTGCACATCACCACCCAGAATGTGCACGATGAAATCCAAATCACACGCATGTATGACGTCCGTTCGCTATTTGCCCGAGGCATCACGCCGGAATCCCTGGAATACGCGATTCAAGACACGACGAGCGGGCCATGGGCGGATGTGGAAGGAAGTGGCGGACTCCTCTCGCTTGTCGACCAGGTATTGACCGTGCGGCAGTCGTATCATGTCCAACGGGAAGTCCGGGGCCTGCTCGAATCGATCAATAACCCGACCAGACAACACTTTGCGATGCATCACGATGCAAACATCGCCGCCCAGGCCGTGCTCGATACCAAGGTCAAGGCAAACTTCGACAACGTATCGCTCGTCGATGCCATGGAGTGGTTGAGTCGCGCCGTGCAGGCGCCGTTGAGATTGGATCTATTGGCGCTGAGCGAGGAAAGCATCGATGGCCAGCAAGCACGCATAACGTGCAAGCTCAACGAACAACGGCTGGAAACCGTACTCAACACGATCTTGCCGCCGCTGGAATTGGATTTTGCGGTGCGATTTGGCGAGGTGCTCGTCAGCACGGAGGACGTGGTATACCAGTCGATGCAGACCGCGGTCTACGATCTGCGTGATCTCAACGATCCGCACGGCAGGCTGACGGAATTCGTCGACGCCATCCCTGCAATGACTGAAGGTCCGTGGCAGGATGTCGAGGGCGAAGGTGGATCGATCGTCTGCCTGGAAGACGGCACACTCTGCGTGCTTCACGGGACTTCTTGTCACCGCAGACTCGAGAGCATCCTGCGATTGGTTCGCCGGTCGTTCATGAACGGACTACCCCCAACCGGCCGGTCAAAAGAGCTGGTCACCAGGTTCTACCAGGTGCCAATGGAAACGGCCGTGGATTTGATCGACGCCCTGCCGGAAATGGTCCAACCACCGTCGTGGAAATCGAAAGCGAATCCGGACGGAGGCACCATCCGTGTCCTCTCGCTGGGACGCAAAGTCACGATACCGATATCTGGAGACAAAACTGACGGATCGAAAAACAAAACCAACACGCAAAAAACGTCCCAGACAAGTCATCGAGAAAAGAAGCGTGTTATCCCGGGAGATCACGACGATCGATTCTCGCAGCGCTCCACACGTGGTTGGAACACCAATCCGCCAACCGTGTTGCTTCAGCGGGGCCGCCCATCGATCATTGAGCGCCATCTGATGGCTGCGGGTGTGAAGGGAACGAGCGGATATACAACCCTGGTCAATGTGGCTGCACCTTCCAACGCCGTACTGGTGATCCAACAGACGCGGGCCATCCATCTGAAGATCGATCAATTATTGCTCAGCATGGGCCTGATGACATCCGGAGATGACTACGTGGAGGAATCCGACGTCAAATGGCATCGCGCAGGCTACAATTATCGGTCGGGCGGAGGCGGTGGGATGGGCACACCCAGCGGGTTCGGGATGGGCGGAGGCTTCTTTAACGTGCCGTCCCGCTGACCACGCGACCCTGCAAACGCCTGTGTTTCCCGGTTCCTGATCCCGCCCCATCGGCAGACAGTCAGGCAACCGGAATTCACGGACAACAGGACACGGCCACTGGGGAAGGCCACTGGGGACACCCACTCTATACGGCTGAAGGGCGAAATGGGGTGTCCCCTTTGTTCTTCCTCCGACGGAATCCGGGACACACCGACAGTTCTTCGTTCCCGGCCGGGAAATTCTCGATCGGCCCGGGTGCGACCGGTGACGTAACGCCTTTGATCACGTCGGTAAAACAACCGGTGGCAGGCCACCTGCAAGGATTTTTTAGCACCCCTTGAGCTGTTGTTGCTTAAATGGTCGTTGTGTCGAGACGACTGCCGCAGTGCGTTCCGTGGAATCCATGACTCATCAGGACTGGAGTTGCCATGAGACACTTGCCCGTCTGTTTTTTCCTTGTCGTTTTCGGCCACTGCTGCGTGGCAGACGACACGTCGAAGACCGTGGGCCCGTCACTGCCAATCGCTACGAACTCCATTGGCATGAAGTTTGTAACGCTTCCCGCCGGCAGCTTTCTGATGGGCGTGCCGGAATACGTGACCGACGTGAAGGGAGCGGAAAGGCCAGAGCACAACGTCCAGCTGACCACGCCGTTTCACATTGGTGTCTATGAAGTGACGCAGAAACAATACAAGCGGGTGATGAAGTCCAACCCGTCCGCGTTTCAACATCCCGATCATCCAGTCGAAAACGTGCGTTGGATCGATGCCGTCAAATTCTGCGAGACGTTGTCGTCATTCCCGGAAGAAGTGAAGAGCGGATACGCCTACCACCTGCCCTCGGAGATGGAATGGGAATACGCGTGCCGGGCAGGAAGGTCGACACACTATCATTTCGGTGATGACCCCGCGCAGCTCAAGGACTTCGCCTGGTTCGAGGAAAACTCGGACAGACAAACGCACCCGGTTGGCCAGAAAAAGCCAAATGCATGGGGCCTGTACGACATGCACGGCAATGTCCGTGAATGGTGCCGTGGCGGCCCTTTTTCCTACAAACGATACGCCCACGGCCGCGTTGTTTCGAATGGGCAACTGGAACCGTGGATTTATGCACCCCGCAACCGGGTCGTGTATCGATCAGGGAGCTGGTCAATGCCAGCCAAACGCTGCTATTCGGCCTACCGCATGATGTCGGGGTGGGGCGACAGTGTTTTGAGAAACGAGAAGTCGAAGGGCACGCTGGGTTTTCGAGTCATTCGGATTCGGCGCGGGTCATAGGTCCGGCGGATGAAAGACACGACTGAACCACTGGCCTGTCGTGGCGATGTTCCCACCGACCGTTGACCGCTCAATACAGAATCTTCTCCCGCTTGTTCACGACGATGAGCAAACGCGCCGACAAAGCAACAATCGCGAGGGCTCGACAATGCGACGACAATCAGCGGAGGGGCCACTCGGTGTTCGGGCCCCGCGGTTCGTCCGAGGCTTGCGACTGAGTCAGGCGGCCGGAGCACATCCGTCTCGGCTACCAATGGTCCGTTTGTCCGAGTGAGGCGCCGCTGCTGACGCGGATCAGCCCAGCAGTTCGGAGATCGGATCGGCGTGGTAGATGTGATGTGGGCGATCGACGTCGTCCTTCCAGACGGCGGTATGGGGGATGCCCAGCGCATGGTAGAGCGTGGCGGCCATGTTCTCCGGCGTCTTCGGATTGGCAGCCGGGTAGCCACCAATCTCGTCCGATTTGCCCACCACCGTTCCGCCTCGAACACCGCCGCCGGCGAAGAACACGCTCTGCACCGCTCCCCAATGACCGCGTCCCGGAGCGGGAAAGGACTTGTCGTCGTGTTCCAGCTTGGGTGTGCGGCCGAATTCTCCGGCCATCACGATCATCGTCGTGTCCAGCAGGCCGCTGGACTGCAAGTCGTCCAGCAGGGCGCTGATCGCTCGGTCCGTCGGCGGGAACAGTCGCTCCTTGAAACGGTAAAACGAGTTTCCGTGCGTGTCCCACGTTTCGTTATTGCCCAGGTTGACCTGGATCAACGGGACACCGGCTGCGGCGAGCCGGTAGGCCATCAGCAGCGACCAACCAAAACTATTGGCGCCGTAGCGATCCTGTGTCTTGGAGGCCGCGTTCGTCACGTCGAAGGCGTTGCGAACGCGGGGGTTGGCCAGCATCGAAATCGCATTCTGTCGCTGGCGGTCATACGACTGGACCCGTGCCGCCTCTTCCATCCGCCGCCGCTGATCATCGAGCGTTTGCAGCAGGCCGAGCCGGCCGTTGAAACGGTCGCGCGACAGCCCCGCGGCGAATTGCAGATTGGGAGCCTGGTAAACCCGGGCGTCTGGGTGTTCGGGTGGCTTCTTGGTGATGTTGGGAAACGTGTATTCGGGATAGGCTCCACGCCAGAACGGATCCCCGTAGGGCGAAGCTTCGATGAAGAACGGATCACGGTGCGACCCCATCTGTCCGCCGTAAGCACCCGGAATGACACCACCCGACCAGTGCACCAGTCGCTCGGGCAGTACGATGGCTGACGGCAGATTGTTTCGGGGCGCTGTGACCGTGTCGCCGGCGACGGACATGATCGACGGCCAGTCGCTGGGCCGCGGCTGGCGGTCTCCTTTGTAGCCCTGCGGGGTCGTCGAGCGACCGGTCAACATGAAAAAGTGACCGGTCGTGTGCGAGTTGGTGGGGTGGGTCATCGAGCGGACGACACCCCAGTGATTGCTGCGCTTGGCAAGTTCCGGAAGATGTTCGCAGACCTGCATCCCCGGCGTGGCGGTTGAGATGGGCGCAAATTCACCGCGGATTCCATCCGGAGCGTGCGGCTTCAGATCAAAGCTCTCATGTTGAGACAGTCCGCCGGAAAGAAAAATGTAGATGCAGCTCTTGGCGGTCCCGCCACCCGGCGCAATCTGCTGGGAGTCGGCCGCCTGCAGTCCACGCAGATGGTTTGTCCCCAGGCCCAGCATGCCCAGCGCACCGGCCTGTACGGCCGTTCGACGTGAAACGACCGAGTGCTGCCAGTTGATGTGGGGGTTTCGCTTCATGGAACTCACCCAGGATTGTGTGGTTCGCGGCCCAGCCTAACGCAACCAGAATATCAGATCCGGTCGGCGCTGACCACAGTTTTCGGTCGCGGCGCGGAAACGGGAGAGCTCCGTTTCGTGCTGTTCATCTGGATGTTCCCGTTCGGCAGCTCCCCCCGGCAGACAGCAGAAAACGTGTCATTACAGAAAATGTCCACTGCAAATGTCCACTGCGGGCTATCAGAGGCGTGCGGACCGCTATACGCTGCATCGATCACTCCGGGTGATCTGGCGAGACGTATAAGCGGTTCATACCGGCCATCAACTGGTCCGGAAAACGCGGACGGGCAAGTTGTCGTGACGCTTCCGAACGCGTGGTTTGTGGAGATTGGACGCGGGCCGCGGAGTTGACCGGAAGGAGCAGGATTCAGTCCCATGGCATCCCGCAATCACACGCGGTTCTCGATCCTCGGATGGGCGGCACTGATGTTGTCGATGCCCGGACTGTGTTTGTCTGTCGATCCGTTGCCGGCGGAAGACGGCTTGCCCGGAGATCGGAAGCTGTCGGCCGATGACATCGAGAAGATCACACGCGACGACGACTGGATTCTCGTCGATACACGGGCCACGGACACTTTCAATGGTTGGGCTCTGGACGGCGTCGATCGCGGCGGACACATTCCCCAGGCGGTCGACTTTCCAGCCAGTTGGCTCGATGTGGACCACCAGGACCAGGCCGAGAAACTGGCGGCAATCCTGCGCGCGAAGGGCATCGAGCGTGACAAGCACGTCGTGCTGTACAGCGCGGCCGAGCGGGATCGCAGCCGGGTTGCGGCCTATTTGCGGAAAACGGGTTTTCAAAAGCTGTATTCCTATGATGTTCAAGATTGGGTCGCGGACAACAACAGGCCGTTGGTCCGCTACAAGAACTTCCAGTTGCTGCTGCCCGCTGCGATTGTGCAACAGCTCCTGCAGGGACACTTGCCCGAGACGTTTGCCGAGTCACAGCGGGTCAAGTTCGTGGAAGTCAGTTGGGGGGGCGAGGCTGCGTCTTACTCGGCGGGACATGTTCCCCGCAGTTTTCATGTCAACACGGACCACTTCGAGCCACCCCCCCAATGGAAACTCGGCAACCCCGATCTGCTCGCTCGATTCGCGGCCCGATACGGGTTTCAGGCCGATGACACCGTCGTCATTTCCGGAAAGGATCCGACGGCCTGTTATCGGCTGGCGGTCGTACTGCAGTACATGGGTGTGCGTGATGTGCGCGTGCTCAATGGCGGTTTTGCTGCCTGGAAATCTGCCGGATACCCGGTCGACACCCGGAGTCATCCGCCACCCAAGGCGGATGCGTTTGGAGCGCGGATTCCCGGACGGCCGGCGTTGATTGATGGTCTGAATCGCATCAAATCCGGGCTCCGCAAGCCGGACACGTTCATGCTCGTCGACACCCGGACCTGGGCGGAGTTTCTCGGCGAGACATCCGGCTACAAGTACCATTTCCACAAGGGCCGCATTCCCGGTTCGACCTACGGACAAGGGACCTTCACCGGTGCGAACTCCCTGACACCCTACCGCAATATCGACAACACGATGCGCAACGCCGATGAAATCCTGGAACTCTGGAAACGCGCGGGGATCCGCACCGACCGGCACCTGTCCTTCATGTGCGGTGGCGGATGGCGCGCGGCCGAAGTGCTGACATTCGCGCGGGTGATGGGCCTGCCGAACACATCACTTTACAGCGATGGCTGGATTGGATGGAGTAACGACAACGCGAATCCAGTGGAATCGGGCGCCGGCGTGAGGACTCCGCAGCCGACCCGGACGCCGAATCCCCGACCATAGGAACCGCGTCGAACGCAATCCGCTGCCACCGCGACGCAAGGCGGTGCGACAGCATCTGGCCGGGATCACAGGCCCGACTGGCGGCAACACAGTGCGGGTTCCGATCATTTGTGCGCCGCTGCGCCGGCCGGCCCGCCCGCGAAATCGCGTAAATCCGTCGCAGATCTCCCGTGTGTGTGCCACTCTCGCCTTGCTCGCTTCGGTGAGATTCGTTCTTATGGAGGCGATTCGAATCGACTGGAGGCAGACGATGCTGCGGTTGCTTGGTTCACAACGGCGGCTTTGCGGAGGTCTGACACGCCGCGACTGGATGCATGTGGGCGGGCTCGGTTTTCTGGGTTTGTCGCTTGCCGATGCACAGCGGCTCAAAGCCGAGACACAGCCGGTTGACGGAGTCAATTTCGGTAAGGCCAAGTCGTGTATCCTTCTGCTGCCCTACGGTTCGCCGCCACAGCACGAGACGTTTGACCCCAAGCCGAACGCCCCCAAGGAAATTCGCGGGGTTCACAATCCCATTTCAACGGCGGTGACCGGTGTCCAGTTCTGTGAAGGATTGCCCCAGGTCGCGCAGATCGCCGACAGGTTGACCGTCGTGCGTTCGATGACGCACCCGTATCCACTGCATTGCACGGCCTATGTGACCAGTGGAATCCCCGATTACACACCGGCGCTGGAAACGCGGCCCCGTGATCGCAAGCACTGGCCGTTCATCGGTTCGGTGGTCGACTATGTGGAAGAGCGTCGATCAGGTTCGGTTTCAGGATTTCCGCGCAACATTGCGATGCCCTGGAAAATGAATTCGCGGGGCGGCGAGGCTGCCACGGTTCAGGCCGGACCGTATGCCGCCTTTCTGGGACGGGCCTACGATCCCGTGTTGACCGATTTTCCGCACGCTGGAGCCAAGGAGATCATCAAGCAGAGACCGTACGGAACGAAACATACGGTGCAGGATCCCTATGCGGGGATTCAGCCGCACGACCGCTTTGAAATGGCGGGCGTCAAATCCGAGTCGGGTATCTCGATCGACCGGCTCAATCGGCGGAAGTCACTGCTGCAGCAGTTTGCCCAACAGCGTACGCGGTTTGAGGGACACCCAGCCACGGCGAGCTTTGATCGACATCAGCGGATGGCCTGGTCGCTGGTCTCATCAACCAAAGTGCAAACGGCACTCGACATCCAGTCGGAGTCGCCAAAGCTCCGCGCACAATATGGCATGAATCTCTTCGGACAGTCGTGCCTGTTGGCGCGTCGCATGGTTGAGGCCGGTACCCGGTTTGCGACCGTGTTTTGGGACGAGTACGCATATCTGAACACCGACTGGGACACGCACTGGAATCAAACCCACCGGCTCAATGGATGGCTGCTTCCCGGATTCGACTCCGCGTTTTCCGCGTTGATCCTCGACCTGGAAGACCGTGGACTGCTCGATGAAACGCTGGTTGTCTGGATGAGTGAGCATGGCCGGACTCCAAAATTCAACGGCAACGCCGGCCGGGATCACTGGTCCCGGGTGTATTCGATCTGTCTCGCCGGTGCCGGCATCTCTGCGGGCAAAGTCGTCGGCGCCAGCGATGACATCGGAGGCGACGTCCAAGACACTCCTGTATCGCCAAAGGACATTCTGGCGACGATCCTGCATCTGCTGGGCATCGATCCTCACACGCACGTGCCAGACCAGCTCGACCGCCCGATGCCGGTTGCCGGAACGGGCAAAGTGCGCTTCGATCTGGTGTGATGGAATCGCCGGTCGAAGTGATTCCATCGCGGAGGTCGAGAGATGGACCTCTGGGTAAACGAGCCGTTGTTTCAACTGGCCGAATTCGTCGAGTGAATCGACGGCGTTTGTGGGCGGAGTTGGTGACGTTCTCCGCGGACCAGCGCCCAGATGTGTGCCAGGCTTCTCGGCACGGCTCTGGCCGAATTGTCGGCGCGTCTCCGAGTCACGGCGTCGCTTGCCGCACCCGTCTGATCGCCGCGGATGCCAAGGGTCTCTGACCGGATGTTGAAGCGATATCGCCTCACGCTGATGAATTCGGTTCAATCCGAGGAATCAGTGAACAAATGTCAAAGCAGGACAAATCCTCAAATTGAGGCATTGCCGGTGGCGGGGTCATCCCCCCTATAGTGGTTCCTGGAGGATTGGTACTGCAAGGGATCACTGAGATGAACATCAGGCGTGTATCGCATTCGAGATGCATTCCGGAGCGCGACGGCATTGCTCTCGTGCTGACGGTGTTCTTACTGGTCATGGTCTTCGCGTTCGCCGCTTTTGCGATCGACGTGGGGTACATTCTTCTGAACCAGAATCGGTTGCAGACTGTCGCGGATTCCGCGGCCTTCGCCGGCGCATCATCTATGGGCGAAGGAGACAGTCGGTGGCGCGCCTACGTGGCAGCCAAGGGAATGTCCAGGAAAAACGCGCGGGGCATGGGGAATGTGTTGCGGTACACGGACGTCAGCTTCGGCCGGTGGGACATGCGCTCCCGGACGTTCGTCAAAAACCATTACAGGCCCAACGCGATTCGAGTCGTGGTGCGGCGTTCGTTCCGGAACAGAAACCCGCTCCCGCTGTTCTTTGCGCCCATGCTCGGACACGACAGGGCGCAGATTTCCGCCACTGCCATCGCGACCATTTCAGAAAAGCCTCCGGCGCCGCACTTTCGATTTCTGCTCGATGGCGACATGTTCGACAACGACGTCCGCGACATCGAAGATCTGGCGGGTCGCCTCGGCGTTTCATCGGAGGATTTGATTTCCGACCGCGATCGTGATGGGTTCCTCGACATTCCCGCCGGTGAGCAATTGGAATTGCCCACGGGGCAACGAGGTGACGAGGCCATATTTGATCGTTCGACTTTCACAGACGCCTTTCCGTTCACAGAAAGCTCCGACTACACGATGACGGACTTCCTGGCCGAAGGAACCGCTCTGCAGGACACATTGGGGACGCGACGGCTCCAAGACGTAGAATGGAGTTACCGGAATGCGCCGCATCGCGAACTAGTCGGCAAGAAGGTTCTGGATCCCGTTCCCGGAGTGAATCCTGTCAAAAGACGCTGCGACATCGTGTCGCTAGCCGATAACCAGACAGTCTATCTGTCTCCGGTGTTCAAGGGCGATGCTTCGATGGCAGAAACGAATCGCTCGAAGTATGGATCACCAGCGGCCAATCTCCAAGGTGAGCGACGAGGACTCGTCGCGTTCAAAATCGTGTCGGCACGCTACAATCCATCCGGGGGATCCTACCTACCGTTGGTGACGATTGAGGTGCTGGACCCGAGCACGTTCAGGCTGGATGAAGTGACACTCGACGGATCTGATGATCGACAATCAACAGAGATTGGTTTGGTGCGTTGAAGGAGGAACGGGTTAATTGCTGGAGTTGACAATGGAGAATAATTTCGAACGACGTTCATGCTCATCGCGGCGCAACGGTGCCGTCCTCATCGAAGCGGCGCTGGTCTTGCCTCTGTTCTTCATGGTGTTACTGGGGATTGTCGAATTTGGTCGCGCCATGATGGTCAGTCAATTGATGACCACGGCTGCCCGCGATGCTGGTCGAGCCGCCATCATGGGTGGGTCGACAAATGAAGAAGTCACCAGCACCGTGACGGACTTTCTGCAGAGTACCGTGGGTGTGAAACCACAAGATGTGTCTGTTCGGATCACGGTCAGGCCGGGCGGTACGCTGGCCAACGCATCGCCGGGCGCCACCTGCACGATTATTATCGATGTGGCATTCGACAAAGTCAGCTTCATTCCAGGCGACTACCTGAGTGGTCAACGTCTGCAAGGCCGTTGTACCATGCGGCATCTGTAGGCCCGCAGCGTGGGTGCGTCGCTGGGAACGATGCTCCGCCGTGCGTCGATGCGGCCGATCCGCAAACCCGGCTTTCCTGGTCCGCAACACGGGGTGTGTGCCCATCGGCAGGGCACCCAAAGGGGACACCCAGTACTCAATCGGCACCTGCCAGAGAATGCGGGTTGGTTCAGCCCACCCGAGCGATATCCGTCCTTTGTATGGCTGCGGATTCAGCCCGGTATCCGGATTCCATCGCCGACGTTGTGACCACCATGGAAGGGGCTGAAGTCCCACTGTCGACCAGCAAGTCCGCGTGTTCTCCTGTGGACTCCTCCGCCCCCGTTGGTCCCAGACGGTGTCGGCCTGGCCAGTCACGCGTCCCGCGGACTGCGTTTGCCCACGTTTCCTATCTTCTCAGAATGAACGTCGCGGCGACAGCGTCCGTTCCAGACGTGTGGGTGTCCCTGTTTGTCCTTCTTCCTCTCTTTTCCTTTGTCGCTCTTTTTTGTCGGCTGTGCTGGAATCGGCATGGAGAGGCGGGGTGTGGCGATCGGGTTCCCTGCCGGCAGAGGATGTTGTCCGCGGTTGACGGACGTGGTGCGTCTGGGTCAAGATCGGTCTCGGTCCCAATCTGTCCGTGGACCGTTGTCCGTCCGGCATCACGAGTCGTCACTTATCTAAGGAGTGCACCATGCGAGTTCTTGTGATCACCAGCCTCACCGTGCTCTGCGCTGCTGTTGTCCTCGGCCAGAAGTCCCAGGATCTCAGCCCGAAATGGGAACCCCTGTTCAATGGACGCGATCTCAGTGGTTGGGAAAAAGTCGGCCAAGAGAAGTGGATCGTGGAAGACGGGGCCATCTATGGTGAAGGCATTACCGATCAATACGGTTACCTTGCCACCGAAAACGCCTATCAGGATTTTGACCTGTCTCTGCGGTTCAAGTGCGAAGCGAGTGGCAACAGTGGGGTGTTCATTCACACGACGTTTGAGCCGGGGACGCCCAAAGTCATCAAGGGTCGACAGATCGAGATCGATCGCGCGATCGGTAGACACACGGGGGGCATCTACGGAGACGGCAAGGGGTGGATCGTGTGGCCAGCTCCCGAACTCGAAACGGTCATCAAACCGAACGACTGGAACGATCTGCGAATCACCGTCCAGGGCAACCGTCACATCACGTATCTCAACGGCGTGCAGATGATTGACTTCACGTACCCGGCGCCCGGATCAACCACCGGAGTGATCGCGCTCCAATTGCATTCCGGTGGTGAGGGCCGCATGCGGTTCAAAGACATCTGGATTCGCGATCTGTCCGCTGGAAGCGCCAAGCCGGCCGACGTGCAATGATGTCCACGATTGCTGAGAAAGTGTGGTATATCAGGGGCGCGTTGGCTTGGGTTTCCGCTGCGTGATTCTGGGGCCCAGCGGGTCGGGCTGCCGCTCACATGTTCGCACCGCGCGTCACATCGCGGTGCGCGCGACGGTTCCCGGGATGAGGATTGGCGAAGCATTGTCGTCAGCCTCTGAACGGTCGATCGATTGGGACTGCACGATCAGCAAGCTTGCAACGTGGACGTATTTACGCCAAAAAAGAACGGGTTGGCGATCATCGACTTCGGAGAGACTTCATGCGGTTTCTGTTTGGGTTGCCGTTGTTCGCGATCGTTGCCGGCTGTGCAGCGGAAAAGCCACCCGTCGCGGATCACACAGCCGCGGACAACGCAGCGGAAACTCCAGCAACTGCCGACACCGGTTCGACCGGCCAAGATGCTTTCGCCAGCAGTGGCCTGCGTCTGAACGAACTTCTGGCCTCCAATCGTTCCGGGTTGCTGGACGATGCGGGCGCGAGCAGCGACTGGGTTGAAGTGCACAACACGGCCAACCGGGCCTTGCGGTTGGCTGGGTACCGTTTGACGGACGATCTCAAGATCCTCGACAAGTGGACGTTTCCCAACAACCGGGTCGCGGCGGATGGCTACCTTCTGGTGTGGATGTCGGGGCTGGATCGTGTCTCCCTGGCTCCCGAAGCGTTGCGCGTCTCGGCCGCAACGCTTCCGTTCGAGACGGCATTGATCAAATCCGGGGCGGACTGGAAATATCTGCGGGGCGGTGCCGACGCGCCGTCTGCCGCGGCCGCCCAGCCGACCAGTGGTTGGACGGCGATCGCGTTCGACGACAGCCGGTTTGCGGTCGGCCCGGCGGGCTTCGGATATGGTGACGAGGATGACGCCACCGAGTTATCGCTCGGGACGTCCGCTGTTCTCCTGCGTCACGAATTCACTTGGGATGGGTCACTGGATTCCGAATGGCTGGTTCTGGAAGTGGACTACGACGACGGATTCGCTGCCTACTTGAACGGGACGCGCGTTGCCGCGGCGAACGCTCCAGCCGGTGAACCGGGTCTGAAGAGCTTGGCGACGGGCAACCACGAGGCCGGTTCGCCGGAGCGTTTTGACCTCTCGCAGCACGTGGGTGTGTTGCGCCGAGGCAAGAATGTGCTGGCCATCGCCGGATTGAATGTCAGCCGGACCAGCTCCGATCTGTCGATTCATCCCGCGCTCGGCACTCTGTCTCCCATCTGCCATGCCTCGTTCCGTCTCAAGAAGAAAGGGGGCACTTTGTATCTCGTCGCTCCGGACGGGAGCATTGCCGATCAGGTTGAATTCGTGAAACAGGCGGCGGATCAATCGCTGGGTCGGTCGGCGACGGCGGACGAGAACTGGGGCCATTTTCTGACGCCCAGCCCGGGTTCCGCAAATGCTGGTCCGCAGCAGCCGCGACCTGTCGTGTCGCACATTTCATTTGTTCCGGAACCCGGTGGGTACGATGGCAATCTCGAGGTGCAGCTCGACGTGACTTCATCGGCCGATGTCGATATCCGCTTCACCAACGACGGTTCCGATCCCAGTGCTTCCAGCGCGACGTATCAGGGGCCGATCAAACTGGTGGAGACGACGTTGTTTCGGGCGGCGGCATTTGTGGGCGGCGAGCGGGCGGGTGAAATCGTGTCGGCCACGTACCTCATCGGGCCGCGGCCTGCGATTCCCGTGCTGTCGATTTCGATGAACCCCGCCGATTTCCTGGACGTGCACATGCAGAGCACTGCCACCGGACGCGGAAGCGAACGCCCGGCGTTTCTGGAGTTGTTCGAAGTCACCGGCCACCGCGCCGTGGCGACGGGCTTCGGCCTGCGGCTGCACGGCGGCGCGGGTCGCCGCGGCGGACTGCAGACCAAGAAGTCCTACCGCACGTACTTCCGCAAGGACTACGGCGATGGGCGCCTGGACCATCCGGTGATTCCGGAAGCCGGGGTCGAGGACTTCGACAAACTCGTGCTGCGTGCGAGTTCCAATGACCGTGCGCCTCACGGATCGAGTATCCGTGATCAAGTGATCCGTGACCTGCACACAGACATGGGAGCGCTCGCGTCGGGCGGTTCGTGGTGCGTGCTGCTCATCAATGGGACCAGTCGCGGCGTGTACAACGTCACCGAGCGGATGGACGAGGAATTCTTTTCCTCGCACCTGGGTCCCGGAGAGTACGACGTGATGAAGACCGGTGACACTGTGCTCAGCGGCAGCCGGGAGGGATGGGACGACTTGAGGCGGTTCGTCACGTCCACGGACTTTTCGGTTGATGCCAACTTCGAGAGACTGGCGCAGCGTGTGGATATTGAAGACTTCACTTCGTACATCATCGTCAACCTCTGTCTGCAGAATTATGATTGGCCTCACAACAACTGGTACGCTGCGCACCGCGTTCCGGACGGCAAGTGGGTCTTCCTGTGTTGGGACTCCGAGTGGGGTCTGGGATATCGGCATCCGGGTGTGCCGGACGCACCCTTCGGCCCCGAGGTCGATCCCTACGCGTTCATGGACAGCGGAGGCGCGTACGGACGCGGTCTGATCAGGTTGCTGTTCCTGGCCATGATCGACAACCCGGGTTACCGCGACTATTACCAGCAGGAAGTCCGTCGGCACCTGAACGGCGCGCTTACGACAGACAACATCTTGCGTCAGGTCCATCGTCACCGTGACGCGATCGCGGCCGACATCGATGCGGAGTATCAGGCTCGGGGATACGACAAGGATCGCTGGAACCAGCAGATCGCCGAAGTCGAAGATTTCGCTCGGCAGTGTACGGAGTACTTTCAGAAGTACACCGACGAGTACTTTTCGTACCGCAGCCCGCCCGGCGGTGACAATCGCGTGGCGCTGATCGAAGGCAGCGATGGACGGCGACACGTGATCTACCGCGATCCGCAAGGCCGTCTGCACCAGCTTGCGTCCTCGTCCGACGGCATTGCCTGGAGCGATGAGTCCCTGCGGATTCCGGCCACCGCACCAGCCGCCGCCGGGCGTCCGACGGTTTACTCGCTGCCGCCCGGCAATCTGCACATTCTTTATCGGGGCACCGCGGGGCACATCCACCAATTGGCGCTGCCCGCCGACGATGCGGAGGACGGCATCTGGCATCACTCGAACCTGACGTCCCAGCTTCAACAACCACCGGCTCGCAGTGATCCATCGGTCGTCGTTGTCGATGACGTGCCTCATGTTGTCTACGTGGATCAAACCTCCCGAGCGCGCGAGTTGTGGTTCGATGGAGAGTGGAGACATCATCCGTTGCCTGTCGCACCGCGACCGGCCGACGGTGTCGTCATTTCCAGCACACCTGCGGCGCTGCACGTCACCTACCGGACCATGTTCGGCGTCCCGTGTGAACAGACCACCTCGCGGGAAGGCCTGGCACAGGGCCAGCGCAACTGGTCTCATCGGATCTTCCATCGTCTTCCCGCGCAGGGACAGCCCCTGGGATTCCACGCCGAGGGAAGACGGCGGATCGTCTTTCGGGCGGCCGAACAGTGGCCCGTCCGTGAACCCTTTGTCTTCCGTTGGCACGCGAGACGGCAACCCGGTTTTCGCGAATATAAAGGGCCACGCGACACGCTCATCCAGGCCTGGAACACTGGGCAGCGTTCCCATCGCCTGCAGGCGATCGGAGAGCCACAGCCTCCCGTCGTCGGAAACCCCTGCCGTGTCTACGACGCCAAGCTTGACCAGCACCACTTCGCCTTCCGCGACGCGGACGGGCACATCCTGGAAGCCACTCTGAACGATGGTTCCTGGCCGGTCCTGGACGCGACCGCATTGGCCGGCGCGCCCTCCGCGGCGTCCGAACCCGCGGGTATCGTCTCGACCAAGACCGGATCACGTTACTACGTGTACCTGTCGGATGACGGTCACCTGCACGAGCTTGGTTTCGACGGTGCCTGGAAACACCGCGACCTCAACGCGCTGCTGAAGTCCACGTCGAAATAACCGGGGCTGTTTCCTGCGACCGGCTGAATGCTCGAGGACTCCCCGCCGCAAACCCATGGCTTGATCTGCGACGCCGAACCCAGGCGTCAGGCCGCCCCACTCCGCCTGCGGCCAGACAATCCCGCTGACCTGCGGGGTGACGGGTCATTCCCGAATCCGCGCCCGGTGGATACCGAAGGCGATCAGCCGGGCGGGCACGGTACGCAGCAATGGGATCTTGAGTACGATGCGGGCGATCAGCGGCAGTCGAAACGGCCGATCCTTGACGAGTGCGGTTTTCACGATGCGATTCTGCACGAATCCCTGAAAACGCTGGATGAGTTTGACCGCCGCCTGGCGGCGTTTCTGCACTTCCGCCAGTTGGAGTTCCGTTACATTGCCGGCCTTCAGCGGTTGGCCGAGTACGTTAGACGCCTCAATCGCATCCTGGATTGCGTAATTGATTCCAACGCCGCCGACCGGTGACATGACGTGAGCCGCGTCACCGATCAGTAACAGCCCGGGTTGGTGCCAGGTCGGCACTCGGCTGGATTCGACCGACAGCACCACGATCTTCTTCCAGTCCTCAAGCGAGTCGAGCCGATTGGCCATCCAGGGGATTTGGGCCGCCAGGTTGGCGCGGAGCGATTCGAGGCCGGCGGCCTTGGTCTGGGAAAACGTCCCTTTAATCAGTACATATCCGATTTGCCATGAGTCACCGCGGTCGAGCAGCAGGATCAGCAATCCGCCTCGGACGTAGAATGTGACTTTTTCAACAGGGTCATCAGGTTGGCGAGGCAGCCGAAACCAGAGCACATCCATCGGTGGTGTCGCCTTGACGGGAACCGCACCACATAAGCTGCGAACTTTGGAAAAGCGGCCGTCGGCCCCAACCGTCAGCGGTGCTCGGACTTCGTGCCAGGCGTCGTCGGCTCCGCGATAGCGGACGCCTTGGGTCACGCCGTTGTCCCGGACCAGCCGTTGCACGTTGGCTCCCATCACCAGTCGAAACTCCGGATACTTGCGAGCCTCGTCGGCCAGGAACTCGAGGAACTTGACTTGTGGCAGGATCATGATGTACGGGAAGCGTGTCTTGAGCCAGCTGAAGTGGGCGACCGTCGTTGTGACATCGTGGGAGATGAATTGAATCGCCGACAGTCGGCCGTGTGCCATGTCCGACAAGCGGTCGGCCAGGCCGAGTTGGTCGAGAGCTTCCAGCGTCGAGGGATGGATCGTGTCACCCCGGAAATCCCGATCAAAATCGTGGTGTGCTTCCAGCAGTGTGACCTGCACACCCTGGCGGGCCAGCAACAAGGCCAACACCATCCCCGCCGGTCCCGCACCGACAATGCAGCACTCGGTGTGATGAATGTCGGCAACGTCTTCGTGGTCGCGTGTCACGTTGTTCATCATGTTCCTCGGCCACGTTCCATGTGTCGACGCCTGAAGATCCGTTTCACCGGGCACTCGGGCAGCCGGACTCCGACGGCCGTGTCTACAGCAGGCCTTCCACGGGTTGACGGTCTTCGAGAATGTATTGGGGCCGGCCATTGAAATCGCGGAATGTCGTGGCCGAGTCGATACCCAGCACGCGATACAGCGTGGATAAGACATTCTGCATGCTGATCGGCCGGCCAATCACGCTCTCGGCACGCCGATCGGTGGCACCGATCACTTGTCCAGTCCGCAGCCCGCCGCCGGCCATCCACAGACAGCCCGCCTGCGGCCAGTGGCTGCGGCCGTCGGGAGTCACATCACCGATCCGCGGTGTGCGGCCGAACTCACCGCCGAGCACAACCACGACATCATCCAGGAGACCACGATCCTCCAAGTCCAGAATCAGTGCGCTCACGGCCTGGTCGATCGCCGGCAGCATGGCTCTGAGCGTCTCGAAGTTGTAGCGATGTGTGTCCCACTCTCCGATCGCACAGGTCACGACCGACACGCCGGCTTCGATCAGTCGTCGAGCCTGCAGCAGGGCACGGCCGGGATGCTCGCGCTGATAGTAGTCCGCCGCGTTGCAGACCTGCCGTCGGACGGCAAAGGACTTTTCGCCATAGCGGGCCCGGACTCGGGCCGGTTCCCGATCGACATCGAACGCGTCGCGCACGCGACCCGAGGCAACGATGTCCAACGCTCGGGACTGAAATGCATCGACAGCCCGCAAGGCGTGGTTCTGATCCAGGCTGCGTCGCAGAACGTCAAACTGTTTGAGCAACTCGGTGCGCCGAGCGATCCGCAATTCTCCGACTTCGGGTGGTCGCTGCATGTTGGCCAGGGATTCCTTGAGGCTGTTGCCACCCACTCGAAAGGGTTCGTGTTCCGCGCCCAGGTAATAGGCCCGTTCCCATTGCACCTGATTGTGCAAGCTGACATAGGGCGGGATCGTGGAAGCGCCCCGCAGCCGACTCACCACGGATCCCACTGCCGGGCGTTGAGCTTCGCCGGCCACCGAAGCCCTGGGAGCTTCTTGCCACGGATACCCGCTGTAAAACTCGTGAGCCGAATGCAGGTGTGCGAAGCGGACGCCTCGTAAGATCGCGAAACGGTCCGCGAGCTTGGCCTGTTCGGGCATCAGCTCACAGATTTCCATTCCCGGAACGCGTGTTCGGATTGGCCGGAATTCACCTCGATATTCCACCGGTGCATCCGGTTTCATGTCGTACATGTCCAGATGGGACGGACCTCCGCTGAGGTGAATCATGATCACGGATTTTTCGGAGCCGTTCCGGGATGTGGGCGCGGCGCCCAGTCGCAGCCGCTCACCCAATGTCAGTCCACCAAGGGTCAATGTCCCCACCCGCAACAGGTCACGCCGAGTGATACCGGCTCCCGCAGCGCGCGAATGGTGATCTCGGTGACCGATTGTCAGCATTATGGAACCTTGCGGTCAGTCAACTTGGACTGTGAACTCACCAGACTAAGATAGCAGATTGTCGGACCGGCCACAGAGT
>Ga0315336_1002766_pt1 | contig 25651 bp, 21 predicted proteins | sample ASW5metaG_FD_204512 | JGI IMG/M metagenome (GOLD analysis project Ga0315336, IMG submission 204512) | Ammonia-oxidizing marine archaeal communities from Monterey Bay, California, United States - ASW #5 | ecosystem: Environmental > Aquatic > Marine > Intertidal zone | place: USA: California... | reverse complement strand
CCAGCTGTCAGACGATAACACTCGATCATTCTCGCCAGAAATCTCTGGGCCAAACGTTACTTGGATTTCGATGGATCGGGAAACCGAAATTTGGGACATCTATGCAGCCTACTGGATGGGCCCAGATGCGATGCTCAAAAATGTTGACCTTAGTAACGAAGATCTCTCTGGCCTCGATCTCTCTGGCCTCGATCTCTCTGGCCTCGATCTCTCTGGCACAAACTTAAGCGGTGCCGATTTCAGTAACACATCGGGCTGGGCGGAAGCAATTTTTGAAGGCGCGTTTTATGACCCGGAAAATGTGCCCGAGTGGGCTAATGGCATGACCCCATCGGAAATGGGGATCACTGCTGGTTTCCCAGAACCCCCTGATGTGTCTGCTGCCGACTACAACGACGACGGCATTGTTGATGCAGCCGACTACACAGTCTGGCGTGATCAGATGGGACCACTCGTGCCACCAGGGTACGGTGCCGATGGCGATGGTGATGGGTTCATCGGATACAAAGACTACCTGCTCTGGAAAGATGCTTATGGTGGTGTGGTCACCACCGCCTCTTCAAACACACGTGTACCAGAACCGACTACTCTGCTTCTGGTGTTAATGGCCTTCCTCGGCACGCCACTAAGGCGTGCCGTGTGATCCGCGAGAGTAGATGGCACACCCCAGAAGGGTGCACACTATAGAGGACACATCCTAGGTACCTCGCAGCCCCATAGGGGGCTGCGGGTAAAACCTTGCCCCCGCATCAGCGACAGGTCATACTGGCCAGTGGTATTCCGCAGTCCATTGGTGGCCTTTTGGCCCAACTCGAAGGAGAAAGCTAATGCGTTTGTTCATGCTGTTTCTTAGGAAATACCTCCAGGTTAGTCTTCCGATAATTCTTTGTCTTTGTTTTTCTAGCTATGTATCAGCAGGTATGTTGGTTTCCGTGGTTGATGATCCGCGGGCTTCGAGCACGGACCCTCTGACCTTCGATAAAGCCACGTTGAATGAACTTTCAACGACCACTCGAACCCTGGAAATTAAGAATGACGGCGCATCAGTGATCCAAGCTCACATCGATCTGCGGGGCGGGGACGAGCTTGATTGAGCCGTGATCAAAGACGGGTTTGATACTCAGACGTTTTCAGTTGCTGTCGCGGAGACGGTAGCTGTCGAACTTCAATTTACACCGACGGGTAATGGTTCTCGTTCAACAATTGCGCAGGTGACCATGGACACCGCCCCCGGGGACCAGACTGACATATCTCTGTCCGGGGAGTCTCCGATTGTCTATATTGTGACACCGACGGCCCTAGACTTCGGTAGTGTCAGTGCGGGTTCTTCGCAAGTGTTACCCGTTCAGGTGTTTAATAACAGTATAAGTAACATCGAAATACTCGACCCCTTTTCGTCCTCTCCGTCAACGAATTTTTCGCTGGATGGCGCTATCTCAAATCCGACTACGCCGGCTTCCTCGGTGTTGATCGATATAAAATATGCCCCTTTCAGTCGAGGTGCACATAGCGAATATCTTACCATTACCGATGTTTTTACCGGGGCATCTTCGAGTTTGGTGATGACCGGCTTAGGAGTCGACCCCATCCCAGAACCCACCACCCTTCTGTTAGCCCTCTTGGCCCTGGTAGCCGCACCGCTTCGAGTGCGGTGCGGGTGATGTAAATCAATCAGGAATCCGATCGGGGGTGGGTCGAGTTTAAACGGTTGCCACATCGATCCGGTGGAGGACGTATGCCCGGCAAGGTAGGATATAACCCGCTGGATCTGGCCGATGTAAACCGCGTTTACACGGGGGGGAGAAATAAACCGCTTACCATATTTTGGGGTAGCCTTGTTGCTGTTGTTCCATGCTTGTCGTGGGGCGGAGGCAGATCCACCGCTGGCCGTTGCTCCGTTTAATAGTGATCAAGCCAAAGCCCATCAAAAAGCATGGGCCGATCACCTCGGCACACCTGTTCAAATTACGAACCCCATTGGGCTGAAGCTCAACCTGATCCCACCGGGCGAGTTCGCGATGGGGAGTCCGGATTCCGAGCCGGGTCGTAGCGGAGAGCGAAACCGAACATCGGGTAAGGGTCACAAAGCCATTTTATTTGACGTATTAATTCTCATGCCGTATTCTCTGTATAATGTATTTGCCACCGTTTGCTTTGAGCGAGGAGGGTAGTAGCGTATGAGAAATCGAATGCGTCCTCTATCGATCGCGTTCTCATTTGTCTTCGCTTGCGCAGCCCATGCGAACGGCCAGACTACGCAGGGAGAAATAGTGGGGACTGTTACCGATTCCGCCGGGCTCGTTGCACCCGGCGTGGAGATTACGGTCACCAGCCGGCTGACCGGATTCAGCCGAGTGACGAATACCAACGAATCGGGCGCCTACGTGGTATCCCATCTTGAACCGAGCACCTATGTGGTCTCCGCTAGTCTCTTGGGCTTCAAGAAGGCCCAGAGCGAGCCTGTGGTGCTCGAGGGCATCAGGAAACTCCACGTTGATCTGAGACTCGAGGTCGGGGAGATCTCCTGCAACTCCGGGCCATTCGGCAATGACGATGGCTTTAATCCATCAAGGAGGCCAATATGACATTCGGAAGACTGTGCCTATTGATGATGTTAGCGGGGTCGGCCGGATCTACTCTTGCTGAAAATAAACCGCCGATCAAGGTTGGAACAGACAGACAACTGCTTTTCGATCCCATGTTTCTCGAGACCTCCAGGGGAATACAGCTCAAGATGAACAAACCGTACCAGGAACCGGTGCCGGTGCTTGTCCCCGACAGGCCGTGGGAAAAACACATATACCGTTATCTCTCTGTGGCTCTGGATGGCGGCGTCTTCCGCATGTGGTACGGTGTTTGGGCTCCACGGGACACCGGGCTAGATGAAGGCCGGAAGTTGCTCTGCTATGCGGAGTCCAAGGACGGCGTCAGATGGGAGAAGCCCGACCTCGGGGTTCTTACGTTCAAGGGATCCAAAAGGAACAATATCGTGGGGCCACCCTTGCAAACTGATCTTGGGCGCCCTTCGGCTCGCGGGCGAGCTGGGGAGGAGCGGATCGCTGCGGGGCTCCCCACCGACGCCTGGGCTGGGGCTGGGAGCATGTCGGGCGGCACCGTTTTCCGGGACGACCACGGCAGCGCTGAGGAACGATACAAACTTTGGACCAAATACGAGACAGGCAAGGAAGATGAAGAAAGGGGGATACGTACGGGTCTTTGGGCAATGGTTTCGCCGGACGGAATTCGCTGGCGGATGCTCAAAGATGGGTATCCGTTAGATCGAAGCACCGCAGATTTTCCCCATGCCGGTGACACCCAGTCCATTCCCTTTTGGGATCCGGACCTGAACAAGTACGTCGGGTTCGTCCGGATCAAGAAGCGCCCTCCAGGCAGGGGAAGGACCACCTCCGTGGGACTCATAACTTCAGATGATTTCCGGAATTGGACGGTAGTGAGAGAGATATTCGCGGCAGACCAGCGGGACGAGGATGCTCTGGTTCCGGGTGGCTCTCCCAGGCATCGTCCGGTCGTGGACTACTACGTTCCTGGCGGCATGAAGGTGCCTGGTGTTCCCAATGCTTATGTCCTCCTGCCGACTGCCAATTATCACTGGGGAGAAGATCTGTTCCCTCATAATCAGGATGTCCGGCTTGCTACGAGTCGTGACCTTTTGAATTGGTGGCAGCCGCCTGAGAGGGAGCCGTTCCTGCGGCTGGGGGCGGATGGAACAGCTTCCGCCGGAATGATCCTTGCGAATCCATGGCTCATCCCGGTCGGCGACGAATTGTGGATCTATTACTCGGGGATCGGTGCGACTGAGAAAGGTGCCCATCCGAATACCGGCGGCTTCGACAGCGGCGTATTCCGCGCTCGATTTCGGCGGGACGGTTTCGTCTCCGCGGACGCTTCATACGACGGAGGCGAATTCACCACCCCTCTGTTGACTTTCGCCGGGCGGCGTCTTGAGCTCAATATGGACGGGAGCGCCGGCGGGTGGTTGCAGGTTGAGATACTCTCTGAACGAGGAACCCCTATCCCCGGGTATGACCTGAACGTCTGTGATACGATTCGCGGCAATTCAGTGAGGAAGCATGTCACCTGGCAGGGGCGGGACGACGTCTCGGAACTTGCGGGCAAACCTGTGCGCCTGCGGTTTGTGATGAGATCCATGAAGATTTTCGCCTTCCAATTCCTCGAGTGAACTGCGGTTTGCGACTGATAGGAAATTTGATTTCCACTAGCAGAGCTGATGCTAGTAGGGGGAACTGTTAATTCAAGATTGAGTTTCAGACTTGAGACAAGCAGGATTTTCCTTGGGGTGATCTCCCCTTCCAACCTCGGTTTGCCCGCGTAGCAACTCGATCCATCGAATTTGCCACCGCGGCAAACTCGCCCGTGGTGACCTGCCACCCCATACCTGAAAGCGGATGCCGGGGATGGAACTTCAGATTTTAGGCGTGACACGCAATAGTTTTTGTAACACACTGACACTCATGTACGTTGAATCCTTACTTCGGTGTTTAATCTTCCTTTTCGCAAACGTGCTCCTGTCAGGTACGTTGCTCGCCGACGAACCGGTCACGCTGGCAAATGCTGCGGAGGTGGCGAAAGAGCTGGGACTGGACTCGGACGGGCGGGCCGGACAAAACCTTCCAGAGCAACAGATCCGAGAGAAATTTTCGCTGGACGCGGCAACACGATTCCTTGATGCCTCCTCGTTGTACTGGCAGAAGCAGCGAAAATGTTTTACCTGCCACACCAATTACCCCTATTTGATGGCCCGACCCTTTATCGTTGCTGACGATACGGCACACCGGCAAGTTCGTGCGTTCGCAGAGCAAACGGTCACCGAGCAGTGGCCCGAGAAAGAATCGGTTATCAATTACGAAGTCGTCTCGACTGCTTCCATTCTCGCATTTAATGACGCGTTCCAAACCGGTCGGTTACACGACGTGACGCGACAGGCATTGGCCCGCATGTGGACCATACAGCGAGATGACGGTGGCTTTGACTGGATCCAAGCCAACACGGCGCCAAGTGAATTGGACGACCACTATGGTGTCACCTTGGCACTGATCGGCGTCGGTGCAGCACCTGATGGCTACGCAAGCGCACCGCAGGCGCAACAGGGCATTAAGAAAATTCGCGATTATCTTGCCGAAAATCCTCCGCAATACCCCCACCAATCGGCCATGTTACTCTGGGCTGCCAGCTACATCGACAGTTTGCTGACCCCTGAAGATCAACAGCGTCGCGTTGATGAACTGTGGGCATTACAACAGAAGGACGGTGGCTGGAGTTTGTTGTCACTCGGCAATTGGCCATTTCGGGGAAAAGGGGGAGAGAGTGTTGCCAAATTGAGTGATGGATATGGAACGGGATTGGTTACCTACGTGCTGAGGCGATCTGGAGTGCCGGTCGACGACGTACGTATCACACGGGCAATCCATTGGCTCAAGTCGAATCAGCGTGCCAATGGCAGCTGGCTCACCCGTTCTCAAAGCGATCCGGGAGGTCACCATTCGATTTCCCGTGCCGGTTCGGCCTACGCCATCATGGCATTGGCGATCTGTGACGAACTCCAGAACGTGGAATGAACCTGTTCGGCGTGAAATGTTGGTTCAAACTGATAGTGATTTCAATCTCTATCACCGCTTAAAACCAGCCAACAGGGCTCCATTTTTCAAGATTCTGCCCCGTTGTCCGTCTATTTCTTCCGCGTCATGGAGCGATCGGACAGCTTTGTACTACGATCCGGGCCGTTGGCTTGCCCGGGAACCCTCCGCACAAATGACAGGTTCATATCATACCTCCGAGCTTAACCTTTTCCACCAGAGTGCTCCATCTGTCCTTACTGACCTGCCCCCTAACCGGGTTCATCTTCAGAGAGAGAATCTTGGTTTGATGGAGCTAACTTGAGGAGGGCAATCGCTGCCAAAAGGAACTCGTTACACACCGGCACAGATTATTGGGAAGCTCCACGAAGCGGAGCTTGCGTTATCAAAAGGTTGCTCGGCAGCCGCTGCGGCCAAGAAGATTGGAATGGCAGAGCCGACCTTCTACCGTTGGCCAAAAGAATACGGTGACCTTCGCACGGATCAGGCCAAGCGTCTGAAGACGTTGGAAAAAGAAAACGCCCGGACAAAAGGGTAGATTGTTCACGCAAGCAGGGCTATCGGCTACAATCAAAGGTGCGACGGGAATTGAAATCGCTATCAGTTTTCCTGCAAAACCCAAACCGCAAGATCTCAGCCTCAGGAGGATCCGATGTCAAACACGAATCGACGTGGTTTCTTACAACAGACCGGAGCAAACATTGCAGGCGCAGCAGCGCTGTCTTTGACCGCTACATCCCGGGCGGCTGGCGCGAACGAGCGTGTGAGAGTCGGTTTGATCGGCTGTGGTGGGCGAGGGCGTTATGACGCGGGTGTCTTCGCCTCTCGCGACGATGCAGAAGTCGCTTACATCGCAGACCCCCACAAATCACGATTGTCCGAAGCGGCCAAGGAATTTTCCGGCACGGCCAAGGTGACGGACGACTTTCGGCGAATTCTCGACGACAAGTCGGTCGATGCTGTCATCGTGGCTACGCCGGTGCATTGGCACGCGCCGGCTACAATCTTGGCTTGCCAGGCAGGTATGCACGTGTATGTCGAGAAACCATGCTCCCACAATGTCCGCGAGGGGCGGCTGATGATCGAAGCGGCGCGGAGAAATAATTGCTTCGTGCAGCATGGTACGCAAGTGCGCAGCACGAGCACAATCAAGGAAGGGGTCCAACTGCTGCGCGAAGGGATCATCGGTGATGTTCTAGTCGCCAGAGCCTGGAACATTCAACGCCGCGCCGGTAATGGGCAGGGTACCTTGGGAGATCCGCCCGCGGAACTTGATTTCGACATGTGGCTAGGGCCCGTGCCGAAGGTGCCCTACCACAGCACGATCTTCTCCGGATGGAACTGGTTGCGGCACTTTGGGACGGGCGAGATCGGTAACGATGGCATCCACGACATCGAATACGCCCGCTGGGGGCTCGGTGTGGAAACACACCCCACGATGGTTGCCGCTGTCGGCGGCCGTTATCTCTACGACAATGGGGCGGAGTTTCCCGATACTCAACAGGTCACTTTCGAGTACCCTGCTGCCGGAGCTGCGAAAAAGAAGATCTTGATTTACGAAGAGCGTCTGTGGTCAACCAATTATCCCCATAATTGTGACAGCGGCGTGGAGTACTACGGGACTAAAGGACAGCTGTTTCTGACGCGTCGCGGCAAGATACAGGTATTATTGGACCGCAATAAACAGCAACCCGTCGACGTCCCTCTTGAGCCCCAAGATACCGGGGCCCACGTCGCTGATTTTCTGGACGCAATCCGCAACAACCGGCAACCGAGCGCCAACGCCGAGGTTGCGCACCTCACGACGTCGTTGTGCCACTTGGGAAATATCACGATCCAGTCGGGCCAATCACTCAGTTTCGATCCCGATGAGGAACGCTTCATTGATGCCCCGGAAGCAAATGCCATGCTGGAGCGGACGTATCGTGACGGTCACTGGGCGGCGCCCAAGAATGCGTAGCGCACCGTACAGCTGCGCATCACAGCGTGACCATCGCCGGTGGTAAATGCTGAATGCGATCGTAGTCGGTGACCTGAGCTGTCGTGTTGGTGACTTCAATCGTCGTTACGGATGCGTTGTGCGGGCCAGCCGCCAGCGGCTCGCTGTGGAAATGTGCCAAGAACAGGACCTTGATGTCGGCGTGCATGACGTACGCAACGCGTTCCTCTGTATCACCGAATTCCTGCGTCGTCTGCGCGAGCAGCCTTGCTGCACGCTGCCGAGCCTGTTCCTGACTTTCATATGGCATCCCTCTCCACCACCCTTGCCCATCAATGTCCGCCGCGACATCAAAGCCTGGAAAGCGTCGTTTAATCTCAGCTCGACTCATTCCTGGTCGACCGATGATGTTCTCGGGCGTGTGTCCGCTGTAACAGCCTCCCTGCTCGTGAAGTTCGATACGGACTTCCGGTGTTAGCGAGGTTGATTCGTGGATCCGCTCAGTCGTTTCGAGCGTGCGGAGAAACGGGCTCGTGATGAGCCGCGTAAGTCTCAGCGACGGGATCCATTCGGCGAGATATCGCGCCTGCTGGTGTCCCAGTTCAGTAAGCCCTGGATCTTCGACACGCAGGGCTTCGGGAAGAGAGTTGTTTAGCGATTGGGCATGTCGGATGAGATACAGTTGCATTACTTCTCCGTAAAGTCGAAACAAATCGCGAGCCTCCTGTTGACGTCACGAGTGTTATCGCTGTTCGGACGCCGCGAGGTCACTCTTGCTTCTTTGATCTGGTGTACATTTCATCCAAATCGGAGAGCTTCAACCGCACACTCACAACGAACGGAGCTTCGCCGGGTACCCGGTGTCCGTAAGTCGTCGTGACGATTGTTCCGTCGGACAAGATCGAAACGCCAGGGTACGCAAACGTGTCCGGAGTGTTACCGGGCAAGTGAACTGCCCGGATTGTAGCCCAATTCCGCCTGGTCGGCCCATGACGCGAATCCAAGATACTCCTTGCATTTCGACCACCGAGATTGTAACCTGCCCGCGTTTGCCACCGCCGAGGAGAAAGCAGTCTACGCTGTGCAGACAGAATTCGACAACACTGGATACCACGTCCTCCGGGGCGTCCTGACAGAGGCGAAAGTCGACCGCCTCGCGGGGCTGATCCGCGACCATAAGGATACAGAGCGATGTCAAACCATGAGATTTGCGACTGGACCGCTACCGAAATGGCGCAGCGGATTCGTGACAAGGAAGTCTCCTGCCTGGAGGTCATGCAGGCTCACCTGCAACAGATCGAACAGGTTAATCCCACCGTGAACGCGATTATTACCTTGTTGCCCGATCGAGCGATCGAGGACGCCAGGGCAGCGGACGATGTCATCGCCCGTGGCGAGGACCTGGGCCCCCTGCACGGTTTGCCAATCGCTCACAAGGATCTCGTACCGACCAGGGGAATCCGTACCACGTATGGATCCCCCATCTATGCCGAGGAGATTCCCGAGGAGGATGGCCTTATCGTAGAGCGATTGCGGCAGGGAGGAGCAATCACCATCGGCAAGACCAACGTGCCGGAATTTGGTGCGGGATCGCAGACCTTCAATGACGTTTTTGGCGCAACGCTCAACCCTTATGACACAGGCAAGACCTGTGGTGGCAGTAGTGGTGGTGCGGCGGTTTCGCTGGCTTGCCGCATGTTGCCGATTGCCGATGGCAGTGACACGGGTGGGTCGCTACGCAATCCAGCCAATTTCTGTAACGTGGTTGGCTTCCGAAATTCCCCCGGACGCGTCCCGGTTTGGCCCGCCGACATCGGCTGGTTTCCCATTTCGGTGCAGGGGGCGATGGGACGCACGGTGGAAGATGTCTCGCTCCAGTTAACGGCCATCGCGGGGCCGGACGATCGGTCGCCTATTTCCATTGCGGAACCGGGGTCTGTTTTTGCCACTCCCCTTGAGCGTGATTTCCAGGGTGTAAAGATCGCCTGGAGTCCCTCCTTTGGCGATTTGCCGGTGGACGAACGGGTCAGCAGCGTGATCGAGGCGCAGAGAACCACCTTCCAGTCACTGGGCTGCCAGGTGGAAGATACCCTCCCGGATTTCCGTGATGCGGATGAAGTGTTTAAGATCTGGCGCGCCTGGAGATTTGCCATCAAGTTTGAGCAACTGATTAAAACCCATCGTGATCAAATCAAGGATACGGTGATCTGGAATACCGAGGAAGGGCTGAAGCTCTCGGGGCTTGATCTCAGTAGGGCGGAGGTCAAGCGAACGTCGCTGTATCAACGCGTCCGAGAATTCATGAAGGACTATGAATATCTCGTTCTGCCAGTGAACCAGGTACCGCCTTTCGATGTCAACCAGCACTATATCGAAGAGATCAATGGCGTGGCCATGGAGACTTACATCGATTGGATGAAGTCCTGTTATTACGTCACGGTGACCGGGTTGCCGGCAATTTCGGTTCCCTGCGGATTCACGCCGGAAGGGTTGCCGGTGGGCGTGCAAATCGTCGGTCGACACCAGCAGGATTTCGGCGTTCTGCAATTGGCCTACGCCTTCCAGCAGGCCACTCGGTTCGCCGATCAGAAACCGCCACTGCTGGCGCAATAAAAAAGGGCCGCAGCTTGCGCTGTGACCCTTTTTAATTTTCGGCTCAACGGTCGGTAGTTTGATGTCTCCTTAATTCAACCCACCACCACCACCTTCCCACATGGACGTTCGCTGTGCGACGTGCTTCCCTTGGCGTCCACAATGCTGAACATCCTCGACATGGCCACGGCCTGCGGATACCGCGACGAGGACCGCATCGTGCTTCGATGTTCTCTGTTGAATGTTCGCTGGATTTGGGCCTGGCTAGTCGATCCCGTCACCGGCCCCAATGGATCGGTCACTCCACAGGGCGTCCGCCTTCGGATCGTAGGACGCGATCAGGCCCTTGAGGTAGATCTCCTTTCGAGGCGCCGGTGCGTACGTCTTGATGTGCAGCGTCTTCTCGGGAAGCTCGATGATCAGTTTCTTGAACGTGAGTGGATAGTGAACGATGCCATCCTTGTCGCTGCGCCACTGGCTGTTGATCGGCCAGCCGTAACGCTCCCCAGGATAATTGCCGGGAAGCGGAAAGCCCAGATATCGCCAGCCTTCAAAGTTGATGCGGCTGACGCCGTAAACGTCGTTCGTGTTCCAATCATTCTGCGCTGGCACCTTGAACTGCTCGAGCATTTCCTTTGGCAGCCAGTCCTGCATCCACCGGCCGGGCTGGTCTTTGGCCTGGGCACCGATGGAAATCCAGCGCTGCCCTGAAGCGTCTTCCAATTCAAAGATCACGCGACCCCAACTCGAGTTGCCGTTGACCCACAGGCCGATCTCCGTGGGCTTGCCTGGTTCGTCGGGTATCTTCACTCCCTGGCGATGGATTAATGCGGCGTACATCGGCATCGTGTCCTTGCCGTGGTCTAAAGCCTGCGGCGTGACGCGCAATATGTTCTTCTTGCCCTCAAATTCGGCAACCGCGCTGAATTCGAAAAGTCCCTTTCGCCGCGGTGTCAGGAAGTTGTAGACCTCCAACTCAGCGTTGCGGCCGGGTTCGACGGTCCAGTTGGAAAGGCTGTCAAGTGCATCAATGGGAAGAACGGCCCCGGCCGGCTTGGCTGCATAAACAGGAACGCCTTTATGAACCGATGCAACCTTGCCCTTGCCGACCAGGTACACCGGCGAATCGGACAGGGTAACCTGGATTCGCTTGCCCTCCGTGTTGAGCTCAATCTCGTTCGCCTGGCTGTCAACCAGGGTCCAGGCGCTGTCTGCGTCGAATTGCAGCGTGACCGGGTATGTCCCTCGGATCGTCCACATGGCCAGAACCTGGCGGCCGTCAGGAAGCTCAAATTCCAGACCGTACAGGCTCAGACTACCCATCGGGACCTTGCGCCGTAACTTGGCGCCGTCGAGTATCCAGGTCAGCGTCGCCACCGCCGGATAGGCCGGCTTCACGTTCTGCTCAGGCCACCGCCTGCAAAAGCCTGCCCCACCCCAGTTGCCGAAGTGATAGGTATTGCCCATGTCGGTCATTGTGCCGAAATGGATGAACGGCATCTCCCACGCCAGCATATGCAGCGCGTGCCGCACGTAGTAGTTGGCCTGCGTGCGTGAGTCCAGGTTGCCCGGATTGTCGTTCGGGTAGCATATTTCATAGGCAAGGCGGACCGGCTTGTCCTCATAGCCGTACCCATCGAGCAACTGTCGATCCATCCACACCGAAGCGTTGAGCGCGACAGTATCCGGTGGCTGAGTCTCCGGCGGCCGCCCAAATACCGGCGCTTCATTGCCCCCTGCGTCGAAGAACTCCGGGGGAAATTCGTTTCGGTAGAATTCCTCCTTAAGTGGCAGCGGACCGTTGCCGAACGTTATGGGGAGCCCGGTATGCTGTTGGCGAATCTTTCCGGACTTCTTGACGGCACTGTCCCACATCTCCTTGAAGCGCTGCTTCTCCTCCTCGTCCAGCTCATAGGGCGGCCAATCATGGAAGAGGTCAGGAACCCGCATCATGTGTGGGCCGGAGATCGAATCCTCATGAAAGATCATGCCGCGCTCGTCATTACCGTCCAACAGCCCGAACCTCTGCCGTTCCTCCTCTTGGTAGTGGCCCATGCCGTAACGGAATCCCAACTTCACGTACAACCGTCCGATATAATCCGCATCGCTGCTGGTGCCATGCTGCCCTCGCCAGCCCCAGCTGCCGAAAGGCGACGTGTCGCGGTGCCGGCGGGTGTCCGGTGGCAGCAGGGCAAAGCTGGTGCGGCGAATCAGCACCGTCCGGCCGATTCCATCGCCAAGCACGACGCCCAGGTCGTGGTATCCGCGCCGGGTCACGGGCAACTCCAGGACCACCTCCGCGGTCTGACCTGGCGCGACCTTGCCCTTGCGCGACGACTCGGTCCGCGCGCCGTCAAGATGCATGGCCGTTGCACTCACGGCGTAAGGCTGGTCGCTCGCGGTCACGTTGCGCAGTGTCACCGTGAACTTCGGATTTGCAGGCTGCACGAATGCGTGGCCCGGTTCGTCGCTGCCGACGCGCATCTGAAGCGGCGAGCGCTCGAGGGTGATTGCGGCGATGCGCACGCCGCTGGGTAATCCCAACGGTCGGACACGAAAGCGACATGGATCGGGGCGTCGTCGTGCCAGCCGCACGGCCTTGGTCACTTCGATATCGATGTGCTCTTCCATGATGTCCTGCGCAAAAGCGCGCGTGAAGGGCACGCGCACGTGGAACAGAGGCCCGGCCGGCGTGCTCATTACCGCCCTGGAATCAACGTTCTCGGCGGCACGGCGTCTCGGTACCTTTGCTGCGAAATCGTGTCGAATCACCTGACCGCCATCACTCCAACCATACCGCCCCACCCGCAGCGTCACCGTGTCGCCAAACGTCGGTTCGTCATCGGTCACGGCCAGCAGATGTGCGGCTACGTAATCGGCAACCGGCACACGCAGCATTGGCTTTCTGGGATCGTCAGGGCCCTGTGAGTCTGTACCGAGGTCGTACGCGGAGTAGAAGCCCGTCGGATCCTCCTTCCAGGAAATCCACTGTGCGGGTCCCAGGTCGAGGTGGCGTCGTCCGCCGTCGGGAAGGTCGAACGGCACGCCCGCGACCGTGATACTCTCCTCACCCACCGCGCGCTCAAAACGTCCGTTGGCCTTGGGCGACAGGTCCACCGGCAGGAATCGACCCGGCGGCTCAACAGGTTCGGGCGCGTCATCGGCGGCGCGCACGGACACGATCATACATGCATTCGAAAGAGCGAATGCAGCGAAACAAACGAACCCTTTCTTCACGGTGTTCTATCCTCTGGATTCATGAAGTACCCACGGGACTCTACAGGAGGCCGGGCCGGAGGGGTCATCCATGCCGGCTCCTTGGACTATACCTGCTGCCGTCTCCGGACGCGAGCCTTTCGGAGAGGTTTCCTGCGTACTTGTCGACAAGGAGCAGATTGAATGGATTCCCCCGCGACTTATCTTCTTCCTTACTCCGGTTCCTTACTCCAGAGATTTAATAGTAGCATCGTCGTTTCGGCGGCTGGGGATCCCGACTCTCTGCGAGGTCGGGACCCTCGATCCTCATAAGTGGAACAGACGGACAATGCGCGGTAGACTTAGGGAAATTGTCGGCAATTTCGTACGACTAGGGGCAGCGCCATAGTGGAGCTGCTTGAGGAGCTGCCCGAGTTGTTGCCGGCCATATGGCTAAGTGGACATGGTGTCACAGACCTGGAGGAGGCCGTTTGATGGAAGCGGATAGATTCCGATGCTACCGCTGGACGTTACCGTTACTGGCAGCAATCCTGACTGTTGTTCTTCAGGCGTGCGCGATGGCGGAGATGCTGTCATGCGAGGTCGTGGCGCCCGTTGCCGAAAGCCGGTTCGCGGAAAAAGCGCCGCCGGGCTGGACTATGGGGCCGGGCTGGGCCTTCGAGTCGCAAGCGGCTGTCGCAAAGGAGAAAACGTGGGCAAGGCAGGAACAGCCCGCGCCGGAGGCTTGCCTTATTGAGATGGCTTTGAATCTGCCCGGGGCGAAAGCTGGTGCCACCGGTCCGGTCTCTGCTGAGCTTCGCGTCGGCGCGCTAGAGGCGGAGGGCGACGCCGCCGGCACGGCGATATGCTTGGTTCAGTACCATGAAGACGGCTACCGGGCCTATCTTACACTCGGCCGACAGCGTATCGGGCCTTTTGCGGTGCAGTCCGCATCCCCGCCTTTTGTGGCTGATCCGGAAGCTGCCGCGGGAAACGAAAAGAAGACGACAGACACACCCGTGCTGCCCGCCGGCGGGCCCGTGTCCGTGGCACTCGGCATCGGGAGCGGTCGGCTTCGCCTGCTCGTCAACGGGTCCGAGACCGGCGCGCTGGACGCGAAAGGTCTGGCGGAGCGCTTCGTGACGGTCACCGCAAATAACGTCGCGATCCGGTCGGTTCGCATGCTGCCGGAGTTGCCGACGCGGCACGTCCCCGTTAGCGGCGCGGGCATTGGCGCGGGCAACGACCGCGCCGTGACGTGGGAAGCCTCCGCACTGGAGGGTGTGGACTTGCCCAAGTCAGTTCGGCTCGACATCGGCAACGTGTCAATGCTGGTGCTCGCCGACGCACGAGGTATTGCGTCGCTGGATGTGGCGAAGGAGTCGGGAAGGCCGCCCCGCTTTGGAATCGATTTCGACCAGTCGGTAAGTGGTCGCATGGGCACGGGCGCGCTGATCGGAAGTGTGCCGGCCCGGCCATATTCCGAGGCGTACGTGCTGTTTCACGTGAGTGGGGATGACCCGTCCGCAATCGCGGCGATGGGGTGTGGTTTCCGGACCGACGACTGCGCCGACGTGAAGAATATCTACCTGGAGGGGCGGATCCGGACCAATGACGAGGGTGTGACAGTGACACCGGTGCCGGCGCTGGGCGCAGACTGGTACCTGGCGCGATTGCCGCTCAACCCCGCGGCCATGCACTGGAAAACACACGATCAGCGTCCGGGGAGTCGCATCCCGTTCCACGTTGGCCGACCGTTCACGATGCCGATGATGTTCCCAAAGCCGCAACATGCAGGCAAGGCCTCGGCACTGCGCGTGGCGGCAGTTACCTTTGTCGAGTCAGGAATTGATCTGCGGGTTGAAGGCAACGACCTGGGCCATGTCTATTGCGAGCCCACCGAACCGTCCCTCAATGCGATCGTGAGCAACCTGACGTCCGAGCCGGCCGAGATCGCCATTACCGCGGAGCTCATCCCCTACGGGCGAGAGCCGATCGCCAGGAAATGGTCCCTGACCCTTTCACCGAATGCCCGGCGTACGGTCAATGCCCTCGCTGCCCCGGTCACCGGGCGCGGCCACTACAAGGTGCGCCTCGTCGCCGACGCCGGCGGCCTCGGACGATCCGAGTGGCGGACCAACGTGGCGCTCCTGGCCGCGGACACGAGGAAGAAGGAAAATACTCCCTTCGGCTGCTGGCACTATCTTTCTGGCGACGCGGCCACCAAGAAGCAGAGGCAATACCTCTTCGATAAGGCCGGCGTCGGGATCACATGGGAGAAAGGGAGCGGCGCCGGGGGCCAAATCTACACCCACCGTCTCGGCCATAGGCGGCACAAGATCGTCACAGACGACGCGGTGGCAGAGGAAATCGCCAGGAATATAGACCCGGGCGTCCGGTTCGTGTTCTTCGCCTGGGAACGGCGCTGGACCATGGAACAGACCTACGGAGTGCCCGCAGTGATCACGACCGGTCGGCCCGAGGCCCTGTCCAAGGAGGTTAATGAAAAGATCGACGGCGTGGCCGATGAGCTGCGACGGCTCGCCAAGGCGCTTCGGAGGCTGAGGCCTGACCTGAAGATATCGGTGGGCAACACCGGTGTGAATTGGGTCACGCCCCTGCTCGAACGCGGCATCAAGCACGGCGAGCATTTCGACTACTTCGGCACCGAGGAACAGCTGTTCCTCCAACCGCCAGAGCGGCCCTGCGACGCGATTGGCAACATCAACTGGTGGGCCAAGGCGATCTGCGAGCACTTCGGTTTCTACGGCGTGCCACTATTACATTCGGAGTCCATATATTACCCGACTGGCCCGGCCTTTTCGCTCAACTCGGAACGCGATCAGGCCGGCTGGTACGCGCGGTCCTACCTGATCGGCTTCGCGTATGACTCTGTCTATGCCATGTCCGGTGCAATTGTGGATTCAAGCGGCAGCTACCGCTACTCCTTCTGGGGAACGGCTGGCTACTGCAACCAGGCCCCTGAGTGCAGCCCGAAACTCAGCTACGTGGCGTATGCGACACTGACGCAACTTCTCGACGGCGCAAGCTACGACGGCAAGGTCGACAGCGGAACTGCGAGCGTCTATGCCCTGCGCTTCAAGCAGCCCGATGGCACGCCGCTCTGCGCTGTGTGGAACCTGCGCGGGCAAAGGGAGGCCATCCTGGAACTGAAAGGCGCGGGCGAACCGGAGCTGTTGGACGCACTGAATCGGCCGGTCAAGGCGCACAAAACCGACGGCGGGATTTCTGTGATGCTGACGGACCTCCCACTCTATATTGTGGGCGCGGAAGTCGCCGGCGTCCGGCCGGGCGCGAAGGTCGCTGAAACACTGCCGCCGCAATGGAGACGCATTGCGGATCTTCCCGATGTTGCAGCTTGGACGGTTGACAGGCAACCGGACCTCGAATTCGGCGCGGTGAAGTCTGGGACAGTTCTGTGGCGCGGCGTTCCGCGTGTGCTTGGACGCTTCACCCTGAAGGCTGCACCGCAGATCGTGCCGCCTGGAACGAAAACTTCCGACACGATCAAGCTGATCCAGGGCCGGCATCACGCCAGCGGTCTGGTGCCACGTTACGTGCAGCTCCGATTGCCGGCGGATCGTGCCATTCCGATCGCCCCGGGCACGACGCGGCTCGGTATCTGGGTGTATGGCAACGCAACATGGGCCGAGGTCAAGTTCCGCGTTCGTGACGCCTCGGGTGACGAGCAATTGCTGTTGCAGAACGACCGTAAGGGGACCATGGCTGACAACTTCGAGGGCTGGCGGTTCCTTTCCACCCCGTACCTCGCCACGCTCGCGCCGAAGATTGCTGATGGCGGCTGGACGCTGGCGGGTGTAACGGTGACGATGCCCGAGCAGCATATCTACGTGGATGACCTTGTGAGCACGCCGCGTCTCTGGGTCGCGCTGGCAGGTCTTTATGCCTCGGACGAGAAGGGCCCGCCTATCGACTATCTCCCCTGGTGACGGCGCCATGCAGTTTCGGTGCGGTTCTTTCGTGCCTGGCAACGTAGATAAGAAGATTGTGTCCTAATTAGTTGCTCCTTCGCTCCTGGTCAATCGGATTCAAACTAGTTATCAGTATCCGAGCCGGATCGAGGATCCGACGATCTTCGTTGTTCACTACCGGGACGGGCTGCGAGGTGCCGTGCTCAACCTCGGCGACAACGGGTATGTGCGGAAGTTCGCCGGCGCGGGCCGGCGTGGTGATAGAATCGATGCGCTGAAGTTCGATACGGCCTCCGACATCGCTTCCACCAGCGTGTTCAGCTATTTCGGGCTCAACGTCGAGGAATTGTTTCTCACATCCCGCCCGCCTACGCCGCTCGAGCGCACGTATCTTACCACGGGGGCGCTGGAGGCGGTCATGATCTCGCGCGCAAGCGGGGGCGAACCCGTGGCGATCCCCCACCTCGAGATCGTCTATTCGGCCGCAGCTGCACGACCGCGCCGGCCCCGAGCTGCAAGACCGACCGGAGCAAGTCTGGCGCCGAGACCGGTGATCGAGCCGGGCGCCACCCCGGCGGCGCAATCGATACCAATCAACCGCGACGGCACAGTTCGGGGCCGCTCGCGGGGTTAAGCGGAGCAGGCTGTGGGCGGCTTGACCGCAAGCACACCGAAGGCTACAGTCATGACCATGAACGCGTCATCGACTTTCGACGTAATCGTCATCGGCGCTGGTGCATGCGGCGGTACTACCGCCTACTTCTTGAGCCTCGAAGGGCTCTCGGTGGCGTTGTTCGACCAGGGCAGCGCGGCGCGGGAGGCGTCATGGGCGTCGGCGGGAATGATCGGACCGCAGTCCTCACCGCCGCGCGATCCGTGGTTCCTGAAGGCGACCACCCTGTCGCGGGAGCTGTACGATCGGCTCGACGTCGAGCTGTTCGAGCAGACCGGACGGCAGATCGGTTATGGCGGCGAGGGAGCGCTGCGGTTCGCTCGATCGGAGTCTGAGGCCGGCTGTCTCGGCACCGATGTGGAAATCCAAACCGCCGCGGGAGTGCCGACCCACCTGCTCGACGGTCCTGAATCGCGGAAGCGCGAGCCGGCGTTGCCGGACGACGTGGCGGCCTCGGTCTGGTGGCCCGAGTCCCGGTTTCTCGATGCCCGCACCTATACGGCCACCGTTGTTCGCGCAGCTGTGCTCCTTGGCGTCACCCTGCACGAGGGGGTGCGCATTACCGGTCTGGCATCGGATGGTGATCGGGTAATCGGCGTGCAGTCGGGCGGCGAGGTCTGGCATGCCGGGATCGTCATCAATGCAGGTGGGGCCTGGGCCGGCCGGGTGGATCCGCGGCTCACCCATCCGGTGTTCCCCTACCATGGCCAAATCATGGCGGTTGCCGGCCCGTCGTGCGGCTTGCGGCATAACGTGTCGCGGGTCGGCAGCTCCGGCTACGCCACCCCCCGAGCGGATGGACACGTCGTCGTCGGCGCCACCCATGACACGTGGGGGTACCAGAAGAAGATTACTTCCGCCGGCATGGGCTATCTGGCGTCAATCGTCGTCGATATTCTTCCCTGCCTCGAGGAGATGCCGGTACTGGATGTATGGTCCGGATTACGTCCCGGAACCGAGGACGGCCTGGCGACGATTGGCCCTGACCCGCGTCTGGACGGCGGGTATCTGTGGGGCGCCGGTCACTCGGCGGCCGGGATGATGCAAATGCCCGCCACGGCCGCGGTGCTCACCGATCTGGTGCTTGACCGGCCCCCGCGCATTCCTATCGGTCAATTGCGGTTCGAGCGGTACCTCAAAGATTTGGAGGAACCAAGTGAAGGCGGACGAGCGCAGTCTCAGGTGTGGTGATCGGATCCCTTTAAGCGTTTACGCACCTGTTTCGCCCGATCACCATCCGGAACGTGATCCTGCGCAACCGGATCGCCGCGTGACGCGAAAAAAAGCGCCCGGACAAAAGGGTCGATTGTTCACACAAGCAGGAGTGCCGGCTACCGTCAAAGGCGCGACCGGAATTAAAATCGCTATCCGTTTGTCTATTCACACCAGCAGAGCTGGTGGATGGGCTTGGAATTTCAAGTCTCCAAATGCACAGTAGCCACGCAACACCCGACAAGTGTCTGCGATCCGCCAATCGCGGCCGCGACTGGATCCTGAGCCTGCTCGACGAACGCGGAGCGATCCGCGGTGACGGGGGCATTGCCCGCGAGGGTAACTGGGCCAATCGCTGGTGAATCAGCTCCAGCCTTGCGGCCTTTGACGCCGAAGCTCAGAAAAATTTTCGACGCGCAGGGATTGCGCCTGATCCACGTGGATAGCTATGTGGAGAATGGCCAGCGTTTCTGGTACGGTATCTCTCGTTCGGGCACCTGGGCCAACCGCTGGTTTATCCGTGATGATCTCGACTAAAAGCTCAGGATTATTTCGACAACGATGGTCTGCGATAGACCCGCGTTCAGATGATCCAACAGGCCATTGGTGGGGGCCCATGAGGGGGAGGGCTCTTGTTCATGACCGGTTTATCCCGGTTTCGACGGAAATAAAAAACAGATAGGGATTTAACCGAATGGAACGCATGGTAGCGACCATCACGCGCACGTTGATCAAACGGCTTCCAAAGTCAGTTCGAAGAGGGATTTGTAGCGGAGTCTACTCCCGAATCAGCAAGTCAACCGACTGGGCCTATGACGGCATCCCAAAAGGACGCGTTCACCTCTGGATCGTTGCAGCACCAAAGAGTGGGTCCACCTGGGTAAGTATCGTGCTTGGCGAGGCCCTTGGCTATAGGGAACTGTACTTAACCTCCGCTCGCGAGCGCCAGGAACAACAAGTAGACGGCAACCGCTTATTTATGGCTGGCGTCGGCAACAATATTTTCTCGTCGCATCAACACTGTCGTTACTCCGCCTACACAGGCGACTTCATCAAACGGTCAAACGTCCGCGTTTTGCTTACCGTCCGTGACATTTTTGATACGCTGATGAGCGTTCATGACCACAACGAACGCGAAAGCCATTCGTGTCCAATGTACTATGTTGACAGACAACTATGGCACTCTCTCAAGACAAAAGACAGCCGCCTGCGCTTCCTGGCGGATACCGCAATCCCGTGGTACGTGAATTTTTACGCCGGCTGGCTCTCAAACCTGTCACGCCATTCCGATCGAATCGCAATATGTCAATACGAACGTCTTATTGAGGACCCGGCTGCGTTGCTTCTTGATCGCTTGCACGCAATCGACGTTCCCGTAAGTGAGGAAGCCATTTCACGGGGGCTCGTTACGGCACAAAATCAAAATACGCGCAAGAACAAAGGAGTAGCCGGTAGGGGACAAGAAATCCCCACTGACGTTCGTGATCAGATTACGAGAATGTTTCGACACTACTCGGACGTCGATTGGTCGATCATCGGCATCCCATCATCAGAAGGAGATGAATGACCGATGCCCTCCTTTTGCCTGATTGATCAAACGATTCGTCTTGTAGTTCATCAACCCGCCTGATCGCCACGTGACGCGAAAAAAAGCGCCCGGACAAAAGGGTAGATTGTTCAAACAAGCAGGGCTTCCGGCTACCATCAAAGGCACGACGGTAATTGAAATCGCTATCCGTCAAAGCTCGTGCGTCCACCTTTGACGAACTGCCGCAGCTTGCCCCAAGCCAGCTATCAGAATGGCAAAGTACGCCCCAAAGCCTTAGGATGAGTCAACGCATATTCAAACCTTTTGGCTATCACGTACCAGAGATGAATCGTCACTTCGTTTTTACACTTGCCGCTTCAATTCCCCGGACCTTCGGAGTGACGGGGCCCTCAAAAGTATGATCGCCCTGTACGAATTCCTCGACAGGCACAGATACGTAACATTGCGGACAAAAGACCATGGCGAACATTGAGCCTCGAACCGGTAAGGAACGATTGGCCGAGAACATTGTCGTTCGCAAAAAGGACGACGACGAGACCCTCACGCAACATCTCAAGGACCTCGACCCGTCGCTGGTCGGAGCGATGGACGGTTCGGCCACGTTGTACGACCAGTGGCGGAAGCACAAGCTCACCGAGCAGGGCCTCGCCGACGGGATCGGCAAGCTGCAGAAGACTCGCCAGGCGACGCTTGCAGATCACCAGGTTCTGCTGCAAGCAACGATCGACCGGCTGCGCGAAATGGAGAAGCGAGGGATGGTCGAGATTGACTACCGCGCGCGAGTGCGGAGGGGCGACGCCACGGAGGTCCTTCGATCGCTCAGCGTGGCCGACGGCCAGCTCGTCTTCGTTCACAGCAGCCTCAGCCGGCTCGGCTACGTCGAAATCTCAATTGAGGAATTGATTCACGACCTGCGCGCGGCGGTCGGTGAGAGCGGGACGCTGGCCATGCCGGTTTTCTCCGAGAATTACCCCGAAGTGAGCACCGAGCCGTACGACAAGGACAAATCGCCCTCGACGGCCGGCATCATCGGCGAGGTCTTCCGCAAGATGCCCGGCGTGCTGCGGAGCGACAACCCCTGCCACTCGGTCGCGGCGATCGGTCCGCTGGCCGAGGAATTCACCGCGCCGACGGGTAATTGGGAGATGTTCGATCGCAAGGGGCCTTTCGGCAAGCTCTACGACTGGGACGGGTGGATCATCATGCTGGGTTGCAGCCTGGAGGCCAATACGATGTTACACGCCATTGAGGCCTGGGCTCTGCCCTATCTGCCACCCATGTACCTCAACGTTTCCGACGGCAAGGGCGGCCTCAAGCGCGTCGTCTGTCGCAGGTTCCCCAACTGGTGCCGCGAGTGGTACGGCAAGGATGAGGAAGGCAAAATCCAAAAGCGGCTCTACGAGCGGGGCCTGATCTCGGAGCAGGCGCTGGGGGCGGGCAAAGTCTACGCGATGAAGGCCAAGGACCTCGTCGATCAATGCCTGCAGGTCCTCAAGAAGGAGCCGGGTATCCTGCTGTGCGAGAGGGACAATTGTTGCACCTGCGTCGGCTGCCGCGCAATGTTAGAGGACTGGGTCGTCCCGGACACGGTGTAAGGCGGGGATGGAGAGACATGTCGGGGAACGGGTTTGGGCTGGGTCTGCTGTCCATTCCGCTGTCGGTCGGAGCAGCGCTCGCCGCGGAACGCCCGCGGGGCAACCTCATCGCCGTGCCGCATCGACTGCCCTGCGAGTGATGTGTGGTTGAGACTTCTTGCACACTATTTTTTACATACTAGGTAATGCGACCCCAAAGAGAGTTGCGGGAAAAACTTGCCCTCGCACCGGGGACGGGTCATACTGAACGGTAGTATTTCGCAGACAGTCCCTTTTCGCAGGGGTCCACTAATGCGTCTGGTCACGCTGTTTCTGCTCGCCGCTTTCGCAACGTCTACAGTAGATGCTGCTTTGTATCAAAAGACCGACGCCCAAGACTTGGCTACGGCAAGAGAAAACGGTACCCCAGATGAATAGGTCTATTGCAAGTTACTTAATTAGAAGAGAGGTGATATGACATCGACTCGAAGGCACAACGCCGTTTTGATGGCATCCACAGTTCATGCAACTGCTGGTTCGATGGGTGGGTCGGCGTACCCACACCTGGTTGTTGCCGGAGAATGCCAACCGTGTGTGTCTATCGTTTCGCGGTTGTTCGTGACTATCGGATTCCTCATTTCGTTTTTCTGCGCGGTAGCTGACCACGAAGTCAGAGCCGATCCGTCGTTTTCGTATTCCTCATGGGAACCGCGAGTCGTCAATACGATCTCCAACGCGCCTGTTACCTTTACCTCGGTAGTCACAGGTAACCCGACGTCTGTAGCATTTGTACCAAAATCGGGCCCCACCGTTCCTCTTACACCGGCTGGAGACGATACGTATCAGATAACACTGTACCCAGAGGATATTCTGGATGACTACCAAACGGGGCACGGACACCATTTTGTTGGCTTTCTGGACATCGTCGGAAACGACACAACCTACCGACGAAATCTTTCTGTCAATGTCCGTGATGAAACCATGCCCAGTGTGCCAATTATTTCGATCAATGAAACAGCACAATTGAGCACGCATATCGTCAATTTACAGGATGATGAACTGTGGTTATCAGGGTGGGCGCCTGCAGATGTGTTTAACCGTTTTTATGATCACTTTGAGGACAAATTTGATTTTGCCAACATTGTTAGCCAAGTGACTACGGGACGTAATAGAGGATATTCGTCCGTGCGAAACGATATTCGCGGTATTGGGCTGAGTATGAAGGACAATGGCGATACCTATGGAAGTGCAAATCGGCTGCAGGGGATTGTCAACTACCCGATTGATACATTGTTTGATCTGGGGACAAAGGGAGCAAACCACGAAATCGGGCATAGATGGGGAGTCTTTTTAGATTTCCCCTCACTTGATGCGCCTGGCCCCCATTGGCCGGTATCGGATTTTGCCCGCGGAATCATGGGGTTCAATTTGGCTGGGGGAGTCGGTGGACAATTCCCGTATGACTTCATCGAGCAATCTGACGGCACATTTCTCGTCCAAATGACGGAACTGACCGATGAATTCAACGACCTCGAACTCTATCTGATGGGACTGATGGCTCCGGAGGACGTGTCCCCAGGCCGTCTGTTTTTGAATCAGAACCAGCAAGACCAACTATTTCATGGCGGAATATTTGAAGGTCCGGCTGAGCTTGTTACGGTCCAGGACTTTGTCGACCACAATGGATCCCGTATTCCAGCGGCTGGTGGAACGCAGACACATTTTTCAGTGGCGAGCATTATTTTAAGTGCGGACCGCTTGCTAACTGAAGATGAGATGGCGTTCTTCGACCACATGGCCGCCAGAGGAGAAGCGACCAACGAACTTCCATATACACTTGGCCTCGCCAGCGGAGTCACAAAACCCTTTTATTTGGCAACTCAAGGCCTGGGCACGCTCTCAACCACGATGGTCCTTACCGGCGACTTCAACTACGACGGCGTTGTCGATGCTGCCGACTACACCGTGTGGCAAGATAACGGGGGCGACCCGATCGATTACCGGAACTGGAAAAATCATTTTGGAGAATCGATCTTCGGTGGTTCAGAGGCAGCCCCTGTCCCCGAACCGGCCACCCTCCTGTTGGCCCTCTTGGCCCTGACCGCCGTACCGCATCGAGTGCGGCACAGGTGATGTTGTGTGGCACACCCTGATCTCCCCCTCGTAAAAGCTTCCATGCGAAGTAAGAGAATCGTTAACCTGGCCGCCTGACAGGGTGTTGCAGCGGACCATCAACAGCCCGGTTCGATTGACCTTGGTTGCCCTCTGGCGGCATAATGTGTCGGCAGGGTCGGGGCCGGTCAGCGCTGTTGCTGGCCGCTGAACGCAGATCCGTTAGCTATTTCTTTGAAAAGGGCAACCAGAGGTTAGTAAGCCATGGAAAATCTAGTTCAATATTTGCGTGACGAATCGACTCTTTGGGGGCCGCGAGTAATCGGGGTTGTAGTGATTTTCGTCGTTTTCTTTATCCTTGCGAAAGTAATAAAAAGAACAATCACTCGTGCCGCTGAGCGTTTGAACTTTGATGGAAATCTGACTTCGCTACTTGCTCGTACAAGCAGTATTGCACTTATGATCTTTGGCTTTATTACTGCGCTCGGAACGTTAGGTGTCAATGTATCCGCGCTAGTGGCCGGTCTGGGGTTGACGGGATTTGCACTTGGCTTTGCTACGAAAGATACTATTTCCAATCTTCTCTCCGGCGTCCTCATATTGCTATATCGACCATTCGACGTAGGAAACCGTATCAAGATATCGGGTTACGAGGGCATTGTTATTTCTATTGACCTACGATACACGGAGCTTGATTCCGAGGAGAATAAGGTACTCATTCCGAATTCAAAATTATTCACGGATCCAATCACTGTTCTTCAGTAGCGGGCAATCGGTAATTTTGTGACCCAGAGGTAAATAGCTAACCAGACGCTGCAGCCGACCTCCTACGTCGGTGGGTGAGCTTGGCCGTTCGTCGTGTTGGACTTTGCACGCCCTCGCCAGTCCCTTTGGAGCAGCCGTTGGCAGATTTCGTCAAAGGTCATTGGTTTCTCCCCGGCGGGCTGGTCATCCGCTGTTCAGTTCCTCGTTCTTCTTTTCGTCTACCTGCTTGGGCTGAACAAAAACCAACAGTAGCAACGGCAGCAGCATGGTCATGCCGGCTGTCCAAAAGACTTCCTCGTACGAGAATCCCCATTTGTCGAGGAGTGGTCCCACCGATTTGTTTCCGATAACGTGGGAAATGTTAGACACAGTCATGTAGATCGTGAACATCGATGCCACGGATCCTGTCCAGGAGATCCGCATTGCCATGGAGATGAATCCCACCACTCCGAACGCTAAGAGACCGGGATTG
>Ga0315336_1002765_pt1 | contig 25657 bp, 24 predicted proteins | sample ASW5metaG_FD_204512 | JGI IMG/M metagenome (GOLD analysis project Ga0315336, IMG submission 204512) | Ammonia-oxidizing marine archaeal communities from Monterey Bay, California, United States - ASW #5 | ecosystem: Environmental > Aquatic > Marine > Intertidal zone | place: USA: California... | reverse complement strand
CGGTTGGGGTTCCCGGCAGGGTCACGGGCGCGTCGGTCGGGGTGCCCGTCCCAATCGGCGGAGTTGTATCCGGGGGCACCGTTGCGTCTGGGGTGGAACCGGGCGCGTCGAGCGTGGTGCTCGGCAGGGTCGCCGTCACCGGCGTGGTGGCGCCCGTTGTTGGCGGCGGCGTAGTCACCACGGTGATTTGGGCATGGGCCGGCACCACGACCGTCCTTAGAACCGGCTTCACCCAGGCCTCGGGAAGCAATGCCGTTGAGGCGACCGCGCCCGCCGCTACGGCGCCTTTCAGGATTTTTCTGCGTTCCCGTTGCTTACGGGATCGGCCGTGGGATTTCGCCATAATGCCCCCAATCCATCGCTGCAGCGGCGCGAAATCCTACATGAACCTAGCAATCCGCTGATCAAATCAGCGAATCTGCACCGGCACCTGCGTCAGGAGCATACTATGTCAGGTTTATCGATACGCCAATGCAATCCCGTAGCGCGAATATCTACGGATATCGCTGGAGTGGGATCGGTCAGAGGGATTCCCTGGGGCAGGACCGGACAATGCAATAGATTTGCCTCGAGGCCGACAGGCGCGAATGTCCGCTTTTGGCTAATAGCAGACAACGAGCATGCGCAGTCCACGCGCCCGTTTTTTGGCGTATGGCGGACATTCCCGTCTAGCCAGCATTTTCTCTATTCGGACAGCGGCGACAGGTCTTCCAGGATCGCAGTCAGGTGGATGTCGGGAATCTCTAGAGCCTTCGCGTAGTCGTGGAGCTTCTTGCGCTCACGGGCCGCAACGCGGTTGTCCGAGATCAGCACCAGATAGGCGGCCTTCAGCAGGGATTCGCGGGCCTTCATGTCGAGCTCGCCGCGGCGGCTCTTGAGCAGGTCCGCAAGATGCAGGGACGAGGCGGCCCTAGCTTCCATGGCGCGGGCGACGTCCACGGGCGCGATCTCATCGCCGGTGAGCCGCTGATAGAGTCGGCAGATCGTCTCGGTCTCGCTCTCGACCAACCGGCCATCGGCGCCGGCGATCGCCACCATGGTCTGGAGGATCAGCTCCTTGCGCTGATCTGATTGGGTCTCATCGACCATGGTGTATCACTTTCGGTTTGAGGGCTGACCGCGCCGTTATTCGGCCGCCGCCGGCCTTGCGTCCAGAGCGGCCCCAAGCCCTCGTAATTGATCGGCGCCTTCAGGCACCTCGATGCTGGAGCCGTCGAAATCGGCCCCGATCGCCTCATAAGCGCCACCCAAATGTTCGGCAAGAAATGCCTCGGCGACGGCGTAAAACGACATTCGGTTTTCAGGGCGGGCGAAGCCGTGTCCCTCGTCGGGATAGAGCACATAAGTGACGGGCAGCTTTTTGTCCTTCATGGCGGTTACGATTTGATCGGACTCGGCCTGCTTGACGCGGGGGTCGTTGGCGCCCTGACCGATCAAGAGCGGCCGTGCGATCCTATCGGCAGAATTTAATGGCGAGCATTCTTTCAACAGCGCCAATCCCTCTTCCGTGCGAGGGTCGCCAACGCGCCGGCACAGAGTTTCAAAAAACGAAGTCCAGTAGGCGGGAATCGTGGCGAGCAAGGTCTCGAGGTTCGAGGGCCCGACGATGTCGACACCGCAGGCAAATTCCTCGGGCGTAAAGGTCAGGCCTGCGAGCGTCGAGTAGCCGCCATAGGAGCCGCCCATGATTGCGATCTTGGAACGCTCAGCGATGCCCTCGCTCACCGCCCACTCGACCGCGTCGATCAGGTCGTCATGCATCTTGCGGCCCCATTCGAGATCGGCCGCATTGATGAAGTCTTTGCCGAAACCGGTCGACCCACGGAAATTGACCGAGAGCACCACATAGCCGCGGTCGGCCAGCCATTGGTGTTGGGCGTTGTAGCCATAAAGGTCGCGCGCCCATGGGCCGCCATGGACCAGCAGCACCATCGGCAAAGGCTGCATTGGGCGCTCCCCGGCCTGTTCTGCAGGCAAGGTGAAATAGGATACCAATTCCAACCCGTCCCGCGCCGGGATCGTGACTGGATGCATCGGCGCAAGCCGCTCGTCCTCGAGATCGGGGCGGCTTGTGAACAGGCGCTCCAGCGCCTGGGTGCCCCGATGGTAGAGGTAGTAGGTCTCGGGCGCCTCGGCGGCGGAGGCCGCAACGATCCAGTAATCGTCGGTCTTTGTTCGGCTGGCGACGTGAATTTCGCCCTTCAGCTCAGATTCGAGAAATTCGAGTTCCTTGCCCATGTCAGGCGAAAGCGCCGTCCATTTGAGCCTCAGATAATCCACGCCGTAGGCTTCGATCTCATAGGTCGTGGGATGGGAGAGAATATCGGAGACGTCCGCGTCGGGGCTTTCGGCCAGGACCTGTGACTCGCCAGAATTCACGTCCAGGCGGGTGAGCGCCGCTTTGTCGCGATCGCGCGAATCCAGCATCGTGACATTGCGCGCCTCACGGTCGAAGCCGATGAAGCCGGTTGCCAGCTCGTCGGCATGGCCAATTCGGAAGAAGGGCGCCCAATCGCCCGCCTCCAAGCGGAACACCTCGCGTCCGCCTTCCTCGGTCAGCGGGCGCTGCGCTAGACGGGGATTCAGGCCGCGGTCCAGTGTCACGCTGCCGAATTCATGCTCGTTGAGCATGGCAAGCTCGCGTTCGCCGGTTTCAAGGTCGATCCGGTAAAGGTCGTGCCAGCGGGGATCGCGGTCGTTCAGGCCGACCATCAGGGTGGTCGGCGCGTCCCAGCTCGACCCCGCGATTTGGGCGTGAACGCCTTTGATCGGCGTCAGATCGAGGGCGTCACCGCCGCTTGCGAGCACGGAGTAGACGTGCCAATCCTCGTCACCCGCCTCATCCTGGATGTAGAGCAGGTACATGCTGTTGCGCGACCAGCCATAGAAGCGAATGCCCCGAACCTTGTCGTCCGTCACGGGCTGTGCGGCCCTAAGATCGCCCACCGGCGCGGTCCAGATGTTGAGAACGCCGTCGCGCGGCGCGAGCCAGGAAAGCGTCTGGCCGTCGGGGCTGAGCTGGCACATGGCGCGTTGGGGATTGCCGAACAGCTTGGCGCGCGGGATCAGGTGTCTCGAAGTGTCAGCCATCGGTGTTGGAGCTCCTTGTATGCCGGCCCGGATGAGCGGCGCGGCCAGGACTTTAATGCCAGGCGCGCGAGACGCAATGGCTTTGGAGCCCCGCTGATGGGCAGAATGCACGTGCTGCTGCTCGCCGATGACCGGCCGGGACACTACCACCTTTCGCAAGGCGTGGTGGCGGCTCTGAAGCGCTTGGGCGATGTCGAGATCACCGAACTGCGCATTGCGCGCCGTAGGCTAATACCGACTAGGAGCCTCAGATGGTTGAACGCCCGCGGAACCGAGCCAGAGCGGGTGCTGCAGATGGGATATGGCCTGGATGCGGTAGCGCTGCCAACCACCGATTTGGTGGTCTCGGCCGGCGGGGAGACGTTGCCCGCCAATGTCGCCGCGGCGCGCGTGCTCGGCGCCCAAAACATATTTTGTGGTTCGTTGCGGACGGTGCCGCCGGAAGACGTCAGCCTCACCGTAACGTCCTATGAGCGCTTCGCTGGTAAGCCGGGGCATCTGGTTGCCCTCAAGCCCAGCGCCATCGATCCCCAAGAGCTCGGGCGGCCCAAGTCCATCCCTCGATACGATGGGGCCAATCCACCGGAGCTTGCCGGACTTCTGATCGGTGGCGACTCCGGTCTGTTTCGCTACCGCGATGAGGAATGGCGCAGGTTGCTTGATTTTGCCCGCGATCTCTCGGTCCAATGGGGGACGCGCTGGCTGGTCTCCACGTCCAGGCGGACGCCCGATCCAATTGCTGAGGAAGTGTTCGCGCTCGCAAAGGACAAGCAAATCGTCGCCGACTTCCTGGACTACCGCTGGGCGGGTCCTGGAACGCTGCCGGAAATCTTCGCCCGCGCCGAGGCGATCGTTTGCAGCGAAGATTCCAGCACCATGATTTCCGAGGCGATAGCGGCGCGGCTCCCTGTGATTGGCGTCTCGCCGGAGGACCATTCCTTCAAGGCGGAAGAAGCGGAGTATCGCGAGTATCTCTTCAAGCAGGATTGGTGCAGGTATCTGCCGATCGCCTCGCTCGATCTAGACACGTTCGGGGCTGCACTGGGCCAAATAACACCGATGCGCGAGAACCATTTGGACCGACTGGCGGCGGCGCTGAAGGAACGGCTGCCTAAGCTCTTCAATCAATAATCAACCGGGCTTTTAGGTTGCAAAGCTGTATGCCCCGATAGGCCGATCAATTAAGGTGCGCAGATGAAACTTTACGATTTGAGCAGCGGACTCAATCCACGCCGGGTCCGCATTTTTCTTGCCGAAAAGGGCGTGGAAATTCCCCTTCAGGAAGTCGATATGATGAAGGGCGAAAATGCCACGCCCGAATATCTGGCGATCAATCCAATGGGGACCATGCCGGCTCTGGAACTCGACGATGGGACGATCCTGACGGAGTCCATCGCGATCTGCCGCTATTTCGAGTCACTCCATCCCGAGCCCAACCTGTTCGGCCATAATCCGCTGGAACAGGCGCAAATCGAGATGTGGGATCGGCGCATGGAACTGGACGTCGCGGTGCCGGTGATGCACGCCTTTCAGCATGGCCATCCCTTTTGGGAGGGCCGGATCCCCCAAGCCAAGACTTATGGCGAGCTTGCGAGCGACCGGGTCAGGCAGCGCATGGCCTGGCTCGACCGGGAACTTGCGATCCGCGACTACATCGCAGCGCCCCGTTACACGGTGGCCGATATCACCTTGCAATGCAGTCTGATCGTCGCGAAGGCGATTGGGCTTCGGATTCCAGAAGACCATACGAATCTCACGCGCTGGTTCCAGACAGTGACCTCGCGTCCGACCGCGCGCGCCTAAAATTTCAATCAAGCCGGGTACCCAACCATGATCGACCTCTACACCGCCGCCACGCCGAATGGCTGGAAGATCTCAATCGCCCTCGAAGAGCTGGAGCTGCCATACGAAGTTCGTTTCGTTGATTTGACGAAGGGAGACCAAAGACGTCCCGAGTTTGTGGCGCTCAGTCCCAATGGACGAATTCCGGCCATCGTGGACCGGGACGCCGATGACCTTACGATCTTCGAGTCGGGCGCGATCCTGATCTATCTTGCCGAAAAGACCGGCAAGCTGATGCCGGCAGACACCAAGGGCAAATATGACGTCATTCAGTGGCTGATGTTTCAGATGGCCAATATCGGTCCCATTCAGGGCCAGGCGGTCGTCTTCGAGCGCTATTTCCCAGAAGACGTGCCGGCGGCCCGCAAACGCTATCACAATGAGGGGCGTCGACTCTACGAGGTGCTGGACCGCGCCCTGGAGGGAAAGGAATATCTATGCGGCGATTACAGCATCGCCGACATTGCCAACTGGGCCTGGGTCAAGGCTCACCGCTGGGCGCGTCTTCAGGTCGATGGTCTCGACAATCTGCAGCACTGGATCGATAGGATCGCGGAGCGGCCCGCGGCGCAGCGCGGAATTGAGGTTCCTCCTCCCGCGGGCGAGAAGGAAAAACAGCTCGAATTGGGCGTCGCCATTACCACGGATTAATGGGTGGCCTGCCTCAATCGGATTTCTCTTCGAGCCACTCGGCAATCGGGCCGGCGAGGTCTTCAAGCGGCCGGTAGCCGGTGGTCACCAGCCCGAAGCCCTCATCGTAGGTTCCAGCCAGCAAGGTCGGAAAGCCCGGAACGCCAAGCTTCTGGGTGATTTGAAAGTCGGACGCCGTGACCTGTTTGGCGGCATCCGAATCGAAGGTATCTATGAAGTTCGCCTCTTCCAATCCGTCATCCAAGGCAAGCGCCACTACCGTGTCGCGGTCGGTGATGTCCTGGTTCTCGGCATAGAAGGCATGATGCAGCCGGGCCAGCAGCGAGAGGCCGACGCGTGGCTCGACGCCCCGCGCCGTTACCACTGCCCGGCAGGCCATCTCGGTGTCGTAGACAAAGTCGTCGCGGTCGAAAAAGTCGAAATTGAAGGGTTGACCTGTGCCGTCATGCACGTGCTCCCAATGCTCCCGGATTTCGTCCTTGGCCTCCTGGGTCATCGTCTTGTCGTTGCCGGTGCGCAGGCCGCCCATGATGGGCCTAATCGGCAGCGCGTCGCCATGCAACTCGGCCAGGCCTGAAATGACCGGCGAGAATCCCCAGCACCAGGAGCACATGGGGTCCGCGAAATAGAGCAGCTGCTTTTGGTCGGAAGTGGGTTCGGGCGCTGGCGCGTTCATGGGAGAACTCCGGAGACTGGGACTTCATGATTATTGAGCTTGCCAGGAGGATTGGCTAGAAGGGCCCGCAATTTTCTTTGATCTTCAATCCATGCAATTTCGCAAAGCGAGCTGATGTCCACACCCCAATACGTCTTTGTCATGAACCGGCTCACCAAGGCCTATGAGGGCGGCAAGCCGGTGCTGCAGGACGTCACCCTTGCGTTTCTGCCGGGCGCCAAAATCGGCGTGGTCGGCGTAAATGGCGCGGGCAAGTCGACGCTTATGAAGATTATGGCGGGGCTCGATACCGAGTTCACCGGTGAGGCTTGGGCGGCCGATGGCGTCACGGTCGGATATCTGCCCCAGGAGCCCGAGCTCGACGAGGCGAAGGACGTCGCCGGCAACGTCAAGGATGGTGTCGCCAAGCAACAGGCCAAGCTGGAGCGCTATAACGAGCTCGCCTTGAACTACTCGGACGAGACGGCGGACGAGATGGCAGCCCTGCAGGACGAAATCGACGCTCAAAATCTGTGGGATCTGGATGCCCAGGTCGAAATGGCGATGGAGGCTCTGCGCTGCCCGCCTGGTGAGGCAGATGTGAGCACTCTCTCGGGCGGCGAGCGCCGCCGCGTCGCGCTTTGCCAGCTGCTGCTCAAGAAGCCCGACATCCTGTTGCTGGACGAACCGACCAACCATCTGGACGCCGAGACCGTCGCCTGGCTCGAGAATTTTCTGAAGGACTATCCGGGCACGGTCTGCATGGTCACCCATGACCGCTACTTTCTCGATCACATCACGGGCTGGACCCTTGAGCTCGACCGCGGCAAGGGCATTCCTTATGAGGGCAACTATTCGTCTTGGCTGGAGCAAAAGCAGAAGCGCCTGTCAGTCGAGAAGAGTCACGATGAAGCCCGGCAAAAAACGCTGCAACGCGAGCTCGAATGGATCCAGGCGAGTCCAAGAGCGCGCCAGGCAAAATCCAAGGCCAGGGTCCACGCCTATGAAGATCTGTTGGCCGAGGCTGGCCGCGACGTTGCGGGCCGCGCCCAGATCTCGATTCCGCCTGGACCCCGTCTCGGCGACCTCGTGGTCGAGGCTCAGGGGCTGAACAAGGGTTTTGGCGAGCAGCTGTTGATTGAGGACCTCTCCTTCAAGCTGCCCCCTGGCGGCATTATCGGCGTGATCGGCGCCAACGGCGCCGGAAAGACCACCCTGTTTCGGATGATCACCGGCGACGAGGCCCCGGACTCCGGCAAGCTGCGGCTCGGCGACACCATAGAGCTTGGCTATGTCGACCAGAGCCGTGATGCGCTCGCGGACGGCAAGACGGTTTGGGAGGAGATTTCCGGCGGCGACGAGATGATCCAGCTCGGCAAGCGCGAAGTGGCTTCGCGCGCCTATGTCAGCTGGTTCAACTTTCGCGGCGGCGATCAGCAGAAGAAGGTCGGCCAGCTTTCGGGTGGCGAGCGCAACCGGGTTCATCTAGCGAAAATGCTGAAGCGCGGCGCCAATGTGATGCTGCTGGATGAGCCGACCAACGACCTCGACGTTGAGACGCTATCAGCACTCGAAGCGGCTCTGGAGGACTTCGCTGGCTGCGCGCTGATCATCAGCCATGATCGCTTCTTCCTGGACCGGATCGCCACCCACATGCTGGCCTTTGAGGGCGATTCCCATGTGGAGTGGTTCGAGGGTAACTTCGCCGATTACGAGGAGGACAAGAAGCGCCGGCTTGGCGACGACGCCATCGTTCCTCGGCGCATCAAGTACAAACGGTTCAGCCGGGCCTAGGACAGCCGGCTCGCTGCAACCATTCGGCACCGATCCATTTGCGGCTATATTGGGCCAGCGAGAATCCATCAGAAGGAGGCAGACAATGAGGAGCCGATACGTCCTGGGGGGAGTTCTGCTGGCGGCGTTGATAGCGACGCCCGCGCTTGCCGAAAGCCTGCGGGTCAAAGCGCCCGAGGGGGCTGAGGTGTACTTCATCGCGCCGACCGATGGGGCAACCGTCTCCAGTCCCGTCGCGGTCAAGTTCGGCTTGAAGGGTTTAGGTGTCGCGCCCGCGGGCACCGAAAGCGAAAAGACCGGCCACCATCACCTTTTGGTCGATCAAAAGCTCGAAGATTACGAGAACGCGATTCCCAAGGACGAGAAACACATCCACTTTGGCGGCGGACAGACAGAGACCACTGTCAAGCTCAGCCCCGGCAGCCATACGCTTCAGCTTGTGGTGGGCGACCTCAACCACATTCCCCACATGCCGCCAGTCGAGTCCGAGGTGATAACGGTCACCGTCAAATAGCGCCCGCTCGCCGCCTCAGGTCTTGGGCTTGACGAATTTCAGAGTCATGCGGTCGCTCTCGCCGATCGCGAGATACTTGTCGCGGTCCTTATCGTTCAGCCGGAGCGAGGGCGGCAGCGTCCAGACGCCTTCAGGGTGGTCGCGGGTGTCCTTCGGGTTGGCGTTCATTTCGGATTTCTCCACCAACTTGAATCCGGCCGCCTCGGCCACCTGGATTACAGCGTCCTCTGGCACATAGCCCGACTTGGCTTGGGGATCGGGAATCTCATCCGGGTCCGCGCGGTGCTGGACGACGCCCAAAATTCCACCGGGCTTGAGCGCTTTGTACATCGTCTCGAACATCGTGTTTTCGTGGCCGTACCGCATCCAGTTATGGACGCTGCGGAAGGTCAGCACCATGTCGGCAGAACCCTCCGGCGCGATATCAGTCTTTTCGTGGGAGAGCTCTGTGACGATGACTTCGTCATAGACTTCCGGTTGGCCTTTCAGCTTGCTCGTATAGCCCTTCAGAATTCCGCTCCTGTATCCGCCGCTACCCTTGTCGTAGGACGCCGCGTATAGTTTGCCGCTACCCTTCAGATAGGGCGCCAGGATCTCGCTATACCAGCCGCGTCCGGGCCAAATCTCGACCACGGTCATGTTGGGTGCGATGTCGAAAAAAGTGAGCGTCTCATAGGGGCGCCGGAATTCGTCACGGGCCTTGTTCTGGGCCTCCCGGTGATCCCCGGCGATAGCCTGTTTGAGACGTTCCTGGTTTTTCTGCGCGTCCGCCTCGGACCAGCCTTGCGCTGGAAACAGAAGGACGAATGCCAAAAGACAGAGCGACCCGGCAAGGGCGCGTTTCAGGGTCCCGGTGGAGTTGGCGTGCATGGCAAATCCTCGACAGCAATGACGATACTTGATGCCAATATAGGTGCTTGAATGATGTAGTTACACCGCGCATCTGGACCGAAGGCGAGAGGAGAAGAGGGATGGGCACGGGCAGAACCGTCTGGGGTATCGGTACGCCCCGAACTCTGCGCCCGCTATGGGCGCTGGCCGAACTCGGGCTGGACTACGAGCACAAGAAGATTCTGCCGCGCAGCGCCGGCATGGATGACGCCGAATTCCTCGCGCTCACCGAGCGGCGCAAAATACCCTTTTACCAAGATGACCGTGTCCAGATCGGCGAGAGCGCAGCGATCGTCAATTATCTCGCGCACCGGCATGGCGGGGATGTGCTCCCCATGCCCGCACCGGCCAGCACGGAGGGAGCCATGCTGCGGGATCGGACCTCGTTCATCATGACCGAGATTGACGCCCGCATGTACGCGATCCGTATGCACGACAACCCCCCATTGGGGCTCCATGAGATTTACGGCGCATCGGACGTCGCCGTCCAAGCCGCGAGGGAATACGCGGAACGTCAGTTCGATGAGGCAGCGCGTTGGCTGGCGGACGGACGGCACTATGTGATGGGAGAGAAGTTTGGGCCGGCCGATATCCTGCTGGTCTCGTGCTTGGATTGGGCCTTGTTGTACACAATAGACGTTCCTGCACCGCTAAGGGATTATCGCGACCGGGTCGCCGCGCGGCCGGGCTATGAGACGGCCAAAGCCAGCAACGACCCATCGCGTGGATGAGCCGAGGAGGCTGGCTCGGCTTGAGCAATTATTGGCCTTGAACACGGCGCTTCAGATTGCGAAGTTCTCATCTGCGCCAACCTTCCGGATTTTTTCGGGAATGGGCGACGCTCCCTCCCTGGGGCACACCGCAAATAGAGAAATAGGTCAAAGATCAATGATTAAAGTCTATCAATTCTGTTCGGCATGGAATCTGCCCGACACCAGCCCCTTTGTGACCAAGCTGGTGAATTACCTCGAAATGACGGGGTTGGAGTATCAGCTCATCCCGCAGGACTTCAGCCGTTTGGGGCAGGATGCACCACACGGAAAGCTCCCATACATCGTCGACGATGACGGCACGAAAGTTGCCGATTCGAGCGCCATCATCCTTTACCTCAAAGACAAATATGGCGACCCGCTCGACGAAGACCTCACGGCGGAACAAAAGGCGCTGGCCGTGGCTTGGAGCCGGCTGTTGGAGGAGCATCTGCACTGGTCGGGGGTGATGCAGATCCGGTGGCGCGAGGATAAGGGTTGGGAAACCTATCTGCCGGTTCTAGCCGGTGGGGACGTTACGCCCGAGTCGCGGGCGCCGCTCGACCAATTCCGCGAATTGATCAAGATGCAGGTCGAAGGCCAAGGTATGGGCCGACGGACCAATGAAGAGGTCCACGAACTGGCCAAGATCGACCTGCAAGCCATATCCGATTCCCTCGGCGACAAGCCGTATTTCCTAGGCAACGAGCCTCACGCGATCGATGCCTCGCTCTATTCGATACTGAGGCATATCCTCTATGTCCCCTTTGAGTGTGAGGCCAAGGACTTCGGGTTGTCGAAAAAGAATCTCGTCGATTACTGCACCCGAATGCATGACCGCTACGGCGTTTAGTGTCTGTCCAGGTTCGCGCCTAAAACCGACACCGGCAGCGGTGCGCTTTTTGTCGCGACCTGAAGGCCGATAACGAATCAGCGACCCCACTCCCTGGCAGGTGGCCGCACCAACTATACAAATACGGTTGACATATAAAGATATCTTTATATCTTTTAAGTGATTGAAGTATCACAACCCCTCAGAAATATTATGTCCCAAGCGCTGTCTACGTCCCGCGTGCTCGCGAGCCTGAAGGCTGCCGGCGAGTCGACCCGGCTGCGGGTGCTGGCGCTGCTGGCGGCGGGCGAGCACAACGTCACGGACTTGACGCGCATATTGGGCCAGAGCCAGCCGCGCATCAGCCGGCACTTGAAGCTGCTGACCGATGCGGGTCTGGTCGAGCGCTATCGTGAGGGCAGTTGGGTATTCTTCCGGCTGGCCGAGACCGGGGGTGTTGCCCGGCTGACGCGGGGATTTATCGATGCGCTCGATGCGGGCGACCCGGTGCTTGAGCGGGACCGCGATCGTGCCGAGGCCATACGGCGCGAACGGGTCGAGGCGGCGCAGTCCTACTTCCGCGCCCATGCCGCCGAATGGGATCGGATTCGCGCGCTCCATGTCGCCGAAGACCGCGTGGAAGCGGCCATGGCCGAGACCCTAGGCGAGGGTCCCTTCGACCTGGTGGTCGATCTCGGCACCGGAACCGCGCGCATCCTCGAATTGCTGAGCGATCGGGTCGACCGGGGACTCGGCATCGATATCAGCGGCGACATGTTGGCCTATGGACGGGCCAAGCTCGGGCAGGCCGGCCTAAAACATTGCCACGTACGCCAGGGCGACCTCTACCGGCTCGGCCTCGATGACGACGTCGCAGACGTGGTCGTGCTGCATCAGGTCCTGCATTTCCTGAGCGATCCGCCGGGCGCACTGCGCGAAGCAGCTCGGATATTGGCGCCGGGCGGGCGGTTGCTGATCGTGGACTTCGCGCCGCACGAATTGGAGTTTCTGCGCGAGGAGTACGCCCATCAGCGGCTGGGATTCGACGAAGCCCAGATCGGGCAATGGGTCACCGACGCCGGCCTCGATCTCGCAGACTTCCAGGAACTCAAGCCGGGCGATGGGCGCGAAGAGCTCACGGTCTCGCTATGGCTCGCCCGAAATCCGGGCGAAGGCGACGCCGCCTCGACCGCCGTCGGGAGCCAATTGGAGGCAGCACAGCGATGACCTCTGCACCCAAAAAGCTGGAGACTGAGACCACCGAGACGGACATCCGCGTCTCCTTCGAGTTCTTTCCGCCCAAGACCGACAAGATGGCCCACACCCTGTGGAGGTCAATCGGCCATTTGGCGCCCTATGAACCCCATTTCATTTCTGTGACCTATGGCGCGGGCGGCTCGACACGGGAGCGCACCCACGCCACCGTCGAGCGCATTCTCAAGGAGACGTCCCTTACGCCTGCCGCCCACCTCACTTGCGTGGGCGCCACGCGCGGCGAGGTCGACTCGGTAATCCGGGCTTACAAGGATCTAGGCGTAAGGCATATCGTGGCGATCCGCGGTGATCCGCCCTCGGGCGTCGGCGAGGCCTACCAGCCCCATCCCGGCGGCTACGCCAACGCGGCAGAGCTGGTGGCAGGCATTGGTGAGATCGGGGGCTTTGAGATTTCGGTCTCCGGTTATCCCGAATGCCACCCCGAGAGCGAGAGCCCCGAGGCCGATCTCGACATGCTGCAGGCAAAGGTTGACGCCGGCGCCACCCGGGCAATCACCCAGTTCTTCTTTGAGAACGACTGTTTCTATCGGTACCTGGAACGGGTACGCGCCCGGGGTATCGAGCTGCCAGTCAGGCCCGGCCTGATCCCAATTCACAATTTCAAGCAGGTTGCCGGGTTCGCCGAGCGCTGCGGCACCAGCGTGCCCAATTGGCTCGCCGAGCGTTTCGAGGGCTTGGACGAAGACGACGACGCGCGGCTCCAGGTGGCGGCCGAGATAGCCGCGGAACAGGCGCTTGCATTGGCTGAGCAGGGGATCGACGAATTCCACTTTTTTACTCTGAACCGGGCACCGCTCGTGGATGCGGTTTGCCGGGCCCTAGGTCTGCAAGCTCGGCCGCCTGAGCGCGAAAGGAAAGCGTCGTGAACCGGAACGAGCGCGCCGAGGTCTTGAGGAAGGCGGCCCAGGCAAGAATCCTGATCCTGGATGGCGCCATGGGCACCATGATCCAGCGCTATGGGCTTGATGAGGTGGACTATCGGGGCAGGCGCTTCAAGGATCACTGGTCCGACGTCAAGGGCAACAACGATTTGCTGTGCCTAACCCAGCCTGAGATCATCCGCGATATTCACGGGGAATTCTTGGAGGCAGGCGCCGATATTTTGGAGACCAATAGCTTCAACGCCAATTCGATTTCGCTATCGGATTACGGCATGGAGGATCTCGGCTTCGAGATGAACGTGGCGGCGGCGCGCATCGCCCGCGATGCAGCGGACGCCTGCGAAGCTAAGACTCCGGAACGGCCGCGTTTCGTGGCGGGCGCCATCGGGCCTACGAACCGCACCGCCTCGATCTCACCCGATGTGAGCAATCCGGGCTATCGGAACGTTGCATTCGAAGAGCTGGTCGCGGCCTATGACGAGCAGGCAAGGGGACTGATCGAGGGTGGCGCCGATCTGCTGTTGATCGAAACGGTGTTCGATACGCTCAACGCCAAGGCGGCGGGCTTCGCGGTCCAACAGGTCTTCAAAGACACTAACGTCGAGCTTCCGTTGCTGCTGTCTGGAACCATCACCGACCTTTCGGGCCGAAATCTTTCAGGCCAAACGCCTGAAGCCTTCTGGTATTCGCTGCGGCATCTGAAGCCCTTTGCGGTCGGCATGAATTGCGCCTTCGGGGCAGAGCAGTTGCGGCCTGCTGTCGCCGATATCGCTGCTGTCGCCGAGACCTTTGTATTGGCATACCCCAATGCCGGCCTCCCCAATGAGATGGGGGAGTACGACCAGACTCCGCAAGAAATGGCGGAGCAGCTGGGCGAGTGGGCCAGCGAGGGCCTGGTCAATATTCTTGGCGGCTGCTGCGGTTCGACGCCCGAGCACATCGCGGCCATCGTGGAGGCGGTGGATGCAGCACCGCCGCGCGAGCTGCCGCGGACCGAGCCCCTGATGCGGCTCTCCGGCCTAGAACCGTTCGTGCACCAATAGGCTGGGCTCGCGGGAAATTCACCAGTGACCAACGCAGCACAAAACTTCGTCAATATCGGCGAGCGGACCAACGTCACGGGCTCGGCCCGGTTTCGCAAGCTGATCGAGGCCGGCGACTACAACGCCGCTCTCGATGTCGCGCGCGAACAGGTCGCCAGCGGCGCCTTCATTATCGACGTCAACATGGATGAAGGCATGCTCGACTCCGAGGCCGCCATGGAGAGATTTCTGAAGCTGGTGGCGTCCGAGCCCGACATCGCCCGGGTTCCGGTGATGATCGACTCCTCCAAATGGTCGGTGATCGAGGCGGGCCTGAAATGCATCCAGGGCAAGGGCATTGTTAATTCGATCAGCCTCAAGGAGGGGGAGGCGCCCTTCATCGAGCAGGCCGAGAAAGTGCTGCGCTACGGCGCGGCGGTCGTGGTGATGGCCTTTGACGAGGAGGGTCAGGCGGATACGGCAGACCGCAAGTTCGAGATCTGCGAGCGAGCCTACAAGGTCCTCACTGAGCGTGTCGGCTTCCCGCCGGAGGACATCATCTTCGATCCCAATGTGTTTGCGGTCGCCACCGGCATCGAGGAGCACAACAACTATGCCGTTGAGTTCATCGAAGCGGCGCGGCGCATTAAGGCGAATCTGCCTTACGCCCATGTCTCGGGTGGGATCTCGAACCTCTCATTCTCCTTCCGCGGCAATAACGCGGTTCGCGAGGCGATGCATTCGGTGTTCCTGTATCACGCGATCCAGGCGGGCCTCGACATGGCGATCGTCAATGCGGGCCAGCTCGCCGTCTATGACGAGATTGAGCCAGTGTTGCGGGAGCGGGTGGAGGATGTGATTCTGAACCGCCGTCCCGACGCCACCGACCGGTTGCTGGAAGTGGCGGAGCGCTACCGGGGCGAGGCTGGCAAGAAGCGCGAAGAGGACCTTTCCTGGCGCGAGGCCCCGGTGAATGACCGCATTGCCCACGCGCTCGTCGCCGGCATTGCGACCTATATCGAGGAAGACACCGAAGAGGCACGCGCCCAGGCCGAACGGCCGCTCAATGTGATCGAAGGCCCGCTCATGGACGGCATGAATGTGGTGGGCGATCTATTTGGCGAGGGAAAAATGTTTCTGCCCCAGGTCGTCAAATCGGCCCGGGTGATGAAACAGGCGGTCGCCTATCTGCTGCCCTATCTCGAAAAGGAAAAGAAGGAGCATGGATTGGAGGATGCGCCCGCCGCCGGCAAGATCGTGCTCGCGACGGTAAAGGGCGACGTACACGATATCGGCAAGAACATCGTCGGCGTCGTGCTCCAGTGCAACAACTACCAGGTGATCGATCTCGGCGTGATGGCGCCGGTGCAAACCATCCTCGAGACCGCGCGCAAGGAGAAGGCGGACATCATCGGGCTCTCAGGGCTAATCACGCCCTCGCTTGACGAGATGTGCCACGTGGCGGCCGAGATGGAGCGTGAGGGCTTCGACGTGCCCTTGCTGATCGGCGGTGCCACCACCAGCCGTCTCCACACCGCGGTGAAGATCAGCCCCAACTACGAGCGCAACCAGGCGATCTATGTGACTGACGCTAGCCGCGCCGTGGGTGTTGTTGGCGCGCTGCTTTCCGACACTGACCGCGAGGGCTACATCGCCGAGGTCCGGCAGGACTACGCCCGCGTGGCGCAAGCCCATGCCAGGGGACGCGAGCAGAAGCGGCGGGTGCCGTTGGCCGTGGCGCGCGCCAACCATTATCCCGTCGAATGGAAGTCGTACCAGCCGCCCGAGCCGAAGTTGCTTGGGACCAGGGCTTTCGAGAATTACGACCTGGCGACGCTTGCGCGCTATATCGACTGGACGCCATTCTTCGCCACTTGGGAGCTCAAGGGGCGTTATCCGCGGATCCTGAACGACGACAAGATGGGCGAGGCGGCCCGCCAGCTTTATGACGACGCCACCGCGATGTTGGCGCAAATCGTCGAAGAGAAATGGCTCACTGCCAATGCGGTGATCGGACTTTGGCCAGCCAATGCGGTCGGCCACGACGATATCGAAGTCTACCGCAACGAGACCCGACGCGATCGCATTGGGTTGCTCCATAGCCTGCGCCAACAGATCGCCCGCGATGGCCGCCGCGCCAATACGGCGCTGGCGGATTTCGTCGCGCCGAGCGAAACCGGTCTCGCCGATTACATTGGCGGCTTCGCGGTGACGGCGGGGATCGGCGAAGAGGCCATTTCGCGGCGCTTCGAGCGGGCCAACGATGATTATTCGAAGATTATGGTGAAAGCGCTTGCCGACCGCTTGGCCGAAGCCTTTGCCGAGCACCTGCATCAACGGGTGCGCAAGGAGTTTTGGGGCTATGCGGCGGAAGAATCCTTCACCGAAGAGGAGCTGATCGGCGAGAAATACCAAGGAATTCGGCCAGCACCAGGCTATCCCGCGCAACCCGATCACACCGAAAAGCGCACCCTTTTCGACTTGCTCGGAGCCGAAACCGCCACCGGCATCACGCTGACGGAGTCGCTCGCCATGTGGCCGGGGGCCGCGGTGTCGGGCCTCTATTTCTCCCACCCCAAGAGCCACTATTTCGGCGTGGGCCGGATCGAACGCGATCAAGTAGAGGACTACGCCACCCGCAAGGGCTGGACATTGGAGCGGGCAGAGAAGTGGCTTGCGCCGATCCTGAACTACGACCCGCAGGCGGCTGAAACCGAGGCGGCCTGATCCCGCTGCCGTGACCTCATCCTGCTCGAATTGCGGCTTTGCTCTTGGGGAAGAAGTAGAGGAAGCAGTGGGCTAGGAACCCCACTTCGACCAGCCCAAGCAGCATGGAGAGTGTCTGAATCGCTAGCCGATCCAGCACGTGGAGCAGCGATCCGTCGCCCGGCGAAAAGTCGAAGCCCGAGCCGCGCAGCATGCCCACCAAGATCACATAGGGCAGCACGCAAATCCCGGTGCCCACGAATAGCCCCCAGGAGCTGCCCCGGGTGATTTGCCACGCCCCCTTGAGCGTGCCCTCCGGCGCTTCCACCGCCTTGCCGGGGAGGGCGACGCCGAGCCTCGCAGTCAGCATTACCAGCACGATGAAGGCCGCGATTTGCAGCAGCGGAAATCCCAGCAACCCCTGTTGCGAAAACAGATAGTCGATTGGCGTCTGCCCGTCGGAGCCCCGGGAAAAAAACGTCGCTTCGCTGAGCTGTAGCAGCTGACCGACGGTCCAGACTGCGGCGTAGGGCAACAGCGAGATCAGGAAAACCAGCAGCGCGTAGGCGTAATAGATTGCCACCAGCCGATCCATGCGCAGATAGACCGGCGATGGGTCCCGTTCGCCGAGCAACAGCATGCGGTGCCAGGCCACCGCGATCGACGAAAGTGCGGCAAACAGCAGGAGCCAAAGGCAAAGCGCAAGGAACCAACTCGAGGAGAGCTCCTCGCCCGAGCCTTGGACTCCAGAGCCACTGCGGATCAAATCGGCCGCGACAATCGCCGAGGCCATCACCACGATCCAGGCCCAGCTGATTTTCAGCGCGTAACCGAAATTCCGAAACAGCGCCCGGTAGGACTTGCCTGCCAAGTCCCACGCCGGGAACAGTTTGGTCCGACCGTTCGACATGCCGTCAGGCTGGCACAGCTTCCACGGTCTGGTCACCGCATTGATCGGGAAAGAAGTACTGGAAGCAATAGGAGAGGTACCCGATCTGAATCAGGCTGAACAACGCAGCCATCGTTTCCACAAATAGCCAGTCCGCGACATGCAACATCGGGCCGTCGGCCGCCGAATAATTGAAGCCCATTCCCCGCACCCAAGAGATCAATACCAAGAACGGAATGAAGCAGCCAAACATGCCCATCAACAGATTGAATGTATTCCCGCTTGTGGCATCCCATGCCTTTCGGATCGAAAGGTCGGGAATCCCTAGGGCCTTGCCGGGCAGCACGACAGCGAGGCGCGCGGTGAGGGCCAGGAAAATGATAACGGCCGCGGTCTGTAGGACGGGAATTGCAGCCGATCCCGCGGGCGTGAGAAGAACTTCCATCGCGGATTTGCCTTCGGTGCTGCCTCCGAATATGGCGACAACAAGCTTGGCTATCGAACCCAGAGCCCAGGGCACTAGGATCGGCGCCAGCGCGATTACGTAGACGACTGCAGCGAGCCAGAAATAACTCCAAACAAGCCGATCGAGCCGGAGATAGATGATGGAGGAATCGCGCTCGCCGGTCAGCAAAAGGCGATGCCACGCGACGGCGATCGATGCGAGCGGAATAAACAGAAACCAGCCAATCACGAACGTCAAATTCCATGACACGAGGGACTGGCCGGTCTCTGTGGTCAATAGCGCGGTCCTAATAAGGTCTGCGCCGATCCGAACCGAGGTGACCACGAGAATCCAGGCCCACGAAATCCGCACCGCATAGCCGAAATTGTCGAACAGCGAGCGATAGGTCTTCAGCAGGATCGAGCCGATCGGGAAGGGTTGTGGCAGGCTTAGGCTCATTGGGTTCAAGCGAAGGTGAATTGCGGCGATGATGGACGTAGAGCATGCGGATTTCACTTCCGCTTCGCAAGGGCCCAGCGCCGCCGCTATGTGCAGTATCGTAAGGTCCGGCTGATTGGCCAAGCCACGGGGGAATTCAATGGATATCGACCGACTGCGCGCCGAGACCCCGGGCGTCGCCAATTGCGTAAATCTCAATAATGCGGGAACCGCATTGATGCCCCGGCCGGTTATCGAAGCGCAGCGCGCGCATCTGCAGTTGGAATCTGAAATCGGTGGTCAGGCGGCAGCGGAGCGGCGCGCGGGCGAGCTGGAGGCCGTCTATCAATCGCTGGCGAAGTTACTGGGCGCACCCCCCGAATCGCTTGCCCTCACCATGAACGCGACCCACGCCTGGCAGCTTGCCTTCTACGGGATCGGCTTCCAACAGGGCGATCGGATTCTGACGTCGCGCGCTGAGTACGGCGCGAACTATGTCGCGTTCTTACAGATTCAGAAACGCTCAAAGCTCGTAATCGATGTGATCCCGGACGATGAAGGCGGCGCGAGCGACCCGAATGCGCTCGAAGACATGATCGACGCGCGCGTCAAGCTGATCGCGCTCACTTGGGTGCCGACCAATGGCGGACTGGTCAATCCGGCTGCCGCCTTTGGAGAGATCGCGCGGCGCCACGGCATTCCCTATTTGCTCGACGCTTGCCAGGCGGTGGGTCAGGTGCCGGTCAATGTCGAAGAGCTGCGGTGCGACTTTCTCACGGGCGCTGGGCGCAAATGGCTGCGCGGCCCGCGCGGCACCGGTTTTCTTTATGTGCATCCCGCGATGCTCGACAAATTCGAACCCGGCATGATCGACCACACCGGCGCGCGGTGGAGGGCGCCGGAGAAATACGAGCTGCAATCGACCGCACGGCGCTACGAGACATATGAGCGAGCCGCGGGACTCCAGCTTGGATTAGGTGCGGCCATCGACTACGCCCTCGAAGTTGGGCTGGAGCCCATTAGCAGCCGGGTCCGGGACCTGGCCTCACAGCTCCGAAGCGACCTCGCCAGACTGCCGGGTATTCGGGTCCTCGATATCGGCCCCGAGTTCTGCGGCATCGTGACCTTCGATCATGAAGAGACAGACCCGAACGCAATCCGATCGGTCCTCGCCGAGGCGTCCATTCAAGTGAGCGTCGCGACGCCGGACGGGGCGCTGCTCGATGCCCGCGCCAGAGGGCTAGGCGATCTGGTGCGGGTCTCACCGCACTATTACAACACCGAAACCGAACTCCAGATGTTGCTGGACCGGCTCGGCCAAGTCATTGGCAAATCCCGAGGGAGCTAGCCTGAAAGCGCTGCTACGCCGCGTGCCAAGCTGGCACCGGACCTAACTCCCTCTCGCGATGGAATGCTGTTGCTACGGGCTCCCTAGCGGAGCTCAAATCATGCCGAGAATTAGCGCGGCAAGAAAACAAAACGCGACGAAGGTGGCAGTCGCGGTTATTTTCGGTGTGTGTTCCATTGGAAGCCTCCCTTCCGCTGGTCCCAGCCGAAATTCTGTCTAAAAGTCTAAGGAATTACAGCCGAGTCTGCCATCCAGATTCGTCGCTGCGGCGCACCATTCGAGTGCAATGCAATAAGTGTGGATATCATCTCGTGGCCGGCGGTCGCTTCCGACCGGTAAATCCCATCATAGCAACGGTTTTTTGCGTCCGCGTGACAGCCGGATGAGGGCTTCATATGCAAGGTTTTCGAACTGTACGCGGTGGACCGAGGGGGTAGTTTCGTCTAGGTGAGGAGCCGATATACAGGGCCGGACGTGCGAATCGCGGTCAAGGCAGGACAGTGCGAGGGTGAGGGTGATGGGCAAATTTAGGGCGCTGGTGGTCACGAAATCCGACGACAAGCAATCCGCGGATTGGACCGAGCTCGATGACAGCGAGCTGATGGAGGGCGACGTCACGGTGCGGGTCACCCACTCGACCCTGAACTACAAGGACGGCCTGGCGATCACCGGCGCGGCGCCGATCATCGACAGCTATCCGATGATTCCCGGCATCGACTTGGCCGGCGTGGTGGAAGAATCCTCTTCCACGGAATTCAAGCCCGGCGACCAGGTGCTGGTTAACGGCTGTGGGATCGGTGAGAGGCATTTCGGCGGTTACGCCGAACGCGCCCGGGTCAAGTCTGAGTGGGTGGTGCCGGTGCCGGACGGCTGGAGCTGTGCCGAAGCCATGGCGGTCGGCACCGCGGGCTATACGGCGATGCTCTGCGTGCTCGGCCTGCTGGATCACGACCTTAAGCCCGACCGGGGCCCGGTGGTGGTGACGGGCGCCTCGGGCGGCGTGGGAAGTGTCGCGATCGCCCTGCTTGCCAAGTACGGCTTCCACGTCGTGGCCTCGACTGGGCGGACCGAAGAAGAGGACTATCTAAAGTCGATTGGTGCCGCCGAGATCATCAACCGCGAAGAGCTTCAAGGGAAAGTGCGGCCGCTCGACAAGATGCGCTGGGCAGGCGGCGTCGACGCGATCGGGAGCACAACGCTCGCAAACGTCTTGAGCCAGACCCAGTTTTACGGCGTGGTTACCTGCTGCGGGATCGCGGGCGGTCGCGACCTTCCGGCAAGCGTGCTCCCGTTCATCTTGCGCGGCGTGACGCTGCAGGGTTGCGAGTCGATCTTCACGCCGCGACCCCTCCGGCTGCGGGCCTGGCAGCAGCTCGGCAAGGATATGGACCGGGATATCTTGAAGGCCATGTCCCAGACCTATCCGGTAGAAAAAGTGATCGAGATGGCGCCTGAAATCCTGGCGGGCAAGGTACGGGGCCGCACCGTCTACGAAATAGGCTAGGCCGTGTCTTCGACCAATTTGGCCTGATCACCCAGGGCCACTTCGCCGCCCCGGACCACACGGCAGGTCACGCCGCCTCGCCAATCGGGAGTGAGCGCGGCCTGTAGCCCCGCATGCTGCTCTTCCATGCGGTTGCAGGGATCGGTCTCGCCGGTAATGCGCAGCAGCGCGCCGCCGACCTGAAGCAGACCGCCACCCTCGCGTGGCAGATCGATATCTTCCACCAGCAGATTGGCGCGCCGCAGGGTCCAGGGCAGCTTGTCCGCGTCATCCAAGTCAGCAAGCGCAGCCTCCCAGGCTTCGCGGGCGAGCACCGTGACACCACGGTTGCGGAAACTGCCGCGGTAGTCGCCTTCGAGCCCCGCATCGGCTTCGAGCCGGACCCGATCTATTTCTTCCATTGGTGCGCGTTTGCGGTCGCGCCTCGCAATTCCGATCAGACGGCCGGTCATCCGCTAGCCTCCGCCATATAGAGCGAATAGGAGAGCCCTGTGGAGAAGGGCAGCACCACCGAGTGACAGGGCCGGCTCGCGGACGTCACCGATTCCAGATAGGCCTTTAGTTCCTGGGGGAAGGTGAAAATGTTGTCGGCCAACACCACGGAGCCGGGCCGCAGCTTGGGCTCAAGCAGGTCGAGCAGCGGCAGGTAGAGATCCTTCCAGCCATCCAGAAACAGAAGATCGACCGGCGCGGCCACGTCCTTCAGCGTCTCCATGGCGTCGCCTTCACGAAGCTCCACATGATCGCCCAAGCCGGCTTCGGCGAGATTGGCTCGCGCCCGCTCGAGCTTCGTGGGCTCGAGCTCGCTGGAGATCACCTGGCCGCCCTCGTCCCGCGCGGCCGCGCCGAGATAGAGCGTCGAGATGCCGAATGAGGTGCCGAACTCTACGATGCGTTTGGCCCCGATGCTGCGCGCCGTCAGATACAGGAAATGGCCCATCTCTGGCGCCACCGAGAGATAGGTGTCCTTCGGATAAAGCGCTCCCAGCTCGGTGAAGGATTTCCCCTCGCGCCGTGCCGCGTCGAGCTTGGGCCGAACCTGGGCAAGCTTAGCGTCGTCACCCTTGGCCCGCTCGTGCTCCCGGTGCAGCACGGTCTGAAGATCGGGATGGTGAAGGCTAATACTGTGCCTCATGTGGAGGCGTGATCGATGGCGTCCATCTTGTCGGGATAGAACGCCAGATGCCCTTTGATCTCGGCGACCGCGGGATAGGGATCCGCGTAATACCAAACCGCCGTCTCGGCCCGCTTGCCATCCACCTCGACGCTGAAGTAACTCGCATCGCCCTTATAGGGACAGTAGGTGCTGTGATCGTGGTCTTCGAGCTGATCCATATCCACGTGTTCGCGCGGTATGTAGGCGACGGCGGGATAATCGGCCTCCTCGAGCAGCAGCGCACGCTCACTCTCAGCGATCTTGGCGCCGTTGAAAATCACGGTGACGCGCATGTTGTGGAGCTTGATGGTGATCGGGTGATCGGGACCGGGAACTTTCATCGGTCTTGTCCTTTCGTGGTAGCTAGCGGCGCTTCGACGAAGCTTTGATTTTGCGCCGCATGACGGCCGGGCTCGCATTGGGCAGGGCGTGGGCGAGCTGGGCCTGCCGGTACATGATCTTGATGATCTCGAACGGTTTCAACGCCCGCTCCTTGCCTTCAAATTCACGATAGAGCATCTCGCAATTCATCACCATCCGTTCAGGCGAATCCCAGTTGGCGAAGGCTTGCTTCTGGAAGTCGGGGCTGGAAACGATGGCAAGGGCTGCGTCATAGGCGCTCTTGCCCGCTTCGAACTGCCTCTCAGCCTCGGCGGCGGTAAATCTCCAATATTTCTGAACCAATGCGACGGGCGACTTGCCGATGACCGGTCCATGGCCAGGCACGATCACGTCCACGTCCAGATCGAGAATCAGGTCGAGCGCCCTCAACCAATTCTCGACCGGCCCGGCCCACATGACGGGCGTAGATCCGATAAACAGGATATCGCCGGCAAACAGCGTTTTGGTGTCGGGCACATGAATCATCAGATCGCCCGCGGTATGGGCGGGCCCGACTTGAATGAGCCGGACCTCGCGGCCATCGCAGGCCAGTTTCGCCGCTCCGGAAAATGTGCGGTTCGCCGGAGTGAGCTTAACGCTGGCGAAGTCATAGGGAGCGCACATGGCTTGAAACCAGTGGCCCGCGTTTTTTGCCGTATCGAAGGGCAAAAGACTGAGGAGCTTACCCAGCCGCTCGAACTGGAGCATGGTCTTGGGCTGATGATGCGGCATCTGCTCGGCGGATGCCTTGGATGTGATGATCCGGGCTTCCGCCAGCAGCTGGTTGCCGTAGAAATGATCGCCGTCGGAGTGGGTGTTGACCAGGGTTTGGATCGGCGCCCTGACGACCAGATGGTCCATAGCCAAAAGCATGGCGCGGGTCAGGGGCACGTCCCAAAGCGTATCGATCAGGAGGGATTCATCGGTGCCCACCACAAGCCCTGAATTGGACTCGCCCCAGGAGCCGTTGGGCACCAGCCATGCGTAGGTGCGCTCGGCGATCTCGTAGAGGCCCTCTTGGTAATAGGGCTTCTCGCCGTAACGCGTCCGTCTTGCCCCGCTGGGCAGGATGCATTGGACGCGTTTTGAAGCGACACTCATGGGCCCATTTCAACAAATCGACGGGGCCGAATTTTGATCAGCCAGCGTTGCCCGCGACTTTGTTGCGGAGAACACCGATTCCTTCGACTTCCAGCTCGACCACGTCACCCGCTTTTAGGAACCTTCCAAGTTCCAGGCCGCAGCCCTTTCCCTGGGGTCCCGAGCAGGTGCCCGAGCCGATGAACTCGCCGGGGCGAAGGGTTTCCGACTGCGAGATGTAGGAGATGATTTTTTCAAAGCTCCAATACATGTCGGCGGTCGAGCCCCGCGACCATTCCTCCCCATTCACCCGCGCTGTCATGGTGAGGTTGTAGGGGTTGGACAGCTCGTCGCGAGTCACCAACCAGGGGCCGATGGCGTTGCCGGTATCGAAGTCCTTGGCCTTTGCGGGCCCCAGCCGTCCCCGCATTTCCTTGAACTGAATATCGCGGGCGGAAAAGTCGTTGAAGATGGTGTAGCCCGCGATGTGGTCGCGAGCTTCGCCCTCAGCGATATTGCGGCCCTCCTTGCCGATAATGACGCCCCATTCCAGCTCATAGTCGAACCGCTTGGTATAGGCCGGCATGCGTACGGGCGTGTCGGTGCCGATAACCGTGAACCGGTTGCTCTTGTAGTAGACCGGCCGCTCGTACCAAGCCCGATTGAGGCGGCGGGCCAAGGTGAAGCGCCGGCCAAGGCGGCGCTCGATCGCCTCATCCAGTCCCGCCAGGCGGCCCAACCCAGCCACGCGGATCACATTGATCACGTGGTCTTCGAAGCCCATGCAGTCCCGGATCGATTCCGGGCAGGGCAGCGGGGCCAACAGGGTGACTCTCTCTAGAGCAATTGCTGCATCGGCCGGCCTTTTTCCGGCGACGTATTCAGCCACCGCGCGGGCCTTGTCTTTGGCGACGGCCCCCTCGCGCAAAAGGCTGAGCATGTCGCGGAAGTAGGGCTGGGGCGCGCCCTCCATGGCGACGGCTCCCGCCTGGAGGGCGGCGATGGTCTTGCCGTCCTCCATCAGCGCGCCGATTTGGGCCTTATTGCCGGGCTCCGAATAGGTCAGCAGCTTCAATGCGATCCCCCAGCTAGTTCCGAAATTTCGCCGCGGGGTGTGGCGCTTTAAAGAACTGCGCGGCGACGCCAGTCCATTGGCCGTTGTTCAGGATACTAACCGGCCCGAGCCTTGTTGTGGCGAAGTTCGCAGCTTTGAAGTAAGAACCTTTTACATGAATGCTACGAGACGTCCCCAATGGCGCCGCCGCCGTGGCTACCACCACGGAAATCTGCGCGAGGTCATGATCGAAGCCGCGCGCCAGCTGATCGAGCAGCGAGGCCCCGGGGGCTTCACGCTGACCGAGGCCGCGCGGCTCGCCGGCGTGAGCGCTGCCGCGCCCTACCGGCATTTCAGGGACCGCGAGGCGCTGCTGTCGGAAGTGGCGCGAACCGGCTTCGAGCGGTTTGCCGATCAGCTGGAGGACGCATGGAATGGCGGCGAGCCCTCTGCGATTTCA
>Ga0315336_1002764_pt1 | contig 25663 bp, 23 predicted proteins | sample ASW5metaG_FD_204512 | JGI IMG/M metagenome (GOLD analysis project Ga0315336, IMG submission 204512) | Ammonia-oxidizing marine archaeal communities from Monterey Bay, California, United States - ASW #5 | ecosystem: Environmental > Aquatic > Marine > Intertidal zone | place: USA: California... | reverse complement strand
GGTGTTGTTCAACTACGACCGCGCCATGGCGCAAATGGACGAGAACAATCTGGACGCCATCATCGGCGCCACCTTCACAAACAGCTATTACATGTCGGGCGTCCGCACGATCTACGACGATTGGCCGTGGGTGGAGCCCTACCAGGCGGCGATCGTGTGCCGGGACGACGCCAAGCCGCCGACCCTGGTGACGATGACCATGTTCCTGCCCTCGCTGGTGGGCGGCGTCTCGACCTGGATGCCCAATGTGCGGCTCTATGACTGGCTGGCGATCGACAAGACTCTGGAGCCCCCCGATACCAAGAGCAATCTGGTGGCCGCCATCGGCAAGTTCATCGATGAGCGCGCCAGCGGCGACGTCGAGAAAAACCTAGTGGACGCCACCATCGGCGCCCTCAAGCAGCTGGGGCTCACCAAGGGCCGTATCGGAATCGATGATTTGCGGCTCGGCAACTATCTGAAGGATGCGTTCCCGGATATTGAGATTGTCGACGCCTTCAAGATGATCATGAATATCCGCAAGGCGCGGACGCCGCAGGAGTTGCGGTTGCTGAGCTATTCGGCCCGCGTCAACCACATAGCGCTGGAAACCGTAATCGAGGCGATGCGGCCGGGCTTGAAATGGAGCGAGCTCGCCTATCTCTTCAAGGAAACCTGGATCAGGCATGGGGGATCGTCGGTTTCCGACAAGGGGCTGTACTGGGGCGGGGCCTTTAAGGGCGAGTACATCCCGGACGCCTTCTATCTGCCCGACAACGACTTCGTGCTGGAGGAAGGCAACTACTATCTGCTCGAGGGCGAGGGACAGGTGATGCAATACCACGCCGATTGCAATCGCACCGTCTACCTCGGCGAGCCGCCCAAGGACTATCTCAAGGGCGCTGATGCCATCATGCGCGCCTATCAGGCGATCGAGGCACCGCTGAGGCCCGGCGTGTCCACCGCGGAGGTCTATCGCGCAGCACTCGGAGTCGTCTTCGAGCACGACCTGCCGTTCCCGCGCAAAACCGCGGTCGCGACCCATGGCGTGGGCCTCGAATTCGTCGAGTGGTATGGCAAATACCCGACCCAGCGCGCGATTCCAGAGAGTTATATGCTGGAGGAAGGGGTCACCGTCGGCATGGACGTGCTTTATTACGGCCACACGCTCGGCACCTTCCATATGGAAAACGGCTTGATGATCGCTGAAGACGGCCCGAGGTCGTTCTACGCGCCGCCCAATACCGAATCCGTTTTGCCGGCGGGACTGATCGTCAAGAATGGCAACGGAACCGACACCTATTGCCCGTCCGACGTGAAGTTATTTATGGAGAAGGGCATCGAGCCCGACCTGGTCATGAAGGAGAGCCCGGTGCCATCTTGGTGTCACCACTAGATGCTATTGGACGCGGCCATCAACCGCACGGGATGGTTCACAATTTGAACTAGCCAACCCGGAGAATTTTGTGCTCAATGTCAAACTAGATTGAGAATTAGTTGCTCAATGTAACAATGGAGAAGGGGAGCAAGTATCCATGTCGAATCGGTGGCAGAATGTTAACCAACGTCGAACAAAGTGGAATCTCGAGGGCACGTTTTTTGAAACTTGCAGCTGCGAGTATCTCTGTCCCTGCATTTTCACGAATCTGGAAGCGATGCCGACCGACGGTCACTGCGACTTCGCATTCTGCTTCATGGTCGACAAGGGTGAGAAGGACGGCGTCAATCTGGATGGCGTCAAGGCCATCTTGCTGATGAGCGCGCCCGGCATCATGCTCGAGGGCGGCTTCACTGGTGGCCTGATCGTCGATGAGAGCGCGAGCGAAGAGCAAGCAGAGGCGATCGTAGAGATCCTGACCGGAGCAGCCGGTGGCCCGATGGAAGGCCTTGCCCCGCTGGTGGCGGAAGTCAAAGGCGTCGAGAGGCGTCCGATCAAGTTCGAACGGGAAGGCATGCACATTTCGCTGACGGCGGGCGAGATGGTCGATCATGAACTCGACGGCGTACCCTCCCCGGTGGACGCGAGTGAGCCGATCTTCATCCGCAACACCCTGCATCCGGCTAATGATGAGTTGGCGCTCGCCAAGGCCCGCAAGAACATGTTCAACGGGTTTGGCATCAACTGGATGGATGCAAGTGGAACGCGGAACGCGCATTTCGCGCCGTTTAGCTGGTCCAGCAGGTAGGCTTTGAAGCTTGATCGCGCGGTCGTGGAGACATTTCGCCACGACCGCTTCGTCATATTCCTGAGTTTGCTGGCGCTGATCGCGCTGGCCTGGGCCTACATGTATTGGGATGCCGCCCGGCATCTCCATGCGGGGCATCTGAGTGGCGCGCTCCCAATTACATGGGGCACCTTCGTCGAGGCCTTTGTGATGTGGTCCGTCATGATGGTCGGGATGATGGTCCCGAGCGTCGCGCCGACCATCCTGCTTTACGCCGCCATGGTGCGGAAAAATCACGAACAGGGCCGCGCTCTCGCGGCCGCTTCGATCTTCACTTTGGGCTACTTGATTGCCTGGACCGGGTACAGCGTGGTTGCAGCGCTACTTCAGGTGCTGCTGACCAAATTCGCGCTGATGTCGCCTTTCCTGGTTTCGACCAGCAGCGCGCTAACCGCGGGAATTCTAGTTGTTGCCGGTATCTACCAATGGTTGCCGGTGAAGGATATGTGCCTGGAATATTGCAGGTCGCCTATGTATTTCATCATGGGGCGCTGGCAGCCGGGCAATTACGGCGCCGTCAAGATGGGGTTCGAAAACGGCATCTACTGCATCGGATGCTGCTGGGCCCTGATGCTTGTGATGTTCGTCGGCGGTGTGATGAATCTATTGCTGATGGCCATCCTGGCGGGCTTCTTCATCATGGAGAAACTGGCGCCTTTTGGTCAGTTCACCGCGCGCGTTGTGGGAGCCTTGTTGATCGGGCTCGGCGTGTGGACGATGGCCACCGGATATTTCGTTTAAGGACTGAAGGCAGGTCTTATCCGGCCGCGACGACGAGCAGCCCTCCGCCGAAGATAAAGAACGTCACCAGCAAAACCACGAAGCAGTAGCCCAAGATCGCCCGCATGTGGATGCCGGCGATCGCGAGCAGCGGTATCGTCCAAAAAGGTTGGATCAGGTTGGTCCACTGATCGCCATAGGCGACCCCCATCACGATTAGCGAGGGCGCGGTGCCGAGCGTCTTCGCGGCCTCGATGAAAATCGGCCCCTGCACCACCCACTGGCCGCCGCCCGAGGGCACGAACATGTTGATCAAGCCGCCCGAGAGAAAGGCCCAGAACGGAAGGGTGGAAGCATTGGCGATTGCGGTGAACCACTCGGCAATCACGGAGGCAAGCCCGCTGCCGAGCATGATGCCCATGATGCCGGCGTAGAACGGATATTGGATCAGCACCTGACCGACGGTCATGCTGGCGTTTCCGACCAAGCGTGCGTAATGGGCCGCCGAACGCGCCAGCAACAGGCCGGCGGCGAGGAACGTCCAATTGACGATGTTCAGATTGAGATTGAGCCCCTCGGTGGCGAACCAGTAGACAAGATAGACCACCAGCAAAAGGCCAATACCCCAATTGAATACGCGACTGTGGTCGAGAATATGCGCGAAGCTTCGCTCGGCCGAACCGTCAGCATCCGGGTCTTCTGTGCCTTCCGTATCCTCGGATACAAATTCTGCTGGGACCTCAACAGCGTTTTCGCTGGCCGGGGCCATTAGTGCGCAAATGAAGGGCACCAGAACCAGGGTGATCAGCGCCAGCGAGATATTCCAGCTTGAGAGAATCGTTTGGGTCACCGGAATTATGCCGCCGAGCTGTTGCTCCAGCGCGTTGCCGGGCGTGGCCACGAATAACGGCGCCGAGCCCGAATAGCCCATATGCCAGATGACGATGCCGCTATAGGCGGAGGCGCAGAGCAGGGGATAGTGCACCGGGATCCCGCGCTTACGGGCCTGGATGCCTACCTCGCGCGCAACCAACGCTCCTGCGATCAGGCCGAGTGCCCATGAGATCAAGCTCGCAACGCCCGCAATCAGGGCGGTGAAGGCGTATGACCAGAATGCGGATCGGGGAAGCCTTGCAAGCCGGATCAAGAGACGATGAACAAGGTCCGTGTGGGCGAGCGCGTGGGCGGTCACAAGGGTGATCGAGATTTGGGCCATGAAGGCCAGAAGTTTTTGAAGGCCATCGCCCCAGTGCTGAACCACCTCAAGAGGCGTTGTTTGGGTCAATCCCAGCGCCATGGCGATGACAATGAATGTCAGTCCGATGGCAAAGATAAAGGGATCCGGATAGAACCGCTCGACAAAGGCGACGAATGGCCGCGCCACGACTTGAAAGACACGCATAATGCTTCCTCCCTGCCGGCCCCTTGGACCATGGACGGGGCCTTGTATCAGACCAGGCTGGAATCGGACGCATAATTGGCTGGCTTGCTGCCACATCCGTGATCGATTTCTTCGCCAAAATAGGGTGCTAATGGGTGAGTAATCCCCAGCCTATTGGCAGCGGCTAGCCGGTCGATTGCCGATATGGCAAGACATTGGGGCTGACACAGAACGATTAGGAAAGGATCTGGCCTCCCGTGCAGCCGAACTCGAACGACTACGGTTACGATCTCGATCGGGCATTGGAATCGGTGGTTGGCGTCAGGGCAATGATTCCCGAGGATGCCTTCACAGCGGAAATCTTAGGCACCGAGCGCGCCGGCAACGGCGTTCTGATCCGTAGCGAAGGCGTGGTTCTGACCATCGGCTATTTGATCGCCGAGGCCGAAACCGTGTGGCTAAACTTCAGCGACGGTCAGGTGGTTAGTGGCCACGTGCTAGCCTACGACCATGTGACGGGATTGGGCCTTGTCCAAGCGCTCGCCCGGCTCGATCTGCCGGCGCTTCCATTTGGCGATTCGGCAACCGCGAAGGTCGGACAGGACGTGGTGATCGGCGGTTCCGGCGGCAGGCAGCAATCGGTGGCGACGCGGATCGTGGCCAAGCAGGAATTCGCGGGCTATTGGGAATATGTGCTGGACGAGGCGATCTTCACCGCCCCATCGCATCCCAACTGGGGTGGGGCGCCGCTGATCGGTCCCGCAGGCGATTTACTCGGCATCGGTTCGTTGCAACTGCAACGGTCCGTGGAGCAGCGGCAGGTCGAGGACATCAATATGATCGTTCCGATCAACGTGTTGAAGCCGGTATTCGACGATCTGTTGACGCTGGGACGGCCACAGGGCTCGCCGCGGCCTTGGCTGGGCCTCTACGCCACGGAAATCGATGGTCAGATCGTAGTGGCGGCGCTCGCAAGTCAGGGCCCCGCGGCCGACGCGGATCTCGATGCGGGCGATATCGTGCTCGGCATTGGCGGCGAAGAGGCCCATGACCTCGCCGAATTCTTTCGGACCATCTGGTCTTTGGGTAATGCCGGGATAGAAGTGCCGCTGACGATCCACCGGGAAGGCCGGACATTCGACGTCAACGTCAGGTCAGCCGACCGTAATGATTACCTAAAGGCGCCGGTGCTGCACTGAAGAGGCGCGGCAGCGCAGGCATTCATTCATCTCAGCCCTCCGGCAGACCCGCTTCCCGTAGATCGTCCAAAAAACGCTTGGCATCACTCTCGTGCTTGTAGCGCAATGCCCTGCCCAACCGTTTGATAGTGAAGTCCGGATTCAGCGCAAGAACCTTGGACGCGTGCTCTTCGGCCTGGCGGGTTTCGCCCAGCTGGGCGTGACACGCGGCGAGATATGCGTGGTGGGCCTCCTGCAGGTGTGGCACTCGTTTGAAAACTTTGATGGCGTCCCTGTATTGGCGGGCGCAATGCAATGCGATCCCCAGATTGGCGTAATAGTTCTCGGGATGCAGCGGATCGAGTTCAAGCGCCCTGTCGATCCATTTTATGCCCTCGAGCGGACGGCCGAGATAGACCAGAAGATAGCCGCGCTGCACCATGATCTTGGGATCATTTTGGTTCAGCTCAAGCGCCCGGTCGTTCTGATACTGAGCCTCGTCGAACTGGCGCTGAATCAGGTAGACCTCGCACCACATGCGATGGCATTCGCTATCTTCCTCATCAAGCTTATGGGCTCGGTCGAGAGCCTCCATGACCCGTTCCAGGATTTTGGGCTTGTCTGGAAGGTAGTCGCGAAGAAATGCTTGACCGAGAACGCAAGCGAGCCATGACCAGGCCTGGGCAAAACTGGGATCCGACTCGACGGCCTTTTCCAGCAGTTGGATACCCTCGGCGTTGGCCTCCTTGGTTGAGGCGTGGTGCAATTCCCTGCCGCGCAGGAAGCAATCATACGCCACTGTTTGATCTGTGGAACCACGCTTGACCCGTTTCAAGTCGGCAGCGCCGACGCGTTCGGGGAGCGTCGCCACGATCGACCGGGTGATTTCATCCTGGACCGCAAAGATGTCATCCAGTTCGCGGTCGAACTTTTTTGCCCATAGGTGACTCCCCGACTGGGCGTCGATCAGCTGTGCCGTCACTCTCACCCGGTTTCCGGCCCTGCGCACGCTGCCCTCTAGAACGTAGTGTGCTCCGAGCTCGCGTCCGACCTGCTGCACATTCACAGCCTTCCCCTTGTAGGTGAACGAGGAGTTTCGAGCGATCACGAACAGCGAGCGGAAACGGCTGAGCCCTGTGATGATGTCTTCCGCGAGACCGTCCGAGAAATAGTCCTGCTCGGAATCGCCGGACATATTGGTGAAGGGCAAGACCGCGATCGACGTGCGATTACTGCCCTCCAGACGGAGTCCGGCCAATGGACCCGTTTGGGCGTCGCTGCCCTTGGTCCGATAGACCCGAACAGGTTTTGCGATGTTCTTGACGCGCTGCTCGCCCAAGTCCTCGAAGGCTACGTCCAGCTTGCGGTTGACCTGACGGTAGACGTCGTCCGAGACGCAAATGCCGCCCGGATCCGCGATGCTCTCCAGACGCGAGGCGACGTTCACACCGTCGCCGTAAATGTCATCGTCCTCAACCATGACGTCGCCGAGATTGATCCCGATACGGAACAGAAAACGCTTGTCGTCGGGAGCCCCATCACTCGAAGCGGCGCGGTCTTGCCAAGCCAGTGCGCATTCGACTGCATCGACGGCGCTGGGGAACTCGACCAGCAGGCCGTCCCCCATCAGCTTGAAGATGCGGCCGCGCTTGGCCGCGACGCATGGTTCGATCATATCGCTGATTAGCGATTTAAGACCCTTGAGCGTGCCCTCCTCGTCCTCGCCCATCATGCGCGAGTAGCCCACCACGTCGGCGGCTAGAATGGCGGCTAATCGGCGTTCCACTTTTTGATGTCCTCAGCGGCGGTCCCGGTTTCGGCAGACTAGCGGGGCACCCAACAATAATCCAATGGCGCCAGCGCGACGCGTCGAGCCGCACTGGCAATTGCTTCAACGGTTACGGAGTCTTGCGCTTGGCGGCAAAGGCTCCATGGGAGTCAAATATTCGTTGGAAATGGATTTGCAACGCTTGATCGACTTGCCCCATGGTAGCGGAAAGGCCGAGATCTGCGAGGCTGGTGACGCCGTGATCGCGCACGCCGCAAGGAACGATGCCGGCATAGTGATTCAAGTCGGGCGCGACGTTTAGGCTGATCCCGTGAAAGCTGACCCAGCGCCGCAACCGGATGCCGATCGCCGCAATCTTGGCTTCATCGCCGCGGTCGGGCCTCGTGACCCAGACGCCGATCCGGCCGTTGCGGCGTTCGCCCGCGACGCCAAAATCGGCGAGCGTAGCGATTATCCAGTCCTCTAGGGCGCCCACGAAGGCACGGATATCGGCCTTGCGGCGGTTCAAGTCGAGCATCACATAGGCAACCCGCTGACCGGGACCATGATAGGTGAACTGGCCGCCTCGTCCGGTGCGGTAGACCGGAAAGCGTTCGGCATTCAGCAAATCCATGTCATTCGCGCTGGTCCCCGCGGTGTAGATCGGCGGGTGTTCCAGAAGCCAGACTAGCTCAGGCGCGCGGTCTGCCGAGATTTCGGCAACCCGGGATTCCATCGCGGCGACCGCCTGGCGATAATCGACCGGGGTTTTGCTGACGCGCCATTCGACGGCCGAGCAATCGGCAGCGACGGCGGTATCGATGGCGTGGGACTTCAGCAGCTCCGCCAATTAATGGCTCCGGTTTCCAGACGTTTTCGCGAACAGGGCCGAGTTTGGGGCAAGCCTGGACTTCGATCAACACGGCGGCGCTAGGGAAGTCGCCAGCTTGCCGGGCCTTGGCGGGTTTGCTACATGGGATCGCCTACCGATTAGCGGTCGTGGCGGAACTGGTAGACGCGCAGCGTTGAGGGCGCTGTGGGCATTGCCCGTGGAGGTTCGAGTCCTCTCGACCGCACCAATTCCCATTTTGTTTGGCTCCATTACTGCGTGGTCTCGACGAAGTCCCGACGCGATCCACGCGCGCACCCAAATGCTGCCGGGTTCAACCTCGGCTTCATCGCAATTCCACATTTAGGCTGGAGATTTGAAACAAACAGGCGTTAATTCGGCGCAGGCTGTAGGACGCGCCACAGGCAGGCCGGAATGACGGCGCGTGGCGTGGAGCACGAAGGATCGCATGGTCGAAGTGCTGAACTAGCCGCCGATCCGATGGGATGTATCGAGCGATGCAGGACGCCCGCGAAGAGCGACAAGTGCGCGACGGCGAGGGCGCGCTGCTGTCGGGCTACGTGCATGAGGTGCAAGCCGCGCTCGAAGCCGAGGACCCGAGCTGGATTCGAGCGCTAACGGCTAATCTGCACGAAGCGGATCTGGCCGATCTCATCGAATTGCTGAAGGCCGACCAGCGGGCCCAACTGATCGAAACGCTAGGCCCCGACTTCAGTCCGGAAACCTTGAGCGAACTGGACGAGCCCGTGCGCGACCAGGTGATCGATGCTCTGCCGAATGAGCAGGTCGCCGAAGCCGTTCGCGAGCTGGAATCGGACGATGCGGTCTACTTGCTGGAGGATCTGAACGAGAGCGAAAAGAGCGACATCCTCGCCAAATTGCCCGAGAGCGAACGGGCCGCGCTCCAACTCAGCCTCGACTACCCCGAAGATTCTGCTGGCCGCCTAATGCAGACCGACTTCATTGCGGTCCCGCCTTTTTGGTCGGTGGGGCAGACAATCGATTTCATGCGCGAGGAAGACGGTCTCCCCAGCAGTTTTTCCAAGATATTCGTGGTCGACCCCGCCTATCACCCGGTCGGAACGGTGGCGCTCGACCGTCTGCTGCGGAGCAAACGGCCGATCAAAATCGAGGACATTGCAGATGAGGAAGCCCACGCGATCACAGCAGATGAGGACCAGGAGGAGGTCGCCCGGGAATTCGAGCGTTACGATCTGATCTCGGCGCCGGTGGTAGACGAGAACGGCCGCATGGTCGGCGTCATCACAATCGACGACGTGGTCGATGTCATCCAAGAGGAGGCCGAGGAGGATATTCACCGGCTGGGCGGCGTCGGCGACGAATCGATCACCGATACGGTGATACGGACCACCAAGGGCCGCTTCACCTGGCTTCTGGTCAATCTAGGAACCGCCATCCTTGCCTCCATCGTGATCGCCCAGTTCGACGCCACGATCGATCAATTGGTGGCGCTCGCCATTCTGATGCCGATCGTCGCCTCCATGGGGGGCAATGCCGGGACCCAAACCATGACGGTTGCGGTACGTGCCTTGGCGACGCGGGATTTGGGTGCGGTCAATGCGCCGAGGGTGATTTCGCGCGAAGTGTTAGTGGGTCTTTTGAACGGCCTGGTATTCGCCTTCATCATGGGCATGGTCGCCTATTATTGGTTCGGCAGCGACGAGCTTGGTCTGGTGATCGCCGCGGCCATGATTATCAACATGCTGGTGGCGGCGCTTTCGGGCATATTGATACCTCTGGCGCTTGATGCCATAGGCATTGACCCCGCTGTGGCCTCAAGCGTATTCGTTACCATGGTGACGGATGTTGTTGGTTTCTTTGCCTTTTTAGGCTTGGCGGCAATCTGGTTGGTGTAAATCATGGCAGCTGAAAACAAAGTCGCTTTGGTGATTGGCGCCGGGGACTATCTGGGCGCGGCGATAGCCCGGCGGTTCGCCCGCGAGGGCTTTACGGCCTGCGTCACCAGGCGTCGCGGCGAGGGGCTGGATGATCTAGTCGCCTCGATCGAGGATGCGGGTGGCGCTGCCCGTGGCTTCTACAGCGATGCCCGCGACGAGGATCAGGTGGCCGAGCTGATCGAGACCATCGAAGGCGAGGTCGGGGCGATTGAGGTCTTCGTTTTCAATGTGGGCGGCAACGTCAAATTCGATGTGCTCGACACCACGACGCGGGTCTACACCAAGGTCTGGCAAATGTGTGCGCTGGCTGGGTTTCTGAACGCCCGCGAGGTTGCCCGGCGCATGATGGAGCGGGGCCACGGCACCATGCTCTTCACCGGAGCGACAGCAAGTCTTCGAGGCGCGGCGGGGTTTTCCGCCTTTTCCGGCGGCAAGCACGCCTTGCGCGCGCTCGCCCAAAGCCTGGCCCGCGAGCTTGGTCCAAATGGCATTCATGTGGCTCACGTCGTAATCGATGGGCCGATCGACACCGCGGCGACGAGGGAGCTGTTTCCCGAATATTTCGCCAAGCGAGGTCCCGATGGCGTCCTGAAGCCGGAGGACATCGCCGAGACCTATTGGGCGATCCATTCCCAATCCCCCTCGGCCTGGGCCCACGAGGTCGATGTCAGACCGTATGTGGAATCCTGGTAAGGCAATAGATCAATGATCCCAAATGACTTCCCAGCGCTCGATTTCGATCTTGGTGAAACCGCCGATATGCTGCGTGACACGGTGCGGGCTTTCACTTCGGACGAGATCGCGCCGCGCGCCGCGGCCATAGACGAGAGCAATGAGTTTCCCCGCGATCTGTGGCCCAAAATGGGGGAACTCGGCCTCCATGGCGTGACGGTCGAGGAAGAATTCGGCGGCTCGGGCCTGGGCTATATCGAGCACGTGATCGCCGTGGAGGAGGTCAGCCGAGGTTCGGCCTCGGTCGGTCTCTCCTATGGCGCCCATTCCAATCTCTGCATCAATCAGATCCGGCTCAATGGCAATCAGGAACAGAAGCAACGCTATCTGCCAAAACTGATATCCGGCGAGCATGTTGGCGCGCTCGCCATGTCCGAGCCGGGAGCAGGTTCGGACGTGGTGTCAATGAAGCTGCGGGCCGAGAAGAAGGGCTCGCGGTTTGTTCTGAACGGCAACAAGATGTGGATCACCAATGGGCCCGAGGCCGAGACCCTGGTGGTCTACGCCAAGACCGATCCCGACGCGGGGCCCCATGGCATCACTGCCTTCCTTATCGAAAAGGGCTTCAAGGGTTTCTCCACCGCCCAAAAACTAGACAAGCTCGGCATGCGGGGCTCGGACACCTGCGAGCTGGTGTTCCAGGATTGCGAAGTACCGGAAGAGAACGTGCTGGGCGAATTGAACAAGGGCGTGAGGGTCCTAATGTCGGGGCTGGATTATGAACGGGCCGTGCTGGCCGGCGGTCCGCTCGGTGTCATGCAGGCCGCGATGGACGTGGTGATCCCCTACGTCCACGAGCGCCGCCAATTCGGCGAGCCGATCGGCAGCTTTCAGCTGATGCAGGGCAAGCTCGCGGATATGTACACCACCATGAACGCCTGCAAGGCTTACGTCTACGCGGTGGCCAAGGCCTGTGACCAGGGCCGCGTGACCCGCAAGGACGCGGCGGGCGCGGTCCTTTTCGCCTCCGAGAAGGCGACCTGGATGGCGTTGGAAGCGATCCAGGCATTGGGTGGCAATGGTTATATCAACGAATACCCGACCGGCCGCCTGCTGCGCGACGCCAAGCTCTACGAGATCGGCGCGGGTACCTCTGAGATCCGCCGGATGCTGATCGGCCGGGAGCTCTTCGAAGAGACCGCATAATCGCGCCTGTGTAACGCGGGCGGCGTATCCAGCATCAGTTTCGGAAACGCTGGCGAATTTCCCTCCAAGCGGATTTAATGGCTTCGACTCGAAGCCAAGGGAGGAATCCATGATCACCGCGATTGTGCGCTTTAAGGTGCCAGCGGAAACCACGCTGGAACAAGCAACCAATGCCTATCAGGGAACGGCCCCTAAATATCAGGGCCTGCCTGGACTGGTGCGCAAATATTACCTGTTCGCCGAGGGCGGCGAAGTCGGCGGCGTCTATCTTTGGGAAAGCCGCGAGCAGGCGGAAGCCTTCTACAACGCCGATTGGAAGAAGTTCATCGTCGATCGTTATGGCGACGAGCCCAAGATCCAATATTTCGAATCTCCGGTAATCGTCGACAACGCGATTTCGGAAGTGATCGTCGACGCTGCCGAATAGGCAATGAGATGAGCCGCGCGGAAGATCCCCCAATAACGCCGGAGTCGGTCCGTGCTTGATTACCGAGAAGACGGTAAAGCAGGCGTGGTCGAGATTGCGGTCGAAGGGCGGATCTCCCGCGAGGAATTCGATGACGTGGCGGCCAAGTTGGAAGCCTTTATCGCCATCCACGGCAAGGTTCGCCTGCTCGAAGTCATTCACGACTTCGAGGGGATCGATGCCAGCGCTTTTTGGGACGATCTGAAATTTAGCCTACGCCATCTGAACGACTTCAGCCGCTGTGCCATCGTCACCAGGGCGAAATGGGTACGGCCTTGGTCCAAACTGGTGGGCTCCATCTTTCACTGCGAGCTCGCCCATTTCGAGCAGGACAAAATCGAAGAGGCTCGCGCCTGGCTGGTGCGGCCGCAAGAGCGGGGCGCGGCCTAGGCCGGGCGCTGCGGGTTTGCTGAGAACTCTCTGGCCGCGGCCACAGCCAGCCCAGGCGACTGGAAGGATGGGCAATGACGGAATATCTGCATGCCGCCGGCGAAGCGGTCGAATGGCTAGCGATCGCCATCGACGTCTTCGGCGTTGGCCTGTTGCTGATCGGCGCCTTCAAATTCGCTTCCAACGCGGTGCGCATCGAACTCGATAAGGTCCGCGGTCTGGCATGCGCCAAGAGAATTCGGGCCAACCGGATGGAGCTTGGCGGCTATATTCTAGCCGCGCTCGAATTCATGATCATCTCCGACATCCTGCACTCGGTCGTCAGCCGCAAGCTGGAAGACCTCTATTTCCTCGGCGTCCTGGTGGTGATCCGCACGGCCATCAGCTACTTCCTCGGCCGTGAACTCAAGGAGATCGAACAGGAAGACGCCGCAGCCGACTGATCCGTTCCCAAAAAGCACAGAGGAGAGAGACCCGTGGTCCTGAACGAGCAACAAGAGGCGCTTTGCGAGCAGAGCGAGTGGGATTTTTCCGATCTCAAGGCCGTCTTTATCAACTGCACGCTGAAGCATTCGCCCGAGGTTTCGAACACCAGGGGCCTGATGGATGTTGCCGAGGCCATCATGACCAAGAACGGCATCACGGTGGAGAATGTCCGGGCCGTCGATCACGACATTGCCTTCGGCGTCTATCCCGACATGACGGATTACGGATGGAAGAAGGACGACTGGCCGGAGATCTACAAGAAGGTGGCGGCCGCGGACATCCTGATCATCGGCTCGCCAATTTGGTTGGGCGAGAAATCTTCCGTGTGCAATCTGGTTGTCGAGCGGCTCTATGCCATGTCCAGCGACCTCAATGACAAGGGGCAATACGCCTATTACGGCAAGGTGGGCGGCTGCATCATCACCGGCAACGAGGACGGCGTGAAGCACTGCGCCATGAACATCCTCTACTCACTGCAGCATTTGGGTTACGTGATCCCGCCCCAAGCGGATGCGGGCTGGATCGGTGAGGCGGGTCCTGGACCCTCCTATCTCGATCCTGGCTCCGGGGGACCGCAGAACGACTTCACCCAACGCAACACGACCTTCATGACCTGGAACTGCATGCATCTCGCACGGATGCTCAAGGATGCGGGCGGCATTCCGGCCCACGGCAATCAGCGTTCCGAATGGGATGCGGGGTGCCGGTTCGACTATCCCAACCCCGATTACAGGTAAGATTTCTCCTGAATCAGATTCCCAAAAACTCGCCTTAATATGTTGAAACCAATAAGGAAAATCTTGGCGTTCAAGCGAGTCGAAGTTCTCCGATGAAGACCCTGCATTCGGAATTGGGCATTGGCGCTCCAGCACCAATCGTCTGGGAAGTGCTTGTCAATTTGCCGGGTTGGGAACGATGGAATCCGGTGATCCGTGCAGAGGGAGAACTGGCTCAAGACGAGCGCTTGAGCGTGACGGTGGCGCCACCCGGCGGCAAGGAACTTCGCATCAATCCAACCGTCATCCAGCTCGAAGAGGGCCGCCAGCTGCGTTGGATCTCGCATGTGCTGTTTCGCGGTATCCTCGATATCGAGCAGGGCTTCAGGGTGACGGAAGAAGATGTCGGGCGCTGCCGGTTTGAGCAGTTTGCCGTGTTTCGCGGCCTGTTGTCGGATGCCGTTCTATGGCGGAGTCGTAAGCCGTTTGAAATGGGATTCCAGGCCATGAATCGGTCGCTGAAAAGGGAAGCGGAGCGCGTCGCGCGCGAGCGGGCCTGAGCGTGACGGATATGTTTTTTCCAGTCGCCAAAATCGCTTGGTTCATAGTCCAGCCCTCCAGCATTCTGCTGCTGCTCCTGTTGCTGGGGATCGCTTTGCTATGGACAAAGTTCGCGCGGGCGGGACGATGGATTGCTCTGATAGCTGCGGTGCTGTTGCTGGTGGCAGGCCTCTCGCCGCTTGGAAACCTGTTGATCCTCCCGCTGGAGGAACGCTTCTCCAGGCCGGAATTCACGGAGGGCGAAGCGCCCACGGGTATCATCGTGCTGGGCGGTGCCCAGGACACGCTTGTTTCCACGGGCCGCAATGTCATCGCAATCAATGAAGCGGGCGAGCGCATTGTCGAGGCAGTTGCTTTGGCCCGGCGTTTTCCCGATGCGCGGATCGTCTTTACCGGCGGCACCAATCAGCTGATCTATGAGAGCGAGACCGAGGCAGAAAACGCCAAGACATTCTTCGACCAGCTCGGCGTGGCGAGCGATCGATTGCTGCTGGAAGACCAGGCGCGCGATACCTATGAGAACGCCCAGCTCACCAGAGAATTGGTAAACCCGAAACCCGGTGAGCGCTGGCTTCTGGTCACATCGGCCAATCATATGCCCCGGGCAATGGGCTGCTTTCGCGCGGTGGGTTTTGACGTGGAGGCGTGGCCGGTGGACTACCGCACCCGCGGCCGCCAGGATGCGTGGCGCTTTTTCGACAAGCCTTCAGAGGGGCTGCGCCGGATGGATAAAGCGATGCGCGAATGGGTTGGATTGCTGGTCTACCGGATTACCGGCCGGACCAACGCATTATTGCCCCAGCCTTAGCTGGGTTAGACTGTTGAGGGAGGATCAAGCCATGCCGCAAGAAATCAAGGTCGGGTTCCGTCAATTGGTTGACCAGGCGCGGACTCGCATCGAGGAATTCACTGCAGACCAACTCATCGAACTCCACGGCGATCCCGATGTCGTGTTCGTCGATATCAGGGAAAAAGCCGAGCTCGAGCGCGAGGGCAGGGTCCCGGGGGCCGTTCATTGCCCCCGCGGTGTCTTGGAGTTTTGGATCGATCCCGCGAGCCCATATTTCAAGGACGTCTTTGCGCAGGACAAGAAGTTTGTTTTCTTTTGTGCGGGCGGCTGGCGATCGGCGCTCGCAGCGGACGCCGCGCAAGACATGGGCCTGAAGCCGGTGGCCCATCTCTATGATGGCTTCAAGGCGTGGAGGGAAGCGGGCGGTCCCATCGAGGCGCCGAAGTAGCTTCGACAAACGCCATGACGCTGCTGAAGTCTTTCCTGTTTATCCTGATCGTACCTGGGACGGTAACGGTGCTCATACCCTGGGCGCTGGTCGGCTATTTCGGTCCAGGCGTTCTCGAATTTGGTCCACTCAGCCTCCTCGCCATTCCGCTTTGGGCCTTAGGCGCCGCGGGTCTGCTGTGGTGCGCTTGGGATTTTGCCGAGAAGGGCAAGGGTACGCCCGCGCCGATCGATGCGCCGAAGAAGCTCGTCGTGAGCGGGCTTTATCGCTATGTGCGAAATCCAATGTACGTGCTGGTCCTGACGATTTTACTAGGTCAGATATTATGGCTCGGCTCGCGCTGGGTCTTTGCCTATACGCTCTTCATGTTCACCGCATTCCATCTCTTCATCACCAATTACGAAGAGCCCAATCTGAAGCGTCTATTCGGCGCGCAATTCGAGAACTATGTCCGTGCGGTTCCGCGCTGGCTGCCGCGGCTCAAGCCCTACCGCGCGGACGAGCACTGACAGGCTTAGCGGCTTGGATCGGGCTGATCCCGAGCCCATATGAATTCCGAATTCGCGAGGACTGCGACATAGAGGTTCCATGCTTCAGCGCCTGATCGTATTTGGAATATTGATAACCGGCTTGAGCGCCGCCATAGGACTGGGCGCGAGCAATGCGGCCGCCGAGCTCGAACGATCCGACAAGGGCGACTTCGAGATCGTCACCGTGACGGATGGCCTTGAGCGGCCCTGGGGTCTGGCCTTCTTGCCCGATGGTCGCATGTTGGTCACCGAGAGGCCTGGCCGGCTTCGGATCGTCTCTGCGGACGGTTCACTATCGGAACCGGTGGCGGGCCTGCCCAAAGTGGCAGCGACCGGCCAGGGCGGCATGCTCGATGTCGTGCTCGATCCTAATTTTGCCGACAATCAGTTGATTTATTTGAGTTTTAACGAACCTGGACGAGGTGGCAGCGGTACCGCGGTGCTGCGCGGTAAGTTGGTGGGTCAGCGGCTGGAGAACCCGGAAGTCATATTCCGCATGGACCCCAAACTAAGCGGCGGACGGCATTTTGGTTCTCGGCTGGTGTTTCTGCCCGACGGTACGCTTCTGATTTCATTGGGTGAACGTGGCCGGCAGGATCGGGCCCAGGACCTCGGCAATCACCAGGGGACCGTCGTTCGGATCAACCCCGACGGGACTATACCGGATGACAATCCGTTCAAGGGTCGGGAGGGAGCTCAGCCAGAGATTTACAGCTACGGTCACCGCAACGTCCATGGGATGTTCCGCGATCCCGAAACCGGCACGGTCTGGGCCCATGAATATGGCGCGTTGGGGGGCGATGAACTGAACATCCTGAAGCCTGGCGCCAATTACGGCTGGCCCATCGTCACCCATAGCCGCAACTACAGCGGCACGACCATCTCGCGGAAAACCGAAGCTCCCGGCATCGAACCGCCGGTCACCTATTGGACGCCTTCCATATCACCAAGCGGCATGACCGTTTATAGGGGCGACAAGTTTCCAGACTGGCAGGGAAACATATTTGTCGGGGCGCTGACTCCGGGTCATCTGCGGCGGTTGGAGATGGATGGCGAGCAAGTAAAGTCGCAGGAAAGCCTGCTCAAGGGCGTGGGCGATCGAATTCGTGACGTTCGCACCGGCCCCGACGGTTACATCTACCTGTTAACGGATTCCCGTAAGGGGCGCCTGCTGAAGCTGCAGCCAGTCAGCTAGAAGCCGCGGCGCTCCGGACGGACGCCGCTGCCGTTTTCTGTTTGGGCCGCAATACGTAGCCCGCGCCCGAGAGCATTGCGGATGCGTGCTCGTAGCCGATCTCGACCGCTTCGTCGAAGGCGCTCCAATTCCGGATTTCGATTTCGCCGAGCGGTGGCTCCAGCAGCAGGTCGGCGTTGAGAGCCTGCAGCGTGTTTTGCGCTTCCCCTGATACTGTCCCCGAGCGCATCAGAATCGACAGGATGGGCAGCCGTTTGATCTGGCTCCAGGTCGTCGCTTCCGACCCCATGGCCAGCATTTCCGGTTTCATCGAACGGTCGCGGGCCACGTCCACCGCCATTATCGGGCCTTGATGCATGGTCCGCATGATGTCGACGGGCAGGTTATTGATCACCGCGCCGTCCACCAGGATATTGGACTCTTCGACCACCGGCGGCAAAACGCCGGGCAGCGAGATGCTGGCCCGCAGCGCCTTTGTCACCGAGCCCCGGGTGTGGATATACAAATCGCCGCTGGAGAGATTGGAGGATACGCAGAAGAAGGGAAGCCAGAGATCGGGGATATCCGCCTCGCCGAAATTCTCCGTGAGAAGACGCTCGACCTTTCTTCCCTTTATGATGCCAAGCAGCGGCAAGGTGACGTCCGACAACGGATTGCTTCTGACAAACGACTCGTGAATCCGCTCCTTCAGCTCATCGATCCCCCATTCCATCCCGATCCCTGCTGCCAGAACCGCACCCATGCTGGCACCGCCAACGGCATCCACGGGAATGCCTTCATCATGCAGCGCCTTCAGCACGCCGATTTGGGAAAAGGCGCGCGCGCCACCGCCCGAAAGAACCAGCCCCACGCTCTGGCCTAGAATGGCCCTCGCAAGCCGCGACCAATCGCGCTCATTCTTTTCGCGAAGGTGATAATGGCGATTGAATGGGAGACGTTCGAGCCACTCGCTCGCCGATCCGCTGGCGCCCGTGTCGCGTTCATAGACCAACACCAAGTCCAGTAATTGGTGGGCGGAGCGCTCCTTCAAGATGTCTTCGGGCAATTGGTTTTCCACCCGGTCGGCGCTGGCCACGACCAGGATGCGGTCGGATTGCCTCGCGCAGAGCCGGACCCAAGCCGTGTTGTCGAGGGTGCCGTGGAGAAAGATGTGATCGTATTCCGCCTCGAGCTTATTGAACCATTCGCTGGTCTGGCCCGCCGATTCCGGGCCGACCAGTCTCACTCGATACCCCAGAGTCTCAAGGCGCTGAGCAAGGGCGGCGGCGATGAGATCGCTCTGGATCATGGGATTGGCCGGCAGAAAACCAACCGTTTTCGGTTCGATGTGAGGCCGCCTGCCGGATGAGGCATGCCGGAGGCGCTCGACCAAGAGGCGGTTGATACCCTTCAGCAGCTCGGGCTGGCGCTTCAATAGGCGGTCGAATTTTTCCCTGGAGAGCCGCAGCAACTCGCTATCGCGAATCGCGATCACCGTGGCAGATCGGCGTTCACCGGAGATCAAGGCCATCTCGCCGACGGTTTCGCCGGCTTGAATCAGGGCGAGCAGGCGGAGATCGCCCGAATGCCGTTGCTGATAAACGCCAAGCGATCCGGAAGCCACAAGAAACAGATCATCGCCGTCATCGCCTTGATGGAACAGCGTATGGCCCGCCGGAATGGCGAACCATTCGGCTTCGTGCTCGATGGCCTTGCGCCCTCTGGGCCCAAGCGCCTCAAGCAGATCGATCGGATTTCGCGCGGTTTCTGCCATCGAACCAGATATACATTGCGCCTCTTCGTGGACGCACTCGACACGTCTACTGCGGATGTACCCGAAACACTAACAGCAGCGATGAGCGCGGCAAGAGGCTCGCTTGGTAGAAATATGCCATAACGCAATCACATCAAGCACTTCACAGTGAGTTGACGTGCCCGATTCACTCGGAAACAGTGTGCCGGCGATTCAGCAGCAGGGATGGCGCGGATGGCAAAACTGACCTCCAGCATTTCGGCCTCGTCGGAAGAGTTCAAGGCCAACCGGGCCCATATGCGGGCGCTGGTCGAGGATTTGAATGCGGTCCGGGCGACGGTGGCCGAGGGCGGTTCGAAGCGGGCCCGCGAGCGTCACGTCGCAAGGGGCAAACTGCTGCCGCGCGACCGCGTCATGCGGTTGCTGGATCCGGGCGCACCCTTCTTGGAGCTATCCCAGCTCGCCGCCTGGAACATGTATGACGACGCAATCCATGGCGGCGGCTTGATCACCGGCGTCGGCCGCGTCGAGGGCCGCGAATGCGTCGTGGTCTGCAACGACGCCACCATCAAGGGCGGCACTTACTATTCGATGAGCGTGAAGAAACATTTGCGCGCCCAAGATATCGCCCGGGAAAACCGGCTGCCCTGCATCTACCTAGTCGATTCGGGCGGCGCCAATCTGCCCCAGCAGGCAGAAATCTTTCCCGACAGCCAGCATTTCGGTCGGGGATTTTACAACCAGGCCACCATGTCGGCCCAAGGCATCCCACAAATTGCGGTGGTGATGGGTTCGTGCACGGCGGGTGGCGCCTATGTGCCGGCCATGTCGGACGAATCCGTGATCGTGAAAGGCCAGGGCACCATATTTCTGGGCGGACCACCCCTGGTGAAGGCCGCCACCGGCGAGGTGGTCACGGCGGAAGAGTTGGGGGGCGCGGATGTTCACGCCCGGCAGTCCGGCGTGGTCGATCACTTGGCCTCCGATGACGAGCACGCCTTGGATATCGCGCGAGGCATCGTCGCCGACCTCAATCTGCAAAAGCGTATCGATATTCCGTTGATGGAACCCCAGCCGCCGGCATACGACCCGGCCGAGCTTGACGGCATCGTGCCCCAATCATTGGCTACCCAATATGACGTGCGCGAGGTGATCGCGCGGCTGGTGGACGCATCCGAGTTCGACGAGTTCAAGAGGCACTACGCGACCACGATCATATGTGGCTTCGCCCATATCGAAGGAATTCCGGTGGGCGTTATCGGCAATAACGGAATCCTCTATTCGGAATCCGCGCTGAAGGCCACGCACTTTATCGAGCTCTGCTGTCAGCGCCGGATTCCGTTGCTGTTCCTGCAGAACATCGCGGGCTTCATGGTGGGTGCGCAGGTTGAGGCCGGTGGCATCGCCAAGGACGGCGCAAAGATGGTGACCGCGGTGGCCTGTGCCCAGGTGCCGAAGGTGACCGTGATCATCGGAGGGTCCTATGGCGCCGGCAATTACGCAATGTGCGGTCGCGGCTATTCGCCCCGTTTCCTGTTTACTTGGCCCAACTCCCGGATTTCGGTGATGGGCGGTGAGCAGGCGGCGAGTGTGCTTGCGACCGTCAAACGCGACAATCTGCCCAAAGGCAAGAAATGGACGGAGAAGCAGGAGATGGCCTTCAAGAAGCCGATCCTGCAAAAATATGAGGAAGAGGGGCATCCTTACTTCGCCACGGCGCGGCTTTGGGATGACGGGATCATCACGCCCCAGGAGACCCGCCGGGTGCTGGCGCTGGCCTTTTCGGCGGCGCTGAACGCTCCGATTCCCCAGACCAAATTTGGCGTTTTCCGGATGTGAGGCTGCGTCAAGCCGGCCGAACAGATGCCTCCGCGGTTAATCGTGCTTCAAATTGACGCTAGGTCTGCTCGCGGGATCGATGCCAGGCTGCCTTGACGGGAAAGCTGTCGGCCCTAACTTAGGACAATAGCTGGCCTTTGCGATCGGGTTGAGATGAGAAGATTCGCCAAAATCATTGCCATGCTGGCGATTGCCGTGTTCCTGCCGAGCACGGTGCTGAACGCCGCGCCATTGGTGTGGTGCGTCGCGGGCGATGACCATAGGGCGATCGAGTTCGGTATTTCCGATGATTGGCATGGCCACGGCCAGCACTCGCACTTGACGGTGTCGGGTGACGAACTGGCACTGCCTGTCGGGCCGGACGGCCATTCCCATGACTGTCTGGATGACGAGCTGCTCGGCCCCATGGCCTGGAGTGTCGCCAACGTCCCCGTCTTTGTCCCAGTGGCGTCAGAGCTTCCGGTTTGGGTGGCTACGGACGTCCAACATCAGGGCGATGCACCGCGTCTTGCCAGGGTGATCCGTCCACCGCCTGACTGGGGTTGGCGGGTCCCTGATCCAGCTTTTCTTTCCACGACAAAATTGTTGCTCTAGGCTCTCTGCTCCGCAGGTTTTGCGCCCGCCGTCCATGTGACGCCGGGCCAGTGTTTTCCGTCGCGTAGCAGAGGATCAAGGCATGGCCGGCTCACGCCGCGTGCTCGATTTATTGCTGATCATGATTTTGGCTGTATCGCTCCAAGCCTGCAGGCTTGCGGCTCCGATTCTAGCGCCCAACGCACCCGTTCCCAGCGACGTCTATTCGGCTGATGGGAGCGTCGGTGGTCAGGGTCCCCATCCTGTTCTGCTCGCATCCGGCAGCGCGACCGCATATGAGCCGCAGCTCACATTGCGCAAGGCGGTGGCCCGCGCGATCCGCTATAGCCCCGTGCTGCGGGCCGCTTCGGCCGAGCTCGACGCCAAGCACGCCGAAACGTTCCAGGCCGGGCGCCTCCCCAATCCCGAATTCGAAGGTGAGATCGAGAACTTTGCAGGCTCCGGCGAGTTCCAAGGCTTCAAGAGCGCGGAAACCACCATCGGGCTCGCCCAGGTGATCGAGCTCGGCGGCAAGCGGGTCAAGCGGGTGGAGGTGGCCGATTTGGGCGCCGCGCTGGCTGCGTGGGACTACGAGGCCGTGCGCCTGAAAGTGGCGACTCAGACGGCCCAGCTCTTTATCGACGTGCTTGCTGGCCAGCGCCGCGTGGCGATCCTCGGCGAATTCGTCGAGCTGAACCAGAAATTCAGGGATTCGGTAGCCGAACGCGTGCAAGCCGGTCGGGTCAACGAAGCAGAATTGCAGCGCGCGGACGTGGAACTCGGGCGGGCCAAAGTGCAACTCGCCGAAGAGCGTGCCCGCCTAGAAGTCTTTCGGCGTCAGTTGTCGCTGACCTGGGGTGCCCAACGACTGAACTTTGGAGAGGCCCAGGGATCTCTTGCCATGACGAACCATTTGCCAGACGCGGACCGGCTGAACCAACACCTGAACCAGCATCCCGACGTGGCACGTTGGACGGAGGAAATGGCCAGGCGGCAAGCTATTCACCGCCTGGCGATGTCTGAAGCGGTTCCCGACCTCACGGTGGGCGCGAGTGTCCGGCGTTTGGATGAGACCGAAGACACTGCGGCGGTCGCCAGGCTCGGTATCGAGCTTCCGGTATTCGACCGCAACCGCGGCAATGTGGAAGCGGCGGGCCGGCGTATCGCGCAGAGTGAATATCAGCGCCAAGCCGCCCGCAATGCCCTGACGTCGCGCTTTATCGCCGCCTACGGCCTGCTGCAGGCCTCCGAGGCCAAGCTGCGGGGCTTGCAACGCGACGTGATCCCGGCCGCGGAAAAGGCCAATCAGGCCACCGACCAGGGCTACCGCGAAGGCAAGTTCGATCTGCTCCGTGTGTTGGATGCCCAGCGTGCCCTGCTCCAGGCACGCCTCGATCTGGTCAACACCAGGGCCGCATTCCACAAAGCCAAGACCCGCGTCGAGGCCTTGGTGGGCCGCGGTCTCTATGGGCTCTGATGGGGCGCTAACGCCATGAAGATTACGATATTTCGAGCTCTGGTCGGGTTCGCCGCCGTCGCTGCGGTGATCGGCCTCATCGTGGTCGCGATGATGTCGTGGCTGAGCGGTAGCGAAGACGCAAGCCAGCCAAATCGAATGGTCCAGGCCGTGTCCCCAATGGCTGAGTCCGCGGAGAAGGATCAGACCGCTGTGGAAGACACGGGCGAGGCGGAACAGCCCGCTGCCGATGGGACCGATCACGATGAAGCCGCTGAAGTTGGCCACGATGATCACGGTCACGGCCCCGCAGAGGAGGCTTTCGAGCGTGGGTCCCAGGGCGGGCGGCTTTTGCAGGAGGGCCCGTTTGCATTGGAGCTGACGGTCTTCGAGGCAGGCCAGGAGCCCCAGTTCCGCGTTTATCCATATGTGGAGGGCGAAGCCATCGACCCGTCGAAGGTTGACCTCAAAGTCGAACTTGGCCGGCTCGGGGGCAAGACCGACAATTTCGAATTCAAGCCCGAAGGCGCCTATCTGGCGGGTGAGGGCATCGTGGTTGAACCCCATTCCTTCGACGTGCACGTGCACGCCGAATATGACGGCCAACATTACGAGTGGTCCTATCCGTCCTATGAAGGGCGGACGACTATCCCCGCCGCCGCCGCCCGGGAGGCACGCGTGGAGACCGAGCCGGTGGGCTCAGCCGTTATAACCGAAACGATCGAGGTTCTCGGCCGCGTCGACTTTGCGCCGGGAGCCAAAGCGACGCTCAGAGCCCGGTTTCCAGGTCCCGTTCTGGAAGTGCTCAAGTCAATCGGGGACAAGGTCACCGCGGGTGAAGCGCTGGTACGCATCGAGAGCAATGAGAGCCTAGTGGCCTACGACATTAGGTCGCCAATGGACGGCGTTGTACTGGAGCGGCTGACCAATCCGGGCGATCTGGCGACCGATGGACCGCTCATGGTGGTCGGGGATCCCAAACGCTTGATTGCCGATTTTCATATCTTCGACAGGAATATCGCCCGCGTGCGCGCCGGCCAGAAGGTGATCGTCTCGGCGCTGGATAGGCCGCTGGAGGCGACCTCAGAGATGGCAACTGTGCTGCCGACCAAGCAGGCGGCGACCCAATCCGTGATCGCCCGGGTGCCGCTGCCGAATCCGGAGGGCTCCTGGATGCCCGGTTCAGCCGTTACCGGCGTCATTTCTGTAGATCAGGCCGAGGTGCCGCTGGCAGTGCGAACCAAGGCGCTGCAGCGCTTCCGCGACTTCACAGTGGTGTTTGCCAAGGTGGGTGACACTTATGAAGTGCGCATGCTGAAGCTGGGGCGCCGCACGCCCGAGTGGACCGAGGTGCTGGGCGGCATCGACCCGGGGCAGGAATACGTCGTGGAGAACAGCTTCTTGATCAAGGCCGACATCGAAAAGTCCGGCGCATCCCACGCCCATTGAGGCCTCAAGAGATGCTCGAACGGATCATATTAATTTCAATTCGCCAGCGCTGGACGGTGCTGGCCGTCGTTCTCGGGCTGGCCGCGCTGGGGATCTACAATTTCCAGCGGCTGCCGATCGACGCCGTTCCTGACATCACCAATGTCCAGGTTCAGATCAACACGGAAGCGGCGGGCTATTCGCCAATTGAAGTCGAGCAGCGCATTACGTTTCCCATTGAAACCTCTATTTCCGGCCTGCCCCGCCTCGACTACACACGGTCGCTATCCCGCTATGGGCTCTCTCAGGTAACGGCGGTCTTCAAGGACGGCACGGATATCTATTTTGCGCGCCAGCTCTTGGCCGAACGCCTGCAGGCGGCTCGCAGCCAGTTGCCCGCTGGGATCGCACCGGAGATGGGACCGATCGCGACCGGCCTTGGCGAGATCTTTGTATACATCGTTGAGGTAGAGCCCGGTGCCGTGAGCCCTGAAGGTGTGCCGTGGACGCCAATGGACCTTCGGGTGATCCACGATTGGGTAGTCAAACCGCAGCTTATCACCGTACCGGGTGTCACCGAGGTCAACACCAGCGGCGGCTACCTCAAACAGTACCACGTCATGCCGTGGCCCGACCGGTTGGCAGCCTATGGATTGGGGCTTAGCGACGTCGTCGACGCGCTAGAGCGCAATAACGCAAATGTGGGCGCCGGCTATATCGAGCGCTCGGGTGAGCAATATCTGGTTCGTGTCCCGGGTCAGGCGGAGTCCCTCGAAGACTTGCGGCGCATCGTCGTGACCCAGCGCGACGGGGTCTCGATCCGTATCAAGGACCTGGCCGACGTGGCGCTGGGCAGCGAATTACGGACAGGGGCCGCGACCCAGAACGGCCAAGAGGTGGTGATGGGCACGGTCTTCATGCTGATCGGTGAGAACAGCCGGACCGTCTCCAAGGCCGTCGCCGAACGCATCGAGGAAATCAACAGAAGCCTGCCCGCCGGCATCGTGGCGCGCACGGTCTATGACCGCACGACCTTGGTGGACAAGACGATTCGGACGGTGGCGACAAATCTGATCGAGGGCGCTCTGCTCGTGATCGCCGTCCTGTTTCTGCTGCTCGGAAATTTCCGGGCGGCGCTGGTGACGGCAGCCGTGA
>Ga0315336_1002763_pt1 | contig 25663 bp, 14 predicted proteins | sample ASW5metaG_FD_204512 | JGI IMG/M metagenome (GOLD analysis project Ga0315336, IMG submission 204512) | Ammonia-oxidizing marine archaeal communities from Monterey Bay, California, United States - ASW #5 | ecosystem: Environmental > Aquatic > Marine > Intertidal zone | place: USA: California... | reverse complement strand
CGTGTGTTGCGGGCGGAACTTGTCGATCGGGATCCGCGGGCGCTGCCCGCCGACGTCGGCGCGGCGCGTGACGCGCCCTGTGGTGTGTGACGCGGCCGGCGCCATGTGCTCGTGCGGTCGGCCCCCGCCCATTGAGGGGGGGGTGGCCATGGGACACAGTTTCAGGAGGAACAGACGATGAATGCGACGAAAAATCCGTGGACATCTTGGGGTGTGAGCCTTGCTGCGAAAAGGCATTTTGGTGGCGGTGTCTGTTGCCGGTTGTTCTTGGTCCTGCTGCTGGGGCCCGTGGCTTGGGTCGCCGGGGATGATGGCGCCTTTCCTCCTTTAGGGCCGGCGTTTGATGCCCTGGGTTCCGGCGCGGACCGAAGTGATCCCTTCGGTTCCGGATCCGGTGCTTCCCGCGACATGCGGCCGGACACTTCGGAAGGCGAGGACGGGTGGCGGCGGATTCCGCTGATGCGGCCGATGGAACCGGACCGTGCGACGGATCCGGACGGTGATTCGCCACGCGCAACGCCGCGGACTCGGCCCGTGCCGGAGCCTTCGCTGAGTGAGCGTCTGACCTATCGATACCGTGATCCGGCCGTGGCGCGATTTCTGCGGGACTTGGGTGGTGAGCGCGGTGTGCAGCTGTTTATGGAAGTGTCTCACCTGCTGGATACGCGGCACTTACGTCCCGTCTCTTATCAGAAACGCGTTGAGCGTGGCGTGGCACAATTGGCAGAGGCGCTGAGCAATCCGGCTTTTCTCAGGGCGGCAAATCTGTCTGCCTCATCCGCTCGGGCTTCAGGATTTCGCCAGAAGTTGACGTCGTTGTCCGCCGGTTGGCGTGTTGCGTCACGTGATGATGCCGTGCGGGTCCTGCGTGGCACGATGGATCTTGCTTACCGGGAGTTGGGGCTGCATCCTTCGGCGGTGGCGTTGGAGTGGGTTTACGCTTCGACAGAGTGTCATGATCGCTACAGCCTGTTTCGTCCGTCACGGCGGGCGGGCGCGCCGGCTGCTGGTTTTGGTGATCCGGTGGTCGGAGTGGGTGTCGAAATCAAGACGCATGAGCGTGGAGCGTTGATTGTTCGAACGATTGAAGGTGGCCCCGCAGCAGCAGCCGGACTGCAGGCGGGTGACTTGGTGCTCGCGGTGGACGGACGGTCTTTGCTGGGGCTGTCATTGGAGGAAGTTGTCGATCTGGTCACTGGCAGCGTGGGTGCGCGTGTTCAGCTGAGACTGGATCGATCCGGAAGGATTCGTGACGTGAGCCTGACGCGTCGGCAGCTGGTGATTCCCAGCGTTCGTGATGTGCGGCTGCTCGCGGACGAAACGGGCGTTGGATACCTGCGGCTCGATCAGTTCACGAACGATTCGGCGGCTGAGATCGATCGTGCGTTGTGGTCTCTTCACCGACAGGGCATGCGGGCGCTGGTCATCGACCTGCGCGGCAATCCCGGTGGTCTGTTGAGTTCAGCCATAGCGATTTCCAATAAGTTTCTGCCGTGTGGTACGATCGTGTCCACGCGTGGACGACTGGCCGAAGACAACATGCTCGAGCGCGCCCGGTTCGCCCAGACCTGGAAGATTCCGCTGGTCGTATTGGTCGACTCGGGCAGTGCCAGCGCCAGCGAGATTTTTGCTGCGGCGATCCAGGAGAATCAGCGCGGCGTGGTGGTTGGGCAGCCATCGTATGGCAAGGGGACTGTGCAGACGGAGTTTCCGTTGCGATCGGTTTCGGCATCGTTGCGGATCACGACTGCCAAGTTCTACTCGCCCGACGGCCGGCCGATGGCGGGCGCCGGAGTCACTCCGGACATTGTGGTGCCGGTGACGGAAGCCGGGCATGGATCGGAGTCGGAACTCAGAGCGGCTGCGCGGGCCGCGGTGGGCCAGGCTGTCCGCAATCTGGCTCAGCATGGCCGCGAATGTCCGAATGTTCACCAGCTGGTGGGACAGCGGTGAGTCAGGGTGGGCAACGGATGACGGAGGCCTGGGGAATCGTGCGGTCGGCCGCGCGATTTCTCAGGCTGCAGGTTACGGCAGGTTGTGACCCATCTTGTCACGTTTGGTTGCCATGTAACGTGCGCGTTCGTCCCGATGGGGGGCAATGATCGGCACCTGTTCCACGACTTCGAGATCCATGCCGGCCAAAGGAAAGGCGTCGGTCTTCTTAGGGTTGTTGGTCAGCAGGCGGACGCGAGAGATTCCGAGATCTTTGAGAATCTGCATGCCGATCATGTAGTCGCGCATGTCGTCCTGGAAGCCAAGCATGTGGTTGGCCTGGACGGTATCCAGGCCGTCGTCTTGCAGTTTATAGGCTTGGAGTTTTGCCAAGAGGCCAATGCCGCGTCCTTCCTGCGGCAGGTAAACAACAGCGCCGGATCCACTTTCGTGGATTGTCTCCATCGCCATCTGCAGTTGGTCACCACAGTCGCAGCGCAGCGAATTGAGAAGATCTCCGGTGAAGCACGACGAATGCATGCGGACAAGTGGGCAACTGTCCGGGGCATCCAAGTCCCCCCAGACGAAGGCCAGTGGTTGTTGCTGTTCGTGTTCGATCCGGTAGACGATGACGGATGGGCTGCCGAAGCGGGCCGTGGGTATCGTGATTTCAACTTCGCGATGTACCAGTTGTTCGCGTGCGCGGCGGAACCGCAGTAGGTCTTTGATGGCCACGATGGGAATGTCGTGCGTAGCCGAGATCGTCTGGAGTTCGATGAAGTCCGCCATACCGTGGCCGGTTTGGCTGAGGATTTCGATCAAGCCGCCCACGGGGCGCATGCCGGCCAGCTGCAGCAGGTCGACCGTTGCTTCGGTATGACCAGCGCGTCGGAGAACACCGCCGTCTTTGGCCAGCAGCGGGTGGATGTGGCCGGGCCGGACGAAGTCCGCGGCGCACGCATCCGGCTTGCTCAATTCGCGGATTGTCCGCGCGCGACTGATGTTGGCCACGCCCGTGCCGCTGGCGGAATGGTCCACGGGCGTCAAGAACTGCGTATGGTGTGGTGCCGTATTGTGTTCATTCTGTACGACGGGGACGAGGTTCAGTTGGCTGGCCAGTTCGCGGGTCATCGGGACGCACAGCACTCCGCGGCCCAGTTTGAGCATCAGGTCGACGGTTTCAGCCGTGATCAGTTCGGCCGCACAGATGAAGTCGCCCTCATTTTCGCGCTGCTCCGCGTCAACCACGATCACCAGTTTTCCCGCGCGGAGGCGCGCGAGTGCCTTGTCGATGGTGTCGAAGCCTGTGGCCGTTTGGAATGCGGGGCTGGGCATGATTTCTGAGTTCGCTCGGGTTCTGGGTTGGCGGTGAACGAGAACGCATCACGGATGTCGCAGGATTTTCGACCATCGGTTCCGGTGAACGACCTGACAGGAGCATTGTAGGCTCCCTTGCGCCCGTGGCAATTGAAACGGCGGTTTGCAGCACTTTGATCGCAGGCAATCGGACCGGGATCGAGGCTGCAATCCGGCCGACGAAGCGGTTGGAATCTTGACAATTTAACAGATGTTGATATGTTGGATCTGGCGGAACAGATTCCGTCAAGGAATTCACTCCGTTGAACTTACCGAAGTCGACATCTCGCCCGCCTTTGCGTCGACCAAACACACAGCCCCCGCTGAGCTCATGACCGGTTGGCGTGCGGGACGAAAACCACCACACTGGAGAACTGGAATGATTGATTTCGTGCGGATGCTGGCTGTTCCCGCTCTGGCGTGGATCGTCATGGGAACACCCGTTGTTGGTGCCGACGCGCCGAACGCCAAATCCACGCCTGCACAAACAGCGCCGGGGCCCTTGAAGTCACTGCGAATTGAGCCCAGCGTGCATGCGGATGTTCCGTTGTTGATTCGCGGCAGCGATGCGCGGCAGCAGTTGTTTGTGACCGGTGTGTATTCCGGTGATCAGTTGCGGGACCTGACCCATAGCGTCGAATACAAGACGGTTCCCGAGGGGGTTTTGGAAATCGATGCCATGGGACTGGTGGTTCCGCTCAAAGACGGCGAAGTCACGGTGCTCGCGTTGAGTGCCGGCCAGCAGGCGGAACGGAAAGTGCGGGTCACCGGCGTTGCCAATCAGATTCCCGTCAATTTCAAGAATCAAATCGTGCCGATCTTTACTAAATTGGGGTGCAACAGTGGTGGTTGTCACGGCAAGGCCAGCGGCCAGAACGGGTTCAAGCTCTCGTTGCTCGGATTCTACCCCGAGGACGACTATGAGTTTTTGGTCAAGGAAGCCCGTGGCCGTCGATTGTCGCCCTCGCATCCGGCGTCCAGCCTGTTGTTAGCCAAGGCCGTTGGTCGATCACCACATGGTGGCGGAAAACGCATGGAAGTGGGCAGCTACGAATACCGCATGATCCGTCGTTGGATCAGTCAGGGGGCGCCTTATGGCGACGCGGCCGATCCCGTGGTGGCGGGCATTCAGTGTCTGCCGGAAGGACGCGTGATGGCTCGTGGGGCCGATCAACAGATCACCGTGTTGGCGACGTATTCCGACGGAACGACCGAGGACGTGACACGGATGGCGTTGTACGAACCGAATGATACCGAGATGGCCGAAGTGACCGCCGTCGGTATTGTCAAGACCCTGGATCTGTCCGGCGAAGTTGCCGTGATGGCCCGCTACCAGGGCCAGGTCTCCACGTTTCGCGCAACCATCCCATTGGGAGCCGACACTGCTGGCCTGCCCAAGCCCGCAAATTTTGTGGACGAGGCTGTGTTCACCAAACTGCGTTTGCTGGGGATTCCCGCTTCCAGCATTTGTACTGATGAGACGTTTCTCAGACGCGTGTACGTCGATGTCGCCGGGACCACTCCGACTCAGGAAGAAGTTTCTGCGTTTCTGGCAGATCAAGCCCCTGACAAGCGCAACAAGTTGATCGACCGCTTGCTCGACACCACAGCCTACGCCGACCATTTCGCCAACAAGTGGAATATGGTGTTGCGCAACAAGAAACGCCAAGCCAATGAACTCGAAGGTACCTATGCCTTCTATCAATGGATCTGGGCCAGTTTGTACGACAACAAGCCGTACGATCAGTTCGTGCGTGAAATCATCACCGCGTCGGGCCAATCCCGGCACAATCCGGCGGTGGTCTGGTATCGTGAGGTTGATCAGGTCAATGAGCAGGTTGAAGACACAGCGCAGTTGTTTCTGGGTTTAAGAATCCAGTGCGCTCGCTGTCATCACCACCCCTTCGAAAAGTGGAGCCAGAACGACTATTACGGGCTGCAGGCGTTTTTCAGCCGCATTGGCCGCAAGAACGCCGTGGGCTTGGCCACGAATAATCGTGAGAAACGCGTGTTTCACAACGAAGGCAAAGCCACCGCACGCAATCCCAAATCCGGAAAAGACCTGCAACCAGCGGGGTTGGGTGTCAAGCCGTTTGACATTGCGGCGGATCAGGATCCTCGGACGTATCTGGTAGATTGGATGACCAAGCCGAACAATCCGTTTTTCGCCCCGGCTCTGGTCAACCGCTATTGGAAGCACTTCTTCAGTCGAGGGATCGTGGAGCCCGAAGACGATATGCGGGAAACCAACCCTCCAACGAATCCGGAGTTGTTGAACGCTTTGGCCAAGCACTTCGTCGAATCGGGTTTCGATATCAAGGGTTTGGTACGCGTGATTTGCCAATCCAAAACGTATCAGCTCAGTTCGTTGCCCAACGAGTACAACTTGAAGGACAAGCAGAACTTCTCGCGATACTATCCCAAGCGGTTGACGGCCGAAGTGTTGTACGACGCATTTCACCGCGTGACCAACACCACACAGTCCTATAGTGGGCTGCCGGCTGGAACCCGTGCGGTCCAGTTGCCCGATCCCAGTGTCGGCCCCTATTTCCTGAAGGTGTTTGGACAACCTCAGGGAGACACCGCTTGCGAGTGCGAGCGGTCTCAGGAAGCCAACTTGGCGCAAAGCCTGCACTTGCTGAACAGTACGGAAGTTCAAAACAAGATTTCGAGTGGTTCGGCCCGCGCGGCTCTGTTGAGCAAGAATAAGGAGATGTCCAACGAGGCCAAGATTCGCGAATTGTATCGCTGGGTCTACGCGCGCGAGCCCGATGCCGACGAATTGAAGATCGCGCTGGCACATCTTGCCAAGCACGAAAAGGACATCAAGATTGCGTTCGAGGACATCGTTTGGGCTTTGGTGAACACGAAGGAGTTCTTGTTTAACCATTGACTTGAGGCCGTGGGTGTCAGCACTGCGTTCCGGGGCAACCTGGCGGGGTCGCGCGTGAGGCGGATGCAAGCGCCGCTGCGAGGCGTCGTTTCACCGAGCGTTTGCCGAAAGGGGCCACGCTGGGTCACGATCGGCGCTTTCGCTGTTGCCCGTGCCACCCGTTGATTGGCGTGTTCTGACATGACGCGCGCGGAGTTCGTAGGGGAGGGGCAGATGGCGATTGGATCGCGGGGCTGGTGGACGCTGTTGGCGCTGGGCATGAGCTGGTCGACCTGGACGGTTCAGGCGCAATTGCCGCAGACGCGGCTGTACGCCATTTTCCCACCCGGCGCCCAGGCGGGGACCTCGCTGGACCTGAAGGTCAGTAGTGGCGCCGACCTGGAAGAGTTGAGCCAGTTGGTGTTCAACCATCCCGGGATCAAGGCCGCTCAGAAGACTCAAGAGTCTGGCGGCAAACAGGTGCCGGTGACCAACACGTTTGTGGTGTCTGTCGACGCCGGCGTGCCCGCAGGCGTGTACGATGCGCGGGCCGTTGGGCTGTTCGGTTTGAGCAATCCCCGACGCTTTGTCGTCAGCAAAACCAAACACGTGTTGGAGACCGAACCAAACAACACCGTGGACAAAGCCTCTGCGCTGACTTTGGAGCAGCCGGTCCTGGCCGTGATCGGCGGCGCCGCGGACATTGATATGTACAAACTTGTATTGAAGAAAGGCCAACGGATTGTCTTTCGATGTGAAGCGCAATCGCTGGATTCCCGTTTGTCGGCAGCGATCGAGGTGTTGAACGAGGCTGGGCGGCGCCTGGCTTACATACGCGGCCATGGCCAGGTGGACCCCGTCACCGACTTGACCATTCCCGCTGACGGGACCTACCTGGTCAAGATCTACGATTTCGTTTACCGCGGTGGCAGTGATTACGGCTATCGGTTCGTGGCCACGCAGGCGCCCCACATCGATTTCGTTTTGCCGCCTGCAGGCGTTCCCGGGAAGACCTCGAAATTCCAGATTTTCGGCCGCAACCTGCCCGGTGGACAGGACGCGGGAGTGTCTGTCAACCGAGTGGCACTGCAGCGACTGGACGTGGACATCGCCATTCCGAATGTTACCGACCAATTGGACGGCGACTCGTTCCTGGTTCCCCGCCGTGCGGGGACGGATGGCTACACCTATGCCCTGGATTCGCCGAACGGAAAATCCAATTCCGTATTGATCCAGACGGCTGCGGCTTTACCCGCCGCGGAAAAGGAACCCAACGACTCAGCCGAGCAGGGGCAACAGGTCTCCGTGCCCGGCGAATTCTTCGGTCAGTTTCAGACGCGGGGTGATGTGGACATCTGGACGTTTGACGCCAAGGCGAAGGACGTCTATTACATCGAGATTTTCGGGGACCGGAATGGCAGCAACGCCGATCCCTATTTCAGCCTCGATCAGGTGCAGAAGGACGATAAGGGAACCGAGACCGGTAGCAAACGGATTACGGCTCAGGATGACAATGGGGCCAATCCCGGCGGCAACGACTTCAACACGCTCAGCGACGATCCCGTGTTCCGGTTCCAAGCGCCCGCCGATGCGACCTACCGCCTGGTGGTCCGCGACCGGTTTTTCGCTGCCCGTGGACATGCCGGACTGGTTTACCGGTTGGCGATCCGCAAGGAACAACCCGATTTTCGCCTGGTGGTCCTCGGTGCGGCTCCGCCCACCGCCGCCAAACAACCGGTTCAGGTGGGCGCCATCAGCCTGAGGCGCGGTGACAACATTGCCGTCAAGGTCATGGCCTATCGCCGCGACGGATTCAACGGGGCGATTCACGTGACAGCCGAGGGATTGCCAGCGGGTGTGACCAGCCCCGGTGCAGTGATCGGTCCCGGCCAGAGCCAGTCCGTGCTGATCATGAGTTCGGGTGAAAAAGCGGCGACCGGTTTTTCACGCGTCAAGGTGATCGGGCAGGGCGAGATCGACGATCCGCAAAAAGTGCAGGCGGAGGCGGCGGCGCTGGCGCTGATCAAACCTGCGACCGACGCTTTGCCCAAACTCGACAAGGCTGTGGAAACCGCCAAACAAGCTCTGGAGAAATCCGCGACCGCTCTCAAGGCCGCTCAGGACGCACTGAGCAAGAAGCCGGATGACGCGGGCTTGAAGAAGAAAGTGACGGAAGCGGAAACAGCGCAGACCGCTGCGCAGACCGCGTTGAAAAAGGCCGAGGATGCGCGGGCGGTGGGTGCGAAGAAAGTTGCCGACGCCCAAGGGGCACACAAGACGGCAACCGATCAGCGAAAACAGGCTGCACGTCAGGTGAAGTACGCGGCCCGGATGGGAACCGTCATCTGGCCAGGCCCCGCCAACGAGGCCTCGGTCGCCCGCATGGCCGACGACATCGCGGTTGCGGTGCTGGATGAAGATGCTCCGTTTCAGGTGGTGACCGACGTGGCCAAGATTGAAGCCAATCAGAGCCGCCAGGTGCTGCTGCCAATGAAACTGCTCAAACGCAACAAGTTCGACAACAATGTCACGCTGACCCTGGTTGGTGTGACCAAGAACAGCAAGGTGACCATTGCCAACAAACCGATCAACAAGGGCAAAACGGAAGAGTTGTTGCGGTTGTTTGTCGACAAGTCCGCGCCCGATGGCGCATATACGCTCTACTTCCAGACCCTGGGGCAGGTTTCCTATAGCCGCAACCCGAAACGCCTGGAACGCGCCAAGGCCGCGCAGGCCGAACAGACGAAAGTGACCACGGCCGCCGCTGCAGAGTTGAAGAAAGCGACTGAGCAGCGGGACGCGGCCAAGAAAAAAATGACCACCGACGCGGCTGCGGCCAAGAAGGCCGTTACCGATCGGGATGCGGCCAAAAAGGCGGTCGATACCGCTGCGGCCGCGTTGAAGGCCTCGCTGGAGGCCAAGACCAAGTCGGACGAAGCCGTTACCAAGGCGACCGCGGCGCAGCAGGCCGCGCAAAAGGCGTTGGAGACGGCTCGGAAAGCCAAGGACGATGCGCCAGAAGACAAAGCAGCAATCGAGGCGCTGGCCAAGGCGCAGCAGGCGTTTGACCAGACCAAACCGGTTCTGGAAAAGGCCCAGCAGGCCCAGGTTGAAGCCGGCAAAAAGGTGACGGCTGCGCAACAGGCGGACAAGCAGAGCCGCGAAAAACTAGCCACCGCCGAGCAGGCGGTCAAGACGACCGAGGCCAGCGTGAAAACCGTTCAAGCGGCGCTGGTCAAACTGGAACAGTCGGTCAAGGACTCCGATGCAAAATCGAAGGCCGCTGTCGCGGCCAAGAAAGTTGTGGACAAGGAAGTGACCGACGCCACCAACGTGGCAAAACCGAAGAATATCAACTTCCTGCCACCCTCGACTCCCATCATTCTGGTTGTCAAGAAAGCGCCGGTTCAACTGGCGGCCACGGTTCCCAATGGTGGGAACCTCAAACGTGGTGCCAAACTGGAGGTCAAAGTCTCGGTCAAACGCATCAATGGCTATGCGGGACCGGTGACTCTCGAGTTGCCACTACCCCCCAATGCCAAAGACCTGTCGGCTGCGGCGGTGACCGTACCGGCCGACAAGAATGAAGCCGTGGTCTCGATTGCGGCTGGCGGAGAAGCCACCGAAGGGCAAATTGCCAATCTCGTGATTCGAGGATCGATGACCTTCAACGGCAAGGCCGTGGTTGATGTGCCCGTAACCGTGAAAGTCTCCAAATAGTTTCCCCCTCGTGAACTCATGATTCATAAGGTGACGACTGATGCAACGCACAAACGTAGTTCTTCTGGCGCTGGCGACAGTTTTGTGTTCTGGCTTGCGAACAGACGCTGCCGATGAGCAAAAAGAACCGGGCAAGATCACGCCCGCCGAGGTCAAATTGGGACGGCCGGTGGATTTCACTCAAGACATCCTGCCGATTCTCGAAGAGAATTGCATCGCCTGTCACAATCTGGCGATTGCCGAAAACAAACTGTCATTGGAAGATCTCGACAGCATCCTGAAGGGTGGCAAGACTGGTCCGGCTGTTGTGGCCAAGGATCCCGATAAGAGCCTGATCTTTCAGGTTGCGGCGCGGGCCAAAGAGCCGCACATGCCGCCCTTACCCAACGATGTTTCGGCCACCGCACTGACTCCCAAAGAACTGGGCCTGCTGCGACTCTGGATCACCGAAGGGGCTCAGGCCGGAATGGGAGCCGGGGCCCGCGACGTGCAATGGTCGCGGTTGTCCGACGATCTGCAGTCGATTTACAGTGTCGCCCTGTCACCGTGGGGAGAGCTGGCGGTCGTGGGGCGGACGAATCAGCTTTACGTTTATGAAGTCCGCACCGGTGACCTGCTGGGGCGACTCGTCGACCCCGCATTGGCCAAGATCATGCAGGACGACCAGCCGATGTATCCCGATGGAGCATCGCACCGGGACTTTGTGCACTCGCTGGCCATGAGCCCGGACGGCACCACAATTGCCTCGGGCGGTTACCGAGTTGTCAAACTGTGGAATCGGCCGCGGAATGTCCAGCGGCACAAACTGACGGCCCCCCAGGACGTTACGGCGCTGGCTGTCAGCGCCAATGGAGCCTGGATCGCGACGGCCACGGCCGATCACAAGATCGTGCTGTGGGATGCCAAAACCGGAAAGCCCGCTGCCACCTTCGAAGGCCACACGGCCCGCGTCAGCGATTTAGCGTTTTGGCCGACCGTTGGTGAACAGGCACGTGTTGATCAGGCCTTGCATCAAGCTGAATCGGCGGCGATCGTGGCCGTACGCAAACTCAAGGTGGCCCGCACGGCGCTGGCCACCTGGAAAGCCAAAGCGGTCAAGGAGAATACCGAAGAACAGAAAAAACTGACCGATGCCGTCGCGGCGGCCGAGAAAGCACACGTGGCTGCCGTGGCTGCCGTGGCCGCAAATCAAAAGCAGCGGCAGGAGTTTCTAGACAAAACCAGTCAGCAGGCCCGATTGATCTCGGGATCCGAAGACAAGAGCGTCCGCGTCTGGGATGTGGCGGCCAGGAAACTCGCGACACAGTTCGACACACCCGCGCCGGTGACCGCCGTGGTGTTCAATGCCGATGCCACTTCCGCTGTCAGCGGGCACGCCGACAATCTGGTCCGGGTGTGGTCCTTGATTCCCGCGAAAGTCGAGCCGAAGGCGGCTGCTGACAAGGCGGCTGCTGACAAGGCGGCTGCTGACAAGGCGGCTGCTGACAAGGCGGCTGAACCCGACAAACCCACTTTGGAGATCAAAGGACATAGCAAACCGATCACGTCCCTGGCGCTGGTGACGCCGGCGGGCAGTCAATTGGTTTCCGGGAGCGAAGACGGAACCGTCCGTGTGTGGGATCTGAGCAACGCGAAACAGATCCGTTCGTTGAATCACGGGGGACCGGTGTCCGACGTGGCGGTACGGCCGGATGGCAAATTTGCCGCTTCGGCCGGAATGAACAACGTCTCGAAACTCTGGCAGCTCAGCGATGGCAAGCAGATCGCCGAAATGAAGGGGGATTTGAACGCGGCACGCAGCGTCCAGACCTTGACCGATGATCACACCGTCGCCAAGAAGCACTTCACTCTGGCCGACGCAGCTTTCAAAGCGGCCGAGAAAAACGTCAAGGATCGGGGTGAGGCCGCGAAGAAAGCCAAGGAAGCCAAAGACAAGGCCGACAAGGCGATCGCGGAACCGCAGAAAAAGGCCAAAGAGGCTGGCGAGGCTCTGGAAAAGGCCAAGAAGGAACTGGCAGCCAAAGCCGATGACGCCGGATTGAAAAAGAAAGTTCAGGAAGCTCAGAAGGCCGCTGACGCCGCGACAGCGGCTCTGAAAAAAGCGACCGATGCTCAGGCGTCAGGCCAACGCGCTCAGCAACTCGCCGACAAAGCGGTTGTCACAGCCAATGCGGGCCAAAAAGTCGCGGAGACGCGTAAGTCGGAAACGGATGCTGCGCAGAAAGAGGCCGAAAAGGTGTTGAACGAAGCCAAGAAGGCCGAGAGTGAGATGCCCAAGCCTGTGCACAGCATCGCGTTTGCTGCCGATGGGAAGACGATCGCTACCGCCGGCGAAAATCCTGCCATTCAATTGTGGGACGGAACCACGGGAAAGGCCGTTGAGACACTCGTTGGGCAGAACGGGACGGTCTCGCATCTGGCCTACGACATGGCGTCCGGATTGGTCAGCGTGGCTGCCGATAAGGCGCTGATCGTCTGGGAGACACGTCCCGATTGGCAGCTGGTTGCCACTCTGGGGCCGCCAGCGGACACGCCCTTGAATGTGAACGATTCGGCATTCGTGGGACGCGTGCTGGCTTTGGACTTCAATCGCGACGGCTCGCAACTTGCCACCGGCGGCGGGGATCCGTCACGCTCCGGAGAATTGATGGTCTGGGATGTTGCCAAACGCAGTCTGCTCAAGGAGATCAAAGACGCCCACAGCGATACCGTGTTCGGCGTCGAATTCTCGCGCGACGGCAAGTTGTTGCTGTCCGGGGCCGCCGACAAATTTGTCAAGATTTTCGAACTGGAAAGCGGCAAACACGTCAAGTCATTCGAAGGCCACACGCATCACGTGATGGATGTGAGTTGGCAAGCCGACAGCAGCGTGGTCGTCAGCGCCGGGGCGGACAATGCCATCAAGATCTGGAATGTCGAAACCGGCGAACAAAAGCGGACGATTTCGAACTACAGCAAACAGGTGACTGCGATTCAGTTCGTCGGTGTCGGCGAGAATATCATCAGTTGTGGTGGCGACAAGTCCGTTCGGTTTCACAAGACCAGTAACGGCCAGAATTACCGGAGCTTTTCTGGAGCAACCGATTTCATGTATGCCGCTGCGGCGAGTCGGGATGAGTCGATTGTGATTGCCGGTGGTGGAGACGGCGTGCTGCGTATCTGGAATGGCAAGAATGGAAGCAGCCTGGCGACCTTCGATGCTGCAGCGAGATAGCCGGCTTCACTCCGCTTGAACTTCACTTCAACAGCCGCCAAACTCCGTGTTGTGGCGGCTGTTGTTCTATATCCGCGGCACGTTTCTGTGCCGCAGTGTGGCCCGCCCCGCAGCGGATGTCTCCGATCCTAGTACAGAGGTGTGATGTTCCATGTCCGAACAGTTGTGGCAGAGGATCCTTGGCGAACTGGAACAGTTGGTGTTGATCGATCCGCACACGCACATCAATCCGCATGCCGCCGCGTCGACCACCCTGGCTGATATTCTCGGGTATCACTACTACACCGAATTGGCTCACGCATCCGGCATGGACCGAGAACGCATTGAACAGGACGGGTTAGAGCCTAAAGAACGCGTCGGTCGATTGGTGGAGCAACTTGGTCACATAGACAATACAGTCCAGTACAGCTGGTTGCTCGAAATGTGCCGGGAGTTCTTCGACTTTGAAGACGACGCCATCACGGTCGACAATTGGGAGTCGCTTTATGATGATTCCGCAGCGCGGATGGCGGATTCGAATTGGGAAGATCAGGTGCTGAGCCAGAGCGGGTTGGAGCAGGTCTACCTGACCAACGATTTTGACGACCCACTCACCGGATTTGACACAGCCAGGTATGTACCCTGTCTGAGGACAGATGATCTGGTGTTCCACCTGGCGAGTGCATCCACGCGCGAAAGGTTGAGTGCGGCCAGCGGAGTCGAAGTTGTCGATGCTGGTTCGATCGTTTCAGCGCTCGGCCGTCTATTCGATCACTTCCGAGCACACGGAGCGCGGGCCTGTGCGATCTCTTTGCCGCCGGACTTCGAGCCACAGCCGGTATCACAGGCGAGTTTCGAACCGGTGTTGCAATCGATACTCACCGGACGTGAACTGAATCAAGATGAATCACGTACCGCCAGTGCGTTCATGTTCTGGCAATTGACCCAATTGTGCGCCGACCAGCGTCTGCCGTTCGATCTGATGATCGGCGTCAATCGCAAAGTTTATCCCCAGGGCGTGTACCAGGGGCAGGACCTGTTCGATCAACGCACATCGTTGATTCAGTTTCGCCACCTGTTCAACGCTTTTCCTCAAGTGACGTTTCCCGTTTCTGTGCTGGCCCAGACAAGCAATCAGGAACTTGTGAGCTACAGTTGGATTTTTCCCAACGTGGTCACAAACGGGCATTGGTGGTATTCCAACGTGCCAGCCTATATCGAACTCGATTGCCGCAGCCGGTTACAGGCGGTGCCCAAGACGAAACAGATCGGCTATTACAGTGACATGTACAAACTCGAGTTCGCCTTGCCCAAGTTTCGGATGTATCGTCGTATCCTGGCTGGAGTTCTGACGCACGACTTCGTGCTGGGCGCCTGCTGGTCCGAACGCCGAGCAATTGAATTGGGTGAGCTGGTCTTGCGGGGAAATGTCGAACGAATATTTGGCACGAGTTGATGAGGATCTCAGTGTCCGCGGTCCCACGTCGGCTATTGCATACTCAAAATTTCCGATCTAGAATCAGCACATAGCGTAATGTGAAGCACCCGCGACCACTGACAAGAGCATGACCACTGACATTAGCATGAGAGAGTAGACATCATGGCGACGCTGGTCTTGTTGCAGGGAGGCGAGGCAAAGCCGTATCCGCTCGCGTCCGACCGAGTGGTGTTGGGACGGCAGCCCGACTGCGATATCCAAATCGACGACAACATGGTCTCGCGCAAACACGCGGAGTTGGTGGCCGATGGTGATGCGTTTGTATTGAACGATCTGGGCAGCGGCAACGGATCGTACGTCAACGGAAAACGAATCACCGAAAAGACCACCTTGAAGAACCAGGATCGGATCAAACTCGGTCCCATGCTGTTTCGGTTTGAGACGGGAGCACCGGCGCCGATGACTTCCGTGATTGATGACGTGACGGATGGTTTTGATGTGTCGATGGACGATGCAGACGAGTCATCAACGATTGTGGGCTCGGTGGACAATTCCAGTGGCTTCGGCATGCTCGATGTCCGGCCCGACGCGAAATTGAAGGCCGTTATCGAGATCAGTCGCAGCCTGGCCGGCACGGTCGATGTGGAGAAGCTGTTGCCCAGGATTCTGGACACGCTGTTTGGCATCTTTCCACATGCCGATCGTGGCTGCATCCTGCTCAGCGGCGATGACGGCGAAATGAAACCGGCTGCCCAGAAGCACAGGCGGCAGCATGAAGATTCGACAGTCAAGTTGAGCAGCACCATTCTCAATAAAGTGTTGAACGAAAAAACGGGTGTCTTGTCTGCGGATGCGGCCAGTGACTCGCAATTCGAGGCCAGTGAGTCGATCTCCAATCTGAGCATTCGCTCGATGATGTGCGTGCCCATGCTGGGTCTCGAAGGCAATCCGCTGGGTGTGATCAACATCGACACTCAGAATCCTCTGAACCAGTTCAACAGCGAGGATTTGGATCTGCTGCTGGCGATCGCCGGCCAGGCGGCCTTGTCGTATGAGAGCGCCAAGCTGATGGCTTCCTTTATGGCCAAGCAGAAGCAGGACAACGAACTGGAAATCGCTCGCAATGTCCAGCAGGCGCTATTACCAGTAGATCTGCCCCAGGCGGAAGGCTACGAGTTCTTTGCGTCCTACGATTCCGCTCAAGCGGTCGGTGGTGACTACTATGACGCGATGAGACTGGCGGACGGAAAGATCTGTCTGTCCTTTGGCGACGTGGCCGGCAAGGGCGTTCCCGGAGCGCTGATCATGTCCCGCATGTCCAGTTGTGTGCAAAACACGATGTCCTTTGTTCTCGAGGTGGAACCGGCGGTGACGGCCATCAACAATCACATGTGCGATAATGCGGTGGAAGGTCGGTTCGTGACCTACGTGCTCGTGATCCTGGATGTCGAGAATCACGAGATGTCGTTGATCAACGCCGGGCACATGTCGCCATTGATCCGGCGGATCGATGGAACGGTCGATGAATTTGACGAGGAGACGATTGGGATTCCCGTAGGCGTCCTCGAAGATTATCCCTATGAAGTCGTCAGTCGAAAAATTGAGCCCGGCGAAACGGTTGTGCTGATTACCGACGGTGTCGATGAGGCGATGAACCCGGACGGGGAATTGTACGAAAAGGAACGCGTGCGGGAATTTGTCAGCAATTCGACTCCCAAGGCCGAAGAACTCGGCACAGCCCTGCTGGCCGATGTCAGAAAGCACGCCGCCGGCCGGCCACAGAATGACGACATCACGATCATGACCTTTGGGCGCAATCCGCTCTAGCCTCATTGCTCGGCGATTGACGGCCTGGCTTCTCAACGGGTGTGAGTGCGGCAGGCCACACAGGAGTTGCCGGCGGAAGCCTGTTGCACACCGTGGAGAGACTCCCGTTGCCTGCGATGGATGGCGGGGTGGCTATGCTCGCGAGGCGCGTTGATCGAGGACACAGACATGATGGGCGGTCGAGCTTGGAATGGGGCGCTGACGCGGACGGTGGTATGCCTGGTGGGATGCATCATCGTCATGCCGGAACTTGTGGCGCCGGCCGCCGCCGATGAACAGAACTGGACTCGATTTCGCGGCCCGGGTAATCGCGGTGTGTCCTCGTCGGCGAATCAGCCGATCGAGTGGAGTTCCACACGCAACGTGCGTTGGAAAACCCCGACTGCCGGTCGTGGATGGTCTTCGCCGATTGTGTGGGGCAATCGCATCTACCTGACGTCCACAGTCAATACGGGTAAGAGTGAGGATCCCAAGAAAGGACTCTATTTCGGTGGTGAACGGCCCAACGCTCCGAAGACCGAACACGAGTGGAAAGTTGTGTGCCTCGACCTGGATTCCGGACGGGAAATCTGGAACCGAACCGTACATCGCGGACTTCCGGCCACCGGGCTACACATCAAAAACAGTTTCGCTTCAGAGACGCCGGTAACGGATGGCAAGGCCGTGTATGCCTATTTTGGCAACATCGGACTTTTCTGTCTCGATCTGGACGGACGTGTCCAATGGAGCAGGCGGTGGCCGGTCCGTCCCACGCGCCACGCCTGGGGAACCGCGGCGTCACCCGTTCTGCATCGCGACCGGCTGTACATTGTCAACGACAACGAGCAAGAGTCGTTTCTGGAGGCCATCGACGTCAAAACGGGTGACTCAGTCTGGCGCATCGCGCGTCAGGAAGGCAGCAATTGGGCGTCACCTTACGTCTGGGACAATGCGTTGAGGACCGAGATCATTACCCCGGGAACCGGCAAGACGCGTTCCTACGATCTCAATGGCAAATTGCTGTACGAATTCGGCGGCATGTCCAGTATTACCATCGCGACGCCGTATTCGGGGCACGGACTGCTGTATGTCAGCAGTGGATATATCCTTGATCGCAAAAGACCGTTGTTCGCCATTCGACCTGGAGGGCGGGGTGAGATTTCCTTGGCCCGGGAACAGACCAGCAACGCTGCGATCGCCTGGTGCCAAAAGATGGCCGCACCGTACAATCCCACGACTCTACTGTATGGCGATCAATTGTATGTCCTGCTGGATCGTGGGTTTGTTGCCAGTTACCAGGCAAAGTCCGGTGCGGTTGTCTACGGCCGCAAACGGCTGCCTCAAGGCAGAGCCTTCACGGCGTCGCCCTGGGCCTCCGGCGGCTACGTCTATTGCCTGAACGAGGACGGAGTCACGTTTGTCGTCAAATCGGGGCCTCAGTTCGAGATCGTGCGCACCAACAGATTGGAAGAGGATGATCTGTGCCTGGCCACCCCGGCTTTGGCCGGTGACAAATTGCTGATTCGCACCGCCGCCCGGCTGTACTGTGTCGAAACGGACGACAAAGCCATAGCGCGCTGAGCGCTGCATGGCGTTGCAGGTCGTCAGCCTGAGGTGGGATCTTTCCGGCGCGCACGAGCTGCGGTCGCAGATGCTCACCCGTCCTGAGTTGGTTCTGAGTCGCGGTGGTCCCTGCGGGACCGCATGAACCACCAGCCCCAGGTGACATAGTGAAAGGCTCCGACCAAAAAGAACCCGAAGACCACGACCACAATGCCCAGTGCGGCCGGCGTTACCAGCGCGACCAATCCCACCAGGCAGGCACCCAAGAAGATCAGGCCGACCAGCGCCATCAGCGTGGCTGCATTCTTTCCCGCCCTCTGTGGTGGCTCCCCGTTCATGTGGCGATGTCCAGCAGTTCCTGCATTTTTTGGTGACGAAACTCAAATCCCTGACGCAGATTGTCCAGTATTCTTGATTCGGTCATCAGCAGGCCGATCAGCCCCCCGGGGGCTGTGAATTGGATCGCATCAGTGACTTCCACGAGGCCCTGGTCGAGGGCAACGATCCGATGTTCGTGTACCCAGTTCTTCAGCGGACCCACTGTCTGCTGCTCGACGAAGCGGCTGGGGTAATCCAGCACACTGATGGTGTGAATCAGTCGTTGTGTCTGGCCGAATCCACGTATCTCAAATTCAATCTGACTGCCCTCGGATATCCGGTCGGGAGCGTTCGTGAATCTCAGCCCCGTTTCGGGTGGGCTGATCTTCTGGATGTTTGCGGGATTCAACAAGAAATCGCAGATCGCCTGTTGCGTGTTGTGCAGCGTGACACTCGTTTCGAATTCAGCCATCAGGTCTCACAACCCCGAGTCTGCGACGTTCAGGGTCCCGACAACCGGGTTGCGCCCGCCGTGTCGCGTCTGGTCAGCAACATCAACTCCATCCGCCCTGTGAGTCGTTCGTCAGATTCTGCTGTTGAGAGGTCGCGTTGCGTCTGCGGCTCCATACTAAACACACTGCGGCCCCAGAGAAAGCGAGGCCGGACGGGTCGCGGGAGCTTGATCGCGGACGCTGGCTCCCTCGGCAGCGATGAGCCGACACCGGATCATGGGAATTGCGATCGGCCCGGAACACTGATTCCGTAGCGCTTGATCTTGCGATAAACCGTGGCTTGGCCGATGCCGAGAATCGCGGCCGCCTGGCTGACCACTCCCTGGCTGGCCTCAAGTGCGTCGATGATCGCTTGTTTCTCGAGCGCATCCAGCGTTTTCAGACCGCTGATTTCGCGGCCAGTGATCGCTTCCTGTGACGCGATTTCTGGCGGCAGTGCGTCGGGATTCAGAATCTCTTTGTCCGAGAGTATGACCAGACGTTCGACCAGGTTCTCCAACTGCCGCACGTTGCCCGGCCAGTCGAAGTTCTGCAGGAGCGTGAGTGCTTGCTCACCGAACTGTTTTGCGGGACGCTGATGGCAATCAGCGTAGCGGTCCAGAAACAGTCGAGCGAGTTCGGGCAGGTCTTCCAGACGATCACGCAGCGGTGGAAGTGTGATCGGAATCACATTCAGTCGGTAATAAAGATCTTCACGCAGCAGCCCGTCACGCATGGCTTGTAGAGGATCGCGATTCGTGGTGGCCAAAATGCGTACGTCCACCTGGACCATTTGGCTCGATCCGATTCGACGCACGGTCTGATCCTGCAGAAACTGCAACAGTTTCGACTGCAGTCCAATATCCATCTCGCCAATCTGATCCAACAGCAATGTTCCCCCATCAGCCGCTTCGCAACAGCCCACCTGAGACTGGCCAACTCCTGAAGACAGGCCCCACTCTTGGCCAAACAGGGTCGTTTCCGCCCGATCGCGTGGAAAAGAAGCCATATTGACGACCACCAGTGGGCCGTCGCGGTGGGGGCTCTTGTTGTGGATCTCTCGCGCCACCTGCTCCTTGCCAGTTCCGCTCTCGCCGAAAATCAGAGCGGATGCACTTGTGGGAGCTATGCTGTCAATCAGCTGGTGCAATTGCACCATCGCACGTGACGGTCCAGCCAGATAAATAGCCTGCCGGGTGTTTTCAGACGCATTCAGCGAACCGGTGCGCGTCTGGTGTTCCACGGCCTGGTCGACCAGCAACCGCAGGTGATTGAAGTCGGGGGGTTTGGTAACGTAATCAAATGCTCCCTGTTTCATCGCCGTCACCGCGGAATCAATCGATCCGTAGGCGGTCAGCATGATCACCGACAAACTCGGTTTGTGTTGCAGAATCAACGGAAGCAACTTCAGACCATCGTCACGGCCGAATTGCAGATCCTGAATCAGCACTTCCGCAGAAGTGTCCTGTAACGCCTCAAACAGCTCGGTTCTGTTCGACGCGCAGGAGACCGCGTACCCGGATTTCTCCAGGTGGAATTGCAGAGCTCTGAGTTGGTCGGGGTCGTCATCGGCGACAATGACTGTGTGCTGCGGTCGGTTCATCCATCCAATGCTCTTGAGACGCCTGTCCACCTCTGCATGCGGCGAGCACTCGGGTGGCGATCAACTGGAGTCGCCAGCGGGTGCAACCCGGGAATGAAAACGCATTCTAACACGTTCCAGCGCTGGGCGCCTGCGTGATTACCGCCCGCCAAATGCGATTCTCGGTGATTCCCGTCAGACGATCTTCGCCCGTTGCTCTCTCGGAGCGATGGGTTGGGAGCGATGGGTTGGGAGCGATGGGTTGGGAGCGATGGGTTGGGAGCGGGGGTCGGTGCACCGATGAACTTCGCTGTGTCGTGCAGCGCCACAGCCGGTTGACTCGATCAACAGTCGACACGTCGGTTCCCATGCAGCAAACGTCCGTGACTCGAGAGGCCGTCATGTCAGAGGAGATAGTCGCAGGCTGACCGAGTGGTGATTTCGGATCAGCCGTGTGATGTTCACGGCCGAGTGCCGCCGGGTGATTTGAGCCACAAAGAGGGCCGCCTTCCCGCTGCGGGCGATCAGCAATTCAGAACAACTGATCCCGTGACAGCACAAGTGTTTACGAACTTGGCTGGCTTCAGACAGTTTTGAAACCCGGACCAGGAGATCGCTGCCAATCGGCTTGATCCAGACGGATGCATGTTTCATGTGAATTTTCAAATCTGAGTTGAGCATATTCTGCACGACCGCACGGTCCGCGGTGGACAGCGCCACGGGCTGACGTTGGACGGATCGCGTCGGGATCGCTCTCACACAGTGCTTAGGGGGGCTTCCTGGTTCGACCCAAGGATCGGGAAGCGACGGTGTTGGCAGCCGAGTGGATCAACCGATCTGTCGACCGAGTGTGGGGGATCGCAGCGAGCAAGAGGTGCGCATGGCGTTGTGGGTTGGATATTCCGCAGAGGTGCAGACCTAGAGTGATGAACGTTTTCTTGAGCTGTTCTTAACCGCCAGGATGCCGGATTCTGGCCCTCAGGTTGCGGCGAGAGTGCGACCCTCTATGGTGCCGCCCACGTGCGGCACCAGGGTGCTCGTTCGCCAGCACAGAGGCGTCCGCTGATGTGAATCCGATCCACGGGTTGCGATCCAGGACAGAATGCGAAAGGATGCCGTACAGCAAGATGCTGGGAGGATTTCCATGCCGCCGTGCATGGGGTGGCCCGAGGGTCTGCCCTGGGACGTCGAGCAGGGTGCATGGCGCCAAGACGGCTGTCATCCGCCGTTGAACGCCGCGAAAGGGGGATGCATGTTCCGTTCGGTCATTCGTCATTGTCCGCAGCCGGTTTGTTTCATGACACGCAACCGGATCGCCCTGATGCTCGTGTTGTGTTGGAATCTCAGTGCCACGCTGGCGGCCGATGACGGCTTGTTTCCCCGTGAACTGGTCGAATTCCGAGCGGCGCGCGACAACCCGGTCTTTCAGGCTGCCGGTCCGGGCCATTGGGATGTGCGGATTCGAGAACGCGGGTGGATACTCCGTGACGACGATCGTTATCACATGTGGTTTACTGGTTACGACGGGACGCGCGAGGGAATCAAACAGTTGGGGTATGCCTGGTCAAAAGACGGTCGCGAGTGGACGCGATTGGCTGCGAATCCGCTGCAGCGGGGTCACTGGATCGAGGACATGATGGTCGTGCGCCATGCCGGTACGCTGTACATGTTCGCCGAGGGCCGCGGTGATCAGGCTCAGTTGCTGAGCTCAAAAGACGGAGTTCAATGGAAGCGTCTTGGAGCGTTGGATGTGCGGCAGAGAAATGGCTCGCCCATCGAAGCCGGTCCCTATGGCACTCCCACGGCCTGGGTCGAAGATGGCAAATGGTATCTGTTCTACGAGCGTCGCGACCTGGGTATCTGGCTGGCGTCCTCGACGGACATGCGGGTCTGGACCCATGTACAAGACCACCCCGTACTCAGTCCGGGACCGCATGCCTACGACCGTGATCTGGTCGCTCTCAACCAAATCGTTCGCCACAAAGGGCGGTACTATGCGTACTACCATGGAGCGGCTCGGGCGCAGCCCAAGACGCTCTGGACCACAAACGTCGCGGTTTCAGAGGATTTGCGGAGCTGGACAAAGTACGACCGCAACCCGCTGTTTCCCACTCGGACAAACAAGTCGAGTGGAATTCTCGTTCCCGACGGTGGCCGCTTCCGGTTGTACACCATGCACGACCAAGTGCATCTCCATCTGCCGCGCTAACCTGTCAGTCCGCCGCGCGGGTCGAACACAGCCGGTTCAGCAACGGTTCAGCGAACAGACAGCTGCGTGGACGCTTCGGCCGCCGAATAGATGGCCCTGACCGTGCGTACGAACGACGGGTCAGCCCCCGACACGTACAGGCGTTTTGGTGCCAACAAGCCTGCGATATGAGGCGCATCGCACACACGCAATACGTTGAGGACCTGCGGAGCACCGGGGGACATGTGACTCGCCGGTGGCCGCGCAATCGCTGCTCCAGCGATATCCGGTTCCCAAAGTGCCGCATAGGCTGCGATCAGGCCCGCGCCCGCGGATCCGGCGACGTACACGGGTAGGCGTCCCTGGTACTCTGCCTTCAAGAACCGCGCGCAGGAGATGATGTCGCGGATACGGCCCGTGTCCGCTGTGCTTCCCAGCAAAACCAAAGATCGTTCGACATAGTTTGGTGGGTTCTTTTGCGTCCAACGGTTGGGGCCGCGTCCCCGTGGCTGACACTCATAGATGTGGTTTTTTCCCCCACCAATGTCGACGAACGCAGACTCGGGTTGTCCGCCGCTGGGTGCGACAACCAGAATGATCCGCGCAGGGTCGTCGACAGTCGCGTTCTGTGGACGTGCTGTCAGAATGCTGGTGATTCCACGTTCCGTGATCAGTTGCAGACTCCGGGTCGCTGGTTTGGCAGTCTCATGTTTCTGCGGAATTGCGGCCGGAATGCGTTCCGGAAACACGCCAAAACCGACACGCCTCAGTTCCTTCCGTAAGCGTTGCTGCCAGCCAGAAAAGTTCGTCTGATTGGGCAATATCACCGTGGCCAGTGGTACAAAATGCCGGTCGATGGACGTGTTGCGTTCCTTGGCAGGAATGTCGTCGTCGCGGGGGAACACGCGCAGCCGGTGAGGTGGAATGGGATGCACGCGTGCCTTCCCGGTTTGAGTGACCAGGTCAACTTCGCTGTCGGTTACCGGTTGTGGATTTCCTTGCAGGTGTGTGTTGATAAAGCGGAAAACCGCGCGGCGGATGTCAGCTCGATAAGCGTGCCCTCCGATGCTCACCACGCTGTCGACCTGGTCGCCCGCACCGTACAGACTGTACAGCCGTTCGAGGCGATTGATCACGCGCCGATTGGCGTCCATCGGAAAGATGCGGTCGTTGTCGCTGTTGACGAACAACAATGGCCGCGGCGCGATCAGGGCCGCGATCCGCGTCCAGGGCCAGCGGAATGTGTTGTGCAGAAACATGCAGTCGCAATGGCCGTTGATCACGCGGTTCGATACGTAGGCTGGCAGATCGGCCATTCCACTGACAGGAACCGCCACGGCGACTCGTGGATCGGCCGCGGCAACCCAGAAGGTCGCCGCTCCGCCTCCGCTGATGCCCGTGACACCGATGCGGTTTGGATCGACATCCTTCCGCTGAGTCAGATAGTCGATGCCGCGAATCCCATTCCAGCACTCGACCCCCGCCGAAGTGTATCCCCGAGCGTGCCACCACCAACGCTGCTCGCGATAGGTGCCGTGGTGAGTGGCGGCGATTTCACCCAGTTGCAGGGTGTCGACGATCAGGCAGATGTAGCCGTGCCGCGCAAACCAGATGCCGTGTGATTGGTAAGCGGTCTTGTTCCCGTCACGCCCGCGCGACGCGTGTCCGCACACATAGAGGATGGCGGGAAGTGTCTTGGTCGTGGGAGCGGAGGGTCGGTACAGGTTGGCTGTCACATACAGGCCGGGACGGCTTTGATAGTGCAGCAAATCCACAAGATAGCCTGGTCCGCGGAAAGTGCCGGTCACCTGAGCATCCAGAGCGTGGCGTTCGGGCGGCGGCCACAGTCCCAGCATGTGCATGTATTCTCGCTGGTAACGCGGGCGCAGTTGTTCCCATTGCTCGAGCGATCGGATGTCGTTGGCGAAGCTGTCGTGGACCTGTTCCGTCATCTGGGCCAGGTATTCCTGAATCTGGATGTCGCCAGCTTCGCCGCGGTCAGCCGTTCCGAACGCCTGACCGACGATACGTGCCGGCATCAAAAGTGACAGCCCCAGCACACTCAGATAAGCACAGGTTCGGAACATGACATGACTCGGAAGGTTTGGGGGACGGAACAGTCGCACTGACGTCAAATGGCACCATATCGACTGGCCCCGGTCTCGCCAACGCTCAGGCGGGGCCGTCTGTCCAATCAGACCAACGGAACTGGCGAACCCGCATCTGGTCATAGCAGCGGGCTGGACTCAAAACGACAATCCGGGCGGATCGCGTTGCATGACATTGGCCGAGATCGCGGGCGGTCAATACCGGTGGTTGGATTCGCTGCTCCGCGATTGGCCGCCCGTCTGACGCAATCCGGAAACTGGCAGAATTGTCAGGACGGCCCGACTGACCCTCGGCCGCTGTTGAACGCCGAATCGCTCTGGCGTCAGAAAATCAGCTGTCCACAACCGGTCAGCAACACCGAAAATTGGGTCGCATTTGTCTGCCCTTCTGATCCGGGTAGCCTGTTCAATCCCGCGTTGACTGGGTAAACAGGAGACTACGTCGACGCTTGGTATTGAGCCGTTCACCGACGCACGTTCGTTGAGGCTTGGTTCCGGTCAGTTCATAGACCCACGAAATTGGGGAGCAGCCGATGGTCAAAACAGGTCCCGTGGCAATGGCAGTCCTGTGTTTTCTGTTTCATGGGTGCGGTCAGACCGAGACACCCGTGGACAGTGGGGGCGGATCCGGTTCTCAGACGGCAGCCACAACAGCCGAAACCGCTGATGCGGCACAATCGAGTCCCGACGCTGACGCTCAAGCGGGTCATGGACACCCCGGTGGCCCGCCACATGGTCCCGGTGGCGGGCGTGGACAGTTCGGGTCTTTTAATCCCGAGTCGATGTTCGAGCGCCAAGATGCCAATAGCGACGGAAAGGTCGATCTGGCCGAGTATACCGAAGCTCTCAAGAACAGCCCCTGGGGTCGCAACGTGGCCGATCCGGAAGAGCGGTTCAAACAGCAGGATACGAACGGCGATGGAGTTGTGGATCTGCCGGAATTCAAGAAAGTCATGGAAGCCATGGTGCAGCGGTTTGCCGGCGGGCGCGGGGGCCGTGGCGGTGGTGGTGGCGGCGGCGGTGGCGGAGGATTTGGAGGCGGTCGTGGCCGCGGCAGTTCCTCGGGGCGTCCGCAGCGTCCTGCGGCTGATGACTC
>Ga0315336_1002762_pt1 | contig 25664 bp, 21 predicted proteins | sample ASW5metaG_FD_204512 | JGI IMG/M metagenome (GOLD analysis project Ga0315336, IMG submission 204512) | Ammonia-oxidizing marine archaeal communities from Monterey Bay, California, United States - ASW #5 | ecosystem: Environmental > Aquatic > Marine > Intertidal zone | place: USA: California... | reverse complement strand
CCGCCGCCGACGCCGCAGGCATAAGAGAGCGCGAGGTCGAGCGCGTTGCCCGAAGCATCCTGGTTGACGGCGACCAGGCACGGCACGCCGCCGCCCTTCTGATATTCGCCGCGCACCGTGTGGCCCGGGCCCTTCGGCGCAATCATGACGACGTCGACCGAAGCCTTCGGTTCGATCAGGCCGAAATGCACATTGAGGCCGTGCGCGAAGGCGATCGCGGCGCCGTCGCGGATGTTCGGCGCGATTTCGTTCTTGTAGATGTCGGCCTGCAGTTCGTCGGGCGTCGCCATCATCATCAGGTCGGCCCATTTGGCCGCGTCCGCCACGCTCATCACCTTGAGCCCGTCGGCCTCGACCTTCTTGGCGGTGGCGGAGCCAGCCTTGAGGCCGATAGCAATCTCCTTGACGCCCGAGTCCTTAAGGTTGAGCGCATGCGCCCGGCCCTGGCTGCCATAGCCGATGATGGCAACTTTCTTGCTCTTGATCAGATTGAGATCGGCGTCACGATCGTAATAGACACGCATTTGGGGTTCCTTCCCGTGCTAAAGGCCTTGCAGCCGGTTGTGTGCTCCGAAGAGAGCGAGAAACTGTTGCGTCGCGCGGCGGGCATCACCCCCGATCGTCGCCTCAGTCAATTCCACCCGATCGCCGAGCAGCAGACGGATCTGCACGTCCCGGCCGACCAGGCCGAAAAAGGTCCGGAACGCCGTTTCGGCGTCCTCGAAATCGAGCAGCCCTGCTTGGCGTCCGGCTTCCAGCACCGGCTTCAGGCGCCTGGCCAGCGCGAAGCGGCCGTTCTGCAGCACGATCGCACCGAGATCGTCCTTGCCGGAACCGGCATGGCCGACCGCCACACGGTTCAGCGCTATCGAAGTGTCGCTGGAGATAACCTTCAACCAATCTGAAGCGAACCGCTCAAGGCTCGCCGTGAGCGACGCGATATCCAGCCGCTCGCGGTCGACGGCCGCGACGCGCACCTTGGACGCTTGCCATTGTACCGTGGCGTTGAGCAGTCCATCGCGGTCGCCGAACCATTTGTAGAGCGTTTCCTTGGAGCAACTGGCCCGCCGCGCCACCGCGGTCATGGTCAGATTGTCCCCTTCCTCGACCAACAAGCGCAGCGCCGCATCCAGAACGGCCCGCTGGCGCTCGGTGAGCGTTTCGCTTGTGTCGATATCCGCAGGCTGCAACACGACTGATCCCATCCCGGGCGCGCCCTCAGTGGCGTACCGTACGTTACGGTTCGGCTTATCGCCCATTCCTCTTTACAGCGCAAGGGCGGAGCAGAAAAATCTCGGCCGAGGCGGCGGGTTCATGCTTGCGCGGCTAGTTCCCGATCGGCGGGTGCCTCAGCCGCCCGAGCAGCGCCGCCAGCGTGTTGAGCTCTTCGGTTGAGAGCCTGCTGTCCATCTGCTCGGTGATCGAAGCGCCATAGACGGACCAGATGCGGCGGCGCATGTCCCGGCCGCTGGGCGTGATGCGCACGGTCTGGCCCCGGCCGTCATCCGAAACCGGCAGTTTTTCGACCAGGCCGTCCGCTTCCAGCCGCGCCAGCAGCCTGGAAACGCTGTATTGCGCCAGCAGGACGCGATCGACCAGTTCGAACGGCCGCAGCCCGTCCTCGCCCGCCTCCGCAAGCTCGTGCAGCACGTCGTACCAGGCCAGCGGCGGCAGCCCGCCGGCCTTCAGGGACTCTTCGATCCTGTCGACGAGCTGGCGCGAGACGCGCATAAGGCGCGCCCAGGCGGCAACAGCCTCGGGTGATGGAGATTTTTCCGTCATCGAAACAGCCTACAAGATAGATGCAATTGCATCAAGCTTGACTATCAATGCAATTGCATCCATATAGATGCAATTGCATTGAAAAGGAGTGATCCGGTGAAACATAAAATCTGCAAGGTCGCCGATATCCCGCAAACCGGCAGCCTGATCGCGCCCTTCTTCGGGCGCGAGGTCCATGTCTGGCGCAGCGGCGAGCGCATCCGCGCGGCGGCCAATGCCTGCCTGCATTTCGGCGGACCGCTGGATTGCAAGGACGGCACCTTCGTCTGCCAGTGGCATGGTGCGAAGTTCGACATGGCAAGCGGCGAGCGTTTGGACGGACCGGCGCCGAAAGGCTCTCACCTGATGTTCCTGTCGACCCGCGTCGAGGATGGCGTCCTCAACTATGTGTGGGGAGAGTGAAATGACCGCAAGGCTCGTCCTCGTCAGCCATCATCTCTGCCCCTACGTCCAGCGCGCGGCGATTTCGCTTGCCGAAAAGGGCGTGCCGTTCCAGCGGATCGATGTCGATCTCTCCAACAAACCTGACTGGTTCAAGGCGATCTCGCCACTCGGCAAGGTGCCGCTGCTGCGTGTCCGGCACGGCAGTGCGGAGGAAGTAATCTTCGAATCCGCCGTCATCCTCGAATTCCTGGAAGAGTCGGAAGCCAATCCCTTGCACCCGGCCGATCCGCTGGCACGGGCCAGGCATCGCGCCTGGATCGAATTCGGTTCGGCCATCCTCAACGCCATCGGTCGCTTCTATTCCGCTGCCGATGAAGCTGCTTTCCTCCATGAAAGCAGAGGCTTGTCCGGTATGTTCGCGCGTGTGGAGGCGGAATTGTCGGCAAGGCAAAGTGGCCCGTGGTTCGCCGGCGAAGGCTTCTCGCTGGTCGACGCCGTCTACGGACCGGTCTTCCGCTATTTCGACACTTTCGACCGCATCGGCGATTTCGGCATTCTGGACGGCAAGCCCCTCGTGCAAGCCTGGCGCGAAGCCTTGAGCGAACGTCGGTCGGTCACCGAAGCGGTCAGCCCAGACTATCCGCGGCGGCTGCAGGACTTCCTTCGGGCAAAGGGATCTTACCTCTCCGGGATCATCCGGCGGCAGGCCATTGCAACTCCGCAAGCCCGATCCGCCTGAACGGGTCGATCACCGTGCCGGCGACCATGGCGGCAAGGAACTGCGGCCCCGGCGGGATTCTTGCCAGCACCGCCACCATGCGGTCGCGGACAAAGGGCAAGGCTGCGGAGTCCGATTGATAGAACGGCGTCAGCGTCAGCGACAGCGCCTGGAAGACGCGCACGTGCCAACGGCGCGCGCTTGCATAGGTCGCAAGCGCGTCATCGATGCCGCTGGTCCGCGCCAGCGCATGGCTGAGGGCGGCGGCGTCGAGCAGCGCCATGTTCGCGCCTTGCCCGAGTTGCGGACTGGTCGAATGCGCGGCGTCGCCGATGACGGCAAGCCGCCGGCCTGCCGGCAACACCATGGTGTGATGGGCATACCGGGCGAGCGAGAGTTGCTCGAAACTGTCGATCTGACTGGTGAAAGCCTCGCATTCAGGCCACACCGAAACCACCCTCGCCTTCCAGGCATTGAGCCCTCTGGCCATCACCTGTTCGACATCGGCCGGCTTCAGGCTCCAGAAGAAGGCCGCCATGTCTTTCGCGCCAGGCTCAGGCCGGCCGATCGGCAGCACGCCGACCATGATGCTTGCCTTATCGTAGCGCTGCAACAGCGCGCGTTTGTCGAAGCCGTCCCGCCAGCCGAGCGATGCCCAGAACGCGCCATAGGCGAGCGGACGCGGCATGGCGGCATCGCCGAGATGGTGCCGCAGCTTCGAGCGCGCACCGCTGGCATCGACAACGAGGTCGAATGGACCTAGCCGCTTGCCGTTGCCACAGACGAGCGTCGTCCGCTCGCCAGCCTCCAGCGTCTCGACCTCGACATTGGTTTCGATGGCGATCGCTTCTCGCAAGGCGGCGCGGTAGAGCACGCCAAACAGTGCCGCCCGGTGCACGGCGAGGCCGAAGCGGCGGCTGCGCCGCGCGCCGTAGCGGACTTCGAGCACCGTACGTCCGCTGCCGGCGTCGGTGCCGTGCAGCCGTTCGATGCGGCTGCCTAATGCCAGAATCTCGTCAAGCAGGCCGAGATCGGCAAGCACGGTCAGCCCGGTCGGTTGCAGGATGAGGCCGGAGCCGACCGGCTTCGGCTCATCGAAGCGTTCGAAAATGGTGACCTTGTGCCCGGCGCGCTTCAGGTAAAGCGCTGCGGCCAGACCTGCCGGACCGGCGCCGGCAATTGCGATGTCGTAAGACTTGCTCATCATCCCCCAACCCGAACCGGCGGGAGAATCCCGCGAGGAAAGCGCCGGATCAATCGGGCGCTTTGACGCTTATATGCAGAAATCAGCCTTGGGTGGCGTCGAAGGCCGCGCGCGCGTCGCGCACCGCGTCATGGTTGAGTTCGGCCCATTGAATGAGCTGTTGCAGGGGCAGGAACATCGAGCGCCCAAGATCGGTAAGGCTGTATTCGACGCTTGGCGGCTTGGTCGGGAAAACTTCGCGATGTACATAGCCGTCGCGCTGCAGCTCGTAGAGCGTCTGCGTCAGCATGCGCTGCGAGATGTCCGGAACCAGCCGGCGCAGCTCACCGAAGCGATAAGGCTTCTCGGCCAGCGCCATCACCAGCAGCGAACTCCATTTGCCGCTGATGCCCTGAATCACGTCGCGGACCGGGCAATCGGCGAAATTGCCGCCGCCCGTCATGGCCTTATAGACCTCGAGCTTGGCTTTCAGATTGAAGATCTTGCTGTCCATCGCGACACCCGCTGATCGAAACTGAAGCATGTCTCCCGAAAGTGGGAGCCGGTTTTCGGGATAAAGACATGCATAAACCAAGAAACCTAAAGCGCATGGAGCGAATCTGAAAGATCGCGACGCGCTTTAGGCCGGCCAGGGTAGTTCCCTTGCCGTGCCTACCTCCCGAAAAACTGCCCTCTTTACGGCCGGTGGTCAATTCCTATTTTAGTGCTGGTCTCTTTTTGAGACCTTCTAATTGATCCGCCTTCGACACAATTCTCAGGGACCCCCATGACCGAAACCCTCCTCGTCACCGGTGCCTCCGGCCAGCTTGGCCGCGCCGTCATCAATCACTTGCTGGATGCGCAGAAAATTGCGCCCTCGAGCATCATCGCCGCCACCCGCAACCCGGAAAACCTCGCCGACGTGGCGGCACGCGGCATCGCCGTCAGGGCCGCCGACTTCAACGACGGGGCCTCGCTGGAAAAGGCATTTCGAGGCGCCGACCGCGTGCTGATCATCTCGACCGGCGACCTCGATTTGAAGACGGGTCGGCGCTTGAGGCAGCATGAAACCGCGGTGGCGGCAGCCAAGGCGGCAGGCGTTTCGCATCTGCTCTACACCTCGATGCCCAATCCCGAGCCCGGCTCGCCAGTGCTCTTTGCCGGCGACCATTACGGCACCGAGCAGGCGATCAAGGCGAGCGGCATCCCCTACACCATCTTCCGCAACGGCTGGTATCAGGAGAACCTGTTCATGTCGCTGCCGCACGCCATTTCGTCGGGCAAGTGGTACACGTCGGCCGCCGACGGGCGCATCGCCCACGGCGCGCGCGACGATATGGCGGCCGCCATCGCCGCCGGCCTTGCGTCCGGCTCGAAGGAAAGCCACATCTACACGCTGACTGGCCCGCAGGCCTACACCACGAACGAGATTGCGACGCTTGTAAGCGAGGTGACCGGCAAGCCGCTGGAGGTCATCCAATTGCCCGACGAGGCGCTGACCGAGGGCGTGAAGGCGGCGGGCGTTCCCGAGGAATTCGCCCGCATCATCGTCTCCTTCGATGCCAACACGCGTGCCGGCCGCATTGCAGAGGTGACCGACGCCGTCCAAAGACTCTCGGGCCGCAAGCCGCGGACGCTTAGGCAGTTCCTAGAGACAAACAAGGCTGCCCTGCTCGGCTGAAGTCTGGCGCGCTCGGGGAGGCCACCCTCCCGGCGCGCCTCACTTCGTCTTCTTGAGCAACCCAAGCCGGATAAGGCTCTCGGCGGTCGCGACAAGCGCGTCTTCCCGCGACCGCGGCATCCAACCGAGTATGCGCATGGCCCTGGCGGCCGTCGCGTTCCTCGGCTTGCCCAGTTCCGGCACGATCTGGGCCGCCTGCCCGTCGAACAGCCCGACGATCCGGATAAGCCAGTCGGGCAGCACTCTGGTCGTGACGCGCGACGCCGCGGTGCCAAGTCGCGCTCTCAGCGTCCGAGCGATCTCCTGCGTCGTCATGAAATCGCCGCTGACGGCCAGGAACCTCCCGCCCCTGGCGGCGGGATTGGTCATGGCGCGCAGATGCAGGTACGCGACGTCGCGCACATCGACCACGCCGAACACCATGCGCGGCAGGCCGGGCATCCCGCCATCCATCAGACGCCTGATGAAGTCCGTCGAGGTCGAATGATCCGGCCCCAGGACCGGTCCGAAGATCCCGACCGGATTGACGACCGCCAACTCCAGTGACCCGCCTTCGCGATCGATGAAATCCCACGCCGCCCGCTCGGCCAGCGTCTTCGATTTCACATAGGCGCTCACTGGCTCGTTCAGATTGGTCCAGTTCTCCTCCGTGAACGGATGGCCGGCAACCGTCGCCTGGCCGTAGCCGATGGCGGCAAAGGACGAGGTGAGCACGACGCGTTCGACGCCGGCATCGCGCGCGGCGCGCAGCACGCGCAACGCCCCTTCCCGGGCCGGGACGATCAGTTCGTCCTCATGTCTCGGCACTCCAGGCGGAAAAGGCGAAGCGACGTGAAGGACGTATCGGCATCCGGCGACCGCTTCGGGCCAGCCTTTGTCGCTCGTGAGATCGGTGTAGGCAAAGGAAAGCGCGTCGCCAGGCTCGACGCCGCCGACCTTCAGCATGGCGAGAACATCGGCCTCGCGCCTGGCGGAGCGGACGGTCGTGCGCACGTGGTATCCCGCGTTCAGAAGCGCCAGGATGCAATGAGCGCCAAGGAAGCCGGACCCGCCGGTCACAAGCACCAATTCGCCGCTCATGCCCGCCTCCTTTCGAGAGCAATTCCTCAAAAGCGGCGCCTGCCGTCGGGAATTGTCTAACGGCGGCCTGTGCCGCGCATTTACTCAGATCGCGACCTGCGTGCCGATCTCCACCACGCGCCCGGTCGGAATCTGGAAATACTCCGTCGCGTCCGCCGCCGTCTTCGCCAGGCCGATGAACAGCCGGTCCTGCCAGATCGGCATGCCGGAATTGGGCGAGGCCTTCAGCGAGCGCCGCGACAGGAAGAAGGACGTCGTCATGATGTCGAACTTCCAGCCCTGCTTGCGGCAGATGGCCAGCGCGCGCGGAATGTTCGGCTGCTCCATGTAGCCGAAGGTCAGCGTCACGCGCATGAAAAGCTCGTTGACCGTCTCCAGCTTCACGCGTTCGCTGTCGGGCACGACCGGCTGCGGCGCCGTCACCACCGACAGGATGACGTTCTTTTCGTGCAGCACCTTGTAGTGCTTGAGGCTGTGCATCAGCGCGGTCGGGGCGCTGAGAGGATCGCTGGTCAGGAACACCGCCGTGCCCGACACGAGCTGCGGCTTCTTCTTCAACAGGTTCGCCGCCAGGAAATCGAGCGGGATCTCGTTGCGACGTGTCTTGTCGAACAGGTAGCGGCTGCCGCGCACCCAGGTCCACATTCCGAGGATGATGGCGAAGGCGACAGCGAGCGAAGCCCAGCCGCCTTCGAAAACCTTGACGATGTTGGAGGCAAAGAAGCCGATATCGATGAGCGCGAACATCGCCGTCAGGGCGGCCGCCGGCCAGATGTTCCATTTCCAGATGCGGGTCATGACGATAAACAGCAACGTCGTCGTCACCAGCATGTTGCCGGTCACCGAGATGCCGTAGGCCGAGGCAAGCTTGCTGGACTCGCCGAAACCGACCACCAGCAGCATCACCACCAGCGCCAGGAGCATGTTGACCCGCGGCATATAGACCTGGCCGGACTGTTTCTCCGACGTATGCAGGATTTCGAGCCGGGGCAGCATGTTGAGCTGCACCGCCTGCCTGGTCAGCGAATAGGCGCCGGAGATGACAGCCTGGCTCGCAATGACAGTCGCTGCCGTCGCCAGCACCACCATGGGGATGAGGGACCAGCCCTCGTTCATCTCGAAAAACGGATGGCCGACTACACCGCCCTTGGCCAGCACGTACGCGCCCTGCCCGGCATAGTTCAAAAGCAGGCATGGAAACACGATTGCGAGCCATGCCAGCACGATCGGCTTGCGGCCGAAATGGCCAAGGTCGGCATACAGCGCCTCGGCGCCGGTAACGGCCAGGAAGACGGCGCCGACGGTGACAAAGGACACGTCCGGCGAATTGATGAAGAAGGCCACGATGTAATGCGGGCTTATCGCCCACAGGATTTCCGGATCGGCGATGATGTGCTTCAGACCCGAAAGCCCGATGGCGAGAAACCAGACAGCGGTAACCGGGCCGAACACCAGGCCGACGCCGCCGGTTCCGAAGCGCTGGACCGCAAACAGCATCGCAAGGATCAGCAGGGTCAGCGGCACGACATAAGGCTGGAAAGCCGGCGTCACGACATTCATGCCCTCGACCGCCGAAAGCACCGAGATGGCGGGTGTGATGACCGCGTCGCCGAAGAACAGCGATGCCCCCACGATACCGATGCCAAGCACGATCGCCGAGCGTGTCGGGAAGGTGCCGCGCGCCAGCGCCATCAATGACAGCACGCCGCCCTCGCCACGGTTGTCGGCGCGCAGCACGAACATGATGTACTTCACCGTCACCGTGATGGTTAGCGACCATATGATCAGCGACAACACGCCGAGGATATCGGCGCGGTTCGCCACGTCACCGCCGGAAGAGGCGTGCAGCGCTTCGCGAAACGCATAGATCGGGCTGGTGCCGATGTCGCCATAGACCACGCCGAGAGCGCCAAGCATCAGCACCTTGGTGCTGTGCTGGGCGCTCTCGGCGTGGCCTGATTGGTCGACGGGTTCTGCGTCTGCACCACCATTGGCGAGGGCCATGGACGACACTCCGATAAAATGCGCGGTGCTCTACGCTTGCGGCGGTGCAATATCAAGTGCCCTGGCGTTAGGGCTCCCATGCCGCCCACGCAGGGCTTTCAGCATATGGAGCGCTCGCCCCCATTTATCCAACGCAAATCGCGGCCTCAGATTGCGACCTGCGTGCCGATCTCCACCACGCGCCCGGTGGGGATCTGGAAATACTCCGTCGCGTCCGCCGCCGTCTTCGCCAGGCCTATGAACAGCCGGTCCTGCCAGATCGGCATGCCGGAATTGGGCGAGGCCTTCAGCGAGCGCCGCGACAGGAAGAAGGACGTCGTCATGATGTCGAACTTCCAGCCCTGCTTGCGGCAGATGGCCAGCGCGCGCGGAATGTTCGGCTGCTCCATGTAGCCGAAGGTCAGCGTCACGCGCATGAAGAGCTCGTTGACCGTCTCCAGCTTCACGCGTTCGCTGTCGGGCACGACCGGCTGTGGCGCCGTCACCACCGACAGGATGACGTTCTTTTCGTGCAGCACCTTGTAGTGCTTGAGGCTGTGCATCAGCGCGGTCGGGGCGCTGAGAGGATCGCTGGTCAGGAACACCGCCGTGCCCGACACGAGCTGCGGCTTCTTCTTCAACAGGTTCGCCGCCAGGAAATCGAGCGGGATCTCGTTGCGGCGCGTCTTGTCGAACAGGTAGCGGCTGCCGCGGATCCACGTCCACATGATCAGTCCCATGATGGAAGCGACCGTGATCGACACCCAGCCGCCCTCGACGATCTTGACGACATTGGCCGAGAAGAAGCCGATATCGATGACGCCGAACAGCAGCACCAGCGCCAGGGCGAGCCCCAACTGCCATTTCCAGAGCCAGCGCATGACGACGAACAACAGGATTGTCGTCATCAGCATTTCGCCGGTCACTGAAATGCCATAGGCCGAGGCGAGCGCGCTCGAGCTGCCGAACCCGACGACCAGAAGCATCACGCCGAGAGCGACCAGGAGATTGACCCTCGGCATGTAGATCTGGCCGCTCTGCATCTTGGATGTATGCTGGACCTCGATACGTGGCAAAAGGTTGAGCTGCACCGCCTGCCGGGTAAGCGAGAAGGCCCCCGAGATCACCGCCTGACTGGCGATGACCGTTGCCGCCGTCGCCAGACCGACCATCGGCATCAACGCCCATTCGGGCAGCATCTGGAAGAAGGGGTTGGTGGGCTTGCCGGCATGCGAGAGCACGAACGCGCCCTGCCCGAAATAATTCAAGAGCAGGCAAGGAAAGACGATTGCAAACCAGGCCATCACGATCGGCTTGCGGCCGAAATGGCCGAGGTCGACATAAAGCGCCTCGGCGCCGGTGACCGCCAGGAAAACGGCGCCGACGGTGACGAAAGCCCCGGTTGGCGTGGTGGCCAGGTAGTAGATCGCGTAATACGGATTGATCGCGAGGAAAACGGAAGGATCGTCGACGATGTGGTAAAGCCCGGCCGCGCCGATCGCCAGGAACCATGTCGCCGTTACCGGCCCGAACACCGCCGCCACCTTGCCCGTGCCGAAGCGCTGCACGGCGAAAAGCACTGCCAGGATGACCAGCGTGATCGGGACCACGAAAGCATCCAGCGCGGGCGTGACGACTTCCAGGCCTTCAACCGCCGACAGCACGGAGATCGCCGGGGTGATGATCGAATCGCCGAAGAACAATGCCGCGCCGCAAAGGCCGATCACCAGGATGAGACGTGAGCCCGGGGGATATGCGCTGCGCGCCAGCGCCATCAGCGACAGTGTGCCGCCCTCGCCCTTGTTGTCGGCCCTGAGCACGAAAGCGACATATTTGATCGTGACGATGATGGTGAGCGCCCAGACGATCAGCGATAGAACGCCCAGCACATCGTGGCGGGCAACCGAGCTTGACGAGGCATGCAACGCCTCGCGGAAGGCGTAGATCGGGCTCGTGCCGATATCGCCGTAGACGACGCCCAGCGCGCCAAGCATGAGCACCTTGGCGCTTTGCTGCCGCTCGGTCTCGCCGTGGCTCGAACGTTCGAGGGATTCTGTTTCGCCGGTGTTGGCTAGCACCATGAACCCCACTTCACCGATTCGTCACGTTTCGTGGTCGCCGCAACGTGGGGCGCACCAAAACCCCCAAACTACGCAAGGCGCCCTACCATCCGCAGGCCTTCAAGAACCGCCCAACCGTGCCGGCCATGCCATACTCCAGCGCATCCGCTGTCAACCCATGTCCGATCGATACTTCGGCTAAAGCTGGAATCCGTTTGGCCAATGCCGGCAGGTTGTTCACGGTCAGATCGTGGCCGGCATTGACGCCAAGCCCCGCCGCAAATGCTGCGTCGGCGGTTTTTCCCAGTCTTTCCAGCTCCTTCGCAGCTTTCGCTGAATCGGAATGGAAGCCGCCATAGGGGCCTGTATAAAGCTCGATGCGGTCAGCGCCGGTGTCGCGGGCCGCATTTACGCCTGCGGGGTCCGCGTCGGAGAACAGCGACACACGGAAACCACCTTTTTTCAATCGCTTGACCATCGGCGTCAGGAACGCTGCCTGGGCGACGAAGTTCCAGCCGTGGTCGGAAGTCGCCTGCGCCGGGTCGTCCGGCACCAGGGTAACCTGCTCGGGCTGGTTCTTCTCGACAAGCGCCAGGAAATCCTCGGTCGGATAGCCCTCGATGTTGAACTCCGCGCCTGGAAATTCGTCGTCGATCAGCGCCCTGATCTCCGGCAGGTCCGAATGCCTGGTGTGCCGCTCGTCAGGCCTGGGATGCACCGTCAGCCCGTGCGCGCCGGCGGCAAGGGCGATACGGCCAAGTCCGGTGACGCTCGGCCATGGCAGGTCTCGACGGTTGCGCAGCATGGCGACGGCATTGAGATTGACCGAGAGCTTGGCGGGCATGAAATGGCGTCCAGTGGATCGGCGGGCATCTATACCGCCTTTGACGGGAACAGATAGAGGGTTTCGCGTGTTCCAGGGGATAGATGGAGGCTAACAGAAGGACCTGCCAGTGAATTTCCTCGAAGCCGTGCCGGCGATCCGCCGCATCGAAGCCAATCGCGACGCGCTTTTCGCCATCGACGTCGTCGGCGACGTCTCGCCGGCCGATGCGGAAAACCTGTTCGGCCTGCTCGAGGCGGCCTACGCGTTGCATCCGAGGATCGACGTGCTGGTCAGGCTGACCGACGAGGAAAGCGTGGACTGGGCCAATATTTCGCAGGACACGCTCCGGCAGGGCGTGGCCCATGCGATGGAACATGTCGTGCGCTGCGCCGTCATCGGTGAACCGGGTTGGGCATCGCTCGTCGCTGGCGTTTTCCCCGAGGCGCTGCCTTTCGAACTGAGACGCTTCGATGTGGACGATGAGGAAGCCGCTTGGCAGTGGCTCGGTGCGCGGCCTGCCTGAGACCCGAGGCGCTACCGTACGACCGTCAGCCGCTCGGCTGCGCGGGTAATGGCGGTATAGAGCCAACGCTGCCGGGTTTCCTTGAAGGCCCAGCTCTCGTCGAACAGCACGACGTCGTTCCACTGCGAGCCCTGCGCCTTGTGCACGGTCAAGGCGTAGCCATAGTCGAAATCGTCGAAGCGCTTCTTCTGCTGCCAGGGGATTTCGGCATCCGGATCCTCGAACGCCGCCTTGAGCAGCTTGATCTTGGCGACGCCGCGGTCGGGATCATCCTCCTCCGGTGAGACCAAGAGGTTGATGCCAGGCTTCACCGTCTCGCGCGACGAGGTCATCACCTTCCATAGGGAACCGTTGAGCAGCCCTTTGGCCGGATCGTTGCGCAGGCAGACGAGCTTGTCGCCGGCCTGCGGGAAGTCGGCGTTGAACCCTTTCAGCTCGCGCAGCCGCTGGTTATAGCGGCGTCGCGTGCGGTTGGTGCCTACCAGCACCTGGTCGGCCTTGAGCACCAGATCCTGGTTGACCGCTTCCCTGCCGATTACCTGCGCCGTGCCGTAGTCGCCATGTATGAATTCGCGGCCCTCGCGCACGTCGAGGGCCAGGCGGATGATGGGATTGTCGCGAGCCTGGCGATGGATTTCCGTCAGCAGCACATCCGGTTCGTGCTCGGTGAAGAAGCCGCCGCCGGAGATCGGCGGCAATTGTGCCGGATCGCCAAGAACCAGGATCGGCGTGCCGAAGCTCATCAGGTCGCGGCCGAGCTGCTCGTCGACCATCGAGCACTCGTCGATGACGACGAGCTTGGCGCGCGAAATCGGGCTTTGCCGGTTGAGCGAGAAGGTCGGCGACATTGAGGTCTTGCCGGTCACCTCGTCCTCGACCGATTCCTCGCCCTTCGGCCTGTAGATCAGCGAATGGATGGTGCGGGCGTTGGTCGCGCCCTTGGAGCGCAGCACCTGCGCCGCCTTGCCGGTGAAGGCGGCGAATTGCACCTGCCCGTCGACATGCTCGGCGAAATAGCGCGCCAGCGTCGTCTTGCCGGTGCCGGCATAGCCGAACAGCCGAAAGACCTGCGGCCGGCCCTCTTTGAGCCAGCGCCCGACCGCTTTCAGAGCCTCGTCCTGTTGGGGAGAGAATTCCATCAGCGCGAGAGACCGGATTCGCAAGGGAAAGACAAGACAGCTATCAACAAAGCCGAAGATGGCGCCGCCGTCTCCGGCAGTTCAAAGCAAAGGTTGCGATCGCCGCGTCCCGTCGACCGTGCAATTTTTTGCTACCTTAACGGCACAGGAGGCACCGATTGCGCACAAACAACGACAAGCGCGCTGGTGCCAATTGAGGCCAGCGGCGAATACCTTATTTTGTATTCTTTTGTCGCTGGCATTGGCCCAAACCATCTCTGAGCCGACACACCGCCTTTAAACTCTGGTGCGTCCAATACCGGGGTCCTCTCCTCTTTATCGGATGGTTCGGGGAAGCCTTGCGGTCCAATCGTAACCATGGAAACGCCAATATAAGTGCCTTCTTTGAAAGTCCCAACGTAGACGGATGCATCACCAAAGTAGTGCCAGCAACCCACTTGGGAGCGGAGCTTTACGGCAACCTCGAGCAATTCGCTCTTCGCCGCTTTTCCTAGGGCTGAACATGGCAACATACCAAAAAATAGACCCAATATTGTTCCCAGAGTCCGGAGCCGCATGTAATAGAATTCTCTCCCTGAAACTTTACAACTCAAGCGTTTATCAATCGAGAATTAGCAAAAGTCGCCATGCATACCCAGACTCCAAGGCCAGACTATTTGGCACGCAGCGGAACGTAAAGCGAACAAACAATTGCGGTCGCGGTGGCCTGTCCGATCAAGCGCTCCAATCTGCGGTCGGCCCTGGATCGTTCTCCAGCAGGATCGGCTTGCCATGGGGCGTGGCGTGCGCGGCGCGCTCCCATGCGGCGGCGAGTTCGTCCATCTCGCCCTTGTCGGCGATCCCCTTGCGCGACAAAAGCTTTTCCAGCGCCGCCAGCCAATGTTCGTAGTAGTCGTGCCCGTCGCTCGCGGCGCCCGGTTGCTTGACCTCGGCCGACAGCGCCTCCGCCCATTCGCTCCAAGAAAACAAGCCCTTGTCGTGCAGCGCAACCGTCAGGGCGAACGCTTCCGCCTGCCAGGGCTCGGCGAAGGCCGGCTCGTCGAAACCCGCCGGCAACGCATCTTCATGCCTGCTCAAGATAGCTCTCCCAGGCGTCGATCGAGACACTGAGCGTCGGATCGGCGCCCTCGCCCCAGATCTCGGCCCCGTCGAACACCACGGTATAGACCCATTGCGGGTTTTCGCCCTTGCCATGCGCGTTGCTGTCGGGGAACACGAAGCCGTCGCGAACGGCCTCGATCGTCCCGGTCTTGCCGCGCGCATAGCGCGGCAGGCGCGTATGGCCGGTCGGATTGAAGTTCTTTGTCCGCACCCGGTCGCCCGCCTGGAAACGTGCCGGCGTGGCGACGGGCCGGTCGCACGGCCCGCCCTTGGCGAGCACGGCCGGCACGTCCGCCGCCTTCAGCACTCTTTTCGGCGTTGCGGCGGGATCGACCGCCTTGCCGGCGGCAAGGTCGCGCTGGGTGACGAAGCCATGGCGCTTCAGCAAAGCCTCCAGCGCCTTGATCCAGATCTGATAGTAGCTCGATGAATAATAATCGGCCGGATGCAGCGATTCCCGCGCATGCCGGCTCTCATCGATGTTCCAGGCACCCATGGCGCCGGCCGTAAGCGTGACGCCAAGCGCCCGCTTCTCCCATTCGGCGTGAAAATAAGGTTCGTCCTTCTCGGGCGCGACCGGCCCGAAACCCATCTGCCCGCCGAGGTCCTGCGGCCCGTTCATGCCGACACCCCTTCCGCCGGCTCTTTGGCCAGCGCCGTGCCGATCATCGCATCGCGGCTCACCAGCCCGGCGAGCTGCTCCTCGCTCCAGCCGTCGGTGCCCTCTGGACGCATCGGCACGACCAGATAGCGAAGCTCGGCCGTCGAATCCCAGACGCGGATCTTTCTCTGCGCCGGCAGCGTCAGCCCAAACTCCTCCAGCACGCCGCGCGGGTCGATGACCGCCCGCGAACGATAGGGCGGCGCCTTGTACCAGACCGGCGGCAGGCCGAGCACCGACCACGGATAGCAGGAGCAGAGCGTGCAGACGACAAGGTTGTGCGTCTCCTCGGTGTTGAACACCGCCTGCATGTGCTCGCCCTGGCGGCCGCTATAGGAGAGCGATTCGATCGCCGCCGTCGCGTCGCGCTTGAGCCATTCGGCATAAGCCGGATCGCTCCAGGCTTTCGCCACCACCCGTGCGCCGTTGCGCGGGCCGATCTTCGTCTCATAGGTATCGACGATGACGTCGATGGCCGCGGGGTCGATCAGGCCCTTCTGGGTAAGGATGGTTTCCAACGCGCGTACGCGCGCCGCGAACGGGTCGAGCTCGTTGTCGTGATCATGATCGTGGGACATGACACGAGGTTACGATCGCCCACACCGCGCCGCAAGCATCACGGCTTGGGCCAGAACCGCCGCCTATTCGGCGGCGGTCTTATGCGGGATATCGTCGTTGGTGTCGAACAGCGAGCGTTGCTCGCCGTTGTCCACCGCATGCAGCGCCGGACTGCTCTTCCTTGAGGAGAGGCTGAGCAGCCAGCCCGAGAAATTCTCGAAATAGACGTAGATCACGGGGGTCACGAACAGCGTCAGCGCCTGCGAGGCGAGCAGGCCGCCGACCACGGCGACGCCGAGCGGCTGGCGCAACTCGGCGCTCGCGCCGGTGCCGAGCGCGATCGGGAACGTGCCCATCAGCGCGGCTAGCGTCGTCATCATGATCGGCCGGAACCGCATCAGGCAGGCCTTGTGGATGGATTCCTTCGCCGACATGCCCTCTCGTCTGAGCTCTAGCGCGACGTCCACCATCATGATGCCGTTCTTCTTGACGATGCCGATCAGCATCAGGATGCCGATCACCGCGATCACCGAAAGATCCATGCCGGCAAAGCGCAGCGCCACCAGCGCGCCCAGCACCGCCGACGGCAGGCCGGTGAGGATGGTAAGCGGGTGGATGAAGCTCTCATAGAGCATGCCGAGCACGATGTAGATCGTCAGGATGGCGCCGCCGATGAGCAGGCCCTGGTTGGCGAGCGAATCCTGGAAGGTCTTGGCGGTGCCGGCAAAGGTCGTGGAGATCGCCGTCGGCATGCCGATCTGGTCTTTGAGCTGGTCGATGCGGGTGACGGTGTCGCCCAGCGATACGCCCTGCGGGAGATTGTAGGAGATCGTCACCGCCGGAAGCTGGCCGAGCTGATTGACCGTCAGCGCGCCCGCTGTACGGTCGACATGGGCGAATGCGCCGAGCGGCACCAGGCTGCCGCTAGCGGTCCTCACCTGGATGGCCAGCATCCGCTCCGGCGACCAGTTGATCTTGGGATCAAGTTCGGTGACGACCGCATAGCTGTCCGCGGAACCGAAGATCGTTGAAACCTGATCCGTTCCAAACCCTCCATAAAGAGCCGTACGCAGCGTGCTGGTATCGATGCCGAGCTGGGCGGCCTTGTCACGGTCGATCACCAGGGAAGCCTGCAGGGCATTGTTCTGCAGATCGCTGGTGACGTCGGTGAAGGTCGCGTGGTCGGCCGCCATCGCGTCGTTCAGCTTTTGCGCCCAGATGTCGGTCTGGCCGGTATCGAGGCCCTGTACCACGAGCTGATAGGCGCTGGCGGACTGCCGCGAGCCCAGTCTGAGGTTCTGCACCGGCTGCATATAGGCCTCGATGCCAGCAACATCCGACAGTTGTTTCCTCAGATCGGACTGCACCTTATCGATATCGGGTCGCTGGCTCTTGTCCTTCAACTGAACATAGAGCCGGCCTTGATTGAGCGCGCTTTGGCCGCCGCCCACCGACCAGGCGACATGCGTCACATAAGGAGAATGCGTGAAGACATCGGCAACCTGCTGTTGGAGCTTGACCATGGCGTCGAAGGAAATGTCCTGGCGTGCGAGCGTGGACACCGAGATCTGGCTTATGTCTTCTTGCGGGAAGAAGCCCTTCGGCGAAATCTGGACCAGCCATACCGACGCCGCCGCGGTGCCGGCGAAGACGAGGAACACCAGGAAGGTGTGCCGCAGGCAGAAGCCCAGGATCCAGTCATAGCCACGTGTGATGAGATCTGGCCTGTGACCGGGCGCATGTCTTTCACGGTCGGACTTGCTCACCGACAGCAGACGCGAGCAGAGCATCGGCGTCAGCGTCAGCGACACGAACATCGAGGCCAGGATCGCAACGGTCACCACCACGGCGAACTCGTTGAAGATGCGCCCGATGACGCCGCCCATCAGAAGGACCGGGATGAACACCGCCACCAGCGAGATCGAGATCGAGATGATGGTGAAGCCGATCTCGCGCGCGCCCTTCAGCGAGGCGTCGAAGGCCGACAGCCCATCCTCTTCCATGTGGCGGAAGATGTTTTCCAGCATCACGATCGCGTCGTCGACGACGAGGCCGACGGCTAAAGTCAGGCCCATCAGCGAGATGTTGTCGATGGAAAAGCCGAACAGGAACATTGCGCCGAGCGTGGCTATCAGCGAGATCGGCACCGCCACCGCCGGAATGATGGTTGCCGTCACGCGGCGCAGGAATACGAAGATCACCATCACGACCAGGGCGATGGTCAACAGCAGCGTGAACTGGACGTCATCGACGGCCTGGCGGATCGAGATGGACCGGTCGTTGAGCAGCTTGATCTGGGCAGCGGCCGGCATCTGATCCTGGAAGGACGGCAGCATCGCCTTGACCTTGTCGACGACGTCGACCGTGTTGGCATCGGGCTGGCGCTGAACCGCCATGATGATGGCGCGCGTCCCATCATACCAGCTTGCGGTCGTCGTGGTCTCGACCGAGTCGACGACGCGGGTCACCTCGCCCAACCGCACAGGGTGACCATTCTTGGTGGCGATGATGAGATTGGAGAAGCCCGCCGCATTCGCGAGTTGCGTGTTGGCGGTTATGGTCAGTTGCTGCCTATTGTTCTGCAGCACGCCAAGCGGCGTGTTGCTGTTGGCCGAGGCGATCGCCGTCTGCAGCTGATCGATCGAGATGCCTCGCGCTGCAAGCGCGGTCGGATCGATCTGGATGCGCACGGCATATTTCTGCTGGCCGAAGATCGAGACCTGCGCAACGCCGTCGATGGTCGAGAGCGAAGGCGAGATCACGTTTTCCGCGAAGGCGTCAAGATCCGTCAGCGGGACCGTGTCGCTCACCAGCGACATCAGAAGGATTGGTGCATCGGCAGGATTGACCTTGCGATAGCTCGGCGGCGAGGTCATTTCCGGCGGCAGCGATTTTTGCGTTCGCGCGATGGCAGCCTGCACGTCCGCGGCGGCGGCGTCGATATCGCGGTTCAGCACGAACTGGATCGCAATCGAGGTCTGGCCGAGCGAGTTGGTGGTCGAGATCGAATCGATACCGGCTATCGTCGCGAATTGCTTAATCAGCGGCGTCGCCACTGATGTAGCCATTGTCTCCGGCGAAGCTCCGGGCAGGCTTGCCGAGACGTTGACCACCGGAAATTCGGCGCTCGGCAGGGCGGCCACCGGTAGGAACTTATAGGCAAAAATGCCGCCCAGGATCAGGGCGAACGACATCAGCAGCGTGGCGACCGGTCTGCGAATGCAGAATTCGGAGATCATTGGGCAGCTCCGCTAGCCTTGTCTGCCTCCGCGACCTTGGGTGATGCCTGCTCGCCGGATCCGGCCGCCTTGCCCTCATGCACAGCCGCGCCGTTCTTCAATCGGGTCTGGCCCTCGACGACGACCTTCTCACCGCTCTTCAGACCCTCGCTGATGGCGCTGTTTTCGCCCTGCGTTAGGGCCACCTGCACCGGACGCATCTCCACCGTGTTGTCGGGCTTGACGACATAGACGAAGGGACCCTGTTGGCTGGGCTGTACCGCGACTGTCGGAACCGAGGTCATATGCGGCATCGTGCCAGCTTCGAGCACGACGTTCACATATTGCCCCGGCCACAGCGATAGATCCGAGTTCGGTACGCTCGCCCGCGTCGCGATGGTGCCGGAAGCCGTATCGACGCTCGAATCGACAAAATCGAGCGTGCCTTTGCCGATCGGCGTGGGATCGCCGTTTTTGGTCAGCGTCACATCGCCTTGCTGCGGGTCGGCGAGCGCCTTGTGCAGCAGAGCAAGGTTGCTCTCCGGCAACGTGAAATTCACCTGCAACGGGTCCATCTGCGTGATGGTGACCAGCGGCGTCGAACTGCTCGAATTGCCATTGCTGGTGGTGACGAGGTCGCCGACCGACACGTTGACGGCGCCCAGCCTGCCCGAGATCGGCGCCAAAATGGTCGCGTAGCTCAACTGCACTGTGTCGGCGTCGATCGTCGCCTTGTCGGCATCGATGGTCGCGGCCGCGGCTCTCTGCGCCGCCAGCGCCTGGTCGTAGGTCTGCTGCGTACCTGCCTGCTTGGCGACAAGATCCTTGGCGCGCTGCAAATCGGCCTCGGCGCTGACCTGCATCGCCTGGTCCTTGGCAAGAGTCGCCTGGTCCTTGGCCAGTTGCGCCTTCAGGGCGCGATCATCGAGCGAGAACAACACATCGCCCGCCTTCACCATCTGACCGTCCTTGACGTGGATGGACACGATCTGGCTGGAAACCCGGGCATTGATGCTCACCACCGAAGGGGACGAGACGAAGCCGATGGCATAGCGGCGGATCGGGAAATCAGCGGTCGTCGCGGTGGCCGAGACGATGGAGGCGGAACGCGCGCCGCCACTGCCGCCTTTCGCATTATCCGATGCCTTGGCGCTCTTGCTTGTGCCGCCGGCCCCCTGCAGGCCAGAGATTAGTTGCTGGACCTTGCCCAGGGTCGCGGGAGATAAATAGAGCCCGGCGCCGGCCAGGCATGCGACCGCCACCACTGCAAAGGCGATTTTCCCGCGCATCGACAACTGTCCTCTACCCGACACGCCGATTCCGGTGGTCCATTTCTGCTCTGTTCACGGCCTCGCGCCGCGATGTCGTGGAGTAGATAGGACAAGGCCTTGGCGGAAAAGGGCCAAAACGCGGCATTACGAAGATTTAATGTGCACTGCACAATGGCAGGCAGCCGGCGGACGCGCCGCGACAAGACCACCCGCCGGTCCGAAATCAGCTCACCGGAGCATCGGCCACAGCGTTGCCGCAAGCAGCAGGCCCATGGCGATGTTGAACCATTTCAGCCGCGTCGGATCCGACAGGAAGCCGCGCAGCGCCGTGCCGAAGCCGGCCCAGACGGAGACGCTGGGCAGGTTGACGATGGTGAAAGCGATCGAGATCAGCGCTACCGAAACGAACGGGTGGTCTGGATTGGTGTAGACAGCCATGGCGGTGATGGCCATCACCCATGCCTTGGGGTTGACCCACTGGAATGCGGCGGCGTCGATGAAGCGCATCGGCCGTCCTTCCGCCCCTTTTCCGTCGCCCACCGACCGCGACATGGCGATCTTCCAGGCGAGGTAGAGCAAATAGGCGGCGCCCGCGATTTTCAGCGCGCTATGCAGTGCCGGGAACGCTGTCAGCGCCGCGCCAAGCCCGAAGCCGACGGCAAGAAGCAAGACCAGGAAGCCGATGCTGATGCCCAGCATGTGCGGCACCGTCCTGGCAATGCCGAAATTGACGCCGGAAGCGAGCAGCATGAGGTTGTTCGGGCCCGGCGTGATCGACGTCACGAAGGCGTAGACCAACAGGGCAAGGAACGCATTGAGCGACATGTTATCCTCCCAGATATGTCAGCCTTATTGTCCTTTTTTGAAAGACGCGCCAAAGCCACCGGAAGGGGACTGCCGGACCAGAGACGAGATGAAGGGAGCGGGTGAGCGGCCCCGCCTTCACATTCCCTGTGGACCGCGGTTCATCGCCGCCACGCCAGTGCGGCAGATTTCGACAAGGCCGAGCGGCTTCATGATGGCGATGAACTGATCGAGCTTGGAACCCTTGCCCGTGATCTCGAAGACGAAATGCTCGGTGTTGGCGTCGATGACCGAGGCGCGGAACGCATCCGCGAGCCGAAGTGCCTCGACCCGGGCGTCGCCGGTGCCCGCGACCTTGACCAGCGCGAGCTCGCGTTCCAGCGGCCGCTCCTGCCCCAGCTCATGCGAGCGCACGGTGAGGTCGACCACCCGGTGCACCGGCACGATGCGCTCTAGCTGATGCTTGATCTGCTCCATCACATGCGGCGTGCCGCGCGTCACGATGGTGATGCGCGACAGATGCTTCTCGTGCTCGGTCTCGGAAACGGTGAGGCTTTCGATGTTGTAGCCACGGCCCGAGAATAGGCCGATGACGCGGGCGAGCACGCCCGGTTCGTTATCGACCAGGACGGAAAGCGTATGCGTTTCCGGCTTCTCGGTTTCCTTGGCGATGAAGTAGGCCGAGCCGGTCGGTTGAAGCTGTGCGTTCATGACATGAATCTCTATTTCAAATTTTTGAGCTAATTCTCTGTTTGCGCACGGCTTCTCGCGACAGCCCTGCCTTGGCGGCTGTTATGGGTGGAGCATGATGTTGCCCGAAAACCGCTTCACACCTTTCGGCATCATGCTCTACACCAGTTCCCTGCCCTTGGCGTCGATGGCGTTGGCCACCGCCTCGTCGGTAGCCTCGTCCGGCAACAGCATTTCATTATGCGCCTTGCCTGACGGGATCATCGGGAAGCAATTGGCCAAGGTCGCCACGCGGCAATCGAACAGAACCGGCTTCTTGACAGAGATCATCTCCTTGATCGCGTCGTCGAGTTCATCTGGCTTGTCGCAGCGTATGCCGTGGCCGCCATAGGCCTCCGCCAGCTTAACGAAATCCGGCATCGCCTCGGTGTAGGAATGCGACAGCCGGTTGCCGTGCAGCAGCTGCTGCCACTGGCGCACCATGCCCATATACTGGTTGTTCAGAATGAAGATCTTGATCGGCGCCTCATACTGCACCGCCGAGCTCATCTCCTGCATGGTCATCTGCACGGAGGCATCGCCCGCGATATCGATGACCAGCGCGTCGGGATGGGCGATCTGCACGCCGAGGGCCGCCGGCAGGCCATAGCCCATAGTGCCCAGGCCGCCCGACGTCATCCAGCGGTTCGGCTTGTCGAAATGGTAGTGCTGCGCCGCCCACATCTGATGCTGGCCGACCTCGGTGGTGATGTAGGTGTCCATGTCCTTGGTCAGCGCGTAGAGCCGCTGGATCGCGTATTGCGGCATGATCACGTCGCTATTCATCCTGTAGGCGAGCGAATCCCGCGCGCGCCATTTCGCGATCTGCTCCCACCAAGGATAAAGCGCCTTCTTGTCGGCCCTGACGGTCGCCCGCCACAGCCGCACCAGATCTTCCAGCACGCGACCGACGTCGCCCAGGATCGGGACATCCGCATGCACGTTTTTGTTGATGGAGGACGGGTCGATATCGATGTGGATCTTCTTCGAGTTAGGCGAGAACGCGTTGAGCCGGCCGGTGATGCGGTCGTCGAAGCGCGCGCCGATGCAGATCATCACGTCGCAGTCATGCATCGCCATGTTGGCTTCGTAGGTGCCGTGCATGCCGAGCATGCCGACCCAGTTCTTGCCCGACGCCGGATAGGCGCCGAGCCCCATCAGCGTCGAGGTGATCGGGAAACCGGTGAGGTCGACCAGCTCGCGCAGCAGATGGCTGGCTTCCGGGCCGGAATTGATGACGCCGCCACCCGAATAGATGATCGGCTTCTTCGCGCCGGCCATCAGCTCGACAGCGGCCTTGACCTTTTCCAGGTCGCCCTGGACCTTCGGCTTGTAGCTGGTGCGCGGCGCCGTCTGCGGGGGCACGTAGATGCCCTTGGCGAACTGCACGTCCTTCGGGATGTCGACCACGACCGGGCCGGGCCGGCCGGTCGTCGCGACATGGAATGCCTCGTGGATGGTGGCGGCGAGCTGGTTGACGTCCTTCACCAGCCAATTGTGCTTCGTGCAGGGCCGCGTGATGCCGACCGTGTCGCATTCTTGGAAGGCGTCGGAGCCGATCAGCGAGGTCGGGACCTGACCGGTGAGGCAGACCAGCGGGATGGAATCCATCAGCGCGTCCTGCAGCGGCGTCACAGCGTTGGTGGCGCCGGGGCCGGACGTCACCAAAAGCACGCCAGCCTTGCCCGTCGAGCGTGCATAACCTTCGGCCGCATGGCCCGCGCCCTGTTCGTGCCGGACCAGGATGTGCTCGACCTCGTCCTGCTGGAAAATCTCGTCATAAATTGGAAGGACCGCGCCACCCGGATAGCCGAAGATATGCTTGACGCCGTTGTCCTTCAGCGCCTGCACCACCATTTCGGCGCCCGTCATTTCTCGCCGCTCGTTCTGTCCATTGCTCATCGGTCTGGTCCCGTACTGTCCGCCATCTGGCGATTGCTGGTCGTTTAGTTGGATTTCAGGCAATAAAAAAGGCCCCCGAGGGAGCCTGTGTGTGGTGCGCATGGGAGGTTTTCGCCCGGCGGTTACACCGCCTTGCCCACGCGCCAGCCTACGAGAATGAGTGCCGTTTTCATCGGCGCGGACAATAGAGGCGAATACGCGGGCTCGTCAATGGGGTCTCGGGTGAATTCACTCGCCTTGTGAGAACTGCATGCCCACGCGCTACCATAGTACAGTTGAGCCCTCGCCGCCGAAACACCAGTATGCGCTGGCGCACGTCGCCCAAAAGTGTGGGAGGTTTGGGAGAACGACATGCAAAGGTGACGTTGGCTGCGAGGAGGACGCATGGCTGGCGAACGGGAGCATATCCGCGAGATCGAGCAGGTGCTGTCCGGCGCACGCTCGGTCCGCGACGATATCGTGGTTCAATCCTGGCTGCGCTGCATCGACAAGCATCGGCTTGACCCGGCTCGGCCGACGGAAGCCTACATCGTTCCCGATACCCAGTTGCGCGAGCATCGCGAGCAGTCCGAAAGACTGATCGCCATTGCCCGCAGCGGGCTGGAGACACTGTTCAAGCAGGTGGCTGGCCAGAACTACGTCCTCCTGCTCGCCGACGCAAAAGGTGTCACCGTCGACTTCCTCGGCGACCCGCTTTTCATGGACCAGTTGCGCACGGCCGGTCTCTACCTTGGCTCCGAGTGGTCAGAAAGCCGCACCGGAACATGCGGCGTCGGCTCCTGCATCGTCACCGGCGAGGCGATGACCATCCACCAGACGGACCATTTCGACACCACCCACACGCCGCTTTCCTGCACCGCCGCGCCGATCTTCGACACCAACGGCGAACTGACCGCCGTGCTCGACATATCGCTGCTGCGCTCGCCGCAGCCGAAAGTCAGCCAGAACCTCGCCCTTCACCTGGTTACGGCGTCGGCCCGCCGCATCGAGCTCGCCAATTTGATGGCGCAGATGCATTCGGAATGGGTGCTGCGCTTCTCCCGCTCGCCCGAATTCCTCGACGTCGACCCGGAAGCAGCCCTCGCGCTCGATGCCTCGGGCCGCATTCTCGGCACCACGCGCGGCGCGGCCCTGCTTCTGGCGCAGGCCGGCGGCGTCGACTGGAGGCTTTCCTCGCCGATCGGTCAGCCGATCTCGCGTTACCTCGACATGGATATCGACGACTTGCCGAATTTGACGCGCGGGCGGCCGACCGAGGAGCGACTGGTGTTCGGCCGCAACGGCAGCGCGCTGTTCGCGCATGCCATCGAGCCGCAGCCGTCGAGTGGACGTCGCGCTCCCGCCGAGGCGCTGCCGAAACCGATCGCAGAACTTTCGGACGGCGATCCCGCCATGGCGGCCATGCAGGTGCGGGCCGCCAAGCTGGCGCGCACCACCATCCCGATCCTGATCCATGGCGAGACCGGTTCCGGCAAGGAATACCTCGCTCGCGCGCTCCATGACAGCTCCGGACGCTCCGGTCCGTTCGTGGCCATCAATTGCGCTGCCATTCCCGAGCACCTGATCGAGAGCGAGCTGTTCGGGCACGCCGCCGGCGCCTTTACCGGCGCCACGGCCAAGGGACGCAAGGGGTTGATCGAGAGCGCCGACGGCGGCACGCTGTTCCTCGACGAGATTGGCGACATGCCGTACGCGCTGCAATCGCGGCTTTTGCGAGTGATCGCCGAGCGCGAATTGATCCCGGTCGGCGGCATTGCGCCCCGGCCTGTCGACATTAAGATCATCTCCGCCTCGCATCATGATCTGCGTCAGCTGGTCGCCGAGGGCCGTTTCCGCGAGGACCTGTTCTATCGGCTGAACGCCGCCTCTCTGAGCTTGCCGGCGCTGCGCGAACGCACCGATTTCGAATGGCTGCTGGACCGGCTGGTCGGCGAGCGGGTGCGCCTTGCCGGTCGCCCGGCAAGGCTGTCGCCGGCCGCGCGGCTGGCGCTGATCCGCCATGGTTGGCCCGGCAACATCCGCGAACTCGTCAACGCCGTCGACCTGGCGATTGCGCTTTGC
>Ga0315336_1002761_pt1 | contig 25666 bp, 17 predicted proteins | sample ASW5metaG_FD_204512 | JGI IMG/M metagenome (GOLD analysis project Ga0315336, IMG submission 204512) | Ammonia-oxidizing marine archaeal communities from Monterey Bay, California, United States - ASW #5 | ecosystem: Environmental > Aquatic > Marine > Intertidal zone | place: USA: California... | reverse complement strand
ACAAAACGATGCACGTTCGGGGCGCTACGTCTGTCACGTTCAAGATTGCAGCCGCGACCAACTTCGTTAATTACAAAGACGTGAGTGGCGACCACGAAGCTCGTGTAGCGAAAGTCCTGGCGGATATTGCCGATCGCTCCTTCGAGGATTTGAAGGCTGATCACGTTGTCGAACACCAGAGTTGGTTCAGACGTGTTGCCATCGATCTCGGAAATGAAAGTCTCGCCGATATTCCAACTGACGAAAGAATTGAGCGGTTTGCAGATAACCCAGATCCTGATCTTGCGGCGCTTTATTACCAGTTTGGCCGGTATTTATTGATCGCCAGTTCTCGCCCGGGCACAGAAGCGGCGAATCTTCAGGGGATCTGGAATGACTCGGCCAATCCGTCATGGGATAGCAAATACACGATCAATATTAATCTACCGATGAACTATTGGTTGGCAGAGTCCGCCAATTTGTCGGAGCTCACTGAGCCTCTCACCAGGCTGATTCGTGAAGTATCCGAAGCAGGGGTGAGTGTCGCCAGAGAACACTGGGGAGCAGACGGATGGGTTGTGCATCAGAACACAGATCTATGGCGTGCCACCGCGCCGATGGATGGTCCCTCGTGGGGCGCCTGGCCGGTTGGTGGCGCCTGGCTCACCACGCATCTGTGGGAGCATTTCCTCTACACGGAAGACGAGGCTTATCTGAGGGAAGTCTATCCTCTGATGAAAGGTGCTGTCTTGTTCATTTCTGACATTTTGGTGGAGCACCCAGACAATGGCTGGTTGGTGACCGCGCCATCAAACTCACCGGAGAATTTTCCGGCTCGGCCAGGAAACGTTCGCTTCTTCGATGAGGTGACTGGGCTCAATCTGAAGGCGCGAACAATGGCGGCAGGTCCAACCATGGACATGGAGATCATCCGCGAGGTGTTTCAGAATTACATCGCAGCTGCCTCTCATCTCGGACTGGATGCAGATCTTGTAGAAACGGTAACCGATCAGCGATCCCGCTTGGCTCCGGTTCAAATCGGGAAGCACGGGCAGATTCAGGAATGGATCGTTGATTGGGATGAAATCGAGCCCGATCATCGCCATATTTCGCATCTATGGGGTCTATTTCCGGGATCGCAGATTACTCTTGAGCAGACACCCGTCAACGCCGCGGCCGCAGCAGCCACAATTCGGCGCAGAACGACCGGTGGATGTGGATGGTCCTATAGTCACAAGGTCGGATTCTGGTCTCGATTGCGCGAGGCAGAACCCGCACTTCACGAATTCAGGGCGCACTTAACTGGCTCTTCGCTTCCAAATATGTTCTCGCTTTGCGGTCGCGCGCTGCAGGTCGATGGCAATTTTGGAATGACAGCCGGCATGACGGAGATGCTATTGCAGTCACACAAAGGTGAGGTACAGTTTCTACCCGCGCTTCCGGCTGAATGGGCGTCAGGCTCGATCAGTGGATTGAGAGCACGAGGCGGGTTTGAAGTCAGTATGGACTGGTCAGACGGTGCGCTTTCGTCTGCAGATGTTCGATCGGACCTTGGAAATCGACTAGTAATCAGATCCGAGAACGAGCTTCGTGTCACCTCATCGGGCCGTGACATAAATGTCAGTTCTGAAGACGGTCGTAGTTCTTTCGCGACTCAAGTAGGAGCCATCTATCATATTGAAATCGTCAACTAGTCTTGGTATTACTCGATGACGATGGTCTCCAGATGCACCGGGGGGATCACTTTGGTTTCAGGAGAAATGCGTGAAACCGTTTCTATAAATGGTGCGAGGTTACGATTGTAGTTGGCCTCCTGAGAGAATCCGTACGGCAACCGGAAGTTGTCCCAATGCGTGGGTATCACGATGGCTGGTTTACCAGTTACGTTGAGCAAACGCTCGTCGTAGTTGTAAAGCCCTAGACGCGAACCATTGACGCCTGCTAACAATATGTCGGGGCGAATTCCTTCGAGCTCGCGTTCGAGAAAGTTCATGGAGCCCATCGTCATCACACTGTGTCTCTGGAAACGGGCCAGAAACTGGAGCGAACCCCCTTCGATGAACTGCTCGATTCGAAGTGGCGCTTCGAGTTCGGTGTTCCGATCATACCTGCGGGTATCGAAGTAGTGTTTTTCACCTAGCGCAGAATGTATGCCGGGTAGCACGCGGACCGAGAAGTTCTCAAACTGATAGTCTTCTCCGCCTCCGACCGCATACAGCTGTTCATCCGGGACACCATAGGCCTTAAGAATCATGATGGTCGTCTCGGTGCCGATTACTTTGGCGCCCGTTTTATGGGCGATATACGGGACGTCGCCCAGATGATCAAAATGACCGTGATGGATCAAAATGAAGTCGGCTCGCGTGATCAGTTGGTCGATGAGCGCCGTATCAGCCGGTGCAATGTCAGTTCGGGCGTAGTTGGGTCTGGTGTCGTCGGGATGTCCACCGCCTCCATATTTAGCTCGGGTGACCCATGGATCTATCAGAACAACCACATTGCCGTCTGAAATCTCCCATCCGGCAGCGCCGAGGTACTTCATTTCAAGAGGTGTGTTCTGCGACGCCGCCGCCGAGGGAGAGAGTGCTAGGGCGAATATTACCAGTAGGAGGTACTTCATGGTGGGTATATCTGGATTAGTCGCGGACTTCAACGATCATTTCAATTTCAACTGCTTGGCCTCGCGGTAAGGAGGCCATTCCGACAGCAGCCCGTGCGTGTCGACCACGGTCGCCGAACACTTCCACGATTAGGTCAGAAAAACCATTGATAACGGCGGGCTGTTCAACGAATTCGGGGTCGGAATTCACCATGCCGAGCACCTTTACGACCCGCACCACGCGATCGAGATTGCCAAGCATGGACTTTAAAACAGCCATCTGATTGATGGCGGTCAGGCGTGCGCCTTCATACCCTTGCTCGATGCTTAAATCACGACCAAGTTTGCCGTGAATCTCCGTACCGTCGGCGCGTTTGGGTCCTTTTCCAGCAAGAAAAATCAGATTTCCCGTCCGTACGCCATTTACGTAGTTCGCCACTGGGCTGGGAGGCTCAGGAAGCGTGATACCGAGCTCTACCAGTCGCGCTTCGGGGTCGTAATCACTGTCCTGGCGGGCGAAAGCATCTACAGGGTAAACCGCCAAAATCAGAATCGTAGCGGCGAAATAGGCTCGAAGAATGGACCTGCTCATCTTAAAACTGGGAATGAGGTGACTGCTGAAATCGAAAGACGCAGGTTACTCCATTCGGATACTGAGTGCAACCGCTTCTTGCATGCGATTCGCCGGCTGGGATTCTGCAAACCATTTTCGGTCTGTAACTAATTAGTCTTGGCCGCGAATACTAATCCTTTCCAACAATCACCCTGACATTGATAATCGCTCATGGATCTTTTAGGTCGCACAGAAGAAATTATGTTGTTGACGGTATGGCGCCTGCAGTCAGAGGCGTACGGAGTCTCAATTCGTAATGAATTGAATTCACGAACAGATAAAGACTGGTCGTTAGGAGCCATTTATGCACCGCTTCATCGTCTTGAACAGAAGGGCCTCGTATCCACTCGCCTTGGTGAGCCTGGATCCAAACGAGGTGGAAGACGCACGGTCTTGTATGACTTGACCAATAAAGGCAAACAAGCGCTGTTGGATCTAAAAACTGTTCAAGATTCTCTCTGGACAGGCCTTGTCAGTCTCCAACCCGTGAGCCAACAAGTTTGAGGCAGCCACCTGTCATAGCACAGTGGTTGCTCCGCCACTCGATTTCTCCCAACATCCGATATGGAGCGTTGGGTGATTTCGAACACATCTATTCAGAGATCGCAGAATCAGATGGACCACGCAAAGCGAACATCTGGTATTGGCGCCAAGCCCTTCGATCTCTCCCGTTTTTTCTCTCAGACACCCTGATCTGGTCACTCATCATGTTGAAAAATTATCTGCACGTCGCATATCGCAATCTTTACAAGAACAAGTCTTCGTCAGTTGTCAATATTCTAGGCCTCTCGGTAGCAGTGGCGACGTCGATTGTTGCATTCGTGTTCATCGAGAATCAGTACACGATGGATTCATTTCATGAGAATGCGGACAACATCTTTCTCGTGGAAAACTATATCGAAAGGGGAGAAGATCAGCAGCTTCGTGGCGATACGCCGATGCCGCTAGGCCCAGCCATGCAGGCTGGTATTCCACAGGTCGTTCGAGCGATTCGCGTCGCAAGTGGAACGCCTACATTCAGAGCTGGCAACAACACGTTTCAGGAGTTCATTCGGTATGTAGATCCAGAATTTCTGGATGTGTTTTCATTTGATCTGCGGTTGGGAAACAAGAGCACTCCGATTGGTCACGGCGACATTGTGCTGAGTGATGATCTCGCCACCAAGTATTTCGGGAAACAGAATCCGATGGGTCGCGAATTGGATGTGATTTTCAGCGATTCGGAAACACGCACATTCACCGTGAGTGCCGTTGCGCAGCCCTTCCCTCATAAAGCCAGCTTTTCGTTTGGCGCGCTGATCCACTACGATCACCTCAGCATCTTGAATATTGATCAGACCGACTGGGAAATCACGACAAGAGCGACCTTTATCGAGGTCAGTAATCCTACGGATGTAGAATTGATTGCCGGGCAGATGGACGGATTTCAGCAGCAGCAGAATAGCGCCAATGAAAATCAACCAATCGCCGGATTTGAATTTGCCAATCTTCGTGGCCTCTCGGCAGCATCGTACGCCGTTTCTGGTGACATCTCGGGTGGTTCGCATCCAGCATCTGGGATCGCTCTCGGACTTATTTCGATTTTTATGCTGCTCCTTTCATGTATCAACTACATGAATCTTGCTGTCGCAACCGCATCGCGTCGCCTCAAAGAAATTGGAATCAGAAAGGCCGTCGGTAGTAGCAAGGGCCAGATCATTTCGCAGTTTTTGAGCGAAAACATCTTGATGTGTGTTCTCTCGCTGGGTGTAGGCTTTGGTATCGCGTACTTCTTGCTTCTACCTGGATTCAATGCCCTCACTGCAGTCAACGGTGGAGATATAACGATCGGGGAAGCAAACACGCTCTATATGTGGGTTTTTCTCATTGGCGTTCTGCTGGTTACGGGGTTGATGTCGGGAGCCTATCCCGCATTTTATATTTCCTCGTTCAGTCCTACAGCCATTTTTCGAGGAAGGACCAAATTGGGAGGGGAAAGCATTTTTTCCCAGAGCTTGCTCACATTTCAGTTTGTGATTGCATTTATCACCATGATTACTGGAGTGATTCTTTCTCAAAACGCGAACTATCAGGCCCAAAAAGATTGGGGATATGAAAGCGAGCATTTGCTGGTTCTCGAGACCGATGGTTTCACACAATTTGATGTGTTGCAAACAGAAATATCGCAGCTTGCTGGCGTGACGCAAGTTGCTGGTGCACGCCATCATTTTGCGCGTGACTGGAGCCAGACATCCCTTGAAGTCGGAACGGACAAGTTCGGAGCAGTCAGGTTCGATATTGGCAGAGAATTTCTAGAAACGTACGATGTGTCGGTAATCAGTGGTGACGGCTTTGCTGCATCTTCCATGACAGAGACGGACGGACGGGTGGTCGTGAACGAAGCGTTAGTCTTGTCAAGAGGCTGGACTCCCGAATCAGCTCTTGGTCAAACCGTGCGAGAAGATTCTGTTTCGTACACAGTAGCTGGAGTGGCTGGTGACTTCATGTACACCTCGTTCCTCAACCCGATTGAACCAGCCCTCCTACGCGCAATTCCGGAAAGCGACTATCGATACATGACGGTCAAGCTTTTGCCAGGGACTGGAGTTCAGACTGAGCAGGCCGTGCAGGCCGTCTGGAAGCGCCTGATACCGGACCGGGAATACACTGGCTTTTTCCAGGATACAGCCTTCCAGTCGGTCTTTATTGAGAATACGAATATCAAAACAATGTTCAGGTTCATCGCCATCGTTGCCCTCCTCATCGCATGTATGGGACTCTATGGAATCGCGTCTCAGAAAGTAGCCAGACGTTTAAGAGAGATCAGCATTCGAAAAGTGCTCGGTGCCTCGATACCTCATTTGGCTGGTAAGGTAAATCGCAGTTTTATGATCGTTCTGATCATAGCCGCCATTATTTCGGCCCCCCTCGGTTATGTGGCGATGGATGCCCTCTTGAATTCTGTTTATGCAGACCCGATTCCGATTGGGCCATCAGGCTTCGTTTTCTCTTTCGCGCTGGTATTGGGCACGGCCGCGCTCACAATCTCGTCACACATCCGCAAATTCATCACAGCGAATCCCGCTGAGGTCCTGCGCAACGAGTAAGCCTGTATAAGACGGTACTTTTCCGCATAGCCGCATAGCCGCATAGCCGCATAGCCGCATAGCCGCATAGCCGCATAATCAGGAATCGGACGAAAGAAAACGGGCGGTCTGGCTAAAGCCAGACCGCCCGAATCCTGCAAGCAGTTAGAATTAAGTGTCGAGGATTAGATCCTCGTACTTAAATGTACTGTTTTGATTACTTAAAAGTAATGCGCGTTCCGAAGTTGAACGTTCTTGGGAGACCCAAGAATACTTCAGCGTCGTCAGCTGTATTGGCATTGTTGCCATCGCCACGGTATGCATTGAAACGAGAGTTGTTCGTTGCATCCTGGATGAACATGCTGTCGAATACGTTGAAGACATTACCGAAGAGTCGGATGTCAAAACGTGATGCGCCTAACATGTCGCGAGGAATGTCATAGCCAATGTGGAAGTCAAACACGTTATACGATGGCACTTCCCAAACCTGCTGACCTGCAATAGATGCATCGGTACGGCTGGTTGGATCGAAATCAGCGTAATAACTTGAGTATGAGCGGCCGGATACTTTGGCGTAGAGTCCGTCCATTGGGAAGACAGTTACTCCATATGCAAACTGAGTCTGCGGAGCATCACCCACTTTCACGTCCTTGACATACAGGTTGACCTGCTGCTGTGTGGCAGGGTCAGACTGATCTGGCGTGTATGCAGCGGAGACATCGTCTGTGTACTCCCAGTTGCCAACAGATGCGGCAACATCGAGACGAACAAGGTCGAGCGGCTGGTAAGCGAACTCGCCTTCAATACCCTGGTGAAGAGCGTTCAGGCCCTGAATGTTGATCAGGCCATCGTCGCCATTCTGCTCGACTACAGAACGCGTGATGGTTCGGTCATTCCACGTGGTATTGTAGACATTGACTTTACCAGCAAAGCTGCGATCCGTCGAGCGGTAGGTCAAGCCAGCTTCGAACGCAATGAATTCCTCATTTTGTGGATCAGGATTCAGCGTACCCGTTATGTCATCAATTGCGCCATCGAAGATCGGCACTTTTGAGACGATACCAGCATTTCCGTAAACAGAAACGTTGTCACTAACAGTGTATGATGCACCACCTTTGACTTGGTAGCCACCGATGTTGTCTGATTCAGATTTGAACGTGCTTCCCGTTCCGTCATCCTTGAAGAGATCTTCGTAGGTATATTTGACGGTTGAGTATCCGAACATACCGTAAGCAGTCAGATCGTCTTTGGTATACTCTCCCTGAGCAAATGCACCCAACCAATCAACAGTATTCGTGTTGTTGTAGTCGAACACGTCACCAGGCTGTAGAGCTTTTCCGCCCGCGCCCCAGAAATCGTTATCGAAACGCTGGAAGCTTGATCCACCAAGAAGGTCACGAACTGTACGGTAGTGCTCGATTTCAGCAGTACGCCAGTCAACACCGACTTCGACGGTCAGCTCATCACTGACTTCATGCTTGAACTTCGAGATTCCACCGATTGTCCACTGCACGTTATGGCTGTTACGGAGGATACCCGTAGACTGTCCATTTGCTTGGTTACGCGCGATTGTTCCGTCAAAGTCGATGCGTCGTGATGGACCACTGTAATCCCACACGAGGGAGCTTTTCGTTCCAGTACCACCGCCTTTACCACCTGAGTAGTACAGTACAGTTGAGAGGAGCGATTTGTCCGAAAGCTGTGCGTAATGATTCAGGTTCAACTGAGGCTTGTGGAAGAAATTCTCACGTTCGCTCAACTGACCTTTGGTGTTGCGATCAACACTTCCGAAACCATTGTTAGCGAATTCGCCATAGGATCCAGAGACATCAGAAACGTTTTCATTCCAACGACGACCCGCTTCAGGGAAGGTGTCAAGGATGTCGTTGATGGTTGCATCGGAGAGTCCATCATCTTCAAATACTTCGCGAGCATACTCATGGTCGTATGCAGCGATGTTCTGACGATAGAGGTTCTGTCCGTGACGCTGAGGAGCACCGACAGCGTAGAAGTCAAGACGATGTTTTGCATTGACGTTCCAAGCAGCAGCCGCGTAGTAAGCCCAAGCGTCTGTCCATGTACCATCGTAGTAACCATCACCCGTTTTGCGAACACCAGAAACGGTGAATGCATACTTGCCATCGATGAGGCCGGTAGAAAGGGAAACAGTTGATTTCAGGAATCCATCATTTCCAACTTCTTGCTTGGCAAGAACCTGGCGCGTGTTAGCGGAAGGATCCGTAATGATATTCATGGTTCCACCGATAGACGGCGTTGCCAGGTTAACAGCGGATAGGCCGCGCTGGAGCTGTACTGATGACGTAGCGTCACCGACACCGTCCCAATTCGACCAGTAAACCCATCCGTTTTCCATGTCGTTGACAGGAACACCGTTGAGCATGATGGCAACGTTTCGCTGGTTGAAGCCACGAACGTTGACACGAGCATCACCGGCGCCACCACCCTGAGCCGTCGCATAAACGGAAGGTGATGTATTCAGGATCATTGGTGCGTCGCGTGATCCGAGTTCGCGCTGTACCTGCACTTTGTCCACGTTGGTGAATGCGACAGGTGTTTTGCGGTCCACGGCACGGGAAGCAAATACTTCTAGTGCTTCAAGCGATTGACTTGCGAAAGCCATCCGGAAATCAGCAGAAACGTCCGAAGAGCGTACTGTGACAACTTTGGATCCTTCATCATAGCCAATGAAAGTAACAGTCAATGTGTGTGTGCCCGAAGGAACACCACTAATTGTATAACGACCATTTTGGTCAGTTGCAGCACCCATCGTTGTTCCTTCAATAACAACGTTGGCACCTGGAAGCGAATCTCCGGTATCGGCGTCTGTCACCGTTCCCGAGATATTAACCTGTGCAAAAGCGGAGCCTGCAAACAGCAGAGTCACGACTAGAGCGAGGCCTTTTAAACGTAGCATAGCGTTCATATCCACACGATTTGATAGGTAGGATAAAAGGTGATCCCTAACAGTACTTAGCTAAGGAATTACAATCAAGGAAACCTACAGAATGTGGATAATTCCTTTGTGAACGGAAAGGGAAATTATGTTGCGAACTGAACGATTTCACAATCCTGTAAGTGCATGTATAACAGTCGCTTGTGGCTATTTGGGTAGATATTCCTTCGGAAGAAGATCTGCCAGCCTCTCAAAAGACATGTATCCGAAGAACATGATGGAGTACGGATCGAGCACATTTCCCTGCGGATCTAGGGTCGCTGCATCCGCTTGTAATCGAATCCAGGAGTATTGCATATCCCGTACTTCACCGGAGTGGTATACCTTCTGCCATTCAGCATATGCGCGGTCTTCCTCTTCCCTCGTATAGACGATCTGTAGGTAGTCCGTAAAGTTGAAAATGAAGTCCTGTTCGGATCCTCCATCCTCTAAATAGATCGCTGGGTTGACGGCGAACTGAGGCTTGCGAAAAGGTGCCGCAGAGTTTCGCTCTGCTTGAGACTGGTCTCCAGACTGGCCAGGATCCTCGACATGGTATACTTGAAAACCTTCATTTCGAGTACGGCCTTTCATCATGCTACTGAAGAAATGAAGGGCCGAGCCGTTGTAAGCTTTCTTACGATTCTTATCCCAGGTTTCCGCTTCGGATTCATTAGCCGGAAGGAGCTCAACGAAAAATGACTCTCCATCCTGCCAGGTCTCATCTCCATCCACAATGAACTGATGGAGGTGGTGTTCAATCCGGTAGCCGAGCGCTCTGTTTTCTAGTAGGAGTGGTTCGGCGGCCGTAGCGACGAGCATTCCCTCCTGATCATCGAAATCGAGAATCTCGGGGTTTTGAATTTCGACTAATTTGGAGTTGCGGGAGGTGCCCAAGAAAAACGTGGTGAACCGCTCCAACTGCTTGTCCCAATTCTTATCTCGTTCGTCCGAAATCGTCAAGTCTCCCAGTACAATGAGATCTTCCTCCATATCAAAGTTGAGGAGGTAGGATCTGGGAGCTCGCACCATCACGTCATGGACCTGCGAACGGTGTCCGATACGTGAGACCACGATTCGATGAGCACCGAGGGGGAGCGAGAAGAGGTAGCTGCCGTCTGGCTCTGTTACCGCGCCGATGGAGGAACGAGATATAAAGACATGAACGCCCTCGAGCGGATCGCCGGAGACTATGTCGATGACTCTGCCTTCGAGGCGGGCACGGGCAATTTGCTGAGCGTTAGTTGTTTTGGTCGAAATCGTGTTGAACGAAATCGCGACGAGAACGATCAGGGAAAGACGAAGGATATTCGAGAATCGCACGATGACAGGAGTTTAGCTACTCCTATGACGCAGTTGTCCGCGCAGCGTTTCAGTTGGTCTGTTCGGGATTATTTGGAGAACAGCTCCATATCGGTCACTGAAAACTGAATCGAGCCGTCCGCAAGGCGTTTCGACGAAACACCATTTGTCGGAGAAAAAGGCTCTCCCGATCCGCTGAGAACGATTTCCAGTCTGCCATTCGGTCCTGATGTTGCTATCGCAATGGCATCGACGACAGGCGTTTCTGGATTTAGTGGATCGACATCTTCGGCGACAACGAAGGTGAAATGCGTGATTCCTGGACCTCGAACTACGTGTTCGTAGTCGATTCCACCCGAGAACCCGGTATCTCCCAGTGAAATGGACGTATTTCCACCAACACGGATAGCCGTTCCAGTTACCGTGACGGATATATTCGTTCCTGGGCCTAGTGGATTGCCGTTGTAATCCATCACTGTATAATTGTAGGTCTGATTCGCCAAGGCTGAAGTGGGTGTCACCGTTATCACGGGTGTTCCGGTGAAAAGAACCGGAGTGATGTGGCTTACAACGTTTTGCTGATCGTCGGCAGTGTAGGCCGTAACGTGCGCCACACCATCCGCCGGGAGTGGATTGGCTGAAATCAAATTGACTGCTCCCTGACCCTTGTCGTCCGTCAGAGTGGATCCCTCAATTACACCGTGAGTGGATTCGAAGTAAACTGCTGAAAGCGTTCGGACTGGATTGCTGTATTTGTCGCCGACAATCACACTCATTGAATTGGTGAGACCGAAAGCGTTCAATCCAGGGAAGTTTCTGACTGCTGGTCCGAGACTAAAATGACCCTGATCCGGTAGCCCGCCATGAATGGTGACCGCTACGGGTTGTGAGCGAATTAGACGCCCTTCCACAGAAGATTCGGCGATGAGTTGTACTACACCAGCGCGCGTTCCGGACGAAAGCACGACCGTCACAACACCGTTGTTATCGGTAGTAGCGATCGCAGGCGAAATGAATTCACCACCACCGGGGTGTACCCCAAAAGTAAAATGTACTTCGGCTGAGTTTTCCAGAATCACAGCGTTTCCAAGGGAGTCTGCCAGCTGAAAGGTGAGGCTAACCTGTTCTTCCGCTCCTGACTCCCGGACGCCAATCGTTGGCAGGGATTGCTGAATAAGAATAATATTGGAGGCCTTGCCAGATGTGGCGGCTTCATCGACCAGAGGAAATAGGCTGAATGGTGGAACCACAACAGGCCGCCCGGCAAGCGCTAGGACTGGAAGGGACTCCGAAAGAAAACCGTCTGCTGAGGCTGTGACGATCAGTTCCATTGTGCTGTCGATATCGACTACGAATGCAAAATTCCCGTCTTCAGTTGCTTCAAAAAGAAGATCATAGGGTAGGACACGAACGAACGCGTCGGGTACAGGATTATTGGTCGAGCTATTTAAGATTTGCCCCGAAAGCGATACGGTGCCACTTCCATCGGAGTCATCCGATGAAAAAACGTCACATCCAGACGTAAAAAGAAGAAGAGTCAGAGCAAATAATGAGGCTCTGATGGCGCGATAATCCAGCATAGAACGATCCTTTTAAGCAAATTCGCAATTTTTGGCTCATCAGGGGTATCGACGAATGACGCTGGCGCTTAAATGGGTCTCTTTCGTAGGATTTGTGTCAATCGTTGAACTTTTAACAGACAAGATTTCAGAAACGGGTTTTCATTGTGAAGATTGTGCTTAGGGGAAACCGTTTGGGGTAGAAATGACAATAAGCAGGTCCCGATTGAATGTGCTCGCTTTAGAGCAACCCCACACGAAACGATTAGAATACTGATATGGCGATCAAAACGATCGATATGAACCGTCTTGCGGCAATGACCGGAAATCTTTTCGAGTCAGTTTCCATTCTCTCCAAGCGCTCACGTCAGATTTCGACGAAGGTCAAAAACGAATTGGACGATAAGCTCTCCTACTTCGAAGGATTTGAGCAGGAGCTCGAAGATCCTCGTTTCCAGGAAGAACAGGCTAAGGTATCTCTCGAGTATGAGGTCAAGCCGGAGCCTACCGAGATGGCGATTGACGAAATGGTCGAAGGCGATATTTACTTCCGTCAACCGACCGAAGAAGACACAATGGGTAGCCTCTTTTAGGCCCCCTTCGGAATTTTAGCGTCGAACTTGTTTTGGCGATAAAGGGGCGACTGCGTATGCAGCCGCCCCTTTTCTTTTGTATGCTCTCGAAACTGCCTGAGTACCCCATTGATACCTGATTGGACTCTTTCTACCTGGACGCTTATCTGGATCGGCCTTGCCGTGGTATCCTTTTTTTGGTTATTCATCCAGACGGCGCCGTACGGGCGACATGAAAAGGCAGGATGGGGCCCGAGAATTCCACAGCGCCTCGGCTGGATCGTGATGGAGTCCGTATCTCCGATAATGCTTGTGGTGTTCACGATGCGGGGTGAGACGATAGCTCCTCCAGTCTTGCTGCTTACGGGTCTGTGGGTGCTTCATTACGTTTACCGGGCTGTTGTTTATCCATTTCGGGCAAAGTGGTCCTCGAAACAGATGCCTGTGGTCATCATGGTGTCTGCAATATTTTTCAATTCAGTAAACGGCGGACTGAACGGGTCGGCGTTTTCCACTCTCGACACAAGCGAATTTTGGACCTCACCGTTCACCTGGCTGGGCCTCGTTCTGTTTTTGTCGGGGTTGTGGATCAATCTTCGTTCGGATCGGACGTTGCTTCAACTGCGCGGAGACGGGGACACAGGGTACCGAATTCCTCAGGGTGGACTGTATCGCTGGATCTCCTGCCCCAACTATCTTGGAGAAATCATCGAGTGGACAGGATTTGCGATAATGGCGTCCACATTGCCGGCCCTTTCCTTCGCCATTTGGACCATCGCCAACCTCGTGCCACGGGCCATCTCGCACCATCGATGGTATCTGAGTAAATTTCCCGACTACCCCTCCGATCGGCGAGCCATCCTTCCCTTCCTAGTTTAATCGTACGATGCACATATGTGCCCGCAATTTTCTGCGGGCTTGTCTGAAACGATTACCTATTGCAGGGGTTATTGACCGATTGACCCGGTCGAAATTCTGCCGGACGCTGCCGAACTAATTCTAACCGGCACCTCTTTTCTTACCCCTTCTCAATGAACGACCAGATCATCATTCGCGGAGCTCGCGAGCACAACCTGAAAAACGTGGATCTGGACATCCCGCGTAATCAGCTTGTCGTGATCACGGGTCTTTCTGGTTCGGGTAAGAGTTCTCTCGCATTCGACACGATTTATGCTGAAGGACAGCGCCGCTATATGGAGAGCCTGTCGGCATACGCTCGTCAATTTCTGGGAATGATGGAGCGCCCCGATGTTGATTTCATCGATGGTTTGTCTCCTGTCATCGCAATTGAACAGAAGACAGTCAGCCGGAATCCCAGATCGACCGTCGGCACGGTCACAGAGATTTATGACTTTCTACGGCTTCTTTTCGCTCGCGCATCGACCGCGTATTCGCACGTATCGGGAGGGATCATGCGAAAACAGAGTGACGACGAAATTATAGACGGAATCCTAAATCTGGAGGAAGGCACCCGGGTACTTCTGCTGGCTCCCCTGGTGAAAGGCAGGAAGGGGCACTACCGAGAGTTGTTCGATCAAATCGGTAAACAGGGATTTCAGCGCGTCAGAATAGATGGTGATGTGACCGAGATCGAAAGTGGAATGAAAGTCGACAGGTATAAGGTGCACGACATCGAGGTAGTCGTCGACCGATTGGTCATCAAACCAGGCATCCGAAGTCGCATCAGTCAATCCGTCGAGACGGCTCTCGGGATGGGCGGCGGAACCATCATCGTACAAATTGTGGGTGGACCGACCGAGCGCGGAGATCGTCTTTTTAGTCGGCATCTATTTTGCCCCGAAGACGGCGTCTCGTATGACGATCCCTCGCCGAACACCTTTTCGTTCAACTCGCCCTACGGCGCGTGCACGGAATGCAACGGACTGGGGTCTAAGAGAGAATTGGATCCAGATCTAATTATTCCAGACCGGGCTAAAACGATAGCCGAGGGTGCGATCATCCCTCTCGGCGTTCCGCGAGATATCTGGATATTCAGTCAAGTGAAGGCTGTGGCAGAGCATGCAGGATTCGATTTCGACACTCCGCTTGAAAAATTGGATGCCGAACAGATGCGGATATTGCTTGAAGGAGCCGGTGAAGAGCAGTTCGACATCGTGTACAAGTACAAAGATCGGGAAGTGACGTACAAACACCGGTTCAGCGGTGTGAATTCGCACGTCTTGCATACCTACGAAAACACGTCTTCAAATACTTCTCGAAAGTGGGCTGAGGCGTTCATGCGCCACATGGACTGCACTGCCTGCGGCGGGGGGCGGCTCCGGCCCGAATCCCTTGCGTTCAAGTTCTCGGGTAAGTCCATTGACGAGCTCACGCGCATGGACCTGTCCAGCCTGCGCTCGTTCATCAACGATGTGAAGTTGACTGACCGACAGGCAGTCATCGCCCAGCCCATCGTGAAGGAAATCGCTGAACGACTGGACTTCATGCTCAACGTCGGCGTTGGTTATCTAAATCTGGATCGTTCCGCACGAACACTTTCTGGTGGCGAAAGCCAACGAATTCGACTCGCGACTCAGATTGGTACACAGTTGACAGGCGTGCTGTATGTACTCGATGAGCCCTCAATTGGCTTGCATGCGCGCGACAATGAACGACTTATTGAATCCCTCAAACAGCTTCGAGATCTAGAGAATTCAATTCTAGTGGTCGAGCATGATCGGGAGATGATCGAATCGGCCGACTTCGTGATAGATCTGGGTCCAGGGGCGGGCGAGCTTGGCGGAACCGTGATCGGCGCCTCGCGCCCCGAGGATCTACCGGTTGGAATGAATGGGTCGACGAGCCTAACAACTGCTTATCTGAGAGGCGAACGCTCAATCGCGCTTCCGGCTGCCAGAAGGAACGGAAATGGGATGTGGATCGAGATGTTGGGCGCGCGTGGCCACAACCTCAAAGGAGATGTCTTGCGGCTTCCGCTCGGTACGTTTACGTGCGTGACGGGAGTTTCGGGATCTGGCAAGTCGAGTCTCATCAACCAGACGCTTTATCCCATTCTCGCTGAGGAGTTTCACAATGCAAAACGGGTCCCGCTTCCGTTTAAGGGCATTCAAGGACTTGAGCATGTGGATAAGGTCATCGACATCGACCAGTCTCCCATCGGACGAACCCCACGATCAAATCCAGCGACATACGCTGGACTCTTCGGCAACATTCGGGACCTGTACGCACAACTTCCAGAATCTAAGATCCGGGGCTACAAACCTGGCCGATTTTCCTTCAATGTGAAAGGCGGCAGATGTGAGTCGTGCAAAGGGGCAGGAATCATCAAATTGGAGATGAACTTCCTTCCCAATGTGTACGTCGAGTGCGAAACCTGCGCATCCCGACGCTACAATGCTGAAACGCTGGAGGTTCGGTTTAAAGGAAAGAGCATCGCCGATGTGCTCGAGATGACCGTAGAAGAAGCGTTGGATTTCTTCGAGTTCATACCCAAGATCGAACGAAAGCTACGCACCTTGCATTCGGTAGGACTCGGGTACATCCGCCTTGGGCAACAGGCAACAACACTTTCGGGGGGTGAAGCTCAACGGGTGAAGTTGGCGAAAGAACTGTCTCGGCCTGGCACAGGTCGGACCCTTTATATTTTAGACGAGCCGACTACCGGTCTTCATTTTGAAGATATCAGGCATCTTTTGGCCGTTCTTCAAGCGCTCGTCCGAAAAGGGAATACGGTATTGGTAATCGAGCACAACCTTGATGTGGTCAAAGTGGCCGATTACGTAATCGATCTCGGACCTGACGGAGGGGATGCGGGCGGCTATATCCTGTTTTCGGGAACGCCGGAGAATTTGGCAAAGGAAAACTCAGCAACGGGTACCTTTCTGAAGGAGGAACTGCAGCGAAGTCGCAAAGCGGTTTCGGAAGAACGGGTTGACCTGGATTCGATGACTTCTGAAGAGGATGAACCAGAAGACGCTGAGATAATAGAAGAGGAAGCCGATGACGCTTCTGACGACGAACCAAAATTAAAAGCCTAGCACTGCTCGCATGGAACCGTCCTTCAATCCTCAGTACAGCAAGCCGGACGCTCCAGGCGTCGCGATGAATTTCGACAATACGGTTTCGATCTATCAGCAAATCACAGCGGAAGATAGTTTTGAAGCGGCAGCGGCGAAGGCATTTTCACTCCTTCGGGAGGCGCAGCGACAGTATCCCGATTGGCCCAGGATTTATTATGTTGATATTGCTGGCCATGAAGGAGAGCAGTCTGGGTTCGACAAAGATTTTTTCGAATTCCAGCAAGAATTCTGGTTCGCTACCGTCGCACATTTTGTCACGGCTTTTGAAGTCCCGATGCTTGGGGGACTGCTCAACCCCGAACCGCAACGAAACGATATTCCAGACGATCTTCAGGTAAACACATGATCCGTGTCTTCATCGTGGCATGCGTGCTACTGCTTTCCGCTGCATTCTTATTCGTGATTCAAGAAACCCCCGTCGTCCTTTCCATGAAGGACCGAGCCGAAACGATCGACCAATTGCTGGAGGATCGACTCGAGACGGTGGTACCAGATCTGATGCGAAGAGAAGGCATCGATATGTGGATCGTATCTGCTCGCGAGTACAACGAAGACCCGGTAATACGGACGATGCTACCCGCGACCTGGATTGCAGCCAGGAGAAGAACAATCCTGGTGTTTTTCGACGGCGGTGAAGGGGAGATTGAACGACTCGCAGTCGCGCGCTACGATATCGGATCGTCGTTCAGCCGCTCCTGGAATCCGGAGGAACAACCAGATCAATTCGCACGACTCGCTGAAATTGTCAATGAGCGAGATCCAAAACGCATCGGGCTAAACATTTCCTCTACATTCGCGCTTGCTGATGGCTTAACGGCGTCGGAAAAGGATGATATGCTGGCTGCCTTTGCTCCCGAATATCGTTCTAGGGTCGTTTCGGCAGAAAAATTGGCTGTTGGATGGCTTGAGACCCGAACCGAGCGAGAGATGGAAATTTATTCGAACATCGTGATGATCGCTCGCAGCATTCTGTCGCAAGGACTTTCTGAATCGGTAATCCAACCGGGCGTTACCACTACGGACGATGTTGAGTGGTGGTACCGTGAGCGAATCCGTGATCTGAATCTGATCACCTGGTTTCATCCGTCTGTGGATATTCAACGCGCAGATGCTACTGAGCGAGATGGGGATTTTTCCTCTCGTGAGGAGGCAGGAGTCATTCACGAAGGCGATCTACTTCACGTCGATTTTGGGATCACCTATTTGCGACTGAATACGGACACGCAGATGCACGCATACGTTCTGCGGCACGGAGAAACGGAGGCTCCCGCAGATCTGGTTGACGCCCTGGCCATCGGAAACCGACTACAGGATATCTTGACCTCTCAATTTCAGACGGGACGCAGTGGAAACGAAATCCTGCTGAGCGCTCTCGATCAGGCCCACTCAGAAGGAATCGTCGCAACCATCTACACGCATCCAATCGGTTTTCATGGCCACGCTGCCGGCCCGACTATCGGATTGTGGGATCAGCAAGGAGGCGTCCCTGGTCGAGGAGATTACCCACTCTATCCGATGACCGCGCATTCAATTGAACTGAATGCTGCAGTTGACATCGCATCTTGGGGCGGGAAAACCGTGCGAATCATGCTTGAGGAAGATGCAATTTTTGACGGCGAGCAAACGACCTACATCGATCCGAGGCAGGAAGAGTTATTGTTGATCCCTCGGCAGTAGCCGGCCCTATTCAACGGTCCGGGTTACTTCGTCGAAAACGGTTTTCAAGTTTCCGGCGATGCCCCTCTCGGAGCCTTCGATCTTGTGCCCGTCAAATCCATCAAGTCCTTCTGCTGCAATCTCATCCGAAGTTTTACCCTCTCGAATACCGCTTGCTACGGCCTCGCGCAACGCTCCGAGATAGTCGCGCTTGATTAAGAGATCGTCGCGCGTGCCAAGTATGCCGTTTGCGGGATTGCCATGGCCGAAAATGAAGACGGTTTCGTCATCGAGCTGAGCGTACGTTCTCTCGAGAACGCGCATCCAGTTGAGCGTCTCCGAACCGGCAGCAAGATCGATATACGCATGTCTGTGATTGAAGACCAGATCTCCCATGTGCACGACATTCGCATTCTGAAAATGGATAACGGAGTCTCCACCAGTATGGGCTGGACCGAAATACTGAAGTCGAATCACTTCATCCCCGATGCTCTGCTCCCAGGTCTCTTCGAAGGTCATATCAGCGAACTTTTGTTCGTCTACTGTGCCGCGACTTTCAGCCGATCGACGCTGAAGGATTGGCACATTGGCGTGTGCCAGTATGTGGCGTGCGTTTTCGCCGAGTACTGGATTGCCAGCCGTATGGTCACCGTGATGATGTGAGTTGATAAGCAGGTCAATCTGCCTGGCTGACCGTTCAGCAAGTCCATCGAGACATTCTTGTGCCGTTTCCGGAAATTGGGAATCAACCACAACTACAGCTCCATCGCGAATCAACCAACCGATCGTTCCTCCCCGTCCTTCAAAGATGCCGACGCCCCTCCGAATAGGGGTAAATGTTCGCATTCCGCTGGATGCGAGAGATCGAAGCGGAGCAGGAAACATCGAAAGGGCTACAGCAGCGGTGCTATGGCGAATAAATTTACGTCTGTTCATGACTGGCCGACGGTGATATAATGGCTGAAACGCCTCATTTACATATGGAAATTCGTGCAAGGCCGACCTCATTTGCAACCAGTACTGGAACCCGTTCCGATTTCAGACTTACTTGAGGTCCAACGCACAATTCTGCAGATGCTACAAACTAGAACTACACGACCTAGATCTTCTCGAGGAACGCCATTTTTTGCTGGCTTCCTCCTGATTTTGATGCTGAGCCTTTCGGGTACCGCGCTCGCACAGAACCTGGATGCTTTATTGGCAGAAGCCGAGGTCATGGGCGCCTCAATCGCGATCATAAAAGGTGGTGAGGTTGTCGAGACGTGGGTGAGTGGAGAGCGAAGTTCGGTTACCAATCAACCGATCACTTCGGAGACGGTGTTTGAAGCAGAGTCGCTCAGCAAACCGATGGTTGCGTATATCGCGCTTCGCCTCATCGAAGAGGGTAAGCTCGAATTGGACAAGCCCCTTGCTGAATACGCATCGTATTCGGACGCCGCCCATGACACACGCTACCTGAAGATTACCACTCGAATGGTTCTGTCTCACACTTCAGGATTTCCAAATTTCAGAACACCGGGAGAAGCGCTATCAATTCTGTTTGAGCCCGGATCATTTTTCACCTACTCAGGCGAAGGCTTTCTTTTCCTACAGGAAACGCTCGAGGCCATCACCTACACAACGCTTGAAGACCTCGCTCGGACCTACGTATTTGAGCCTTTGGAAATGTATTCATCGAGCTTTGTGTGGCAGACAGATTTCGGTCAGAAGATTGCGGTGGGTCACTCTGATATGGGTGCTGCCCTGGATAAATTCATTCCTCAGAAAGCGAATGCAGCTTTTAGTCTACACACCACTGCATCAGATTATGCTCGATTTATGGTTGCGGTTCAGGAAGGAGAGGGACTTGGTCGTGGTTTATTTAAAGACCTGACGATGGCTCAGGTAGATGCGCTGGATGGTATTTTTTGGGGACTCGGATGGGGCCTTCAGCCGACGATGAGAGGCCAATCAATCTGGCAGTGGGGCGACAACGCCGGATACAAAAGCTTTGCCTATCTAGAGCCGGATGCCGAGCAAGGATTCGTCTTTCTGAGCAACAGCGCGAACGGAATGCTCGTTCTACATTCGCTCTTCGAATCTATCTTGAGTGGCCCGCAGACGGCCGTTCGTTGGCTGAATTATGAGCGCTATGACGATCCTCAATATCTGCTTGGACGCCGTTTGCACTACGCCGTTCTAGCGGGTGGGATTGATGCTGCAAAAACAGAGTATGAGGCAGCGAAAGAAGATCTTGATGCCCTCGCTTTCCAGGAAGACGCGCTTAATTCACTGGGGTATCGCTTGCTAAGGCAAGGACTTATCGAGGAGTCGATCGCAATTTTTGCGTTCAACGTCGATCTGTACTCTTCATCGGCAAATGCTTTTGATTCGCTCGCAGAAGGCCATCTCGCTGCCGGCGATCTGGAGTCAGCACTTGAAAACTACGAGACATCTGTCCGGATGGACTCTGGAAATGTGAACGGAATATCGATGATCCAGGTAATTGAGTCCCAGCTACAACAGCAGAACTAAGTAGGCCAGCTACTACTCTGTGACGGTGAATGACAGCATCATTCCCGAGTGAAGATGCTCCGCGATATGGCAATGAGCCATCCACGTACCGGGATTTGTCACGTCGACCAGGATATCCATGGTCGTGCCCACAGGAACGATGGCGGTATCCTTCCAGGCCATGTTCGTGTTGGCCATGCCATCCATCGCGGTGACCAAGAAACGCTGTCCATGAACATGGAACGGGTGATTCATCGGGTGAAATGACTTGGGATCGTTGAAGATTCGGATTTTCACGACATCGCCAACCTTCCACTGCCAGTTGATATCCATGCTCTCGCGGCCCGTTTCTTCTTCCAGTAGAATCCACTCGACCTGCTCTCCCGATGAAAGCCAGTTCATCATCGGCATGGCATCATTCCATTCCATGGGCGGGACGTAGAGCGTATCGATTTCCATCATGCGCATGGTTGATAGGGGCAGATTGTCCACACGGACCGTCAGTCTCAGGGAATGATCGGGCGATTTGTCGAAATACTGCCTGAAATCATCGATATCAGATTTAATATCCTCATGTTCTCGGGACAGCATGAAGGCTTCCGCATGCGATGAATTCGCGCGTTCTCCGGAGACACTAATTGTCCCAAGTGGGTGCGACTCGGGCACGAAAATGCCCCTAAAATGATTGATGGCCTGAATGGAATTGGTAATTTCATAGGTGCCTGCATCATCGAAATACACATCCACGATGTAGCGCTCTGCCGGAGCCACGACGACACTGGAAACGAACTGTTCGCGTTCATATTTGCTGACATCTCCAGCCACGACCTTGATTCTGGCGCCACCAAATACGACGTTGAACGTGCGGGTGTTTGCCACATTGGTAAGGTAGAAGCGCACGACCTCACCGCTCTGAATATCCAGGTTGTAGTCGGTCACTCCGTTCAGCATCATCACATTGCCGAATCGACCCATCAACGCGTGTGTGGGAGCCGAATCGCCGAAAGGAATCAAGCCGTTGTTGTCGATGAGAATATCATCCAGCACGAGAGGGACTTCCCTGTTGGCTGGTGAATAGAACCCGTCTTCGATGGGATCGACAAGCATATTGCCGTAAAGCCCAAGATCTTGTTGGACATCTTCGCGCATGTGTGGATGATACCAGTACATGCCGGTGTCCGGAAATTTCAGCTCGTAGGTGAAGCTTTCTCCCGTCAGAACGGGGGGTTGTGTTACCCCTGGCACTCCATCAAATGCGTTATCCAGGCGGAGGCCGTGCCAGTGGACGGTCGTCGGCATTTGGATATTGTTGGTAAACTCGACAATTACCTTCGAGCCTCGATCGGCGCGAATCAGAGGACCGGGATACATGCCGCCGTACGCCATCATGATGTACTCCTTGCCAGCGATCGTGCGGCGGACAAGGGAAGCATCCATGTGAAGCGTATCTCCATCGGCCATGTCGATAATTTCAGATGGTCGAGCCTCTTGAAACATGCTCAAATCCATCCCGTGTCCAGGAAGAAGAGGGCCAACAACGGGGACATCATCCATCAAGTCGGGAAGCATGGGCATTTCCATGTTCATTGGTGGCATGCGCCACATCAAGCTGTCTCCCATCTGCATGTTCATATGCTGGGAGTGATCCATTTGCATTCCATCCTGCGCACTGGCCGTCGAGGTCAGAAAGACTGCTGATGTCAAAAAGACTGCTGATGTCAAAAAGACAGTGGACGTCATCGCGGAAACGAATAGTAGAAGAGCTATGAAGCGTGCGTACATCTTTATCAGGAGCCCGGGATTGGTAATAATCAGGTGTGCTTAGTATCCGTAGACAGCGCAGGGCTCCGTTTCAAACGGGCCATGCCCCGCCATGGTGTGCATCAAACCGCTTCTCGACATTCCGCGCGATACGATGGGGCCTGTCCAGATCGCTCCCGGCTCCGTGGCCGAAGGCTCGAGTGTTATGACAAGAAGGAATTTATTCCAGTCTGTCTGGCCCTGAATCTGAAGATTTTCATCGAGACGCCCGAGCGTTTTTATCTGGTCTAGCTGCGGAGTCGTGATCCAAGCTACCAAGGACATGCCTTCTTCGATGGTCAGATTACTCATCTGAATATCAATATCCAGGACGTACGTACCGTTTTCGGAGATTGCCACACCAAAAGGCGAAGCAGCGTAGGTCACGTCTCCAAATCCTTTTGCCAGCCGAGCTCCGCGAACCTTGCGCGTCGTTACGAGATCAATCTGGTAGTAGTCGGGTGCGCCTTGCACAGCATGACAGACGGATGGATCGGTCTCAACAGAGGAGGTTAGAGGCCCCCAGCCGGTGCAGAAGAACAGGAGCAGCGCGGCGATGAAAAAAAGAGGTCGGCTCATAGTCTTGAAAGTCTACTTACGTCGAAAAGAGTCTCTGGTAGAATTCCGGGGTGGCATAATACAAGCCGAACGGCAACTGGTTCAATAATTTCGTGTTCATATCCGGAATCAACAGGCGTAATATTTTACTGTGATCGTGAACAGAAGGTCAAAACAAACTATCTAATGACAGAATCTGACTGGCAACCGCTCGAACCGGTTGATGTGAAGCTACTTGCCTCACCGATTGCCCAGGTGCACCGCGGCGCCCAATTTATATCGATGATTGGCAAGCACTTCGTGGTGAATGAGTCCGACGACAGCCACACAAATATGGAGTGGCTTGCGGCGCATCAAGTGCTAGCCGGACGGTGGGTGACGGATGGAAATGCACCTTTGCGGCTGGCTATTCGGCCGCGGACGTTGGATTTGGTCTTCTTCGACGAGAATTTTAATGCGATCGATGAGTTCTCATTAAACGGAAACAGCAAGGACTCGGCGCTGGCCTGGGCGCGTGATGCTCTTTCAAATGCGGGGCTAAAAGGAGAGAACCTGATGATGGATCTCCATTACGACATCCCGCATCATGAAACAGATGATGGGATGGCGTTTCAGCTTGCAGATCAGCCATTGTTCGATTCGATCGTGATAATTCGCTCGAACGCAGACTTGATTCTGCGCGAGGCGATCCGAGGACGTAAAACTGCTTCAGAGGTGCGCATCTGGCCACATCACTTCGATACAGGGTCCTACATTCCGGTGGGATTTGACGAGAGCGGTGCCGCAACGAGGTCTTTTAGCATCGGATATGCCATTCCGGACGGAGCCATTGACGAACCTTATTTCTATGTCACTGCCTGGTCCGCCGGAGTGGAGATGGACTATGCAAATCTGCCTGATTTGAGCGAAGGCGAGTGGCTGCATACACCATTTCATGGAGCCATCCTTCGCATGTCCAGCATTTTGGCAGTCACCGATCGTTCGGATCAGGGTCGCTTGGTCAGCACTTTTCTGGAAGAAGCTATCGACGCCTCACTCGAGCTGTTGGCCATGTGACGCGTTACCCGCCGCCGTATTCACGATGCCCGGGCCCGCGCGGCTATGACGATCGAAGTGATATCGTGGGGTTCGCTACTGCAGCCCGATACGTTTGCGAAGCAACGCTCACGCTCGCCACGACAAATACAACCAACGCAGCACCTAAAAACGGAATGACTCCAAGGTCGATGCGATATGCGAAGGAGTCGAGCCAATTGTTTATCGCCATGGTGGTCAAAGGAACGGCGGCCAGGAGAGCAATCAGCAGAAGAACAGCGTACTCTCGAGCAAACGAGAGTACGATTTCCGAGGTCCGGGCGCCGAGTGTTTTCCTGATGCCAATTTCCTTCGTCCGATTTTTTGTTGCGAACGAAGCCATGGAGAACAGACCCAAACAAGCGATCAATAGCGCAAGGACTGCCGTATATGAAAACAGTGATGCCAATCTATTCTCTTGAACGTATTGGCTAGCGAGGCGGTCATCCAACCATGAAAAGTTAAATGGAAAGTCTGATTCATAGGTGGCCCAGGTAGACTCCAATCCTGTCAACACAGCTGCCGCATTTTCCGGACGTACCTTTACCAACAGATTGGAGTTTCCGAATCGAGAAAGATTGAAGATGATTGGCGAAATCTCCTGACGCAACGATCCATAATGGAAATCTTTTACCAGCCCGATGACCGGAGCTGTAAAGCCGAAACTTCCCTGTGTCCACTCTACTGTTTTCCCGAGAATGGACTCGTCTGGATCCCATCCAAGTGCACGTGCACCTGATTCGTTGAGGATAAACGCCAAACTATCTGATGCTGAATCCCTCGTGAAAGAACGACCGGCTATGAATTCGACCTGCAGAAGGTCCAAAAGGTGGGTGTCCAATGCAAGATTGCCCAGAGAGACAGTTTCATCAGGACCGCTCCCTTCCGGTAAATAGGAAAACGTATTCAGGAAGTGGCTTGGAAGCGAGTGGGAAGCGGATACGTCTTCAATCTGAGAATTACTCCGGAGCTGCGTAAGGACGGATTCTATATTGTCGCGAATCCTCATACTGTGACCGAATCGCACTACGATCACATTTTCAGATTCATACCCTAGCGGTTTATCGGCCACAAACTTCATCTGGGAGGCCATTACGAGCGTGGTCGCTACCAGGCCTATCGAGACTGTGAACTGAAAGGCTACAAGCCCTTTTCGCAGCAAGGACATCTTTCCACCCGAAGTCCGGCCGGGTTTCAATGCATCTACAGCTTGATAGCGTGACAGAATCATGGCTGGGTAAAACCCCGCGGCTAGTCCCGTGAGAAGCGTAACGAGGAGCACCGAGCCAGCGAAGATGGGGTCGATCAGCGAGGTAAGAGACAGGTCTTTCAGTGTCATTTGGATGACGAAATCCCGCATCCAGAATGCGAGCAGAAGTGCACCGAGTAACGAAATGAAAGAC
>Ga0315336_1002760_pt1 | contig 25675 bp, 19 predicted proteins | sample ASW5metaG_FD_204512 | JGI IMG/M metagenome (GOLD analysis project Ga0315336, IMG submission 204512) | Ammonia-oxidizing marine archaeal communities from Monterey Bay, California, United States - ASW #5 | ecosystem: Environmental > Aquatic > Marine > Intertidal zone | place: USA: California... | reverse complement strand
AAAAAGACCAGTGTCTATCCGGACTATCGCCGCCCGACATGAGCCGTTGCCGCACCGCAAAATACCCTCCAGCCCACCCGCCGATCCGTTCCCAACGCGACCTCTCACCGATCCGGACCCAGAGTCGCGATCAGTCTCGAACCTCCGACTCCGCCGCTGCGGGTAAGGGATTCAAAGGGACGAAGTCCCTTTTCCAGGGGGGGCAGTCGGGGGGGATGGAATCCCCCCTGACCGGGGGTTTGCAAAGGGGGGAACCCCCTTGTCGAGCTTTAGCTCGTAAGTGATTTTTTCCACGCCACCACTCCCGACGCCACCTCACCCGCCGACTCCGCCCCACTCACCGATCCGGGGCACGAACCGCGCGCTGTCTCCACCCGCCGGCCGATGCCTGGATGCCTAAAACAACGCCTGCTGCGCCAGATCAACAATCGTCTGCCACCGCGTCCGCACGATCGGAGGCCAGGGCTTCCGCGTCTTCGCCCAGCTCGTGATCCACGTCCGCGTCTTCGGATCGGAGGGATACCCCGACCCGAAGTCCCCGTAGGTCTCGCGAACGTCTTCCAGAAGCCCGTCGCGAGTCGTCTTCGCGAAGATCGAGGCCGCGCCCACCGTCGGATAGGTGTGGTCGGCCTTCGGCTCCATCGTCCACTTCGGCCGGATCTCGACGCCAACCTGAGACTGCAACCTGGCGATGGTCCGCGGGATGGTGCTCGGGTGCCCCAGCGCGTCGACGAGGACGAGATCGGGCTTCCAGGTGCGGACCAGATCGACGATCACCTCTTCTTCGAGGGTGTTCAGGTTGCCGTTGTCGATCTGCTTGGGACTGACCAGCCTCACGTCGGCCGTGCCGAGCTCGGCGAGTTTGATCCTGGCCGCGAGGCGCTTGGCGTGGGTCATGGTCTTGCTGTCGGCAGCGCCCGCCGCGCGCAGGGTCTCGTCGTCGACATCTTCTGCGATGAATCCACCGATAACCAAGGCCCCAAGTACGCAACCGCGCCCCGCTTCGTCGATTCCCAGTACCCGCATCGGCCCTCCAGAACCCCTTGATATCGCAGAGGTGGACGCCGCGGGCCGAACGCCCTAAAAGTGCGACCCCGAAGAGGCATGCAAGATGTCGCATCACACCCTGACAAGGGGTCTGGACATCCCCATCAAGGGCCGCGCCACGGGCGGCGCAGTGCGACTCGATGCGCCTCCAACGGCCGCGTATACCCCCACAGAACTGCCTGGCATCGTGCCGCGAATGTCGGTGCGCGAAGGCGATGCGGTCGATGCGGGCACGATCCTCTTTCGCGACAAGGCCAACCCGGACATGGTCTTCCGCTCACCGCTGGCTGGAAAGCTCGCGGAGGTTCGACGTGGCAAACGCCGGGTCATCACCGACGTGATCATCGAGGGTGGAGGGGGCGGCACCACCTCTTTCCGATCCTACAGTGGCGATCAGCTGGCCGGGATGTCGCGACCGGACGCGGTGGACGCGGTCCTCGAGACGGGCCTGTGGGCGCATCTGCGGACCCGGCCGCTGGACAAGGTCGCCCGCCCAGCCGACGTGCCTCAGTCGATCCTCATCTGCGCCATGAACTCGGGTCCGCTCCAGCTCGGCGCCGGAGATCTCATCGACGCGGACGATGGCAACGCCCTGCAGGCCGCGGTGAACGCGCTCAACTCGCTAACCGAGGGCAAAGTCTTCCTCACACAGCGCTCCGGCGCAGAACATCCGGCGCTCGCAGATATCGATGGCGTCGAGCGCCACACCTTCAGCGGCCCCCATCCGGCCGGCGATCCCACCGTGCAGATCAATCTCATCGACCCGCCTCGCGGCAGTCACCAGGTCTGGTACATCCGGGCCTGGGAGGCGGTGCTCATCGGTAAGGCATTGCTGTCCGGCGAGTTTCCGACGGAGCGCGTCTACGCGGCAACGGGTACGGGCGTCAAGTCCCCACGAATCGTGAAGACGCTTCTGGGAGCGCCACTTTCGCACATCACTGGAGAGGTCGTCGACGGTCCTGTGCGGTGGATTCGCGGATCGGTACTCACGGGGAAGGCCATTCGCGACGACCGCTGGGCGAGCTTCTCATCGCGGGGTGTGCACGTCCTGCCCAACGAGGTCCCGCGGCGCGTGATGGGCTGGGCGATGCCGGCGTTGGCGAGCTGGTCGTTCCACCGGGCCTTCCTGTCGGGATTCATGAGATCCTCCGCGGAGCGCGACCTTCGTCCGGGATTGTTCGGCGGGGTCCGGGCCCTCATCTCCATCGGCTACTACGACAAGGTGGTCTCGACTCCGGACATCCTGGTGGACTTCCTGTTCAAGGCCATCATCGCCGGAGATCTCGAGGAGGCCATCAAGCTCGGGCTCCTCGACATCGCTGTCGAAGAGGCCGCCCTGTGCACCTTCATCTGCCCGTCGAAGGTCGAGTTCGACGTGATCCTTCGCGAGGGTCTGGACCTGTACGAGGCGGAGGCCTAGATGCGCGAATATCTAGAAGCGATCTTCGACCGGATTCGCCCGAACTTCGAGCGCGGCGGCCAGTTCCAGTGGGCCTGGCCGATGTTCGAGGGCGGCGAGACCTTCGCCCTGACGCCCGGCGAAAAGACCCGAAAAGGCAGCCACGTCCGCGATCCAATGGACATGAAGCGCCTGATGATCATGGTCGTATACGCGTTGGTGCCCTGCATCCTCATGGCCTGGTGGAACGCCGGCTACCAGGCGCTGCTGGCCGAGGGGGTCGCGGATCCTGAGTTCTTGGCCTGCGTGCTGCGGGGTGGCTGGGCGATGATCCCGACCATCATCGTCAGCTACGCGGTCGGGGGCGTTGCCGAACTGGTCTTCTGCGTGATCCGAAAGCACGAGGTCAACGAGGGCTTTCTGGTCACCGCAATGCTGTTCCCGCTGACCCTGCCACCGTCCATGCCCCTGTGGATGACGGCAATGGGCATCGTCTTCGGCGTCGTCATTGGCAAGGAGGTGTTCGGCGGCGTCGGCATGAACATCCTCAACCCGGCGCTGACGGCGCGGGCTTTCGTGTTCTTCACCTACCCGGCATTCATCTCTGGCGCGAAGGTGTGGGACGCCGGTGGAGACCTGCTCGCCACCGGCCCTGTTGTGGACGGCTACACAGGTGCAACACCGCTTCTGGCCGCCTCTGGAGCCGCAGATGGTGCGAGCCCGGTTGCCGAGATCACGGCTGCTGGGTGGACGTTCACCGACCTGGCTGTCGGCATCACACCGGGGTCCCTCGGAGAGACGAGCGCCATCGCCTGCCTGATCGGGGGCGTTTTCCTGATAGCTATCGGCATCGCCTCGTGGCGGACGATGGCCGGCTGTGTGTTCGGGCTCGTGGTGACGGCGGCGATCCTGAATGGGTTCGCCGGTGCTGAGTCCCCGGCGATGTTCCACCTGCCGCCTCATTATCACCTGGTCATGGGCGGGTTTGCCTTCGGCGCCGTCTTCATGGCCACCGATCCGGTCTCGTCCTCGGCGACGAACCTCGGCCGGCTGATCTACGGCACCTGCATCGGTTCCCTGTGCGTGCTCATTCGAGTCGTGAACCCGGCGTACCCAGAGGGCATGATGCTCGCCATCCTGTTCATGAACGTCTTCGCGCCCCTCATCGACTACTACATCGTCAAGGCCTCGACCCGGCGTCGCCAAGCGCGCCTCGCGGCGGATTCCATTGCGGCCTCGGGCAAGCCATCGGTCCTGAATTAGGGAGGGGGAAAGTGTCCTTTACCAACTCCTATACCATCGGCTTCGCCGCGGCGATCTGCGTCGTATGCAGCCTTGCGCTGGCGTCCGTTTCGATGGGGCTGCGCGATCTGCAGGAGGACAACAAGCGCCGCGACCTGCAGAAGAACATCCTCAACGCTCTGGGCGTGCCCGAGGACGGACACCCCATCGTCGGAGAGGAGATCGACACGCTGTGGCAGTCCCGCGTCGAGCTCCGCATCATCGACGGTACCGGCAAGCTGGTCACCGATAGCGACCTCAATGAAGACGGGGCGACGGACCAGCTCGATGTCGACTTCGCCCGCAAGGCGGTCAAAGAGGACGAGATCCCCGGCATTCTCTCCGTCTACATCCGCAAGGATGGACAGCGTGACGGCGCCTACGCCATCCCCGTATACGGAGTCGGTCTCTGGGGGCCGATCACCGGGTACATCGCCCTCGATCCGCGGGCAGAGGAGATTATGGGCGTGACCTTCTTCGCGCCCAAAGAGACCCCGGGCCTCGGTGCCAAGATCACCGAAAAGAAGTTTAAGGACGACTGGGTCGGCAAGAAAATCGTCGCGGCGACCGGTGGCGGCCAGACGGTGCACGTGGTCAAGGGCGAGGCCAAGGTGATCTGTCCCGACGACCTCGAACACTGCGTCGACGGCGTCTCCGGCGCGACCATCACCTGCCGAGGGGTCGATGTCGCCGTCGAAGAGGCTCTCACTTTCTACGATCCGTACCTCAAACAAATCCGGGGAGGGTGAGTCATGAGTGCTCCTGCGACCGAGATCGCTCCGAAGCGCGCGCCGGCCATCGTCTGGGACAGCAAGACCAAGAGGGTCGTCACCGATCCCCTGAGCGAGAACAACCCGATCACCGTCCAGGTCCTCGGCATCTGCTCGGCCTTGGCGGTCACGGTGCAGCTCAACACCAGCCTGGTCATGGCCGCCGCGGTCATCGCGGTTTTGTGCACCTCCAACGTTACAATCTCGGTCTTGCGGCGATACATCCCGCCCCAGATCCGCATCATCGTCCAGCTCACGGTCATCGCGTCGCTGGTCATCGTCGTCGATCAGCTCCTGCAGGCCTTCCTGTACGACATCAGCAAGGCGCTCTCGGTCTTCGTCGGACTGATCATCACCAACTGCATCATCATGGGCCGGGCCGAGGCCTTCGCGATGGCCAACCCGCCTTGGCAATCCTTCCTCGACGGCGTCGGAAACGGCCTTGGATACGGCGGCATCCTCGTCGCGGTGGCCTTCTTCCGCGAGCTCCTCGGATCGGGGACGCTGTTCGGGCTTCAGGTCGTTCCCCCGATCGCCTACGAGCTCGGCTACCAGAACATGGGTCTGATGGTGCTCGCCCCGGGCGCGTTCATCATCCTCGGCCTGCTCATCTGGGTGCAGCGCACCTACTCCGGCTTCGTGGAGGCGTGATGGAGCTGCTCGAAGCCTATCTTTCCCTCGCTGCGAAGTCGATCTTCGTCGAGAACATCCTCCTGGCGTCGTTCCTGGGCATGTGCTCCTTCCTGGCGTGCTCGAAGAAGGTCGAGACCGCCGTGGGCCTCGGCTTGGCGGTCGTCTTCACGTTGACCATCACCGCGCCAGTGAACTGGGCCATCCACGAGTTTCTGCTCAAGAAGGGCGCCTGGGCTTGGATGGGCCAACCGGACATCGACCTGACGTTCTTGACCTTCATCACCTTCATCGCCGTCATCGCCGCGATGGTGCAGCTCGTCGAGATGATCATCGACCGCTTCAGCCCGGCCCTGTATGCGTCGCTGGGCATCTTCCTGCCGCTCATCGCAGTGAACTGCGCGATCCTCGGGTCGTCGCTGTTCATCGTCGAGCGGGAGTACACCTTCGGAGAGTCCCTGGTGTTCGGTTTCTCGTCTGGAGTCGGCTGGGCGCTGGCCATCGTCGCCATGGCCGCGATTCGCTACAAGCTTCAGTACTCCAATGTTCCGAAGGGCCTGCGCGGCCTCGGCATCACCATGATCATGACCGGCCTGATGGCCATCGCCTTCATGGCGTTTTCCGGCATCCAGCTCTAGGGGGGCGCGCGTGGAATCCGCCATCTTCGTTGGACTCTCGGTTGGGGTGTTTACCTGCGTCATCCTCGGGTTGACGGTCATCCTCATGTTCGCCCGGACCCAGCTCGTCGCTCAGGGCGAGGTCTACCTGCTCATCAACGACGACCCGGACCGCAGCCCCAAGGTCGCCCCGGGCCAGTCCCTGCTCTCGGCCCTCGCGGGTCAGCAGATCTTCATCCCGTCGGCCTGCGGCGGCGGTGGCACCTGCGCCATGTGCAAGTGCCAGATCTTCGAGGGTGGAGGCGATGTCCTGCCCACCGAGACCGGCCAGCTCTCCATCAAGGAGCGCAAGACGAACTGGCGCCTGGCCTGCCAGGTCAAGGTCAAGCAGGACATGAAGATCAAGGTCCCGGACGAGGTCTTCGGGGTCAAGAAGTTCAACGGCATCGTCAAGTCGAACCGCAACGTCGCGACCTTCATCAAAGAGCTGGTGGTCCAGCTGCCCGAGGGCGTGCACCTGGAGTTCGAGCCCGGGGGCTACATCCAGATCGACGTGCCGAAGTACGCGTGCAAGTTCAGCGACTTCGACATCCAGGAGGAGTACCGCGGTGACTGGACCCACTTCAACTTCTGGGAGATTGAGGCCAGCAATGACGCCGACGACGTCTTTCGGGCCTACTCGATGGCGAACTACCCGGCGGAGGGCGACATCGTCATGCTCAACATCCGCATCGCGACGCCTCCCCGCGGCATGGATGTGCCTCCCGGGCTGTGCTCGAGCTACGTCTTCAACCTCAAGCCAGGCGACAAGATCACGATGTCGGGCTCCTATGGCGAGTTCGAGATCAACGACACGGACCGCGAGATGATCTACGTCGGCGGCGGTGCCGGTATGGCGCCCCTGCGGAGCCAGATCTTCCACCTCTTCAAGGTTCTGAAGACCGGGCGCAAGGTCACCTATTGGTATGGGGCGCGGTCCAAGCGTGAGATCTTCTACGAGGACCAGTTCCGGGCGATCGAGGCCGAGTTCCCGAACTTCAAGTTCCACATCGCGCTCTCGGATCCGCAGCCCGAGGACAACTGGGAAGGCTTCACTGGCTACATCCACCAGGTGGTGATCAACGAGAGCCTGAGCCAACACGAGACCCCGGAAGACTGCGAGTTCTACTTCTGCGGACCGCCACTGATGCTCAAGGCGGTGCTGAAGATGTGCGAGGACTTCGGCGTTCCCGACGAGAACGTGCGGTACGACGATTTCGGATGATCGCCCTCTTTCTCCTGGCTTGTAGTTCCACTCCACAGGTGAGCGAGGTCCGGGGAGAAGCGCTCGGCACCACCTGGTCGGTGAAGTGGGTCGGACCCCAGCGGGACTGGGTCGATGTCGCAGTGGCGGACGCGCTGAACGAGGTCGACCGCGGCATGTCCACTTGGAGACAGGACAGCGAGATCAACCGGATTCGCTCGAACGAGGGTCCGATCGAGGTGTCGCAGGGGACCTACGAGGTCGTCGTTGCCGCGCTGGAGATCGCGGACAAGTCCGGAGGCGCCTTCGATCCGACCGTGCAGCCGTTGGTCGAACTCTGGGGGTTTCACGGCAAGCGTCGCACGACTCTTCCATCCGACGAGGAGCTCGCATCGGCTAGAGCCCTGGTCGGCTACGGCAAGGTCTCGACCCTTGGAGAACAGGGCCGCTGGGTGGATGGGGGCGGAACCGCGCTCGATCTCTCCGCCATCGCCAAAGGCCACGCCGTGGATCGGGTCTCGGAGGCGGTTTCGGAGTTGGGGCTGTCCAACCACCTGGTCGAAGTCGGAGGGGAAGTTCGCGCTGTAGGAGTGGGCCGCAACGGGTCCGGGTGGCGCCTTGGCGTCGACACGCCCGAAGCCGGTCTGGCCCCGGGCGAGAAACTCGCGGCAGTCGTCACCCTGCATGATCGGTCGATGGCGACATCGGGAAACTATCGAAATTCCTACACAATCGGATCAGTTGAGATCGGTCATACCCTGGACCCGCGCACGGGTCGCCCCGCTGAGAACACGGTCCGTTCGGCCACCGTCGTCGCCCCCGATTGCCGCACCGCGGATGGCTGGGCCACGGCGTTGATGGTTCTCGGTGCGGAGGGCCTGCCCCTCATCGAGGCCGAACCAGAAGTCGACGCCCTGCTCCTTGTGGAGGCGGCCGAGGGCTACACGCAGCTGCAGTCCTCGCAGATGAGGCGGGTCTTGTCCGAGAAGTGACGAGTTGTCCCAGGCCCGATTTCACAGGGACAGAGAAGGGGATTGTGCGACTACACTCTGGAAATGCGACTTATTCTTCCCATCGTCCTCCTGGTTGCCTGCACCCCCGACGACGATGAAAAGAAAGGAGTCAAAGACACAAACGACCGGACGGTCGCCGGCGATACGGACACCGACGACACCGACACGGATGGCGACACGGACAGCGACCCCACGGGCCCGACGACGGACTACGACTGCACGTTGCCGTTCCCGCAGCCGCCGTTTCAGGTCAACAGCCACGACATCCAGACCCAGGAAGACTTCGACTTCGCGACCGGCGGGTACCTCGTGTACCAATACGGCGTGGCGGTGGTTGGAACCACAGTACAGGGCGTCAATACTGTGCTCTCACCGGGCGCCGCCGGCGACCCACGCGGAGTGCATGGGCTCGCCGACGGTCGCATCGTCATCATGTCGCCGTGGGATGGGTCCATCAAGATTGCCAATCCGGCGACCAACGGCCTCGACGTGCTGGCTGGAGGTCTGAACACGCCCAATGGCGTCGAGGTCGACCTGAACGACCGCATCTACTTCACCAGCTACGGTGAGGTCGGTTGGACGGAGCCCGACGGCAGCGACAAGCAGGTCATCGCCGACTGGGGTCAGGGGTTCACCCAGGCCAACGGCATTGCGCTCTCGCCCGACGAGCAGCTGTTGACGGTGGCTGTACCGACGTTGTCCAACACCGAGTTCGTGACCATTGAGCGCCTGGGCCCGGACGACTGGGGCAATGTACAGACGCTCCACGACGTGCCGGGTTTCTTCAGCACCCTCGACACCGACGTCTGCGGAAACGTCTACACGGTGGACTACAACTCCGGCGACTTGTGGAGGATCCTCACCGATGGAACCGCCGAGCAGTTGGGGAGCTTGAATGGCCAGGGCATCTGGGGCTTCTCGGCGATGCGGTTTGGACCGGGGCAGGGCGGCTGGGAGCGCGACCGGCTGTACGTCACGAAGCGGAACACCGAGGTCTTCGAGATCGACATCGGCATCCCGGGACGCCGCCACCCGACGACGCCCTAGTCATCCTCGGAGGGCGCGCAAGACGCTCATGATGTTGGAGAAGTCGTCGGTCCACAGTGGGCCCGGCTCCGGGCCATCGTGCACGATCCACCGCTCATCTGAGACCATCGGTTCGAGATGTGCCCTTTCCCGGCCCATGATCACCCAGCGCGCCAGTTCTTTGCCCTCGGCTCGGAGCTCGGGAGTCATCACCTCGTCCTCTTGCTCGTAGAGAACCAGATCGAGTTCCGTGGCCAGGTTCGCGAGGACCGGGAGCAGGTCCAGATAGCGGCTGGAGACGTTCATGAGCATGAAGCCCTCGGCATCGACCTTCGGCAGGTAGACGTCTCGGAATGCCTCGACGGTCAACAGGTGCACGGGGACCGAGTCGCTGCTGAAAGCGTCGATCACCAGTACGTCGTAGATCTCGTCGGCCTCTGCCAGCGTCAGGCGTGCGTCCCCATGGATCACCTCCAACTCCACGCCGCGAGCCCGCGCGTCCCGCATGTAGGAGAAGTACGGGGATTCATCGGCGATCCAGGTGACCATCGGGTCGATCTCGTAGTACGTGATCTTCTGGCCCTTGTCGGCGTAGCTCACCAACGATCCAGTTCCGAGGCCGATCATGCCCAGACTCATCTGCCGACTCTTCGGCAGCGTCTGGAGCACTTGACCCGCAGGTCCGGTCCGGTGGTAGTAAGTCATCGGGACCTCGGAACGCACCGGCTTGCCGTCCTCGACGAACTGCAGACCGTGCAGCGTGGTGCCGTGCATCAGGGCATTCAACCCCTTGTCCTGCCAGTGCGTGACCCGGTGGATGCCGAAGAAGGAACGCTCCGCGAAGAGCAGAGATCCCTCGTAGATGGGGTTGAGGGTGGCGGCCCCGAAAATCGCTGCGAGTCCCAGTCCAAAGCGGATCGGACGCTCGACCAGGGTCAGGCAGAGCGCGATGGGGATGCCACCGGCGATGAGAGATTCCATGGCGGGAAGGGGGATATCGACGAACCTCGGCACCAGGGAGCAGCCCACGGCGATGATTCCGACGATCGCCGGTGGAGCGAGATCGGTCTTCCACTCTCCGTCCTCGTTTCGGGCTGGGAGCAGGAGGGCGGCGAGCACCAGGGTGATCGGGTACTCGGCGGCGCTGTCGAATGCGAGGGGGGCGACCAGGGCGTTGAAGAGGCCTCCGAGCACCCCTCCAAAGGACATGATCAGGTAGAACTCGGTGAGATGTGCGGTCTCGGGTCGGTCCTCAGCGAGCTCTCCGTGGCAGACCATGGTCACGACGAAGAAGGTGAGGATGTGCCAGGGCGCGATGAGCCAGACCGGGTTGTTGGCGCCGATGATCAGCAGGAGGACGAGCACCAACATCAGGGTCGGCAGGCTGTAGATCATCCACTTGTGCTTCAGGATCTTGGTCTGGGCAAAGACCAGGATGAAGGTGAGTAGATACAGGGCCAGCGGGATGATCCATAAGAGCGGAACACTGGCGATATCGGAGGTGAAGTAAGTCGTGACCGCCAGCATCAGGCTCGAGGGCACGAAGGCCAGAGCGGTCCAGCGAAGGCGCCGCTTCCAGGTGAGCGGTTCTACAGGCGCGGCGTCGACCTGCTCCTGGTCGGACGCGGTCCGGAGCACGAACATGGCGCAGGTCCCGGTCATGACCACCAGACCGACGTAGCCGGCCGCCCACAGGTTGCTCTGCCCCGAGAGTCGGAACAGGGGCTCGAGGAGGACCGGGTAGGCGAGCAGGGCCAGCATGCTCCCCAGATTGCTGGCCGCATACAGGAAGTACGGATCATCGGCGTGGGGATGTCCCGTAGATGCGAACCACTTTTGCATGAGTGGTCCCATGGTGGATACCGCGAAGAAGGGCAGGCCGACTACGACGCCCAGGAGCGCCAGAAGCCAGAGTGTCGGGTCGGATTCTCGAGGAGCGACCCAGCCTTCGGGGATGGCCATCGGGAGCATCAGCATCGGCACGACCATCACGCCGAGGTGCAGCATCGCCTGCTTCTTGACGCCGAGCCAGCGGCTCGTCAGGTGCGCATATCCGTAGCCGGCCAGCAGGGTGGCCTGGAAGAAGAGCATGCACAGGTTCCAGACCCCGGGGGAACCGCCCAGCATCGGCAGAGCCATCTTTGCGAACATGGGCTGCACCATGAACAACAGGCTGCTGCTCAAGAACAGCGTGAAGATGAAGACGTAGATCACTCGCGGCCCTCGCCGCCGATGCAGCGGGTGTCGACCTCCACGCCGACCTCGTCGTAGCGAATGACCTGGACCGTGCAGCCCTCCTCGTTGGAAACCGGCTGGTTGTCGGCGTCGAACCAGGCCAGTCTCAGAGGCTGCCCGTACTCGTCGTAGGTCATTCCGATCCTGGAATAGCCCAGGGCTTCGTCGGCCGGCGCGCCGTCTCCAAGGGCAAATCGCCGCTCGATCTCGTTGCCGAGAGCGTCGTAGGCAAAGAAGGTCTGCGCCAGGCCGCCGACGGGCTGCGAGTCCACATCGAGCACCCTCTCGGACAGGACGCGACCCAGCGCGTCATAGGCGCGCTCGATCTGAAAGCCCGGCCGTCCGCGGGGCGAAACCGGGTTTCCATCGGGGTGGAAGGTGGATTCGGCGATCAGGTTGCCGCTCCCGTCCCAGGTCTGCACGAGCTTGGCAAACCCCTCCCGGTTGTTGGCCGGTTCGCCCTGGGCGTCGAAATAGCGCGTCTCGGTGATGTTCCCGTGCTTGTCGTAGTCGTACTCACGTCGGTGAAACCCGCCCCAGTGCCGGTCCGGTCGCCCCAAGCCGCCCTTGGCGACGAGCGCGGTCTCCCGCCCGGTGGCGTCCCGTTCCCAGATGACCTCGTGCACGCCATGGGGGATCACCCTGGCCGGCTCCCCATCGGGACCGAAGCACTTGCCCCACACCTGATCGCGGCGTTTCCAGCCCATCTTCAGAACTGCGCATCCCTCGTCGATCCGGGTCACCGGCAGGCCGGCGGCGTCGAGGTAGCGCTGCTCCTCCGTCATTCCGGCCGCGTTGACCTTGGCCTTCATGCGGTGGTAGCCACGGATACCCAGGGACGGCGCGCCATCGATGCCAAAGACAGCGGTCTCGGTCATGATTCCGCGGTCGTTGTACCTGAGTCGCAACGTCGCGAATTGCTGGGGCCCGAGCATCGGGGCTCCGTCCGTGGCGAAGAAGTTCTGCTCGATGAGGTTGCCCCGCTCGTCGTAGGCGTGGGTGCGCGTCGCGTAGCCGAGCTCGCGATTGACGACGAGCTCGCCCGCGGTGTTCGTGAACCACTGTCGCGTCTCGCGCCCGGCGTCGTCGTACTCGTGGTGCACGCCGTGCACGCCGGCGATGAACTGACTGCCCAGCTCCTCCAGCGCAAAGGGCCAGTCTCGCGACCACCGCCCGACCACCGCCTCGCCGTCGATGGCGAACATGCGGGTCGAGGTGACCAGGCCGTTGACTTCGGTGTGCACCATGCGGTGGTAGCCCCAGATGGAGGTGGTCGGCTCTCCATCTTGGTCGAAGAGGCGCCACCCCACCGGCAGGCCACCGTCGATTTCGTACCGGCGGATGGCGAAGCCAAAGCGCGTCATAGTCAGCCGCTCGGCCTCGTCGTGGTAGGTGAGCTCGATCAGGACGCCGTCCTTGTACGTACCGCGGGTGACTGCAGCCCGACTCAAAGCGTCGACCTCTGGCTGGCCATTGGCGCCGTACAACGGGCCTTGCTGCAGCTGCACGCCGCGATCGTCGTAGACCGCCTTCCAGCTCGCGTACCCCTGTCGAATCGTGGCGAGCTCCCCGTCACCATCGAGGGTGCGGTACTCGGACGGATAGCCATTGTCGTCGTACAACGTCTCGATCTGGGAGACATTCAGCATCGAAATCGCCGGCTCTCCATCGATGCCAACGCACTGGAGCAGCCGGCGCTCCGGCGTGTGCTGCTGGCGGATGATGTGGCACCCGCCGGTGGAGAGTGCCGGCTCGTCGTAGGCCGCCCAGCAGCTCTGGGACACGGGCACACCGTTGGTGTACTCGAAGCGCAACTCGGCGCACCCGTCGAGGGCCATGGCCGGCGCCCCTCCGAAGCCCATCGCCCGCACACGCGTGGGCAGCCACTCGTGATCCGGGTCCTCGAAGTCCTGTTTGCGCACAATGGCCCCGTCGCGATCGCGCATGGCCTTGCCGTCCTGATCGAGGAGCTCCTCGGTGAGCTGCCGCCCGAGTTCATCTACAGTGGCCCGAACGCCGCTGCTGCCATCCACCTTGGAGGCCACGGGGTTTCCGCTCGCATCGAGCGACCGACCTTCAACGGCGTTGCCGAGGTCGTCCATGGTCCATTCCTGGGTATACCCGCCGCCATTTGTCGTCCCGAGTCGGCCGTGTGCGTCCACGGATCGGAAGGTCGCGGTGTGGGCGTCGATCCACTCCACCTGATGCTCGCCTCGCTTCACACCGACCTGATCGTAGATCTCGACAACCGTGACCCGGTCCGCCTCGTCGTAGAGGATGTGCAGCTCTGAGCCGTCGGTCATGGTCTCGTTGCCATACAAGAGGCTGTCGAACTCATCGCCGACCGCTGGATTGTTGTGGGAGTTCAGCTGCTGGACCCTGCGCACTAGACCGCGGCGCGTCTCGACCCGGTAGTGGCTCGGGAAGGACGCGATCTCCTCATCCGACAGCTGTTTCCAGAGTTTGATCTTGGAGATCTGTGGTTCGACGTGCGCGTAGTGCGCGACCTTCACCCGGTCGTAATCCCACCACGCCAACCCGCCGGCCACGGTGGCCAACAAGAGCGTGACTCCGCCGATGACCCACCCGCGCGATCGGTTCGCTCCGGGGCCAGTCAGCCCGAGTTGCTCGCCGATGGTCGCGTCGTTGCTGAGGTCGAGGATGCCAATCGGCCGGGCGCCGGACATGTACTCATAGGTCTCGGAGCTCACGCTTCCCGTTGTCGCCTCGGGCGGAGCGAGAGATGTGGGAGAGAGCGCACGCACCTGGTCGAGGGCGGGTTCGTCCCAGATTCCCAGCTGCAACGGCGTCATGTCGCCGCCGGTCCAGATCTGCAGGAGCGTCTGGCAGTCCGCGGTCCTGGCGTCCCGATCGGTCGTCAGCGTTCCCTTGATCGCCCTGGCCATGCGGTCGGGCAGATCGGCGACCAGGTCTTCGGGCGGCGTGTACTCCCCGTCGCGAATCTTGTCCCAGATGTCGATCATGTCGTCGCCGTCGAAGGCCTTCTGGCCCGTGACCAGCTCGTAGAGGATCGCCCCGAGACTGAAGATGTCGGCGCGGTGGTCCACCGACGCGGCGTCGCGGATCTGTTCGGGGGACATGTACGCCGGCGTGCCCATGGCGATGCCGGAGCGCGTCTGGCTCAGCCCGATGCCACCGCCGCCACTGTCCCGCAGCTTCACCAGTCCGAAGTCGGTGATCTTCGGGATGATCTCATCCTCCATCTGTCGGAGGAGGATGTTCCCCGGCTTCAGATCCCGGTGCACCAGTCCTTGCTTGTGGGCCGCGCCAACCCCGGCAATGAGCCCGCGAGCCAGGGAGTCGGCCTGTTCGACGCTGAGTCGGTTCGCGACCAGGAAGCCGTCGAGTGCCGGCCCGTCGACGAACTCCATGATCAGCCCTGGAGCCCCGCGCCAATCGACGACATCGGTGACGTTGACGACGTTCGGATGGTGGAGCCCGCCCTGGATTCGCCCCTCGTTCATGAGCCGCTCGCGGATGCGGGCGGTGGGCAGGTGCAACAGCTTCAGCGCGTGCGCCGTCCCCAGTCGTCGATGTCGCACCAGGTAGACGGTGGCCATTCCCCCGGTTCCGAGCGATCGCTCGACAACATAGCGGTCGACGATGGTGTTGGGGGCGAGCTGTTGCAAGTGCCGGTCACCTTAGTACAGCGGACCTACAGCGAAATGGAGGCCCAGATGGGGAGGTGATCGGACAAACCCTCGCAGTCCGCCTCGGCACAGATTCCGGCGTCGAGAACCTCGGCTCTCTTAGTCAGGATCAGATCGATGATGAAGCCGGCGTCGATGGTGCCGCGTTCAATGGGGTCGATGGACAGATGGGCGTCGGAGAAGCCCTGGTCTTCGAAGGCCTCGATGGTCAGGTCGGCATCGCTATCGAGGTGGAGGTCGATGCCGTAGAAGGGCGCGTTGGTGTCGCCGCCCGCGACCACGATACCGGCGTGATCGGCGGCGAATCCCGCGGTCTCTCGGGCCTGCTCGATCTGGATGTCGACGTCGGCTGGGTTGGACTCGAAGTGCACCACGTAGAAGGTCGCATACCGATCGCCGACCTCGATGGCCGCGGTCACTGCGATGCGCCCCCCGAGTCGCCGCTCGCCCTCGTCGTACCAGGATCGATTCGTCTCGTGGCGGAATGCGCGCACATTGCCGATTGGGAACCGGCTGGCGATGAAGTTTCCGTGCTCGCAGTGATCGTCGTCGAATCCCATGGGATCGGGTCGCGCGAGCTCGACGAACTCCACCGCGAAGACGTAGTTCATGCCCAGGGCATCGGAGAACTCCCACGGCACATTGCGGCCGTCGGTTCGGTTGCAGCCGCGGTCGGCTTCGCTGACCAGGATGACGTCGGGGAAGGGGAGGATGCCGGCGGTCGCCAGGGCGATCTGGGCGTCGAGCTCGAAGCCGCGTTCGAGGTTGTAGGCCCAGATCACGAGCTCCTCCACTGGATCTGGGATGTCCGGCGCGAGGTTGGCACCCTCGGTCTGGCAGTCGATGAAGACCTTGTCCGCAGCGGCCTCGGGATCCGCGGCCTCGGCGCAGAGGCGGTCGTGGTGCGCGTCGGGCGCCGTCTGCAGGCCCTCGTAGGGCTCGAAAGCAAACGGGAGATCGGTGTCTGCCGGACCTGGGTTCGGCTCGGAGGGTCGGCAGGCCAGAAGCAGGGTGAGGAGGAGCATGTTCGAGGTTATCTCAGGCCCATGGAGATCTTGCTCACGATGGGTATCCTCGGCATGGCGATGGGTGGCATGGCCATCGGCGTCATCGTCAAGGGACAGCGCTTGCGGGGCTCCTGTGGCGGACCCGAGGTGGTGACGGGCGACGGCGATTCGCTCTCATGTGGGGCTTGTCCGAAGAATGAGGCCGAGGTCTGTCCGAGCGATGACAACCTCATTCGGTTGGCGCAGATTGGGCATCCCGATCCGACCTACCATCGCTAGTCGCCCCCTCTGGGTAACGACGGTCGAAGGTTGACGGCGACGTAGAGAGGGGGCGAGGTTGGTGCTGGTGCGGGTGCGCGTGCTGGTGCTGGTGTCGTGTGGATCTGGGTGGGCGACGGCTTTGAGTTGGTCGCGAGGGGACTGGGCCCTCATGGGTTCACGAAAGTCCTTCCCTCACGAAAAACTGATTGCCTGGCAGCTCGCCCGGCAGGCCCGCGTCGCGGCGCTGGCATTTACGGCCACGGTTCCCCGCGGCCATGGCGACGAATGCCGGCAGATCAACAAAGCCGCTGCGTCGGTTGTTCGCAACATCTGCGAGGGTGCCGGGCGCTGGCAGCCGGCAGACAAGATTCACAAGTTTCAGATTGCCCAGGGCGAAGCTGGCGAGGCAGCCGGAGCGGCGCATTCCCGTTCGGTCGTCAACGTGACCTCGCCGATGAGGTCCGTACGGGCTGGCTGCCGTCCGACTCCGCCGCAGGCGTTCAGCGCAAATAGAGAAAGAAAGGCGAAGGTGGCGGAGCGTTGGAACACGCCAACATGGTATCGCGACACCATGCGTCTTTTCCTTGGTGTTGGTCGGCCCCTGCCATCACCGTCGTCCGTTCACCTCACATTCCTCGCGGCGGGCAACGGACCCGCCCTCACGCCAACTGGAAACTCGTCCCAGCCTGTCTCACCTGGCCACCTGAGCCGCGGATCGCATCGGGAGCCGGTATATTCACTGCCGGAGGGTCGATGTCGCGCGCGTTCGTAGCAGCTTTTTTGTTGCTGGCCGCGTGCGGGAAGCCGGGCCCAGAAGCCGCCAAGGTCGCCACGGGCGCCGCACGCTTCGAGATCCATCCGCCGGTCGCTGGCGTCGGCACCTCGGTTGCCATCACGATGACATCCTCCAGGTCGGCCTTCTACTTTGGAGAGACGGGCCTGAACCTCGGAGACGGCATCGGCATCGACACAGTCACGGTGCGCGACGGATACGAGACCGTGGTCGAAGTCGAGATCGGCGCCGACGCGACCCTCGGACTTCGGGACGCGACCATCGACATACAAGGGAAGTCCTGGACCCTGGAGGACGCGTTTACCGTCGTGCCGGAGTCGTTTGAGCTCGAGCCGAACAACGCCAAGCTCGGGGAAATGGTCGAGGTCCGCGTCACCGGCCGATCCACGACCTTCGAGGACAGCTATACCTGGGCGTCCTTCGGCGATTTTGTCGACATCCTCGATGTCGAGGTCCTCTCTGAGACGGAGGCCATCGTTCAGCTCTCCGTACACCCAGACGCACTGCCCGGCGCCCGCGACGTGGCCATGGAGAACGGCCCCGATGTCGTGACCCACTACGACGGTTTCAACGTCGATCGCGTGGCGTTGACCGCGGTCTTCGATCCGCCACAGGCGTACCAGAACACCATCGTCAACTTCATCATCGAGGGCCGCGATACTGCATTCTTGCAGGGTCAGTTGGTGCCCCAGGACACGGGCATGTCCCAGATGGAGGGCCAGACAGAGGTCCAGTTCTGGGACGGCGGTGGCCACAATGCCGACATCACCATCCGCTCCCTGAGCATCATCGATGGAGACTCCATCGCCGGCTCCATGCAGATCTCCAATGCCGCGGCCCTTGGAATGCGCTCGCTGTTCGTGAGTGGAACCGAGGATTTGCTGGTCCCAGAGGCCCTGGAGATCTTGCCGACGGCTCCGAACATCGGGGACGTGGCGGTCGGTCTCGGATTCGACATCGATCGGGAGATCGACAACGGCACCGGGCAGATCGACGAGAGGGTCTCGGCGTTCGCATACTTCGTGATCCCGCTGAATCCACCTTGCTATCAGCCCTCCAACCCCGGCGATGGGCCCGAGACCTACGACACCAACGGCGTCTACGCGACGCCCGAACCGCTCCCGTCCGTGGACTGCCCGAACCCGCTCACCGTGAGTGCTGGCGAGGTGGTTTGGCTCGAGAGCGACAGGAACGTCGTCACCCTGCACAAGGAGCTCATCGAGGCCACGGGCCAGATCATCTACATCGGCGAGGGCCTGACCCTGGACGACTACCAGTTCGATACCTGGTACGACCTGCACGCCCCTGGAGATCTTCCACTTGGAACTCCGGAGTTCAAGGTCGACCGCGTTCTTCCGACGATTCCCAGGGACTACGAGATCCTGACCCCGCAGCTGTGGGGCGACTACCCCCACGACCGGAGCACCGACTTCACCTACACCTGGAATCCGGCGTCGACCTATCCAGTGGCGACGTTCAGCACGTCGATCTCCGGCACGCTCGAGGTCGATGGTGGCGGGGGATTCGTGGCCGCCCTTCCGTGGGACGACGGCGAGCACACCTATACGCCGGGTGATCTGCTCCAGCTGGCCCCGGGCCCTGCGACCTTCGATGCCGACATCACCATCGACGGTCCGCGCTTCGGGCTGCCGTTCTCCTTCATCCAGACCAACCAGGCGGACTCTTCGGTCTCTGTTCGCGGCACTCTGGTGCTCGAATGAGGGCTTTGCCGTTCCTTCTCCTCCTGGTCGCCTGCCAGGAGAACGACTTTGCGGGCACCCAGTCGCGCTCCATTGCGGTCGTCACCGGGGACTTCGACGATGTCGCTGAGCCCCTGGATCGGCTCGTGCTCAACCACACCGCCTACGACGGCATCATCAGCAACGCGGTGTGGGATCCGGAGTACGACCCCGAAACCCACGCGCTCAAGGCCGAGGGCCTGTTCGCGGGAGGCGGCGAGCTCGGTCAACACGGGTGGGTCTTTGTGGCGTCTGGCGCGCGTGGGTTCGGGGACACGGTCTACAACGGGGTGGCACCGGACAACCAGTTCGTCGACGATCTCCTGGTTCGCAGCGATATTGTCGACTACGTCGCGCGGGGCAACACCCTGCTGGTCACCGACTGGGCCTACGACCTGGTCGAGGTCTGCTGGCCGAGTGCCATCGAGTTCCTCGGAGACGATACCGCCCGGGACTCGGCCCAGCTCGGCGAGGTGGAGACTGTCATCGCCGAGGTGACCGACAAGCGCCTGCGAGACACGACCGAGAACGACCAGCTCGCGATCCACTACAACTTCTCGAACTGGGCGATCATCGAGTCGGTCTCCGATGACGTGGCGGTCTGGCTCCGCGGCGACGTGAACTGGCGCAACCCCAATGACGGATCGGTCACTTCGGTGAAGAATGTGCCGCTGCTCGTCTCCTTCACACCGAAGGAGGGAAGCGGAAGAGTCGTCGTGGCCACGTTCCACATCGACGCCCAGAACGACCCCGTCGCCGACGAGATCACCAACACTGTTGTCGGCCCCTTCTTCGCCGTCGAAGAGGAGGAGGAGTGAGGGGCAGGTATTTCCCCCTCGTCGCGGCGATGCTCACGGCCACCCCCGCCTGCCAGGAATACTCCTACACCTCGAACATCCGCACCGACGTCTTCCAGCAGAAGCGCGTCAACGCCGTCGACCTGCTCATCGTCATCGACAACAGCTGCTCGATGGTCGAGGAGCAGGACAACCTCGCGGTCAGCTTCGATGCCCTGATCCAGCACTTTCAGGAAGCCGACGTCGATTGGCGGCTGGCCGTCACCACGACCGACGCCGAGGTGACTCGCTACCGGGGCCGGCTCATGCGCGGGGACGACGAGATCGTCATCCGGGGTCTCTCCGGCGAGATCGACCGCGTGGCTTACGACCGGGATTGGGCCTTTGAGGCGGGGATCTCACTGCAGCTGGACGGCAATGACCTCGATCGGGCCGCAAACGACTCGGTCGAGAATTGGTGCGCCGGATCGACACCCGGACAGCGCAATCCCGGCTGCGATGGGGAGCCTGCTGACGCGATCTCCGGAGCGGACAGCGGACAGCGGCCACCAGTCTCCAACGACCTGGTCATCACCGAGATCATGGCCCGCTCCGAGGGGCTGGACTCGCGCTGTGAGTGGTTCGAGCTCACGTCAAACACCCCGGATACCCTCGATCTCAGCGGATTGGAGATCTTCGACGACGGGCGCAACTACGTCACCATCGACGCTGGAACGACGCTGGAGCCCGGGGGCGTCCTGGTCATTGGTCGCGAGCTGACGGACAACTGCGAGACCCCGGTCGACATCGCCTTTGCGGAGGGGTTGACCCTCAACGACGATGTGGGCGTCATCGGCCCGGACACGCCAGATGCGGACGAACTCTTCAGTGAGGCCGTAGCTCAGGGCACCATCGGCGCCGGAATCGAGATGGGCCTCGAGGCGGCGCGTCTGGTGTTCGAGGAACCGCAGTACACCGATGAAAACGACGCTTGGCTGCGGAACGACGCCAACCTGTCCATTCTGTTTGTCTCCGATGAGGACGACCTGTCTCCGCGCCCGGCCTGGGAGTACGTGCGCTACTACACCGACCTCAAGGGAGATCAGGCCTACCGGGACCGGCGGATGGTGAATCTGTCGGCCGTGGTCGCCGATACGCCGCCTCCTCGGGACGAGCTGCCGTCGTGCTCCAACGACAATGGCGTCGGCTGGTACGGGGAGCGGTATCTGGAGGTCGCCGCCGAGACCGAGGGGCTCATCTCCTCGATCTGTGAGGAGGACTTCGGTCCCATGGTTCGCGATCTGGGTCTGACGCTCTCGGGCCTCGAGGTCGAGTTCGCGCTCTCTGGTTTCCCCAACCTGTCCACGCTGAAGGTCGCGCTCTACGAAGACGACGCCAACGACGCCAAGGTCCGCGATCTCGAGGCGGTGGTGGACTACACCTACGTTGCCGATGGGAACTACCTCTTCTTCTCCGAAGAGCAGGTTCCACCTTCGGAGATGTGGATCTCCGCCGAGTACGAAGTGCTTCCCGACAGCGCGAGTCCGTCTCGATGAGGTGGCTCATTCTCCTGCTGCCGCTGCTGCTCTCGTGCGGAAAGACCGACGCGAAGGCCTGCGACATCGAGACCCTCTGCGACTTTGGCCAGACCTGCATCAAGGGCCAGTGCGAGTCTGCGGTGTGTGCGACGTCCGCCCAGTGCCGAATGGAGGAACACTGCAAGGACCAGCGATGTACGCCGGGATGCGCCGAGAACAGCGACTGCCTGACCGGGGACTTCTGCGAGGAGGAGTTCGGGACCTGCAAGGCCGAGCGCTGCGAGTCCACCGAGGTCGACTGCAGCTACCGGGAGTTCTGCGATGTGACCACCGGAGAGTGCTACGACGCGGGCGAACAGTACTGCCGACCCTGTGATCGCGACGACCAGTGCGGCGAGGGCAACGAGTGCTGGAACCACCACTGCGGCGTGAACTGTCAGACAAACCCATGTCCCGCCGGCTTCGAGTGCATCGACTTCACCGACGAGTTTGGCCAGGTCACCACCAGCCAGTGCCTCACATACTGCTGGTTGTACACCGATTTTCCGAATGAGAGTGCGCGATGATCGGCCTCGCACTCCTCCTGTCCTGCATCGAGATCCCCGAGATCCCGGAGGCGCCGGTCCCGGAGCTGGATCAGCCGGAGATGATCCACATCCAACCAACGGGAGCATTCCTCGAGGGGGATGTCGTGACGCTGAACGTCGCCGCGGAGGACCCCGACGGCATCCTCGAGGTCGCCATCTACTGGCGGGTGCTCGGGGGCGCGGTCTTCGACAAGGTCCCGCTCACTGAAGGGGTCGACACCTGGTCCGTCGATGTGCCCCTGCATCCGCCAGGGCTCGAGTACTGGTTCAAGGCCATCGATGACTCCGAGTATGTCGTGCCGGCCGAGCTCCCCGAAGGCGGCGAAGATGCGCCGTTTTCCCTTGATGTCGCGCCGGCTGCCACGCCCGCTCCATGGTCCGAGGACTTCGATACCGCGACGGAGAGCTTCTCTCTATACGAGATGGGATTCAACGAGTACGCCGTCGAAACGCCGGGCTTCGAGTGGTCGCTCTCTCAGGTTCACAGCTTCTCGGGGGAGTGGGCGGTGCGTCACCGCCGCGGCCTGGACAACGGGGCCAATCACGACGACTGGCTCGTGACACCGCTGTTGGACCTCTCGGGACTGCAGACCGCCCAGGTGTCCTGGCAGGAGTACGGCGACAATGTGGCCCTGGCGACGCACTCCGTGTGGATCTCGACGGGATCCCCGGATCCGGCCGATGGTCAGTTCGTACTCGCCGCCGAGATTTCGGCGCCCATTGAGGACGAGTGGGTGCGGGGGCAGGTCGTAGATCTGTCCGATTGGGCCGGGGAAGGGCGCGTGTCGATTGCCTGGCGGTACGAGGGTGTCTACGCCGACATGTGGGTGGTCGATGACGTCTCCGTCGACGTGTTCGGCCCCGATCTCCACCTGCTGGACTTTGGCCAGACGGCGGTGCGCCCGGGCGAGGAAACGACGCTGTCCTTCGATCTGGAGAACCGCGGCGCGGCGCTGCCGGATTTCGACCTGACGGGGTCCCTGGATGGCGTGGTTGACGACTTTGCGCTCAAGTCCCTGTCTTTGGACGCGGCAGAGCTCGCGCATTTCGAGGTGCCGATCACCATCGATCCGGCCCATCAGGACAACGTTCTGGTTCCGTACACTGTTGCGGCGACCGATGGCGTCACGACCTGGCAGTGGTCACAGACGCTGATGATCGGCAATCCATCCGCTGCGAACATCGAAATCGAGCTGGACGAGCAGGCCTATGTTGAAGTCGCGGTGGGTTCGGGCGACCCAGCCAATCCCACCGTCGAGCTGATTGCGGTGTCGGCGATCCTCCCAGCGGTTGCCCACAGTTGGGTGGTCGATCTCACTCCGGTGGCCCAGGCGTTGCCGCCGCTGGATGGACCCGAGCGCTGGTGGGTACGCATCGACGCCGAGACCGAAGGCGACGTGAACCGCTTCGAGATCGGGACCGACGGGGTGCTTTACATAGGGGAGACGGGCCCGTTCGATACAGATCCCACGCAGTTCTACCTGCCGTCGAGACCCCGACCGGTGGTGGTGAGCTCGCTGACGAACCCAGAGCCGGTGGCCCCTGGCGACACCGTGGACTGGGAGCTGATCATCGATAACCACGGCGGGCCGACCGTTGGGCCCACGACCGCGACCCTCTCCAGCGCCGATCCGCTGGTCAGCTTTCCGAACGCGGGGCCCTTCGATCTCGGACCCGATTGGTCAGACCTGGGATACCTACTGGGCGAGGTCACTGTCGACGCGGCGAAGACCGACTCTCGCCCGGTCTGGGTGACCATCGGCGTCCAGGACAGCCAGGAGCTGTTCGAGGTCGATGTCCCCATCGACGTTCCCTGGCCGATCCTGGACGTCAGCGGCACCGAGATCGTCGACTTCGACGGCGATGGCGACGGTCTGCTCGATGTCGGCGAGACGGCGACCCTGGGCATCACTGCCGTCAACATCGGCGGGTTGACCACGGGCGATCTGGCTTGTGTACTGTCCGGCCCCGCCGATCTCTCCGTGCTCCAAGACCTGTCGGTCTCGGCGCCCATCGCCCCGTTTACGACGGCTCCGATGGAGTTCGAAATTCAGTTGAATGCTGGCCAATTCGGCGATGTACTCAATCTGCAGATCAATTGTTCCGACGCCCGTGGACACTGGATTCTCGAGACTCAGATCTTCGTTGGCCAGCCGGGATGGACCTGGTTTACCGAGGTGCCAGACGCCGCCAATGACGCTGTCGACGACTATCCGTTCGACATCGTTCTCGGGCGCTGGCGCGTGATCGGGTCGACGCTGTTCATGGAGTTCACGTCGGCCGTGGAGCAGGACCCGTCGACGCTGTTCATCGAGGCTTGGATGGAGAGCGACTCCGCCTACTGGGAGCAGTACCAGCTGGTGGCGCAATCGGGCTACGGCACCCTTCGCGGGTACACGCTGGCCGCCTGGTGGAGCTTGACACCGCCGGTCATCGTCACGCTGGACGATCGACGGGTGGCCATCGACATCGATCTGTCCTCAATGGACCTGAGCGAGGACAGCTTGTCGATTGGCATCGCCGCGGGGTGGTGTGGAGGCGCGACCTATTTCTGCGACCATTACCCCGATGATTGGGGCGACCCCTACCAGACATACCTCGTGACCGATCTCTGGTTCGATCTGGCCTGGTGATCTGCAAATTCTGTGGGTCCTGGTCATGATGCAGTCAAAGCAGCCCCAAATGGGCTTCGATCGGTTGCCCTGGGGTTTACGCGCAAGGTAGGACTCTTGCCGGAGGGCTTTCAGCGCATGTCGGAGTGGCTCGTCACTCAGGGTGACAATCAGTTCAAGGTCGATAGTCTTGGTGAGCTGAAGCGGCTGGCCGATGTTGGAAAGCTGAAGGCCGGCGACATGGTCCAGCCCCCAGGCGCCTCCGACTGGATGTACGCCACCGAGATCCCCGATCTCAAAGCCATCTTTGATGGCAAGGGTGACGGCGGTCCGGACGACTTCGACGACTATCTACAGAAGAAGTCGAAAATCGGGGCCATGGTCACCCTGGTTGCAGCGGCCATCATGGCCCTGGTAGTGCTCGTTGGCGGCGGTGCCATGGCGATGCTCTGGCAGCAGCTGCCGCGAGGCGACGAAGAGATCATCGGAGATGGTGGCCTCACCTACGCCGACATGATCGTCACCGAGTCCGGGCTCTCCCTGCTTTCGGAGCCCGAAGAGCGCGCCTCGCCAAAGCAGGCAATCAAGAAGGACCAGATTCTGGTGCTCCTGGCCAAGCGCGGCGACTTCTACCGCGCCCGCGCCGAGGGCGGCGCGGAAGGATGGATCGCCTACGACGCCGTCATCCCCATGTACCAGCTCGGCGGCGAAGACGTGAAAGAGGAGTACGATCCTCTCTACAATCCCGATCGTTACGTCGAGGTCAACAACGCCAGCTGGCAGCAGCTTCCGGGCCATGACGAAGACAAGATCACGGTCTTCCAGTTCATGCTGCGCAATATGTCGGTCTACCCGATGACCGACCTCGTCATCCAGGCGACCATCAAGGACGCCAAGGGCCATGAGCTCGAGAAGGTCGAGATTGCGGTCGAGGGCATCATTCCCGCCAAGGGCAGCACGATGGTCGGGACGCTGGCCAACGAAGAAGAGAACCCGCGTCGCCGAAAGAAGCCCGACGAAGAAGTCGAGCCGCCCACTCTGCTGACCGAGTACAGCTTCAATCGTCGCGCCGAGCAGGACCCTGAAATCCAGCTCCTCTACAGCGCCGGCGTCGAGGTTCAGATGAGCAGCGAGGCGTTCACCAGCGCCAACATCGACCTCATCGAGCTCCGTGCGATTCCGGACAACGACGCGAGCAAGGTCGTCCAGAAGCAGTAGGTAAGACGCAAGACGCGGGCGGCTCGCTAGGCGTCGGACTCGAAGCGGTCTACCAGTACCTGTGCCGCCGCGGCGACGCGCTGGTCGGGATGCTCGACGAGATCGCGGGCCATCTGGTTGAGGCGAGGCGAGAGCCGATGCTTGAGGACCTCGAGGGCCACCGCGACCTGTGTGTCGTTGGCGCCGCGCGTCCAGAACCGCCACCAGGGCTG
>Ga0315336_1002759_pt1 | contig 25676 bp, 20 predicted proteins | sample ASW5metaG_FD_204512 | JGI IMG/M metagenome (GOLD analysis project Ga0315336, IMG submission 204512) | Ammonia-oxidizing marine archaeal communities from Monterey Bay, California, United States - ASW #5 | ecosystem: Environmental > Aquatic > Marine > Intertidal zone | place: USA: California... | reverse complement strand
CACAAAATTTTTCCAAGAAACTTTTAGATTTTAAATCAACCAATGAAATTAATTGCTTTCTGAATGATGAAATGAAAAAACGATACCCAGCAGACTTCTAGCACGATTCCATTTAAGATATTAACAAATTATTATTTATATAATACAAATATATATAGTAACAATTAGTCATCAATCAAGTATCACTATTTACCCACGAGGATTTTTATGAATAAGAAATCATTTCTATTTACATCAGAGTCTGTTTCCGAAGGCCATCCCGATAAAGTTGCTGACCAAGTTTCCGATGCAGTGCTTGATGCCATTCTAGCAAAAGATCCAAGAGCGAGAGTTGCTTGTGAAACGATGGTAACAACAGGCTATACCGTTGTGGCTGGAGAAATATCGACAAAATGTTATATAGAAATACCGCAGATTGTGAGAAACACAATTAAAAATATTGGCTATTCTCACTCTGAAATGGGTTTCGATTTTGAAACTTGTGGTGTTTTAGTTTCATTAGATGAGCAGTCTAAGGATATTGCTCGAGGAGTCAATGAAGGATCAAAGAAAGAACAAGGTGCGGGTGATCAAGGGATGATGTTTGGCTATGCTACAAATGAAACAGCAGAATTAATGCCCATGCCAATCATGTATTCACATAAATTAGTTAAAAAGCTTGCTGAGGTACGGAAAAAAGGACAACTCTCCTACCTGCGTCCAGACAGCAAGTCCCAGGTATCGGTCCGTTACGAAAATGATAAACCAGTTTGTATAGAAACCGTTGTTATTTCAACTCAGCACAATCCTGGGATCAGCAATAATAAAATGCATTCGGACATAACGAAACATGTAATAAACAAAGTAATCCCTGAGAAGTTCCGTGCCAAGAAAATGAAAATTCATATTAATCCTACTGGAAGTTTTGTAATAGGTGGGCCTCATGGAGACTGCGGTTTAACAGGAAGAAAAATCATTGTTGATACCTACGGCGGTTTTTCGAGGCATGGAGGGGGCGCATTTTCAGGAAAAGACCCTTCCAAAGTCGATCGTTCAGCTGCATATATGGCGCGTTATATTGCCAAGAATTTAGTAGCTGCGGGTACAGCTGATCGTTTAGAAGTTCAGCTAGCGTATGCTATTGGTGTTGCCGATCCGGTGTCTGTATTCGTTGAGACTTTCGGTACTCATAAAATTAACCCTAACCTTTTTGAAGATCTAGTTCGTGACCACTTTCATTTAAAACCGGCGGGCATTATTAAAACTCTCGACCTTCTAAAACCTCGATACTCTCCAACAGCAGCCTATGGGCACTTTGGGAGAAAGGAAGGCAGCTTCACCTGGGAGAGAATTGATAAAGCTAAGACGATTAAAAAGGCAGCTGGCCTTTAATCACACTTTAAGCATAACAACTAATGTCTCAGGATAAAATCCGTATTGGATTAATTGGGGCAGGTAAAAATACACGCGAGTTGCATATTCCACACCTGTTAGCTCTCCCGGGCATTGAATTAACAGAGGTTGCGAACAGAACTTTGGGCTCATCGGAAAAGGTTGCAACCCAGTTTAATATTCAACGATTTCGTTCTAGATGGCAAGAAGTTGTAGTATCAAAAAATGTCGATGCTATCGTTATAGGGACCTGGCCGTACCTTCATTGTGAAGCCTCTTGTGCTGCACTCAACAGTGGTAAGCATGTGTTATGTGAGGCGCGAATGGCAATGAACCTAATGGAAGCAAAACAAATGCTGAAAATATCTAAAGAGCACCAAAATCTTACTTCCCAGCTAGTTCCTGCACCATTTACCCTACACATAGATAATACAATTCGCTCATATATCGATCAAGGTCGACTTGGAAGAGTTTTATATTTCTGTGTAAATTATCAGTCATCACCTGTGGCATCTAGTAAGTTTCTTCATTGGCGGCGCAATAGGAAGTACAGCGGTGAAAACACAATGGTACTGGGAATTATTTATGAGTCAATTTTGCGCTGGATTCCACCTGCTAAAAACGTAAATGCTGTCGGAAATATCTTTGACGATAAGTCTATTGATCCTGAATCAGGGGAATTGGTCGCTGTAGAAATCCCTGATTATCTTTCAGTGCAAATGAAAATGGAAAATGGAGTACACGGTTCTTTCCTCATCAGTGAAACCAGTCTACATGCACCTTCCCCAAACATTAAAATATTTGGAACAGAAGGTAGCTTAAAAATTGATTTCGTACCGAATGGCAAGTTATGGTATGGCACTAAAACGGATGACTGTTTGCAAGAAGTAAAAATAAACTCGAAAGATAAAGGTTATTGGCGTGTGGAAGAAGAATTCATTAATGCTATCCAAGGAAAAGAAAGTATAAATCTGACAACATTTAGCACTGGGCTCAAATATATGCGTTTTACACAAGCAGTTATGGATAGTTATAGGGAGGGTGGGCAAACTAAGTTTCTATAAATTAGGAAAAAATTCATTCTTAACTTACTTTAAAATTATAAGTGTTGCTGAATTAGCATAAACTGATTCAACATTCTTAACTTTATATCCATTTAAACTCATTTCATCACAAAGTTCTTTACCACTAGAAGCTCGCCATACACTGTTTTTTAATTGACGCTCAATAAATTTTAGACCGAACTGATATGTTAAAGGATACAATATCCATTTTTTTATCCATGTTTTAGTAATTCCATCATCAAACGATATCATGCGTTTGCTTTTTTTAATGATTCTCTTGGCAGAGTATTCTGGTGACGGCTCGACCAAGACTAAGATCCCTCCCCTTCGCAATAAGCGCCGAAATTCTTTTAAAATATAACTACGCTTATCAGGGCGTATTGTATATAAAGAAAAATGGGCAATAATTGTATCCACAGATTTATCTGATAAAGGAATAGATTGAGTGAGATCAGACTGGGCTAAATACACTCTATCTAATATATTCTCTAACCCAGCCTTTTTTCGTGTATTTATCAATGCATCTAATAAGATATCCAAACCAATATAGGTTCCTACGAATTTTATAGACTTAAGGTATTTTATTATTAGTCCAGAACCACATCCGGCATCTAATAAAATTGCATTAGGAGAAGTAGGAACCCATTCAACTATCCGACGCATGGAATCAAGGTAGACCTCTGGCATTAATAAGTCATATAAACGTGATTTAAATCCAATTCGCCAGTAAAAATGGGAATAAATCATTTTATTGAATAATCCATGGGTTATATAATAATAGTGGGAAGAATATCTTAAGAAAGTATAAAAAGTTTATAGTTATTTAAATCAAATATAAACTACTCACTTAATGGCCAAAAAACCTTTCATCAACAAACATGGGTTTGTAGAGTATCCTTTTCTACACGATACTAGAAAAGGAAAAAACTGGTGGTTTTTTAATCTCCTAGAAGATTATCTCAAGCGCCGAGCAAGGCAAAAGTTTGGTCGTGAATATACCCGTGATCAAATGGATGAGGATATGATGCAGTTCCTTGCGGAAACAAACCTTAAGTTTTTTGTGCTACTTCCTTCAGGAATGGGTATGGAGTTTAAACTGATAGGTAAATATGACACCCCTGAATTAATCCATCTCGAAGAACCGGTAGCCTTCATCACGGAAACTTTTGGAGGAGGAAAGTTCAAATGTAACATTTATCACAAAGGGACCTTTGCAGGGACAGAAAACTACAAGGCTCATGGTGATCCAAAATGGGTAGAAATCGAAGACGATAACCGGACTGGTTAAATCTTAATAATAAATAGTGCAAAAAACTGAGGTGAGGATAATTATTAGCTTTTAAGCCAAAGGCTTCCTTTTAAAATGGCTTTAGATTTTACTTTTAAAGCTCTTCGTCTGGATTACGAGGTTGTAAAATGGTAGGAATATTTACTTTTAAATTAGTAGGTAAAGCTGTCGGTGAACTCCCAGCAGCGCCTTGTTCCTTTGGTTTTTCCAACCTAATATAGATTTTTTCATCATGTATCTTAACTGGATATACTTCCGTGCAGAGTTCTGGATTCTGCGGGCACCACCCTGTTTTTAAATCAAATCGCCATTCGTGATTCGGACAAATGAGAATTCCCTCCTCAATTCTCCCCTCACCTAATGGAGCTCCCTTATGCGGGCAAGTATTATCAATCGCATAAAAATCTCCTTTATAATTAAAAAGGGCTATTTCTTTATCACCAATTGTAATGATGGCAGATTTACCAATCTCTAGGTCATCACATTTCATTACTTTTGAATATTTTACTTTAGCCATAAAACTATAAATAATAATAATATATTTTATCTTCTAAATCCAAACCTTACAGTTGAATATTCTTTTTTATTAATGATCACCAAGATTAACTCTTGTTTCGTTCTTCTTCTTTAAGAGATTTTACGTATTCGAACTCAGAGTTGGAAAAAAGATAGTCCATTACCTTGCGTCCGAGGATTTTTGAACTTGTGTGTTTTATTACTTCAGGATTAGACATCATTCTATTTTTAACGTCGTCAGGCTTTTGTTTACTCTGTTCGGCAAGGGATTTAAACTCTTCCTCTAGGTCAAACTGACTGACATGAATATTTTCAAGAGAGCCTATATTCTCTAACAAAATATATCCTTTACAATTGCTCTCCGCTTTATTACGCCACTCATTTTTTGCCTTCTCTTCTTCAAACCCCGATTCTTCAAGCTTCATACCAGATTGTTCAATTTGAAATTTCATTCCCTCGAGCATAAACTTTAATTCATTATTAATCATAGATTCGGGGGCATCAATTGGATTATCTTGAACAATTCTATCGAAAATTTCTTCTTTGATTCGAATTTCTTCCTTCTGCTCATATATTGACTGCAGTTTTGTTTTAATACCTCTCTTGAAGCTCCCAACCGAGTCAAAACCTTCTTTTTCAGCAATATCATCTGTAAGGCCAGGCAATAATAGTTTTTTCATTTCTTTAATTTTTACATTAAAGATAGCCACATCTTCTGGGACTTCATCTTTACTTCCAGGTATAGGTATACGAACACGGCTCAACTTGTTATTCCAACTTGGAGGAAGTATAGCTTTTGCCTCAAATTCGTCACCTAAGGAATGACCTATCAGCTCATCTTCAAAGCCTTTGATCATTTTTTTCTCCCCAATTTTTATTGTCATGTCTTTAGCATTTCCATTTTCCAATGGTGCGCCATCGAAAAAGCCTTCAAAATCTACTGTCAGATAATCACCCTTCTCAGCTTTATGGTCATCTTCATGATGTTCATAACTTCCATACTGTTCCAGGACACTATTAATCGCAGCATCCACTTCCTCGTCAGGTATATTAATTTCCAACTTTTTCATTTTAAGACCTTTATAAGCCTTAATCTTAACTTCTGGTTTAATATCCAGCGTTACTGAAAACTTTAATGGACTATTAATTTTGACATCCTGAAAATCGGAATTATCAATTTCTGGTGTGCCTGCTGGTATAATTCCACTTTTGCGCAAAGCTTTTTCATAATACTCTTGCAACAATTCTTGAAACATATTTGTAAATGATTGAACTGGCACATGTTTCTCTAGAATTTTTCGAGGAATCTTACCAGGGCGAAAACCAGGGATTTTCATCTGCCGGTTCAGCTCCTTATAGGCATTATTGATTCTTTCCGTCACTATTTCCTCGGGAATTGTAATATCTAGCTTGCGTTTCAACTGCTCCAACTCTTTGACTGCTAATTCCATAAAATATACCTAGAAATAATAATATTGCTATCGTACTCAAGTAGTCATAAAAATCACCTTCTAAACGACTTTAGATGCAATAATTTGATCGAGCTCTTTTTTAAGCTGATCGAGAATATCGCTATAAGAATAAGAACCAAGAGTCTCAGTACCTTTTTTCAAGTTCACTCTTGTTGGACCACACCAAAGCCCAAGGTCGGCATCATCAGTTTCTCCTGGTCCATTGACCCTGCATCCCATAACCGCTATCGTAATTTTATGACTTTCAGCGTATTTTGTTATTTGACGGACTTCCTGTGCCAATTCTACAAATTTATCATTTTCTACCCGCGAACAACTAGGACATGCAATAATGTTAAGACCATCAAGAAAGTTTTTAGGAACTGACCGAAATCTACCTTCAGCAATATCCTTAAGTATTTCTCTACCAACATCAATCTCTTGTCCTTTTTGTTCATTGGGTAAAGTAAGAGAAACGCGAATTGTATCGCCAATACCCGCTGATATAAGTTGTTCAAATGCAATACGAGTTTTAATAACACCCTCAGGTGGCAAGCCCGCTTCAGTCACACCCAAATGGAGAGGAACATCGGGTCGCTCTTTAGCAAACCTTCTGTTCGCGTCAATTACTTTGTCAGAATCAGAATCCTTAAGGGATACGCAGTAATTTTCAAAATTCAAGTCATCCAGTATTTTGCAATGATCTACCGCACAACGAACCATTCCCTCCAAAGGATCATCTTTATATTTTTCTTTGTACACAGGGTCTATAGACCCACAATTAACACCTATTCGAATAGCACAGTGGTTAGCACGAGCAGCTTCAACGATAAATTCTACCTTTTCTTGGATAGACTTATCTTTTTCTAAGTGAAACAAATGACCTGGGTTATAGCGTATTTTATTAACCAAAGGCGCAACTTTTGGGGCTAATTTATAGTTTTCTTGAAGATCTATTGAAAAAATAGGGTCTGGGAATTGTTTTCGAAGACGCTCAAGGGCTACAACATCAGCTTCATTATCAACTGCTATTCGTATTATATCGGCACCCGCCTGATCAAGAATCTCTATTTGCCGCGCAGTGTCCTCCAAATTCTGGGTTTGAGTGGCGGCCATGCTCTGAACAGCCACCGGCGAATTGCCACCAATTTGCAAAGAACCAATATTTATTTTTCGAGTAGGTCGAGTTTTTTCAAGCATGATGAAGGGTATTGTTAAACTGTCTAGAAGGCAAACCACAAGCGAGTAATCTAATGAGACTATCAGAATTCATAAATGTAAACAAGTTAGAGGAATGAAGTATTACTGTTACTTTTCAACACTCGAGCAATGAGTATATTCATTATTAAAAAGTGAATCCAAATAATTTTACCCTTAAAATAATTTTTAATCACGATATAGGATGTTAAAATATACAAGTATGGATAAAATACAAAATAAAACCTTAATCACTAAGTCATTATTAAACCTATTATTATTAATGACTTATCTGATATTCTCCGCTAAGTTTGCTGTTGCTGAGCCTATGCACGGTCTATCTTTATATGGATCCGGTGGTCTTAAATATAGGTTAGGCCAACCCTACGAATATAGTGACACCAAAGCGTTAAAAGGCGGCCAGCTTACACTAGCGGACTTTGGTGCGTTTACAAAATTAAATCCCACCTCCCTTAAAGGAGTCCCTGCTCCAGGAGTAGGTAATTTGATTTTTCAAACTCCGATGGATAGTTCTGCAGATGATTCTGAACCATTCTCACAATACGGGAACTTGGTCGAAAAAGTAGAGCTGGCGGAAAACCGTATGTCAATGGTTTATCATATTTATAAAAATGCTAAATTTTCTGATGGTTATCCAGTAACAGCTGATGATTTTATTTTTTCTTTTAATCTAATAAAAAAACCAGAGTACCACCCTATTTACAAGCAATATTTTAAAGATATTAAAGCAGTAGAAAAGATTGACAAACACAAGGTGAAATATACATTCGCTATCTACAATCAAGAGCTACCATTAATCACTGGGCAAATGACTATTTTTCCAAAGCACATATATGGAGTTAAAGGCAAATCTTTTGGTTCTGATTTCGATGACATAGCTATAGGAAGTGGACCTTACGTCATCAAAGACTTTAAATTTGGTAAGCATATAACCATCCAGCGAAATAAAAACTGGTGGGGAAAGGATCTTGCAATTAACAAAGGAAGGTACAATTTTGACCAGGTTACTTGGAAAATATATTTAGATCCAGTGGCAATACGAGAAGGTTTTAAAGGTGGTGATTTTGATGCACACTTGGTTAATAGTTCTCGTGATTGGGCTCTTGACTACAAAGGCGAGTTTGTGAAAAAAAAATACTACGTTAAAGAAAAATTTCCACATACCAGGGTAGCAGGCATGCAAGGATTCGCAATGAATCAACGCAATATTATATTTTCATCCCGTAGAGTACGGGCTGCTATTGCAATGGTTTTTGATTTTGAGTGGAGTAATAAAAATCTCTTTTACGATCAATATACACGTAACGAAAACTATTTCGATAATAATCCAGAAATGAAGGCAAAAGGTATCCCAAAAGGAAAAGTCAAAGAGCTGTTAACTAGTTTAAGAAAAAAACACGGATCTTCTAATGTTCCCAAAACCGTACTCACAAAACCATTGGGTGCTCCAGGCCAGGGAAATCCTTTAAGTAAAAATATCCAGCTAGCCACTGACCTACTTGATTCAGCAGGATGGAAATTAGGACCAGATGGAGTACGCATCAAAAACAACAAGCGATTGGTATTCGAATTACTTCTTACCAGCCCCGATTTTATGCGTATAGCAGAACCTTACAAAAATAATTTAAAAAAAATTGGCGTTGGAATGGAAATAAAAGTTGCGCAAATAGCGGAATATGAAGAAGTTCTTAGAAATTTCAAGTTTGATATGATTGTCACAGGCTATGGGCAAAGTCGCTCACCAGGTAATGAGCAAAGGTATATGTGGAGCAGTGTTGCCAAAGATACTCCTGGTTCAAGAAATTATATGGGGATTGTAAACCCGGCTATAGACGAATTAATTGATAGGATTGTTAAAGCCGATTCTCGGTCAGAACTAGTGAATGCCCTTCAAGCAATGGATCGGATTCTTATGCATCAGTTCTATATCGTACCTCATTGGTATATTGCGTATGACAGACTTGTTTATTGGCAAAAATTTTCACGCCCTAAATTGAACCCATCTCAATCTTCCATAATAAACAATATTATTGAATGGTGGTGGTGGAATGATAATAAAGCAAGTAGTTTAAAAAAGGCTCTAGCCGCAGGATCTTCTCTCTAGTCAGATTTCATTAATGACAGCTTACATAATACGTCGACTACTATTGATGTTTCCAACATTAGTCGGGATCATCACCATAACATTTTTAATCATTCAGTTCGTACCTGGTGGTCCTATTGACCAAATGAAATCCCTATTAAGGGGACATTCTGGTGTACTTTCTGAAGCTGGCGGAGGGGCCCAACAAGGAATGTCGGCGAAGCAAATGGACATTGATTCTCAACACCTTGAACAACTGAAAAAAATATATCACCTCGACCGACCACTTTGGGAAAGATACATCCGTACATTCTTATGGTACACACCCCAAAATCCGGAAACTTTAACTATCCATCATATATTTAACCGAAACAATTGGGATGGTTTTCTTGTTTTAAAGTTTGGAGACTCTTTCTATCGAAATGAGTCTGTATTAGAACTAATTAAGGAAAAACTTCCTGTATCAGCCTCTCTTGGTATCAGTAGTTTTTTTCTGACATATGTAATCTGTATAGTTCTTGGAATCTCAAAAGCCGTTCACCATGAAACTCAATATGACACCGCCACTAGTCTCATCGTCCTTATTGGATACAGTATTCCCGGATTTGTCATGGGTATTTTCGTGATAGTATTTCTAGGACCTGGGGATAGCGCAATTTTTCACCTTATACCTTTATCAGGGCTAACCTCGGCTGGAACACCCGGTTATGAAGACTGGTCGACATTAAAAAAAGTTCTGGACTATCTACATCATTTAGCCGCTCCATTATTCTGTTTTATACTGGGTGGGTTCGCAACTCTCACTATGCTAACGAAAAATGCAATTCTTGAAGAAAAACAAAAGCAATATGTCTTAACAGCACGCGCCAAGGGAATGCCCGAAAAAATAGTTTTATTCAAACATATTTTAAAAAATGCACTAATTCCCTTAGTAACCGGCTTTCCCACAGCATTTTTAGCAATGTTTTTCGCAGGTTCTCTGTTAATTGAACAAATATTCACTCTCGATGGTCTAGGCCTTCTTTCTTATCAGGCTGTTATTCAACGGGACTATCCAATAGTCTTAGGAACACTATTTATATTTTCTTTAATGGGTTTGGTTGGCCAACTTGTAACAGATCTAACATATGTGCTTATTGATCGACGTATCTCTTTTGATGAATCACAAGGTTAGGCAGGTAAAACATGGAAATCGACAAGCATTTAAAACTTAAATGGGATAAATTCAAGCGTGATAAGAGGGCTTTTTATAGTTTTATTATCCTAACAATTCTCTTTATTGTAACAGCCCCTGCCGAGTTGTTGTGTAATGTTCGCCCCATTCTACTTATCGTTGACGGAAAATTACATTTCCCAGTAGCAATCACCTATAGTGAAATTGATTTTGGAGGCACCCTCCCAAGTGAACCTGATTATCTCTCTAAGAGATTTATGAACCTTCTCGGTGGAAAACCAGAAAACAGTTTTTCTCCAACATCTGACTCTAAAAACCAAAAATCATTTGATATTGAACTTGATGATTTTGATGATGAACCGGTTTTTTCCATTACCCTAGATGATTTTGAAGGGGACAATGCTAAAGTTTTAACTCCACCTGATACTAAAACCACATCGGTCCAAAAATTTAAAAACTCTCGTCATTATTCGATTTTATGGCCGCCTATCCGCTATGACTATAAATATATCCCTACCGAAAACAATTTAGGAAACGTTGTTCTTGCAGCCCCTTATAAAATATTTATTGAAGAAACCAATCAAGTTGTGGAGTCGTCATGGAAAGATGGCCACTACCTAGGTACAGATGATAGAGGACGAGATGTACTAGCTCGACTCATTTACGGGCTTCGAATATCTATGATATTTGGAATATCAATTGCCTTCACAGGTACAATAATTGGCTGTCTACTTGGAGGGGCTCAAGGTTTTTTTGGAGGATGGACGGATCTAATAGGCCAGCGATTAACTGAAATCTGGGGTTCAATTCCACGACTCTACATCCTTATTATTTTGAGTTCATTTTTGGTTCCTTCTATTTTACTGCTTTTTCTAATTCTGAACTTGACCGCATGGATGGGAATAGCAGCCTATATTCGCGCCGAATTCTTAAAAATAAGAAACTTTGAATATGTTAAAGGAGCGAAAGCTATGGGCGTATCTAATTTTACAATTATGTGCCGACACATCCTTCCTAATGCTTTGACTCCTGTTGTGACATTTTTTCCGTTTGAAGTCACTGCTGGTATTTTAGCACTCGTGAGTCTTGATTTTCTCAACCTTGGAGTTCCAAGTCCAGCACCCAGCTTAGGCGAACTATTAGCACAAGGTAAAAATAACCTGCAGGCAATCTGGATATTACTCCCAACATTCACCATACTTACAGCCACTTTAACCTTACTTACTTTTGTGGGAGAAGGAGTGCGTAACGTGTTCGATCAAAAAAGGAATACTTGAGTGTCTTCTTTACTTGAAGTAAAAAATCTCAAAACTTATTTTAAAGTAGGATTAGATAAAATTGCCCAAGCAGTGAACGATGTATCATTTGAGATTGAACAAGGAAAGACACTTGCCATTGTTGGGGAGTCAGGGTGCGGAAAAACCCAAACTGCATTTTCTTTGATTCGCCTTATAGCTGACAACGGATTTCATCCTTCCGGTCAAATTAATTTTGATGGAAAAAATCTATCTCAGCTATCAGAAAAAGAAATGCAATCCATACGAGGTAATGATATCGCTATGATTTTTCAGGAACCGATGACCTCTTTAAATCCTTTATACAGAATCGGTAACCAATTGGAAGAACCCCTTTCTCAGCATAGGAAAGTAGCTAAGAGCGCAGCGCGCAAACGAGCTATCGAATTATTAGACCATGTTGGCATCCCAGATCCACACAAACGTGTGGATTGTTTTCCGCATGAACTTTCTGGTGGTATGAAACAACGTGTCATGATAGCTATGGCACTAGCATGCAAGCCCAAACTGTTAATTGCTGATGAACCGACCACAGCCCTCGACGTTACTATACAAGCCCAGGTTCTAAGGTTAATATCGGACCTTCAGAAAGAAACGGGGATGGCCATATTATTAATCACGCATGACATGGGAATTGTCAATCAAGTAGCCGACAATATTTGCATTATGTACGCTGGTCGCATTGTGGAAAAAGGGAGCCGAGAACAAATATTTAAAAATATGGCCCATCCTTACACGCGCAGGCTTTTTGACTCAATACCCAAACCAGAAGACACGGGCTTTCTTCTTAATACAATTCCTGGGATGGTCCCTGGCGCAACAGAATATGGAGAGGGTTGCCTTTTCGCCGAACGATGCCATCATGTTATGGATGTTTGTCGTGTAAAAGATGGCGTATATCATAATCTAGAACCAAAGCACTACGTGGCCTGTCATCTATATGACCAAAAGAAGAGTTTTATTGAATCGAAAAATGAAGACCGTATCACTTCACCCAATAGAAAGTTAGGGAACGACTCTGTTTTATCGGTTAAAAATTTGCGTACATGGTTTCCAATTCGCAAAGGTATATTTCTACGTGTCGTGAATTATGTCAAAGCTGTTGATGATATTGATATAAATATACAAAGAGGATCAACGCTTGCGCTTGTAGGCGAATCGGGCTGTGGCAAAACAACATTTGGTGAATCTATTTTAAAACTGACAAGCGAAGTACAAGGAGAAGTATTGTTTAATGGGCAGGATATAATGAAGTTACATAATAATGAGTTAAAAAAAGTCAGAAATAGAATGCAAATTGTTTTTCAAGATCCAATGGGATCCTTATCACCTCGCATGACGGTTGAGGAGATTATTGGTGAGGGACTGCAGGTTCATTTGCCGAGCCTAAATTCAATAGAACGGCGAAAAAGAATAAATAGTGTTCTTAGTGAAGTAGGTTTATCAACCTCGGTAATAGATAGATACCCACATGAGTTTTCTGGTGGACAAAGGCAGCGTATTGCAATTGCTCGCGCAATAATTCTCGAGCCGGATTTTTTGGTTTTAGATGAACCGACTAGTGCATTAGACGTTTCAGTACAAGCTCAGGTGCTGAACCTTTTAAAAGAATTACAAGAAAGAAGAAAGCTAACTTACTTGTTTATTACTCATAATTTAAGTGTGGTTAGATACATGGCAGATTATGTGGCTGTTATGTATCTTGGTAAAATTGTTGAGTACGATAAGGTTAATAAAATTTTTCAGGACCCAAGACACCCTTATACAAAATCTTTACTGGATGCCATTCCAGATCTTACAAATCGAAAAGATTTTCAACCTATTATAGGAGATGTTCCTTCCCCTGTAAGTCCCCCAAAAGGTTGCCATTTTCACCCACGCTGCCCTATTTTTCTTAATGAACCTGAAGGCTCACCCCTAAAGCAAAATTGTAAAAATAAATATCCTGGTATTTATAACTCAGATGTTTCGTTTCTTAGATGTCATGCGGTGACAATGACAAACAAAAATCAATAAAAAGACACCCTTAAAACACCGCTATATATAAATTTTATAGTTTTTAAAGAAGTTGTATTCAATAAGACTCTCCGTCTCTTGTCTCAATTTGAAATTTCAATTTGAGATAAAGTTTATTATTTTGAGAAACTTTATCTACTTTTCTTAAAAATTTATTTTTTTACTAATTTTATAACATTGATATTCAAGGGATTAAAAATTAATTTCTATAATTTTAAAATTTGGAATACTTTGTGCTTAAAACTAGTGAAATTAATCAATTTACTTAGGTGATGACCTAATGAGACGTTTACCTGTAATTATATTTATTATTAGTTTTTTGATTTTAGGAGTGGCTATAGTTTCGGGTACCGATGACAAAGATATTTATGCATTAAAAAAGGCAATCCTTAAAAACCCAAATAATTCAAATCTTTATTTGAAGCTGGGCCAAGCAATGTTGAAAGTTGGGAAATATCAAAAAGCCATAAAGCCATTAACTAAGGCAATTAAACTCCAACCTGATTACGCTGAAGCCCATTATTCTCTTGGAATTGCATATGGGGCCCTAGGCAAAAATCAGAAAAAAATAAAAAATTTTAAGGAAACAGTACGCTTAGAACCCGCATTTGCCGGTGGTTACTTTGATTTAGGGGTTGCGTATGCGGCACTAGAAATGCACCACGAAGCTGAAAAAAACTATAAACAGGCTCTGAAAATAGACCCTGAGCATCCGCATGCACATTATTTTATAGCCTTATCATATTATCTATCAAAGCGATATAAAGAGTCTGTCGTTATGCTCAAGGAAGCGATTGACCTAGACCCAAACAATGCGGGAATCCACTATACATTGGGACTAACATATTTGAAGCTTGCCCGTTATCAAAATGCCATAATACCTTTACAAAAAGCGCTTGCTATGGATCCCAATCTTACAAAATATGCCTCGTCAAAGGTTCTAAATCCAAATGGACTCTCTGGATATTTCAACTAGCTTGAGGGTCCTGTTTTATTATAAAAATAATAAATTAAAGCTAGCACGGTGCAGCCTAACAAACCAATTATCAATATTGTATCAAGCGACATTATTTTCTCCTATGAAAATTATCATTCATTGCATGTCAAAGGATTTAAGTTTTTGAAATATAAAAATTTAAAATCTAAATAAAACGGAGACTATTTTAGAGAGTATTAATCCCAAATAATCTTAGAAAAGATACCGCCGCCCAAATCCCTATACTCGCGAAAAACCCCAAGGCCACTGCAGCGAACACAAAAATGCCTACCAATTTTATTATTTCCAAAATACCCTTTCCTTTCATAACAGCCTCTCAGCAAATTGGCCAGAACCAATTTTTTCCTTATAATCTATAATTTTTGAAAAGTGACTTCAATAAGTTTTTAAATTATATAATCCATCTAAACTTTCATTTATTTTTTAGAAGCTTTACTAATACAGTTTATCAAAATATTTAGCACTCCCAGTCACTATTTCTAAAAATAGAAAATATATAACATCAAAATAATACGACAACTAAATACACCTTTAGAGCAATGTAAAAGCAACATTAGCCACACAGTTTATTCATTTTAAAAAGATAATACTGCACTGAATAAACTACTCAAAAATACCTATTGCCTGTTGTGCTTGCCGATCGGCGTGAAAAGAACTGCGCACTAATGGTCCAGCTTCTACGTGTTTCAATCCAAGCGATTCACCAATGACCTTATATTCTGCAAAGCTTTCTGGATGTATGTATTCCACTACTTCTAAATTATTTTTGGACGGCTGTAAGTATTGACCCACAGTAAGAATCTGGCAGTTTACTGCCACCAGGTGGCGCATTGAATTAATAACCTCATCTTTTTTTTCCCCAAGTCCCAGCATAAGGCTACTTTTTGTAATAATTTTTTTCTTTGATGCTGTTTCTAGAGTTTTTAACGACCATGAATAACGGCACTGAGGGCGCACATATGACTGCAGAGATTCAACAGTTTCCAAATTATGAGCTAAAATATCAGGCTTGGCTCGACATATTTTTTCAACGAAAGAAACTTTTCCTTTAAAATCTGGGATCAATACTTCAACTTTCATACGTGGACAAGCCTTTTTTACTAGCTCAATAGTTTCCACCCAAATATCAGTACCACCATCTGGAAGATCATCTCTATCTACAGAGGTAATGACTGCATAACGAATATCAAGAAGGGATAACATTTTTGCAACCTCTTTAGGTTCTTCCTTCCTAGGTATCTGCAAATGTCCCGTAGGAACATCGCAGAATTGGCAGGCACGGGTGCAGGTATCACCTAGAATCATCAAAGTCAAAGTACCAGCGGACCAGCAACTACCTATATTTGGGCAGGAAGCTGATTCACATACGGTATTTAATCCGTACTTGAGAGTTAATGCTTTTAGTCGGAAATAGTTTTTGCCTTTAGGAAGGGAGGCTTTTAGCCAATTTGGAAGCCTTCGAGATGAAGTGGAAGAAAGCTTTGTCGCATTCATAAAAAAGAGAGGTATTACGTAATAAGAGTCATAGCATTAATCGTTAACCTAAAGTATAATAAGCCAATAGGCATGAGGATATTATTCTAGCCTAGTGACTAACAGTAATAATAGACTTATTTCTATAATTATTTAATTACTCAGTGGGAAGTTAGTGCAGCTTGATATTTTTCTAACGCTGAAACCTCGTCTTGCCTAGTTCACTATAAATTAGTGATGTTATTTCTCTTCTTAATTCTTGTAATTGCCAGTCTCTTGATCCTACCCAGATTGTTGCAAATCATACACAATCAAATCGATTTTACCGAGTCCTGTAATACTTATTATTCTAATAAATGAAAATTAAGATCATAAACAAGTACATTTTTCAAGAATTAGCAAAAGTATTTTTTATCAGCGCCGGCTCACTGACAATGGTGCTGTATTTGGATAAGTTTCTGTTTATGGCCGAAATGATCGTGAGTCGAGGTGTAACATTTTTAGAGATGTGCCGCATAATGCTTTATATATCTCCATCATTTCTTGCTCTCACTATTCCCATAAGCGTCCTGGTGGCTTCTATGGTGACATTTAATCAGTTTTCGGCTTCTAATGAATGGACTGCTATGAAAGCTTGCCATTTGAGTTTTATGCAAACTATGCGACCAGTGATGATATTTTCATTCTTAACATATATCTTAACTGCCATTATCATAATATACGCATTGCCTTGGGGAAACTTGTCATATAAACAAGTTATATATAATATTATCAAAAACAGGGCAAGTCTAGATATAAGACCTAACGTTTTCAATTATGACTTTAAAAACTTAGTACTCCTTGCAAAAAGCCGAGATGGACAGTCGCGTTTGAAAAATATATTTATAGCAGACTCGACACAATCTGAAATACCTAAGATTATAACTGCCAAGAAAGGTGCAATCCTTCTTAGTTCTGAATCATTAAAAATAAAACTTGATTTAAAAAATGGTTCAATCCATGAACTAAGCGACACTCGAAGTGGTTATCAAACAATTAACTTCGACACATATGAACTTATATTAAAACTTCCTGATACCGAGCGCCTCGAAAAGGAAGCTATGGTGGGAAATCGAGAATTATCACTCACTCAACTCTTTAATCAAATTAATGAATTTCAACAAAAGGGACTGCCCACACATGGACCTAAAGTTGAACTCAGCAAAAAGTTTTCTATTCCATTCACTTGTTTGCTGTTTGGTTTACTTGGAGCTCCGCTGGGTATACATTCTAGTCGGTCTGGCAAATCCGGCAGTTTTGCCATGTGCGTCTTAGTAATATTGCTATATTACATAGGACTAATATTTATGCAAAATATGGGGCGAGCCGGACAAGTTGAGGCTTACTCATCTGTTTGGATTCCAAATTGCATTCTGCTAGGGATTATCATATATACCACCTACAAAATGCAAAAGGATCTTCCATTCAAATTTACTGGGTGGGTGACTGATCGTGCTATCATCTCCTATGAAATGTTAAAAAATATTTATTCCAGCTTCATTCCACAATCGAATCATGAGGACATTAAGCCCCTTAAATACGGGAGAAAGAGGCAGGCCTTAGATGAAGCTACAAAAAAAATTATGCAGGAAAAGTTACGAAATTTAAAATAGAACTAATATTAATTACAAGAGACCATCTCACAGACCGTATAAATTACATAGCCCAGAACATTATTATTGTTAACAACGAAACATCAAATGAAGAGCTCCAATATTGCTTCATAAAGTTTAAAATAAAGAAATATCAGACAGGAAATTGCTACTTTTAAGGATTTAAAATAGCCTAGAAAACGATAGAATATAAACTAATGAATTAACTAAATATTTTTCTAGTCATGATTCCCATTTTTGTGCAAACGCGAATGAGAGATAAAAGCCTTAAATAGTGGGTGGGGCTCCATCGGAGATGATTTAAATTCTGGATGAAATTGGCCCGCAAGAAACCAAGGATGATCTTCCAACTCCACGATTTCTACTAAATTCCCATTTGGGGATAATCCGCTAAATTTTAAGCCTGCTTCTTCTAATTGAATACGATATCGATTATTTAATTCGTATCTATGTCGATGCCTTTCATAGATCTCCCTAGTTCCATAAGCTTCAAATGCGTTAGATTTTTTTCTTAACTGACATGGATATTCACCTAGTCGCATGGTCCCACCTTTATCTCCCTTAGTGTCTTGGTCTGGTAAAAGGTCAATTATTGGATCTGGTGAATTTGGAGCAAATTCAGCACTGTTAGCCTTATGCAACCTTAACACACTACGAGCAAATTCTATCACGGCACAGTGCATGCCTAGACAAATTCCAAAAAATGGAATTTTATTTTCCCTGGCGTATTGAATAGCCTTGATCTTGCCCTCAATTCCGCGTTCTCCGAAACCACCTGGCACCAAAATCCCATCATAACATTCAAGCATAGTCAGGTCCGCCCCCTTTTCAAGAGTCCCAGCATCGACCCAGTGTATTTTCACACCGACATCGTTGCCAATGCCACCGTGGACGAGTGCTTCTGTAAGACTCTTATACGAATCTTGTAAATCTATATACTTACCGACTACAGCTATATCGACTTCGCCAGATTTAGGTTTATTCAATGTACGCATAACTGTTTTCCAAGCATCGAGATTTGGTTTTTCAACTGAAATTTTCAATTTAGAGAGAATGATATCCGATAAACCTTCATCTTCTAAGGAAAGAGGAACTTCGTAGATACATTTTACATCCATTGCAGTGATAACCGAGTCAACATCAACATTACAAAACAGAGCAATTTTATCTTTTAAGTTTTTGGCTAATTTCTTTTCCGTGCGACATAATAGAATATCTGGTTGGACGCCAATTTCCCTTAATTTTTGGACGCTGTGCTGGGTGGGTTTAGTTTTCAGCTCTCCAGATGTTTTAATATAGGGAATAAGTGTAAGGTGAACATACATCACATTTTGTGATTTAACGTCAAACCTAAATTGACGAATAGCTTCAAGAAAAGGCAGACTTTCAATATCTCCTACAGTGCCACCAATTTCGCAAATCACGACATCAACACCTTTTCCTACCTGACGAATATGCTGCTTAATTTCATCTGTTATATGGGGAATAACTTGAACGGTAGAACCTAGGTATTCGCCGCTCCGTTCTTTTTGAATAACATTATGGTAAACCCGTCCCGCCGTCACATTATTTACGCGGCGCATTTTAGCTCTTGTAAATCGTTCGTAATGCCCAAGGTCGAGGTCTGTTTCGGCCCCATCGTCTGTCACAAACACTTCGCCATGTTGAAGCGGGTTCATAGTACCCGGATCAACATTGATATAAGGATCTAACTTTAAAAGGGTAATTTTTAATCCGGAACACTCGAGCAAACTACCAATCGAAGCGGCGGCGATTCCTTTTCCTAAGGAAGATAAAACTCCACCAGTAACAAAAATATATTTTACTTTATTGTCAATTGATTTTCTTTTCAATGCGCCCCCTCGAGGGTTTAGATATTATCAATGACCATCTATAATGTTTTAGTCATCATCTGTTTAATCTCATCTAGGTCTTCAGGTCGATCAACACCAATGGAGTTTTGTTTAGTTTCTATAACCTTAATGGAATATCCATTATCAAGAATTCGCAGCTGTTCTAATTTTTCCATTTTCTCCAAGCGAGAAGTTTTTAATTTTGAGAATTGCAAAAGAAAACCTTTCAAATAAGCATATACCCCAATATGTTTATACCCTAATACTTCCGAATTAGCACCAGCTTCTATATCTCCATGAACATAGTTAGAATAAGAATCACGATAATAAGGAACAGGAGCTCGGGTAAAATATAAAGCATGCCCCTCGCTATCAACTACTACTTTACAAACGTTCGGATCAAACATTTCATTCCGACTTCGAATAGCAATCATCAAAGTTGACACAGGTAGTTCGGATGAACCGACTAAGGCTTTTACAACGATATCAATATTTTCTGGTGGTATTAAAGGTTCATCTCCTTGAACATTAACGACAATATCGCATTCATAATTTTTTGCAACTTCCGCCGCCCGATCAGTTCCAGATTGATGGTCAGGTGAGGTCATCATTGCGTTACCTCCAAAGTTGCGAACTACATCACATATACGCTGATCGTCTGTAGCAACCACGACATCCGATACCAAACTTGCCTTATTTGCTTGTTCGCAAACCCATTGCACCATAGGCTTTCCGAGAATATTGGTAATGGGTTTTCCAGGAAACCTGGTTGACGCCCACCGAGCCGGAATAACAGCTAAAACCTTCTCATTAGTAGGCATGCGGATTGATAAACCCCTTCCAGAAGGTCATTAAAATAATTTTTAAATCAAAAAGTAATGACCAGTTTTTAATATAATATATATCAAATTCAACGCGTTTATCCAAAGAAGTATTTCCGCGCCAACCATTAACCTGGGCCCATCCTGTAAGCCCTGCTTTCATCTTGAGACGAAGCATATATTGCGGAACTGATTTTTTGAAATCTTTTACAAAAACTGGTCTCTCTGGACGTGGCCCCACAAGACTCATATCCCCAAAAAAAACATTAAATAACTGCGGCAGCTCGTCAAGACTAGTTTTTCTAAGAAAGGTTCCAAGACGAGTTTTGCGACTGTCCTCCTCATTAGCCCATATCGGCCCTGTCTTTTCTTCCGCTCCAACATGCATGGATCGGAACTTAAGCATATTAAATTCATTACCATCTAATCCTACTCTTTCCTGTCGAAAAATAACTGGGCCTCTAGACTCTAATTTGATCAGGGTTGAAATGATCAGCATAAGAGGTAGGCTGACCATAATTGCAACAACTGATAAAACGATATCAGACATACGTTTTATGACAGTATTCCAGCCATAAAGTGGCGATTCTGTAAGGTTGACTATAGGCAGACCATCTAAATCTTCAACTCCCGCTTGTAAGTTCATAAATTTAAGTAAATCGGGTACCACTTTAATATCGACTGTTTCTTCACCTAGATTTTCCAGTATTTTTTCCATCCTATCATGTGCGTGGAGTGGAAGTGCAATGTACAAATGGTCTATTCTATATTTTTGAATGATTTTAGATACATCCTGATACAACCCCACAATCTGAATTCCGCTCACAATACTGTTTATTTTTTCAGGATGACTGGTTAAAAAACCAATGACATTCATTCCAAACTCAGGATGCAACTTAATCTTATTGGATACCGCCTGTCCCAAATCACCAGAACCTACAATTAAAACATTATGCATGTTGAATCCACGTTTTCGAACTTCCATAAGAAATAGTCGAGCCAACATATGAGAAATAATCATTAAAAAAGTTACCAGAATCGAAAAATAAACAACCACAATTCGAGAAAAAGAATATTCCCTATAAAAAAAAGTCAAGGTTGCCAGAATGGGAATTGAAAGGGCCACTACTTTAATAATGTTATAAAATTCCGTAGATAAAGGTTTTCCTCGTAATGGCTTATATAAACCACACAATCGGGCATTAAACATAAATACTATCCAAATGGGAATAAGAGCAGCCAAATAAAGATCTATTTCAGGAATTGCGTGACGAGGTGAAGGGCCGAAGGAGGTTTTAAAGTGAATGTAATAGGCCGCTAGCCATGAAAAAGCGATAACTATACTGTCAAAAATAATTACCGTGGTAAGAAATAATTGGCCGTATTTCCTTAGCATCGATGTTTTTTAAGTCGTTCTTCTACGAAGGTCCTTATTCGGTCTGTGTATAAAGCGATATCAAACTTAGCAGCGTGATTTTTTATTGTCTGTGTTTGAAATTGAGACTCAATTGATTCAAAGTGTTGCACTGCCGCAATCAAAGCCTTAGATGTCTGTTCGTAAAAGAAGACTCCGGTAGGATGTGATGTCCTTTCACGGGCAATTCTCGTCTCGGGTTTCCAAGTCTGGCTGTCGGGGATAACGGTCTCCAAAGCTCCACCTCTCCCTAATGTTATAATCGGACGCCCCATTGCCTGAGCTTCAACAAGAGTAATTCCAAAGTCCTCTTCGCCACAAAAAACGAATGCCCGACAACGGGCATAATAAGAACGAATCGCTGAATTATCTAGCCAACCCTCAAATTGGATGTTTGCTCCCGCCATTTTTTTCAAAAGGCCAGCATTCTGTCCTTGACCAATAACAACGAAAGGATAACCCAGTTTATTGAAAGCTTCAACCGCTAAATCCACTCGTTTATAAGGAGCAAATGCGGAAACAATCAGAAAGTAATCGTCGGTCTCCTTTTGAGTCGGCTTGAAGAATCTAGTATCCACTGGAGGATGGATAACAGTTGCCTCCTGTTGGTAATATCTACTAATTCGATTCTGTACATGTTTAGAATTAGCAATAAAGCTATCAACCCTACGGCTGGTTTGAACATCCCAGCGTTGAAGCCATGGTCTTAATATTCGCATAACTATCGCAGATATAACGCCAGATCCTTCACTACCAAAATATTGATCAAACTGATCCCATATATACCGCATAGGGGTATGACAGTAACAAATATGGAGACTTTGTGGCCCTGGTTTAATACCCTTAGCAACACAGTGACTGCTGCTCAGAATAAGGTCATATCCTGTAAAGTCAAACCTCTCGATAGCAAACGGCATCAGGGGAAGGTAATAGCGATACTTCAACTCGACCAACGGAAGGTTTTGAATAAATGAAGTGTGGATGCGATGGGATTCTATAATAGGCGAAACACTGCCCGGAATATGAAGCAGGGTAAACAGGTCAGCTTTAGGGTAGAGCTTACAAAAAACCTCAAGACATTTTTCGCCGCCCCGCATTCCCGTAAGCCAATCATGGACGATCGCTATTTTCATCTTTGAAGCAAAAATAAAAAGGCGAAAGGCAAGTTATTGGGTGAACCCAGGATGTTGCTGTTTGCCTTTTGCCTTATGCTTTTGTTAGGATCCTGTTTAAGGATCACTGAATTTTATTCAATTGATTAAGAATTTTTCCCCTCACCTCGGTAGGTGGGTTACGCTTTAAAGCTGATTGAAGAATCTCTACCGCACGGCTGCTCTCTCCTTTCTGGTAATAACTAAAACCAAGCATATATCTGGAATCATGAACCTTGTTTCCCGTCGGGTAAGAGTTGATAACCATTTCAAATTGTGTGATAGCATCTTCATACATTTCTAGTTTCACATAATTACTTCCGATCCAAAAAGCTATATTATCCTTTAAACTTTCTGGAGGATTGGCTAACGCAAAACTTTGAAACTGAAGAATGGATTCATCATAGTTTCCCTCACGGTAAAAAGATAGAGCCTGATTATATTCTGGCGGTGTACTTACTTTGCGTACTTGCCTTGCCTTTGGCCGTGGCTTAACTCGGCCCATTTTTGTGGCCTTCAAACGAGCTATCTCATCATTTAACCGTGCAACCTGAAGCTTAAGGTCTTCCACCTCCGGTTCCAAATATTCAGACTGCCCGGATACTGCAGAAAGACTCCCTTCTAGCTGTTCCTGTGTCGCGTTGATCTTGGGACCGAGAGAACTAAGAACCTCTTCTAGTTCACGAACTTTACTGATAAGAGCCTCTTGCTGAGTTTGCAAGATACCCACATCCCCTTCCAACTCCTTTTTATCCGTCCGTTGATCAATGCTGGCAAAATCATCATCCATGATACCAAAACCACCGTCTTCCTTAGAAAAGTCGTCATCTCGAGACTCCCGCAAGTCTTCTGCAAAAAAGTCATCCTCTTCCGAAGTGGTTGACCTCTCTTTTCTATCTGACCTGCTGTCCTGAACATCATCAAATGGAAAATCTTCCTCAAAAGCAAGGTCATCTTCACTGTCTCCAATCCAAGGAATATAGCTACATCCACCAAAAGCCAATGAGCCGGCAAAAATTATGGCTAAAAAAATGGGCTGAATTGGACCAATAAGGGGCATATATTCTGTTTTCTCCAGGTCGTAGGGAGTTTAAATCCCTTTATTTTCAAATAATTATAAATATTTAGGCAAAGGATGTCAATAGTTTTGAAATAAACTAGTTTTTCTTAAAACCGTATAACATCCTCAGATTTATATCGAAATATCAAGGCTTTGACATTAGATATTTTTCTAATTAGGGGTGATGCATTTAATTAAGAAATATTATTTATGCGCGTTTTCTATATTACCAATGTCGTAGGCGTTGGGTGACTTTCTCTATTCTGTTGAACTACTTTTGCTAAAACTTCTATAACTCGATCTATATCATCAGAAGTATTCCCCCACCCTAAACTAAAACGTAATGAAGAATTGATCTTTTCAGTAGGCAGTTGCATGGCTGAGAGAACTGACGAAGGTAAACCCGTCCCCGAACTACATGCCGAGCCGGTGGAAACAAGAATTCCTTCCATATCTAATGCTATCATTAATGTTTCTCCATTTGCTCCCTCGAACCCACAGTTAAGAGTATTTGGAAGACAGTTTTTCGTACACCCAAAAACTTCAACATTCGGGATAAAATGTTTAATCATTTGCCATAGACGATCGCGTATTTTCCTCAACTGCTTTAGTTTGTTTTCTTTTATTTGTTCTTTGGCTAATTCACAAGCCTTACCAAAACCAATAATTCCAGGAACATTTTCTGTGCCGCCTCGGCGTTTTTTTTCCTGCCCCCCACCACACATAGGTGAAAAAAGTTCAGATGTCCCTTTTCGGATAAATAATGCCCCTACACCTTTTGGTCCATATAGTTTATGAGACGAAACTGAAAGAAGGTCAACTGGCAATTTACTCAGATTGACTGGAATTTTTCCAACACTTTGAACAGCGTCTGTATGAAATAAAACACCTTTTTCACGAGCATAGCACCCTATTCGATCGATATTCTGGACGGTTCCCACTTCGCTGTTAGCTTGTTGGATAGTTACCAAAAAAGTAGATTCTGTGAGTGCATCTTTAACTCTCCCAGGATCAACGCGGCCATAACTATCCACAGGCAATCGATCCACATGAAAACCCAAACCCTCAAGCTGCTTCAGTGGATTAAGTATTGCGGAATGTTCAACTTCACATGTCACAATATGTCGTTTTTTGTTACCAGTCGCGAATGCCGCACCAAGAATCGCAAAGTTATTTGACTCAGACCCACCACTGGTGAACACTATTTCACTCGGTTGCGCGCCTATAATTTCAGCAACCTGCTCTCTTGCCTCATCCAAGCGGACACGAGCCACCCTGCCTTCGGAATGCACACTGGACGGGTTTCCAAATTTATTGTTATAAAAGGGAAGCATCTCATCCAACACTGCTTGCGATACTGGGGTCGTTGCATTATGATCAAGGTATATTTTTTGCAAAGTAAAACTCAATTAGGAAGAATAGCTTGGAAAGATTATTGCACTATAATAATTAGGTTCTGGTTTATATAAGACTTATAAGTTACGGTCTCATCTTTCAGAAACGGATTCGGCCTTTTTTTCACCTTTAACATCTTTTCGGAGCTCTCTAATCTCTTTTTCCATTTTCGGTAGACGTTCAAGCATACATTCGATGGCTCTTGCAACAGGATCAGGGAAAGTTTCTTCTCCATCGGTCTCATCCTGCGTCGAAGTTACACCTGAAAAAACGACCCGTCCAGGCACGCCAATTACAGTAGAAAATTCGGGAACATGCTGCAGGACAACTGAGCCTGAACCTATTTTTGTATAGTCACCAATACGCATCGGACCCAATACCTGG
>Ga0315336_1002758_pt1 | contig 25678 bp, 20 predicted proteins | sample ASW5metaG_FD_204512 | JGI IMG/M metagenome (GOLD analysis project Ga0315336, IMG submission 204512) | Ammonia-oxidizing marine archaeal communities from Monterey Bay, California, United States - ASW #5 | ecosystem: Environmental > Aquatic > Marine > Intertidal zone | place: USA: California... | reverse complement strand
CAACGTCATGATCTGTTGACGAAGGCCATCTTGTCTGTCTAAGTTGGGGATGATGTCGAACACAAAATTAATGCAGGGCGGTCTTCTCACAATCTTCTTGGTGGCGTCGGGCGTGCTCGGCTGCTCCACTGAGGCTGACAAGGCACTGGGGCCCGATACGGCGGTGGGGCTCGATCCCGATACCGATACCGATACCGATGCGGATTCGGATACCGACTCCGACACCGACACCGACTCCGATACCGATTCGGACGCCGATGCCGACGCCGACACGGGCGATACGGCCATCTATCCAGGCGCGCAGCCGCGGTCTCCGGACCTGGGCTGGCGTCCGCTGGGTTGGCGCGATGTCGGCTGGCGTCCCCTTTTCCTCGAAGAGGATGAGAACGGGGCCGATTACAGGGACAACACCCTCCCCCGCTAGTCCGGGATTCTCGCCGATTTTCTTCGGCGATAGATGACCAACCCAAGTGCGACGGCCCACCACGCGGCTGGGGTTCTGCTTTGGTTGCAGTCACATCCCGCGGGGTTGCCGCTTTTGTCGCTGCCGACCGTCTCGGGGTCGAAGTCACGTCCGTCCGTGGGTGTGGTCTGGGTGGGCGGATCGGTGTCGTCGGTGTCGATTTCCGTCCCGGTGTCGGGCCCGGGAATGCGTCCAGTGTCGGTCCCGTTTCCGGTGTCGCCAGTGTTGCCAGTGTTGCCAGTGTCGCCAGTGTCCGTGTCGTCGGTGTCGGGAATCTCGGCGTCGTACCCGTCACAATCGTCGTCGATGCCGTTGCCCGGGAAGTCGTAGGCGGCTGGATTCACAGAGGGATCGGCGTCGTTGCAGTCGTCGCAGGAGAGGAACCCGTCCCCGTCCAGGTCGACCTCGTTGGCCTCGTTGGGACACGGGTCGCAATCGTCTGGATTGAGGTCGCCATCGGCATCCAGGGCGTCGTCGAAGCCCGGACACACATCGCAGTCGTCGGGAACGCCGTCGCCATCGGCGTCTCCGAGGGCGCAGGCGTCACATCCGTTCGGAATGCCGTCTCCGTCGGTGTCGATCAGGTCATCAAAGCCGGGACACAGGTCGTCGGAATCGCAGACCCCGTCGTTGTCGGTGTCGTCGGGATTGTCGTCGGGACAGAGATCGGCGCAGTCGGGGACACCGTCTGCGTCGGTGTCGATCAAGTCGTCGCCGCCCGGACAGACGTCCTCGGAATCGCAGACGCCATCTCCGTCCGAGTCGTCATAGGCGTCGGCAGGGCAAGGGTCGGCACAGTCCGGCACGCCGTCGGCGTCTGCGTCGGGGTTGTCGTCCATTCCCGGACAGACGTCGTCGGTGTCGCAGATGCCGTCTCCGTCGGAGTCGTCGTTGACATCGAGGGGGCAGGGATCGGCGCAGTTCGGGGTGCCGTCTCCGTCGAAGTCGTTGTTGTCGTTCTGTCCCGGACAGACGTCGTCGGCATCGCAGACGCCGTCTCCGTCACTGTCGTCGGGGTTGTCGAGGGGACAAGGGTCGAGGCAGTCGGGGGTGCCGTCTCCATCGGTGTCGAGCGTGTCGTCTTCTCCAGGACAGATGTCGACGTTGTCGCAGATGCCATCTCCGTCGGAGTCGTCATTGGGCGCCAGGGGGCAGGGGTCGGCACAGTTCGGCGTTCCGTCGCCGTCGGCGTCCAGAGTGTCGTTCTGGCCGGGGCAGACGTCGTCGGTGTCGCAGACCCCGTCCCCGTCGCTGTCGTCGGGGTTGTCGAGCGGACAGGGGTCGAGGCAATCGGGGACTCCGTCGACATCGGCGTCGATGGTGTCGTCGGCGCCCGGGCAGAGGTCGACGTCGTCGCAGACCCCGTCTCCGTCGGAATCGTCATTGGGCGCCAGGGGACAGGGGTCGGCGCAGTTCGGCGTCCCGTCGCCGTCGGCGTCGAAGGTGTCGTTCTTGCCTGGGCAGACGTCGTCGGAGTCGCACACCGTGTCGCCATCGGAGTCGTCGGGGTCGTCCAGCGGGCATGGATCGGCGCAGTCGGGCACGCCATCTCCGTCAAAGTCGAGGGTATCGTCGGCTGCCGGGCAGACATCGTCTGAATCGCACACGGTGTCGCCGTCGGAGTCGTCGGGGTTGTCGAGCGGGCATGGATCGGCGCAGTCGGGCACGCCATCTCCATCGAAGTCGAGGGTGTCGTCGGCTGCCGGGCAGACATCGTCTGAATCGCACACCGTGTCGCCGTCGGAGTCGTCGGGGTCGTCCAGCGGGCATGGATCGGCGCAGTCGGGAACGCCGTCACCATCGAAGTCGAGGGTGTCGTCGGCTGCCGGGCAGACATCGTCTGAATCGCACACCGTGTCGCCATCGGAGTCGTCGGGGTCGTCTAGCGGGCAGGGATCGAGGCAGTCCGGCGTCCCGTCTGTGTCGGTGTCCAGGAAGTCGTCTTCTCCGGGGCAGATGTCGTCGCTGTCACAGGAGCCGTCCAGGTCGAAGTCGTCGTTGATGTCCAACGGACAGGCATCGTCGGTGTCGCAGACCCCGTCTCCATCGGTGTCGTCGGGGTCGTCGAAGGGGCAGGCGTCGAGGCAGTCGGGCGTGCCGTCGCCGTCCGAGTCGGGCACATCGTCCTGTCCGGGACAGACATCGTCGGCGTCGCACACCCCATCGGCGTCGGCATCGTTCACCTGCGGACTGCAGTACGCAATCAGGGTGTCCGTCACTGAGAGGTAGTCGGCGGCAACCCAGCCCGCTGAGTGGGCCACCGACTCGATCCGGACCTCGTCGATCTGCCCGTCGATGGTGCGGCCAGTCTGGTCGCCGTTGTTGCCTATCCAGACCGGGTCGTTGGAGGTGGCGATCTGGGCGCTCTCGTTCTGCTGAACATCGACGACGCCGTCTATGTACAAGGTCTTGAGGCCCGATGGCCTGTCGAAGATGGCGGTGATGTAGTGCCACTGGCCGTCTTCGACATTGGTGGCGCCGCAGGTGTCGACGGTCCCGCCGCCGCTCTGGTAGTTCGTTCCCCAGGACAGGTTGCCACCGCCTCCGCAGCGGTGGATTCGCCAGGTATTGTCTCCCTTGGTGAGGAGCGCATCCCAGCTGCCGTGAACGAAGCTGTTGACGTTGATCCACATCGACGCTGTCATGGTCGACGTGAAGTCGAACTGGTTCTCGTCGGGGATAGCAATCTGGTCGTTGGAACCATCGAAATCCCGCGCCCGGGCGATGGGTCCTGCAGTGTCGCCGCTCCCGGTGTTGGCCCCGTGGTGGCTCGGCGTCGAAGAGTCGTTCATGTCGCCGAGGTGCCAGACCCCGACGTACGAATTTCGCCAGGTGCCGGGGGCGTCCTCGCCGGCGGCCGCCGGGAGGGGATTGCCGTAGTAGAGGAAGATCCGGTCGGTCTGGGAGTTCGCGTCGATCTGAGGCACCTTGACCCAGATGTGGGAGACGCCGGCGTTGTCCCAGCTCTCGATCTCGTAGGAGAGTACCGAGGTTCCGTCGTCGTCGATGAAGCGCAGGTCGGCGCCACCGCCCGCCGGGATGGCGTGGTCGAAGTTCACGCCGTCCTGGAGGACCACCAGGACCGGGAAGTTGACGAGGTTGACGTTCTGGCCGGAGTTGTCGAAGGTGAGCACGGCCCGGTTCGACCAGGCCCCGTCCCACCAAGCCTGGGCCTGGGCGGAACCAGCGAACAACGACATCAAAAGGGGGAGCCAGGCTGCCAAGCACACTCCGCGGCGAACAGTGCATCGTACAACACGAAGACCCCGGTGCGCGACGGTGGTATACGCTCCCAGCAGGCCTCCGCGAAGAGGCCACCGTGGGAGTTCCACTATGCATCCGATGGCCAATCTTGCGAGCTACAGCAAGCGCACCTACGCCCGCGTCGACGATGAGCGCACCGACCTCAATCTGAAGGTCACCGGGGAGATTCCCGCCGAGCTGCGCGGGTCGTTCGTACAGAACAGTCCCAATCCCCGCTTCGAGCCGAACGGGCTGTACCACTGGTTCGACGGTGACGGCATGGTGCACGGCATCCACTTCGCCGACGGCAAGGCCGCCTACCGAAACCGCTACATCCGGACCGAGGCCCTGCTCGCCGACGAGGCCGCCGGTCACTCGACGACGGCGGGAATCCTCGAGCCCTTCGAGAGCGGACGACCCGATAAGAACACGGCAAACACCGACTTGATCGCCCATAACGGCAAGTTGCTGGCCCTGTGGTGGTTGTCCGGGGAGCCCTACGCGGTCTCGGTGCCCGAGCTCGAGACCCTCGGCGCCGAGGACTTCGGCGGCACGCTGAACTGCAACGTCTCGGCCCACGCCAAGGTCGATCCCCGCACCGGCGAGCTGGTGTTCTTCGACTACAGCCCCTATGGCGAGGCCTTCATCCGCTACGGGACCGTGTCGGCCGACGGGAAGCTCACCCACTCCCACAAGATCTCGCTGGATCGGCCCTCGCTGCTACACGACTGTGCGATCACTGAGAACTACACTATCCTCCTGGACTTCCCCCTCATCTGGGATCCGGTCGCGCTGGCCCACGGGAAGCGGCGGGTTCGTTTCGACACCGCGGAACCGGCTCGCTTCGGCATCGCCCAGCGGAACGGGACCGAAGTCCGCTGGTTCTCCATCGGTGGCTGCTACATGTACCACACGGTGAATGCCTGGGAAGAAGGGGACGAAATCGTCGTCATTGGCTGCCGGATTGCCGACCCGATCCCCCGGGTTCCCCACGACAAAGAGCTCGACATCCCCCGCCTGTTCTTCCTGCGCCTGGAGCCCTACCTGCACGAGTGGAGGTTCAACCTGGTCACGGGCGAAGTCCGAGACCGGCAGCTCGACGATGCCCGCTCCGAGTTCCCGCGGATGAACGACAAACGTCTCGGCCAGAAGTCGAGTTTTGCCTTCCATCCACGGGTGGCTGCGGAGCCGACCCTGCTCTTTGACGCCGCCATTCGCTACGACCTGGACGCCGGCACCAGCGTGCATCGCGAGTACGGTCCCGAGCGGTTCGGCGGCGAGACGGTCTTTGCCCCTCGCGAGGGGGCGGCCGACGAGGACGACGGCTGGGTCCTGACCTTTGTCACCGATCGCCGAGAGGCCACGAGCGATGTGGTGATCCTCGACGGAAGGGACCTGCACGAGGTGGCCAGAGTTCACCTTCCGAGGCGGGTTCCGACCGGATTCCACGCCGAGTGGATGGCCCACTGACGTGCAGTCCATCCTGCTACGCGTCCGAGACCGAGGCCCTGGAGCGAGCGGCTGAGGTGCCAGGTATCCTGCACGCATTGGAGACCGCCCCTTGAGACACCTGCCACCGCTGCTCGCCTTGCTGACGGCGTGCGGAGGCCCGTCTCCCGGTCCCGGAAAGACGCCGACAACGGACTCCGACACCGACTCGGATAGCGCATCCGACAGCGACACCGAGGTCCCCACCGACGACTCTCCGTGCACACCCGGGGTCGCCAACATCGAAATCGCCCAGGCGACCTTCATCGGCGCCGAGGCCGGAGTCCCGATGCGGCTGGTGGAGGCGCTCGGAGATGTCGATGGTGACGGCACGGCCGACTACCTGCTCCACACCCTCGGCGTCACCGTGCACCACGGCTGGATCGTCAGCGGCGAAGCCCTGGGGAGTGGACCCGTCGACGAAATGGCGATGACCGACATCGAGATCACGTCGCCCATTCATCCCGATCTGCACGCCACCGGAGATGTCACCGGAGACGGGCTGGCGGACTTCTCGGTGTCGGATCAAGCGGGAATCGACGAGACCGTCTACCTGATGTCCGGAGATCTCCGCGGGGTGGTCCATGGCTATTCGCAGGCCTATGCCACGCTCACCGGGATCTGGACCACCCGGCCGTGGATGGACGTCGACGGCGACGGAGCCGACGAGTTCTTTGGCCTCGAGCGGGCCGACGTGTTCCCCGGGAACGGGGTCTACTTGCTGCCGGGTGGGCTGACCGGTCCAGCCGATGCCAACGACCTGTACATCGCCAGTATCACCCTCGACCCGCCCGGGGACGTCGACACCCGCTTCGCGAGGAGCATCGTGCATGCCGATCTGGACGGAGACGGGCTCGAGGACCTCATCACATCTGATCGGTCCTGGGGAGAAGCGCAGGGGCAGATCTTCTCTCCGCCGGATGTCGGTGCGGTGTGGGCCTTCACCTCTCCGATCGACAGCGACCTGAACGCCGAGCGCGACGCCGCCGCGGAGTGGCACACCGGCGACGACGTGAAGTGGCTGTTCGGCCACGCCCTGGCTGCTGGAGACCTGAACGGAGACGGCCACCCAGACCTGGGTGTGTCGGCGATAGGCGCCGACAATTTTGGGGGTTCTTTCGTGTTTTTCGGTCCCTTCGAGGGCCGCTCAATCCTGGCTGATGCGGCGATCACTGTGCCGGGAACCGAGACGGGCAGGACCGGCGTCGGGGTGGCCATCGGCGACTATTCTGGGGACGGTGACGGGGATCTGCTGGTGCCGATGATCAGCGGCGACGGAGCCGTGCTTCGCTTCGACAGCCCGGGAGGCGGATCGTATGCGCCGGAGGAGGCCTGCCTGTGGATCGAGCCCGAGAATCCCGGCGACTTCCTCGGCGGCGAGCTGTCCGGAATCGACGCCGACGGCGATGGGGTCGGAGATGTGATGGTGCAGGCGGCTGAGGCGTATGGGAGCTCGGGGGCCGTCTATTTGTTGAGAGGGCCAATCTGAGCGGATCCTCTTGGCTGACGTCAGCGCACCGCGCGCAGATCCTGCTTGAGCCACCGGGAGAGCTGGCGATGCGCCTTCTTGACCTCCGACGACGGCTTGTCCGCGAGCAGGTCGTCTCCCAGATCGCCGAGGGGTGTGTTCAAGTTGTACAGCTCGTCCGGCTCCTTGTGATGGCGGATCAGCACGTACCGGTCGTCGCGAATCGAGCGCTCCAACTTGTAGTGCGGCCGCCCGTTCTGTCGAAAGATCTCGGAGACCAGGCACGCCCGCTGGTCGGCATTCGCACGGCGAAGGTGAGGGAGGAAGCTGCGTCCGTCGATCTCGTCGCCCCGAGACTCGAGGGAGACTCCGGCAATGTCGGCCACCGACGAGAAGATGTCCGAGATGTGCACCAGGGCCTTTGACGTCTCCCCGGGTCGCTCGACTGCGGCGCCCCACACCCAGAGCGGGACGTGGGTTCCCCCTTCATGGATGCTGTTCTTGGCGTGGTGCTTGTCGAGGGGCCTCACCAGCGACTTGTCGGAGGTGCCGTTGTCTCCCATGACGATGACGGTGGTGTCCGTGGGATCGATCGCCGCGAAGAGTCGCCCGAGCTCGGTGTCCAGCGACTGGATCATGGCGTCGAACCGTGTCAGGTCGTCCGGTCGATCGGGCACCAGCTCAGCCGGCGGCCAGTGCATGGGCGAATGGGCTGCCGAGTAGGCGGTGTAGAGGAAGAAAGGCTCCGGGAGGGTCTCGAGCTGGTCGATGGCGTCGTCTGTCGTGACGGTGGTGAGGTAGTTCTCGTTGACCGAACGCTCGCCGTCCGCGAAGTACTCCCAGTAGTCGTATGAGCGCTTCTCCTCGGTTGTCTCCCAGGTCATGAGGGGGTTGCCGAGCAGGCCTTCAAAGACGTCGAAGCCCTGGGAAAAGGGGTCCTCGGGCGCATTCTTGTCGAATACGGAGAGGTGCCACTTGCCAATGATGGCCGAGGTCCATGGGTCGGGCGCATCGCGCAGCATCTCGGGGATGGTGATCTCGTCGTCGGCGAGATCGACGTCGTCGACTTCGGGGTCGATCCACTTTCCGATGCCGGTCCGTCGGGAGCGTCGACCGGTGAGCAGGGTCGCCCGCGATGGCGAGCACGAGGGGGTGGCGTAGGCGCGCTCGAAGCGGACGGACTGACTATCCAGCGCGTCGAGAACCGGGGTGTGAGCGAAGTTGTCCCCCTGTCCCCAGCTGGAGAGCTTCTCGACACCGATGTCGTCGAGGAGCACGACGACGACGTTGCCCGCGGCTCCCGACGCCTCGAACTGCAGGTCCGCCTCGCAAGGTGGAGGAGCGCCTCCGCATCCGAGACCGCCCAGCGAGAGCAGCAACGTCGCCACTCTCACGGGAGCAGGTCTTCGATATCGGCGGTGTCGCAGTCGGGATTGTCGATGACGGGGTTGCAGCGCGCCGGATCTCCGTCGGCGATCTCCAGCCAGTAGGCGCCTCCGTCCGGCGCTGGACTGTCGCTGGACAGATAGTGGGCGCCCGACGCCAGGGACGCGTCTCGTTTGCTCTCGTTGTCGGCATCGCTGGCGTCCGCTGAATCGGCGTTGCAGGTGACGATGAACCCGGCCGCGACTTTGGATTGAACCTCGGCGTAGTCCGACTGGGCATTGTTGATCTTGAACATTGCCGCGAAGGGGTCCAATTCGCTGTCCGAGTCGACGAACATCAGCTTTCCAGCGAGGTTGTCGGCGCCCTCGAGGTAATCATCGCGATGGCTGCCGCTGTCGAGGAGCGAGAACATCACGCGTCCCCGAAGCTGGCGTAGTGGGGGCCAGCCGTCGGCAGCGATGGCGTCGGGCAGGGTGTCGTGGGCGCCGCGGATCTCGTCCGGGGTGATGATCTTCGCCTCGGGGAGCACGGAGAGGATGGCCTGCTCCAGGTCTCCGAAGTGTCCGTCGAGGGGGAGCAGGGACGGAATGGCCCAGTCCATGTCCTCGTCCTTGGGCTCGATCCAGATCATGATCGGCATGTGGTCGGGGTTGGCATCGGACCAATCCTCGATCTCCTGGAGGCAGTCGGTGAGCTGCAGGCAGACCGTCTCGGCGTCGACCAGCGGCAGGTGAAAGACCTGGAATCCCTCGCCGAGCCGGTAGTGAATGTCGAGCTCGAATTGGCGTACACCCTGATCTTCGAGCTGCACGCCAAGCGGTGCGTGGGTGTATCGATGTTCGTTGGAGACCGGGACCGCGGGTTCGATGTGCGAGCTGTTGTGGGTGCCGCGGGCCTGTACGTCCGAGAGCGTGAGCACGTCGTCCAGGGGGTAGCGGTCGATGGAGGAGGGGTCGGTGTCGGTGTCGGTATCGGTATCGGTTTCCGCGATGTCGGTGTCCGAGTCGGTGTCCGCGATATCGGTATCGGTCGATTTCTTGCCCTTCTTGCCGTTGTCGCCACCGTTCCCAGCACATCCGACCAGAGCGAGGAGGAGGAGAGGTCTCATCATTGCCTCTGCATTCTGCGCGCCCGCGCCAGGCGTGCCTTTCGGGCGAGCTCTTCGTCGACGCGGCGGACTTCGAGGTCGGCGCGTAGGTTCTCGATGAGGTTCCCGACCTCGTCGTCGACTTCTTCGGGGCGGGTCGCTCCGGTTGCGAGGGTGCTGTGCAGAGATTGGAGGTCGTCCAGGAGCGCCTTCAGGATCTGCTCGTGGGGCGTGACCAGGTCGTCTCCACCGTCGGGATTGAGGACCCGATAGGCCTGTGCCGTCTCTTGCAGATGTTCGATGACCAGGATTCGCCGGCGGATCTGGACGGCGAGATCCTCGAGCACACCGCCCTGACTCCCGCCGAGTTCTCTCGCACTGTCGATCAGCGTCTTTGCGGCCTTCCAACGAGGATCTTCGGGCTCGGCTTCCGGCTCGTGTGTCGCTTTGGCGTTGGGTGACTCGGCTGGGGGCCGCGAAGCCAGCTCCGGAACGACCGCCGGCCGCGGCCTGCCGACGGGCCAGGCTTCTCCGGCAACCAGTTCGCCATCGACGAGCAAATGGCCGCTTCCGGCAGTGAAGTCGAAGACCTTCTTGAAAACAGCTCCCTGAATGACGCGCCCCGACGGCAAGGTCGTCATCATGACGCCATTTCCCTTGTTGGTGACCATCTCTTCGCCGTCGATCACCAGGGCGTTCTTTCCGCTCTCGAACTGGAGCAGCTCGATCTTGATGCCGTCAACGATGGCCGACCAGCTCTGCTTGGGCGTGCGCGCGGCGTGTCCGATCAAGAACATCACGAAGCCGAAGGTGCCGAGCATGAAGGTGATGGGAATGAGGAATTCCAGGGGGACTCCGTCAGATGCCTGTTTGTATTCCGTTCGCGGACTGTAGCCCTGCCGTTGTCGGAAACGCTGCCGGGACGCCCCGTGTTGCCAGCTCGCGGATCGCGGCCACAAGTCTGTCTATGCAGTACCGGACATTGGAAGGCGAGTTTCGACGCGACCTGTGCCATTCTGAAGGCGGGAGACACATGACACGCGCAGCGGCAGCCATCGGAATCCTCGCTCTTGCGCTGTCGGGTTGTCGCAACGACAATGATGGAGACGGTGCTGGGAGCTCGATCGACCTGGGCTCACTGCTCACCAGCACCGGAGCGCTTGCAGGCATTGGCTCGGACATGCTCCGCGCAGTCGATCTGGCTGTCACCGAGGTCAATGACGCGGGAGGTCTGCTCGGCGGAAAGATGGTCACGCTGGTCAACCAGGACGATGGGACCGACGAGGGATTGGCAGGTGCCGCTGCGCAGGCGCACGTCGACAATGGGATTACGGCCTTTGTCGGGGCAGTGGGCAGTGGCTTCTCCCTGGCGGCGGCGGATATCGCGACCCCCACCGGGGTGGTCATGATCTCTCCGTCGTCGACATCGCCGACTCTGTCGGAGTACGCGGATGACGGCTACTTCTTCCGGACCTGTCCCTCCGACGCACTCCAGGCCACGCTCATGGCCCAGCGAGCGCTGGCGTCGGGCGTCACGACGGCGGCCATCGTCCATGTGCCGGGCGCCTATGGTGAGGGCATGGCGGATTTCTTCGAATCGACATTCACGGGAGGCGGCGGCACCATTACCTCCAAGGTCGAATACGTCGAGGGTCAGACGGACTATATCCAGCTCTGGAACGGTATCTTCGCCGACAATCCCGAAGTGGTTGCGATGCCGGTCTACCCGACTGACGGGGCACAGATGATGAATGACTACCTGGGGAGCTTTGCCACGCAGGGGGCGACCTTCTACTTCGCCGACGCCCTGGCCAATGACGACTTCGTGGATCTGGTCGGCGCGGCGAATTTTACCTTCGAACACGAAGGCACGGCACCGAGTTTTGCCGGTCCGGAAGCGGCGCACTTCGATGGGGTCTACTCCGATGCCCACGGGGACTCGCCGGGCGCCTTTCTCGGCAATGCCTATGACGCGGCCATGTTGATCATGCTCGCCATCGAGGCCGGTGGCGGCGACGACGGCGCCTCGATTCGAGACAATCTGCAGGCGGTCTCAGCGGGTGGAACGGCGTATGGCGCCAAGGACCTGGCGGACCTGATCGCGGCGGCGGGAGCCGGCGAGGACGTGAACTACGAGGGCGCGTCGAGTTCTGTGGACTTCGAGGACAACGGCGACATCATCGCGCCGTACGACATCTGGAAGGTCGGCACCAACGGCGTGCAGGTCACAGAAGAGGGCGTTGCGCCTTCTCGATAGGAGCGTAGATCGACCGAAGCACTACGACTGTAAACGCGAAGCAATCATGTGCCCTAAGATGGGGTCCGCGCGACACCTTGGAGCGTTCCCGCTTGGCTGCAGACGAGAGTACTGAGATTCGCAGGAACGACGTCCCACTGCTCCCGCTGCGCATTGGCGAGACCTGGATTGCGATACCCGCGCTGACTGCGGCCGAGATCGTACAAGAAACCAAACCGCTGCCACTGCCGCGCGCCCCGGGCCATATTCCGGGAATCGTCAATCTTCGCGGTCAGGCGATCCCGCTTCTCGATCTCGGGAGGCTGCTGGATATTCCCGCCGGCGATACTTCGGAATCCTCACAGGTAGTGGGTCGAATCGTCGTGGTCGCCGCGGCCGAGATGCGGGTGGGACTCCCTTGTGACCAGGTCCTGGGCGTGGTGGCTGCCGGCGAATTCGAGCAGCGCGACGCCCAGGTCTCGGTCGGTACGCTCCTCGAATACGCAATCGGCGAGGTAGAGACCCCAGCTGGCATCGCCACTGTGGTCGATATCGCGAGAATTCTCGGGGTCGCGCGTGTCCGTGAATGACTCGATCAACCTGGTCTTCTGCACACTGAAGGACGTGACGGTTGCCCTGCCGGCGACCCATGTGCGCGGACTCGACGCCGAACCGGGAGATCTCCCCAGTCGAGACCTGGCAGACGTGCTCGGCGCGCCGATCGAGGGCCCGCGTCGCCGACTGCGTGTGCTGGGGAATCCGGAGTTCGATCTCCTGGTTGGTGGCGCCATCTCGGTCGGTGAGGTCCCCGCCACCGATGTGCAGGCGCTGCCGGCCCTTGTCGCGGGCCTGAGGACTGGCGGCCTGCAGGGCGTGCTGGCGATGGACGGTTCGTTCGCTCTGGTGTTCGATCCGCGAGATCTCGCTCCCGAGACTCCCCATGAGTGACATGCGGTCGCGGATAACGGCTCGGTTTCGCACCATCACCACCGAACGCATGGAGCGGATGAACAACATCTTCATCGCCGTGCAGGACAACCCCGCAGACGCCGCGTCGGCCAAGGTCCTCAAGCGCGAGATCCACACGCTGAAGGGCGAAGCTCGCATGACGGGCTTTCGGGTGCTCGGCGACGTCGTGCACCTGATTGAGGAGCTCATCAAGGAACTTGGCGAGACGGCTCTCCAAGCCAAGCGCGTCGATCTCGTCTTCTCCGGTTTCGACCTCCTCGGGGACCTCGTAGACAAGGAACCGGCGATCTCGGACGAAGACGCGGGCATCGGCGGTTGGGTCACCAGCGCGCAAGAGGCGCTCGAGCTCATCGAGGCGCCGGAGCCCCAACCCGCCCCGAAACCCGAACCGTCCACTCCGATCCCCGAGCCGGAGAGCGTCGAGTCCCCAAAATCCAGGAAGCCGGACGACTACCAGCAGGCCTCCCTCCGCGTCGCTCTCCACAAGCTCGATGAGGTCACCCAACTCGCCGGGGACCTGGCCCTCAGTCGACAGCGCGGCCAGCAGTCCGGGACCGAGCTGCATGCGCTCCAGAATCAGTGGAACAAGGCGCTTCGGGCCGCTCAGGCCACCCTGGTTCGACTCGGTCCTCCCGATGCCGCGAGACCGGGGCTGTTGGTGGCGGCGGTACACGATCTCGCCGCCCACCTCGACCAGCAGCGAAAACTCAACGCCCGCATGAGCCTGGTCGCCAAGCGGGCCGACGACGACGACTTCGACCTCGGGCTCAAGCTACTGGAGCTCGACGATCGGATGCGAGAGCTCCGATTCCTGCCCCTGAGCTCGCTCTTTGCGCGGTTCCCGAGGGCGGCGCGAGATGTGGCAAACGAGCAGAACAAGTCGGTCAAGCTCGATATTCGAGGCGGGGCGGTCGAGATGGACAAGCAAGTCATCGACCGCATTGCCGAGCCGCTCCTGCACCTGGTTCGGAACTGTGTCGATCACGGTATCGAGTCCATCGAGGAGCGGTCCGCCGTCGGCAAGCCAGAGGGGGCGACCATCGTGCTTCAGGCGCGGACGCTCGGTTCGGCGGTGGAGATCACCATTCGCGATGACGGCCGTGGCATGGATCCCGACAAGATCCGAGCTGCCATCGTGCGCCGGGGTGAGCTGAGTGAGCGCCGTGCCCGAGAGCTCAGCGACGCGCAGGTCCTCGATCGCGTATTCGAAAGTGGGTTTTCCACGCGGGAAAAGGTCACCCAACTGTCTGGCCGAGGGGTCGGTCTCGCCGTGGTCAAGGACACCGTCGAACAGCTGGGTGGCCATGCCCGGGTCCGCAGTGTCGTGGGCCAATCCACGACATTCGAGCTGCGCGTGCCCACCTCGGTCGTGCTCGCTACGGTCCTGCTCGTGCGCCTGGCTGGTCGGTACTATGCGCTGGCCGCCGACGTGGTCGTCCATACCCTCTATCTCCGACTCGACGAGGTCGAAGAGAACGGAAACAGTAGGATGTTCCGCCATAATGGCCTTACTCTCCCAATCGCGCATCTGGGCGGTTTGCTCGGGGTGTCCGCGCTGGACGACGTCGGCGAGTCTCTCGCCGTGGTCATTGTCGAACATCGCGGCAAGCAGTTGGGGATTCGCGTCGACGCGTTCGCCGGGCAACACCAGGCCATCCAGCGGCCGCTGGACCCCTTCATCAGCGGGCTGCAGTTGTACCACGGGACCATCGGCACGTCGGACGGAGATCTGGCGTTGCTCCTGAATGTCGCAGAGGTGGTTCGCCGCGCCCAGAAAGGGGGCCAGGACGCTCCGATCCGGGCTCCCGAGGCAGATACCCAGACGTCCATCAAGGTGCTCGTCGTCGACGACTCCGAGTTCACCCGCGATCTGGTGGTGAACGTCTTTCGAGACATGAATTTCGACGTCGTCGAGGCCGTGAACGGGAGGCAGGGCCTCGACCGTTACCGAGATCACAAGCCCGATCTCGTGCTCACTGACCTCGACATGCCGGTCATGGATGGCTTCGGGCTGGTTCGGGAGATCCGCGCCCGACCGGATGGCGGCGCGGTGCCCATCATCGTCTTCAGTACCCGGGGATCAGCTGACGACAAGGAGCGGGCCGCCGCGCTGGGCGCCGACGCCTATCTCGTGAAGACCGAGTTCCGAGAGGAGAGCCTGCTGACCATGGTCCGGCAGTTCCTGGACCTGAGCCAGTCGTCTTGACCGTGCGCGTCCTGATCGCCGAGGACTCCATCCTCTTTGCCGAGGCCATCTCCGACGTCATCCGAACCGGTGGAATGCAGGTCATCGGCATCGCTATGGACGGTCGGCGCGCGGTGGAGATGTGTGCGGAGCTCGCGCCCGATTTGATCACGATGGACGTGCGCATGCCGGTGATGGACGGGCTGCAGGCCATCGAGGAGATCATGGCAGCCACCCCCACGCCGATCCTGGTCATGACGGCTGATCCTCGCGGGGAATCTGGGGAAATGAGTATCGAGGCCCTTCGACGCGGCGCTCTCGATGTGATCGCCAAGCCGCTCGAGTGGCCGGGCAGTCCCAAGGAGGTCGCTGCGTTTCAGGAGCGAGTCCGCCTGCTGGCGACAATCCGGGTAGTTCGGCACGTCGCCGGAAAGCGGGAGAAACCCGTCCCACAGAAGCGAGCGATCGCGAGGAAGAACCGCGTCATCGGGATCGCCACAAGCACGGGCGGCCCCCCCGCTCTGGCCGCGATTTTCCAGGGACTGTCTGCTGATTTTCCGTCGGCGATTGTCGTGACCCAGCACATCGCCGAAGGCTTTGCGGTGAACCTGGCAAAGTGGTTGAACAGCGTCACGCCCCTGCCCGTGCGTTTGGCCCGCGACGGCGAACGGGTCGCACCCGGAGTGGTGCTCCTGGCGCCCGATCACGCGCATTTGACCGTGACCACTCTTGGCACCATTGCGCTAGAGACCGGACCGCCGGTCGACGGTCACCGCCCGTCTTGCACGCGTATGCTCCAGTCGTTGGCGAAGTCTTACGGCCGTAATGCGGTTGGCCTGGTCCTCACGGGAATGGGGCGAGACGGGGCGGCCGGACTCGCCGAGCTTCGCGCAGCAGGCGGGATCACAATCACTCAGGACGAAGCTTCATCCGCTGTTTTCGGCATGCCAAAGGTGGCGGCTGCTAGTGCCCAGCACGTGCTCTCTCTCGACGAACTACCCCGGTTTCTGGAGACGGTGGCGAGATGAGCTGGGAGGAGCAGCTCCGCGCGCTCATCGAGGCGCGCACGGGTATTGAATTCGCCGAGCGTCAGATGCAGGCGGGCGTGCAGCAGTTGGTGGAGAGCCGCATGCGAGAACTCCAGCTGTCCACACCAGAGGCCTACGTGAGGAGGTTGACCGAGGAGTCGACGGACGGGCCGGAGTTCACCCACCTCATCAAAGTCATCACCGTCGGATACAGCTATTTCTTCCGGGATCCCGACCAGATCGAGGTCCTGGTGAGGTTGATCGCGAGGATCTCCCGTCACGGCCGCGGTCGCATAGTGCACGTGTGGAGCGCCGCTTGTGCGACCGGCGAAGAGCCCTACACCCTCGCTATGCGCTGCGTCGCGGCCGGCATTCCCATCCAGATCCTCGCGACCGACATGAACCCCGATTTCGCGCAGTTTGCGGCGACGGCCTCGTACTCCAAGAACGCGCTCAAACACGTGCCCCGAGAGTTTCGACGTTTCTTCTCTGACAGCGATGACGAGCGATTCACAGTCGTCGATGAGGTGCGCGAGAGGGTCGTTATCCAGCGGCACAACCTGTTGTGGAGTGGGCCGTCTCCGCGCCCGGCCACCGGCGGCTGGGACGTAGTGCTGTGCCGCAACGCCTACATCTACTTCTCAGCCGTGGCGCGGAAGGAGGCGACCGCCCGATTCGCCGGTGTACTCGACAAGGACGGCTGGCTGTTCCTGGGGGCTTCGGAGACGTTGACCGGCATCGAGACCCACCTGCTTCCCGAGATTCGCAGCGGCAGGGTCGGATACCGGAAACGCCGTCCGGGAGGTCACCCGATCCTCGCCACCCCCGCGCCCGCTCCTCCGCGCCGTCGTCCGCCTCGGAAGCCGGTCGAACCGGAGCGGAGTGCCGTGGATGTCGCGATGATGGCCGGCCACCAATGCCTGGGGAATCACGACTTCGATGGGGCGCTGGAGGCGTACGTCGATGCCCAGCGCCACGGCCCACTCCGGGCCGACATCCACTACGCAACGGGGGTCGTGCATCGGAAGGTCGGCGATCTGGAGCGCGCGCAGATGGCCCTGCGTCGCGCGCTGTTCCTGCAGCCGGATTACTGGCCGGCGAGCTTCCTGATCGCAGGCGTCTACGAGCGTATGGGCCGGACCGAGCCAAGGCGCCGTGCACTGCAGCAGACCCGCGACAGCCTTCAGACAACTCGGGTCTCGATCTCGTCGTCGCCCACAGCCGGAGTCGAGGCCTTCGAACTCGATCCGGACCAGGTGCTGGCGCAGTGTTTGCGGCTGCTCGCATAGAACGGGGTCAGGACGTTAGGTGTTAGATCTTACCGCGGGGCAACCGCAGCCTCTGCTCTCTTCGAGTGTGTCCTTCTTTTCTACAGGTCGATGCGCCGTTGTGTCGGTCGTCGCGGTACTTCAGACCGCTTGCATCTGTCTACAGAAGCCCATTCCGGTACTCGGAGTGGTGGATGAAGTGTGGCGCTCAGCGGGCGTGCCCAGCGGTCTGGACATCGTGGACGCAGATGGCGTGACTGGCGGTTTCCACTATGTAAACGGGCAACTCATCGCCGCCGGAGCAGACCGATCTCGAGTTCACCGCCACCGCTGTCGTGGCGAGGTCTCAGATGCTTCTGGCGCTCGCGACTGACGGTCGCGTGTACGAACTGGACGACGACACCCTCGTAAATGTCTCGCCCGCAGCCGGGGTCGTGGTCACGCATCTCGATGCCGATCGGGATGTCATCGCTATCGACAACGCCGGAGGCAGCTGGATCTGGATCGAGGACGAGCGTTGGTGGAAACCGGTGGAGGTCACCCCTTTCTCGGAGGTCGACTTCCTGTGCATCGACTACGCGAGTCCGTGGGCGGTCACCGCTGAGGGCGCCGTGTATTCGCTGGAGAGTTCTTGGTCGAAGCGGGGTGGCGACTGGGTATTGATGGCCGAGCTCGGCGGCCCGGTAGACGACTTCGCCTGTCGGTCGTATCGGCCGCACGCCTTGGCTGGGGCTACGCGCGGACGGCAGAGTGTGCCGATTCGACGACGAGAAATGCCGGCTCACGAAGTTTGAAGTGTCGGCCACATCCACGCTGGGACGGGGCCTCGTTATCGGCGATTCGGAACTCTGGATTGCCGACCCGAAGATTCGGAAAGTGGACCAATACCGAGACTGCCACTGAAGCCCGCGGTCAGCTGTCGAGCTGGAACTTCCTGACCCGCGTCTGAAGGCGGTCGGCGAGGGCGGACAGCTCCGTCGCCGACTGGGCACTCTGAGCGCTGGCCGCGACAGACTGGCGGATGGCCTCGCTGATCTCGCCCATCGAGTTGCTGACCTGCTCGGTCCCCGTCTGCTGCTGCTGGATGATCAGGTTGATCTGACGGGCGGACTGTTCGGTGCTGAGCGCCCGCTTCGTGGCGTCCTCGGTGGCCAGGACCGATGACGTGGTGGCCTCGCGAATATCCGCCGTCAACCCCTTGATATCCTCGACCGCGTCCATGACGTTGACGGTCAGCCGCTGCATCTGGCTCGCGACCAGAGAGAAGCCGCGTCCAGCTTCTCCGGCTCGGGTGCCCTCGAGTGCTGCGTTGAGGGCGAGCAGGTCTGTCTTGTTGGCGATGTCTTTGATCACCTCGAGGAAGCCGGCGATGCGCTGCGTGTGGTTGGCGAGCTCGGTGATACGCTCGGCGATCATCTGACTGTTGTCGTGAGTCCGCTCCGCATTCTTAAGGACCTTGCTCGATACTTCCGAGATCTGGTTGGCCGATTGCAGGAGTGTCTCCATCGTCCGGAGCGTCTCTTCGACCACCGACGCCTGCTCCGACGCGGTCTGCTCGAGCTGTAGCGAGGTGGCCAGGATCTGCGCTGAGCTGGCGCCGATGTCCGTCGACGTCTCGGCGATCTGTTTCACCAGGGAGCGCTGGGCGATGAGCATGCGATTGAACGCGGCGGCCAGGTCACCATCGACCGCGCTGTCTCGGGTCAAATTTCCGGCGGCGACCTGTAATACGTCGGCCTCAAGCGCCTTCAGCGTCAGCAGCATGCGCTCGAAGGAGCGGGCCATCTCACCGATTTCGTCGTCTCCTGCGGCCGCTGGTGGCTCGATGTCGAGCCGTCCGGTGGCGATGTGGGAGGAGATCTGTGCCATCTCCTGGATGGGATTGGTGATCAGGGTCGCGACGCCGAGAACGACGAAGAAGCTGATGATGATGACGACGGCGCCGAGGCCGAAAGTCGCCATCTGGCTCTGCCTCTTCTGTGCCTGAATGGTCCCCCGGCTGTACGCGAGTACGAGCCGGCCGGTGCCGGCGCTCTTGGTCTCCACCGGCACCTCGGTCCGGAGCACATTGGCACCCTGAGCGTTGGGATCGCCCTTCTGACTGAGGACCGAGCCGTCCTGCCGAAACAGGGCAATGTAGGAGACTTCTTTGTCGGTCGTGACGCCGCCGAACGTCTCGTCGACCATGTCGCTGTCCCCGAACTCCAGTCCCGCAGCGACCGAGTGGGCGGCGAGTCGGGCTACCCCGTCGGCCTTTGCGGCCAGCGCTCCCTCTAGAGCGGCCCCTTGCTGCAATGTGAAGGCCGCGCTCAGGCTGACCACCAGTGCGGCGACGATGAGCGTCATTACCCAGACGAGGCGCGCTTTCACCGACTGGAAGGGGTTCAGGATCATCGAGATCTCCGCACAGGAGTCCGGAGGCTACCACGCAACCGATCAGCGGATGACGTCGGCCAGCCTCAACAATTCGGCGCTGAACGAGGCCCCCTCGGCCTTGCTCGCCGGGAGATTGACCGCCAACTTGGGTTCGCCAGCCTTGTCGAAAACACCCATGGAAAGTCCGGCTTCGACGTACTTGCGCTCGCCGGCGATGGTGAGCACGCTCTTGGCCTGGCTGACACCCTTGATGTCATCGAGTTTTTCGGTCAGGTCGGAGCAGACATACAGGGCATCGACGCCCGATGTGTCGATCGACCCGGTCAGTGCGTCGGCACTCTTCCAGGGAATGAGCGTGACCTCGACGGGGAGGCCGCCGATCTTGACTGCACTCAATGCCGAGAAGGCCGCGTGCACTGCCTTTGATTCGTCGTCGCCGCTGCCGGAGACGTACAGGATACCCACACCGACGGAGGGCCCGGCCCTGTCGGGTAGATTTCGATCGTAGGCCAACGCTCTCGCGAGCACGAGGGCTTGCCTTCCGATGTCCACGTCCGCCGCGTGGGCAGGGCCGTTGGCGCCGAGGGTCACCAGCACCACGAGACCGGCCGCACTCTTGCAAACGTGACGTAGGGTGGTGCGCGCAATCATCTCGACAACTCTAGTGCACAGAATACCCGTTGCGCGGGCTCCGAATTCCATCTGTCGAGACGCCAGGTCTTCAGGTCGAATTGGTGATTCTCCCACCAGTACTCTGTAGAACCCCTCGGAAGGCGGATCCAGGCTGTAAGGGCGGTAATGATATTTTGGGCCTCTTGCATTATTTGCAGCTTTAACGTTGCCCACCTACTCTGAGCAACATAGGATTCCGGCGATAGAAAGCTGCATCTCTCCTAGGGCGATGAGAGTATTGCGTCATGTCCCGCGACATCACGACAGGCCGCATTCTGGTGGTGGACGACTCAGAAGTGGTCGTTGCCATCGTCAGCGAGGTGCTCGAGGAGCTCGGCTGGAAGGTTCGGACGGCCTCGAGCGGTGAGGGGGCGTGCCGCGAGGTGCAGCGGCGTTCACCCGACGTGGTGGTCTGCGATCTGCACATGCCCGACATGAGTGGATTCGAGGTCCTCCAGCGAATCGAGGAGATCGACCCGGACGTTCCGGTGGTGATTCTGAGCGGCGACGACGATGTCTCAGCGGTGCTCTCGGCGGTGCGCGAAGGCGCGTTCGACTACGTGATCAAAGCGTCGGACGAATTCGGGCCACTGGTGGCCTCCATCGAGCGAGCCGCCGAGCACACTCATGTGGTGCGCGAGAATCGCCGTCTGGAGCGAGAGCTCGCCTCCCGCCTCGACGAACTCACCGAAGCGCGGGATCGCGCGTTGATGGCCAGCCGCGCCAAGAGTGCGTTTCTCGCCAACATGAGCCACGAACTGCGCACGCCGCTGAACGCCATCCTCGGGTACGCAGAGATGCTCGCCGAGGACCTCGTCGACCTGGACATGGAGGACCAGGTCAGCGACCTCGAGAAGATCGACTACAGCGGCAAACACCTTCTTGCGCTCATCAACGACATCCTCGACCTGGCCAAGATCGAGTCCGGACGGGCCACCATCTATCCAGAACGCGTTCTGCTCGGGTCCTTCCTCCACGCCGTGGCCTCGACGGCGGAACCGCTCGCGCACAGCAACGGCAACACCCTCGTTCTCCACTCCGATCCGGCCCTGGAGGAGATTGTCGTCGACCAACGTCGACTGCGGCAGATCCTCATCAACCTGCTCGGCAACGCCGCCAAGTTCACCTCCAACGGCACCGTGACCCTCAGGATCAATATGGTCGTCAAGCGAGGCATTCGATTCGCGTCATTCACGGTCGAGGATACCGGCATTGGCATGGACCAGATCCAGATCGCCAGGATCTTTGATGCCTTTGCGCAAGCCGAGCCAGACACCTCCCGCAAATACGGAGGTACGGGACTCGGCCTCGCCATCACGCGACAGCTCATCCAGCTCATGGGTGGCTCGATCTCGGTGACCAGTGCCATCGGTCAGGGCACGCGCTTCGAGGTCGTTCTACCCGCCGATGGAACCCTGCCCAAGCCCAGCATCACGCCCTCTGCCGCCCCACAGCGCGTACCTTTGCCCGCGGGCACGACCGTGCTCATCATCGACGACGACGCGGCGATGCGCGATCTGATGGAGCGACACCTGGCCAGTGGTGGATTCCGCGTCGTTGCGGCGGCCAACGGGACCGATGGGATTCGGTTGGCGAGACAGGAGAAACCCGCGGTGATCTGCCTCGATGTCGTGATGCCGGGGCTGGATGGCTACGACGTGCTCAAGGTCCTCAAGTCCGATTCGGAGCTCGCCGAGATCCCCGTCGTCATGGTCACAATGATGGACGACCGGGAAACCGGCCTCACCATCGGCGCTTCCGACTACCTCATGAAGCCGATCAGCAAGGACTCGCTCCTGCGGGCACTCGGCAATGTCAGCGTCGATGAGGAGCGTGGGCGCGTGCTGATCGTGGACGACTCCGAGGTCCATCGCCGGGTGGTCCGAAGGATGCTCGATGGCGAGGGATGGACGGTTGCCGAGGCCGCCAACGGACGCGAAGCGCTGGAGCAGATGCGGCAACGCCTGCCCCATCTCGTGCTCCTCGACTTGATGATGCCGGAGGTGGACGGCTTTCAGGTCTTGCACGAGTTGCAGACCGACCGGGCGCTGAGCAAGGTCCCCGTGGTCGTCGTCACTTCGGCGGACATTCCCCCCAGTCAACTCAACGTCATCCGCGAGCGCGTGCACACCGTCATCCAGAAGGGAGGCGGCGGCCAGGATAAGGTCCTCGCCGAGGTTCGCGCGATGGCGGAGAGATTTGCAAGGTCAACGTAGATTGCGATGAATCGTCAGATCCTACTCGCACAACGTCCCCAGGGTGACCTCGATTCCAGCGACTTCACTTTGGTTCAAGGTGCCGATCCGGTCTTGTCCGACGGCCAGATCCTGATTCGGAACGCGTTCCTGTCGATGGATCCTGCCATTCGCGGGTGGATGAGCGCGGGCGCGTCGTACGTCAGGCCCATCGAAGTCGGCGCGGTTATCCGGAGCGCGGTCATCGGCGAGGTGCTGGAGTCCCGACATCTCGACTTCGAACCTGGAGATCACTGGGTCGGCCTAGGAGGTTGGGAACAGCTGAGCGCCGTCGACCCTCGCATGGGAAGGAAGATTCCGCCGATGCCACTGCCCCTGTCGACATCGCTGGGTGTACTCGGTGGAAATGGGTTGACGGCGTGGTTTGGCATGCACGACGTCGGCCGGCCCCAGGCGGGGGATACCGTGGTCGTGTCAGCTGCCGCGGGAGGAGTCGGTTCCATCGCCGGACAACTTGCGAAGCGGCTGGGGTGCACGGTCATCGGCATCGTGGGTAGCGACGAAAAGGCGCGGTGGATCACCGAAGACCTCGGATTCGACGCCGCGATCAATCGGCGTACAGAACCGGTCTACGCCGCACTCAAGGCATTTCCCAAGGTCGATGTCTACTTCGACAACGTCGGCGGGCCCATCCTCGACGATGTGCTCGCTCGCATTGCCGTCGGCGCACGTGTAGTCATCTGCGGCGCGATCTCGCAGATCAATGCCGCCGAGCTTCCGCCTGGTCCGAAGAACTACATCCGCCTGCTCACCCAGCGCGCGAGCATGCGCGGGTTCGTGACCTTGGATTTCGCACCGCGATGGCAGGAGGCCAGCACAGCACTCGCCGAGCTGGTGATATCCGGTGATCTTGTACATCGGGAGCACATCATCGACGGGCTGGAGAACGCCCCGGATGCGCTCGCAGGCATGTTTCGCGGCGACAACCTCGGAAAGCTGATGATCCGCCTGGCCCCTGGCTAACGCCGCGGGATGAGGAGCAGCACCAGGCCGCAAAGGCTCGTCGACAGCAGCATCGCCTCGGTCCAGCCGACCCAGGCAAATACGCTGGACATCTCGGCGGCCCTGTCCATCAGCGAATGCTCGCAACCAGACGTGTCGTGGGCCAGATAGCAGGCGTACGAGGCCGATCTGACCTGTTCGCGAAGGTACATACCGGTCGCCAGCGGCACGACGCCAGCGAGCATGGTCGCCACGCTGAAGCGCTGCGCGACCCAGAGGGGGATGCTCAAGCGGCCCAATAGATGTCGGAGCCCGGTGATCACATTGGTCACCGAGAGCGACATCAGGAGCCCGGTCTGGAACAGGAAGATCGCGTGCCAATTGTTGGCATTGCACAAGGTCATGCCATTGCTGAGGTCACAGATCAGTTCGGTGTCGGGCAGCATCGGGACCTCCTGGGCACGCAAAGTCGTACTACGAACATCGGCCGGGGTGGGCTCACGCTGTGCACGTTTGTGTCAACGCACGTCAACGTGGCCCTTCATCCTACAGGTCGCAGACGCTCGGGTAGACGTTCCAACCTGTGATACCAACCACAGGGTCACCGCAGGGCTCTTCGGCGACCACAAAGTCGAGGCGCCCGTCGGCGTTCATGTCCATGAGGGCGAATTCGGGCTGGTTGCTCGCGCAGATTGGGGCGCCCGTAGCGAGGTCGCCAAGGGGGAGATTGCCGTCGGCCTGCGGGTAGGGAGGCAGGTTGAACCGGGCCGCTGCCTGAGCGAAACCAGTCTCAGAGCCCGGGTAGATCACCCATTCGCTGATACCGAGCGTCGCGTCTCCTGGACACGCCTCCTCGGGGACGACGAAGTCTGGGAGACGATCGCCGTCGAGGTCCATGACGCTGAACTGCGGATGGTTGTTGTAGCAATCAGGTGACGCCTCGTTGAGCTCCCCAAGCGGGATCTGGTTGCCTGCCTCGGCGTAGGGCGGCAGGGCCCACGGGGTGGCGACTGCGTCGAATCCAGTCGCGGTGCCGGCGTAGTACTTCCACTCGGTGATGCCGATGATGGGGTCGCCGTCGCACGGCTCCTCGACCACCAGGAAGTCCAACATGCCGTCGTCGTTCATATCGATGAGCGAGAACTCCGGTTGATTGCTGGGGCAGTCCGGCTCTGCATGGGAGAGCTCGGCCAACGGCAGAACGGGTCCCGAGAGCGGGTAGTCGGGCAACGTCCAGGTCGTCGGACTCTGGGCAAACCCGGCGCCGGATCCCTCGTAGACGAACCACTCGCTCTTGCCGACCGTCGCGTGTCCGCTACACGGCTCTTCGACGACGACGAAGTCCGCAAGGCCGTCGGCGGTGATGTCGAGGACATTGTACTGCGGCTGGTTGTCGTAGCAATTGGGCGCACCCGTCGAGATCTCGGCCATGGGGAGGAGGATGCTGTTCTGTGGATAGGGCGGCAGCGCCCAGTCGATGGCGACCTGCGCAAACCCGGTCGCGGACCCCTCGAAGACCTTCCACTCGGAGATGCCGACGGTGGGGTCTCCGTCGCAGGGCTCCTCGACCACGACCATGTCGACGATCGCGTCTCCGGTCACGTCCATGAGGCTGAACTGGGGCTGGTTGTTGTAGCAATCGGGCCCCTGCACCAACTCGCCAAAGGGCAGCTCTCCCCCGGTCATCGCGTATGGGGGCAGCTCCCAGCTGGTCGCGATGGCGTTGAAGCCATTGGGCCCACCCTCGTAGACCTTCCACTCGGTGATGCCGACGGTCGGGTCGCCGGGACAAGGCTCTTCGACGACAACGAAGTCGAGCTGCCCGTCTCCGGTCAGGTCCATGAGACCGAACTGAGGTTGATTGTTGACGCAGTTGGGCGCCGCTCCGGCGAGCGCACCGAGCGGCAAATCACCACCCAACTCGGGATAGTCGGGAAGCATCCAGCTTATTGGGGTCTCCTCGAAGCCATTCGAGTAGCAGCTACTGGCATCGCAGTCGTTGTCGATGCCATCGCCCTGGATCTCGGGTGCGTCCGGATTCACTTCGGCGTCTGCGTCGTCGCAGTCGTCGGCGAGCACGAACCCGTCCCCGTCGAGATCGTCGTCGAGGGTGGCCGGATCGCAGTCGTTGTCGATGCCGTCGTATTCGACTTCGGTGGCATCGGGGTTCACGTTCGCATCGGTGTCGTCGCAGTCGTCGGCGAGGACAAAACCATCGCCGTCGTCGTCGACGGCCTGGCCGGTGTCATTTCCCCCCGGGCCCTTGCCCGGCTCGGTACACGCCATCAGGGCCAACAGGAACACAGTGCTCTTTCTAATCAAAACGAACCTCCACACATCTACCGTAGGGTACGGGAATCGGGCCTTCCAGGGTCAGTGTGTTTCAAGCTGTTACGGTCTGAGTCAGTCGGGCGATCACGCTGTCACAGCGGCGGTTGGTGCCCCCTGGGCCTTATGGCTCTAAAGCCGTGGTAGATCCCTAAGTATCGAAAGGTGTCTGTGCCGGGTCGATACAGAAATTCGCCGCCGCTGTAGGCGTGATCAGTCGGCGCCCACTCGCTGGGAGTGGGCGAGCCATTTTGGCCGTGACGGCGCAGCCCAGGGAGGGGGGT
>Ga0315336_1002756_pt1 | contig 25683 bp, 24 predicted proteins | sample ASW5metaG_FD_204512 | JGI IMG/M metagenome (GOLD analysis project Ga0315336, IMG submission 204512) | Ammonia-oxidizing marine archaeal communities from Monterey Bay, California, United States - ASW #5 | ecosystem: Environmental > Aquatic > Marine > Intertidal zone | place: USA: California... | reverse complement strand
ATGGCTCGAACAAGTTCACCCTTCAGCTGTTCCGCGAAGCTCTGTGTAAGCTTGCGGGATTCAGCCGCCCGTTCAGCGTCACTCGGCTGTCCTTCCTCCGCGCCAACGCCCATTGTTGCGCCCGTGAGGATGATCACGGACGCAGCCAACAATACCGATCCGCTCTTCATGTGCTGATGCTCATTGCGACCCTGTTTAACGTCCCCACATACTGCGTCCAACGCGTCGGAATCTCCAAATCAAGATCAAGGATCCGCTGACGGCGATATGCGCAGGGCGGACGGCTCTAGGGATCTCGGTCTCAAAACGCCATTCCGCAACATCGATCATAAGAACATCTTATCGAGGTGATAAGTATTCCAAACTTCACCTTATGGCCGGCGTTTGGTAGCCTTTGGCATCAGAGTTTGGAGTAGCCGATGTCACAAACGCCCCCAAGCGTCGCCACCACTGGTAGCGCGCCGGACGGTGTTATCCAGAACGACCAGAGAGCTGACGCCGCAGACCCTATCTCGATTGATTCTATGAATTTCTGGAGAGGTTACGGCGTTCAGGACACTACGCGTGACCAGATCTATGTCATTGCGGGGTCCATGGAGCTGGCTAGGTTATCGAGGATTGAACATCCTTGCATTGGCAACCGGCAAAATTTGAAGAACACGATCGGAGAGTAGAACATGGACGCCATAGTTGAAAACAAGTGCCCAGTAATGCACGGCGCGAATACGGCCCTCGGCACAAACGTCATGGAGTGGTGGCCGGCCGCCCTCAATCTCGACATTCTGCATCAGCAGGATACCAAGACCGATCCGCTGGACAAGGACTTCAACTATCGTGAAGAGCTCAAGAAGCTCGATTTCGAGGCGCTTAAGAAAGACCTCCATGCGCTGATGACCGATAGTCAAGACTGGTGGCCTGCCGACTGGGGCCATTATGGCGGCCTGATGATCCGCATGGCCTGGCACGCCGCCGGCACCTATCGTATCGCAGACGGCCGTGGTGGAGCAGGCACCGGCAACCAGCGCTTCGCTCCGATCGACTCATGGCCGGACAATGTCAGCCTCGACAAGGCCCGCCGGCTTTTGTGGCCGGTTAAGAAGAAGTACGGCAACAAGATCTCGTGGGCAGACCTCATCGTCCTTGCCGGCAACATCGCCTATGAATCTATGGGCCTGAAGACCTTCGGGTTTGGCTTCGGCCGCGAAGATATTTGGCACCCTGAAACGGACATCTTTTGGGGCTCGGAGAAGGAATGGCTCGGCAAGGACCGCTATGCGGACGGCAATGACGAGACCTCCCTCGAGAACCCGCTCGCAGCAGTGCAGATGGGCCTGATCTACGTAAATCCGGAAGGCGTCGACGGCAAGCCAGATCCGCTGAAGACCGCAGAGGCCGTTCGCGAGACGTTCCTCCGAATGGCAATGAACGATGAGGAAACCGCGGCACTGACCGCCGGTGGTCACACCGTCGGCAAAACCCACGGCAATGGCGATGCTAGTGTTCTGGGCCCGGATCCGGAAGCGGCGCCTCTCGATGAGCAGGGTCTTGGCTGGCATAATCCGAACAAGTCGGGCAAGGGCAGATATGCCATTACCAGTGGCCTCGAGGGTGCTTGGACGACCCACCCGACCAAGTTCGACATGGGTTATTTCGACATGCTGCTAGATCACCAATGGGATATCCGGACGAGCCCCGCCGGCGCCCGGCAGTGGCAGCCGGCCGAGATCGCCGAAGAAGATATGCCGGTCGATGTCGAGGACCCCTCGATCCGCTGCATGCCGATCATGACTGACGCCGACATGGCGATGAAGGTGGACCCGACCTATCGCGAGATCATGGAAAAGTTCCGCGCGAATCCCGACTATTTCAAGGATACTTTCGCGCGGGCCTGGTTCAAGCTCACGCACCGAGATATGGGGCCGAAGGCGCGCTATATCGGTCCTGACGTTCCTAAGGAAGATCTGATCTGGCAGGACGCTGTGCCGGCCGGCAGCACCGACTATGATGTAGATGCCGTCAAGTCGAAGATCGCGGCGAGTGGCCTTTCAGTCGGCGAAATGGTTGCGACCGCCTGGGATAGTGCCCGCACCTTCCGCGGCTCAGACATGCGTGGTGGCGCCAACGGGGCACGCATCCGTCTCGCCCCCCAAAAGGACTGGGAAGGCAACGAGCCCAAGCGCCTCGCCAAGGCTCTAGGCGTGCTCGCACCAATTGCGGACGAGACCGGCGCCAGCATCGCGGACGTCATCGTTCTGGCTGGCAATGTCGGCATCGAGCAGGCGGCGAAGGCCGCGGGCTTCGACGTCACCGTGCCCTTTGCGCCGGGGCGCGGCGATGCCACCGACGAGATGACTGATGCCGACTCCTTCGCTCCACTGGAACCCATCCACGATGGTTATCGCAACTGGCTCAAGACGGACTATGCGGTCAGCGCCGAAGAACTCATGCTTGATCGCACACAGCTCATGGGGCTGACTGCCCCCGAGATGACGGTGCTGGTCGGCGGCATGCGTGTTCTCGGCACCAACCACGGCGGAACCAAGCACGGTGTATTCACCGACCGCGAAGGCACTCTCACGAACGACTTCTTCGTGAACCTGACCGACATGAGCTATGCGTGGAAGCCAACCGGCGACGATCTATACGAAATCAATGATCGCGAAACGGATAAAAATAAATGGACGGCAACCCGCGTAGATCTCGTGTTCGGATCCAATTCGATCCTTCGAGCGTATGCCGAAGTCTACGCCCAGGACGACAGCAAGGAAAAGTTCGTGCACGACTTCGTTGCAGCATGGACCAAGGTCATGAACGCGGATCGCATCGACCTCGCCTAGCCGCAGCGGAAAGGCATTCGAGGGCTATTAGGGCTCAGCCGCGGCCGATCCTCAAGCGATGGGGACCCGGTCGCGGCTGCGCTATTTCTGGGCAAGTCTCTAAGAAACCTCAAGCCCCGCGGAAGCCACGAACCAGAAATCTGGGCGGCGTTTCAAAACAACCCGTGACGCCGCCCCAATCCAAACGGTCGCGATCCGGCCACTTGGCGCTACCGAGGCGCCCCCCCCGAAATCGTCGTGTCGTTAAAACGTCGGCCCTTGCCAAAAGCGAGCCATTACCAGCATTTCTGCGGGCCCTCGATCACAGCCGCGGGGCCAATGCGGCAAGGAGAGAACATGAAGCGAGTTATTCAGTATTGCGCGGCCGTCGTGTTTTTCACGGCGCTGCTCACCGGACCTGTGCGAGCCAAGTCTCCCGATATCATTGGAACCTGGTCAGCCGAGATAGAGATCCTGATGGAAAGGGATGACGAGATCGTCAAAGTTCCACGAGTGATGACGATTGTGATCGACAAAGTTGAAGGCGCGCTTTTCTACGGGCGCCGCACCTGGAAGGCATTGACAGATGATCCCGGCAACGTCGCTGGAACCGATGTGCTTAGTGCCACAGAGCCCTTTATCGGTGCAATCGACACAGATGGCGTCACGCTGCGCATTGTCGAGACCGATGACCGGGGCATCATGTTTGGCGAGGTGCTGGGGCCGAAAGAGCTCGAACTCAGCTATATGGAGTCGTATCCCCACGCGGTGGTCTATACCGTGGTCCTGAAGCGGAAGGCCGACTGACGGACGCCGTCTTCCGGGATCGCTCAGGCGTCGAAGCTATCCAGAAACGACTGGGGCGGGACAAAGTAGTTCACGCCCGTCTTCGCATCCACGAAATCGAGCAGGCGGTCGTAATTGCCTTCCGAATCGGCGGTGATCATTTGGGTCAGGGAGGTCTCCAAAACGTCGGGTGACCGGGCGAAGCCGATAAACATGGTGCCGTGCTCGATCGCATTGCCGAATGGCCGGTTCTGCCGAAACATTTTCACCTCTTCGCCATCGATAATGACCTTGGACTTGGCGTTGTGGGCCCAAGGCGGTTTGGCCTCGTCGCTGAGCTCGATGTCGTCCCACTTGGTGCGCCCGATGACGTGTTCCTGGTATTCGGCTGATTGACTGTCCCAAAGCTCTTCGCGGTCGACATAACGCTGCACGGTCAAATAACTTCCCCCCGCGTGGTCCGGATCTTCATCCCCAACCAAGACACTCGCGGTTCGCTCCCCGCCCTTCGGATTTTCCGTCCCGTCGACAAAGTCGATCATGTCCCGGTTATCCAGATACTGAAATCCTTGGATATCCTCGGTGAGCCGTCCGATCCGCCCAAACGCCGCCGCCGCGTATTTTGCAGCCTGAAAATTCAGGTCCATGCGCCCGGATTTGATCATCAGAAATATATCGCCCGGCGTGCTAGGAAATTCGCGCTTCCCGTCCTTCATGGGCCTAAAGGCGCGCAACTGCGCAGGCGCCATTCGATCAGGAAACATTTGCTGCCAAGCCGAAGCCGAAAATCCAATGGTGATGCCCAGTTCGGCGCCGGGGTCCTTCTGACCAATCGATTTTCCGATGCCCGCGAACTCGCCCATGACGTCCGCTGCGTCGATAGCGGTGGCGCCGTCGGAGAGAACAAACGTCAGATATTCCGCGAACTGGGTCGGATCGGACAACACGCCCGGTTGCGCGAGGTTTTGCAGATATTTCATTGGCTGGAACTGGGGCCTCGATATTGGTGGGAAATCCGGCGAAACGCCCGCCGCCAAATCCTACTCACGCGCCGCAATGCGACATGGTGGACTAGCAAAACAAGCCGGGAGAAAAATATCTAGGGCTTTATGCGGTTGCCGATATCATGGAGCTGAGACGACGGAGGGGTGGCTAATGCGAGGACTCGAAGGCCGGACGGCGCTCGTTACTGGGGGCGCCAGCGGCATTGGCAGAGCGACCTGCCAGCGTCTGGCGCAAGAGGGATGCATTGTCGGCGTCTTCGACATCGATGAGACCAGCGCCAGCGAGACCGTCCAACAGATCGAATCGTCCAGTGGGCGGGCAACCGCGCGCTGCGTCGACGTCACGGACTTCGAGGCCGTCAAAGCTGGCGTGTCATCGCTGGAAGCCGAGACGGGCTCGATTGATATCCTCGTCAACAATGCGGGCTGGGACGCGATTGCGCCGTTTCTCGATACGGATGTCGAGCTCTGGAAAAAGGTGATCGACATCAACCTGTATGGCGCGCTCTACATGCACCACGCGGTTCTGCCGGGGATGGTGGAACGGGGCAGCGGCAAAGTGATCAACATTTCGTCCGACGCGGGCCGGGTCGGCTCGTCGGGCGAGGCGGTCTATTCGGCTGCCAAGGGCGGCATCATCGCCTTTACCAAGACGCTGGCGCGCGAGCTGGCGCGCTTCAATATTCAGCTCAACACCATCTGTCCTGGCCCAACGGACACGCCGCTGCTGCGGCAGATCGCGGGCCAAGGGGAGGCTGGCGCGAAGATCGTGGAGGGTCTCAAGCGAGCGATACCGATGAAGCGATTGGGCGAGGCGGACGACTATCCGGGCCTCATCGCTTTCCTGGCAAGCAGCGACGCGGACTTCATCACCGGACAAACCATCAGCGTGTCGGGCGGCCTCACCATGCATGGCTGAGCGCGCCGATCCCCTCAGACGGCTGAGTCCTTGGGGAAATCGGGCTTGCGCTTTTCGCGGTGTGAGGCGAGCCCCTCTTTTATCTCGTCGCCCGCGAAACCGAGAAGCTCAAGCGCGGTCGATGTATCAAAAGTGGGTCCCGCCATGCGCAGCCAATTGTTGAGCGCATATTTGGTCCAACGGATGGCGCTTGGCGCCCCATTGGCAAGTTCGCTGGCGATCTCGAGCGCCGTTGCCTGAAGCGCGTCATCCTCCACGCACATCGAAACCAACCCGATTCGATCGGCCTCTTCCCCCGATAGCGGCCGGCAAGTCAGCAGGTAGTATTTGGCCTTGGCCATGCCCACCAGCAGCGGCCAGATCATACAGGCCACGTCGCCCGCCGCCACGCCGAGCCGCGTGTGGCCATCGATGATCCGGGCCGACTTTCCCGCGATTGAGACGTCGGCCAGGATGCCAACGACCAATCCCGCGCCCACCGCGACGCCATTGATGGCCGAGATGATCGGCTTGTTGCAATTGACCACGTTGTAGACGAGGTCCTTCGCCTCCTTCCAGCCGGCGGCGCGTATATTGGGGTCCTTCATCATCGCTTCGATCATCTCGAAGTCGCCGCCGGCCGAGAACGCATCGCCGGCGCCGGTAACGATGACGGCGGAGACATCCGGATCGGCGTCGATGTCGCGCCAGATTTTGGTCAGCTGGGTATGGGTCTCGGCGTCGACCGAATTGCGGGTCTCGGGCCGGTTGAAGGTGATCCGTAAAATGCGTTTCCCAGGCCAATCGATATCAAGTTTGGTGTAGTCGGCGTAGCGGTCGCTCATCTGCTTTGCGTCCATGGCTTTGGCGGATAATCCGCATTGACTTAGCAGATTTCGCTGGCCTGCACCCGGCCGGGCTCCATCCAAGGCAATTTGCTCCGGTTTCGGCCCAGCCGCTATAGTGGACGGAATCACAGTAGGCGAAACCGCTCGGGCTGCGCCTCCATCATGTCAAAGATCCAATGGACTCGCCGGCAATTTCTCGCCGGTAGCGCGGCGACAGGCATTGCGCTGGCGTTTTCACGCCTGGCCTTCGCTGAAGAGGCCTTCGAGGCCCATGAAACCATGCCGATTGCCCCCGGCTGGTCGAAGGGTGTCGGCCAGCCCCGCTACCGGGTCGACGGTTACGCCAAGGTAACGGGCGCTAAGCTTTATGCCCGCGATTTTCGCGCCGTCGACATGCCGGGCTGGCCCAGCGAAATGAGCCACGCCCTGTTGCTTTTCGCTGGCGATGCGACGCACCGGTTCACAGGGATCGATCTCTCGGGCCTGGGCGACGACCTGCAGCCCGACCGCATCGTAAGGGCCGAGGATCTGGAAAAGGCCGGCATCAAGGCCACCGGTATTTTCGCCGGCGACCTGCTGTGCCCGGAAGGCGAGACGCCGCTTTACCTGGGCCAGCCGGTGGCGATGCTGATCTATCGTGACTTCGTGAAATTCGATACCGCGCGTCAAAGCCTGCGCGGCAAGGCTGGTGTGGTTAAATTTGGCGAGCAAACCGGTGCGATTGCCGGTGAACCCTATGGCGCGAACCGGTTCACCCGCGTCGCCGGCTCGGGGCGCAAGGGGCCCGATCAATATTCCCCCTTCAAGGACGGCTGGGTCGTCCCGATCCGATATCAGAGGGGCGGGGAACCGGCATGGGCGGAGGCCAAGCCGGATGGCAATGTTGCCCAAGAGGCCAGCGCAAACGGCGCCGCCATACGCAAGGATCTGGCCGACGGCAAGGCTGGACGTGCCTTCAAGCAGAGCTTTCAAACGCCGTCGAACGATCCCTTCTTCATGGAGCCGGAAAGTGGGCTCGCTTGGCACGACACGGCAAATCGCAAATTGTCGATCCTGGTTGGCGCGCAATCGCCTGGAGAGACCCTAAACACCATTGCAGACCTGTTTCGCCGGGCAAAGCCGTCCGTCGCGGTCAGCGAGGTCGATGGCTATTTCCCTTATCTGGGAGGGGCGTTTGGCGGAAGGGACAGGTCGATTATTACGCTCTATCTGGCGATCGCTGGCCTATATGCCGGCGGACGGCCGGTACGCCTCGCGCTCGATAGGTTCGAGCAGTTCCAGCTTGGCCTAAAGCGGCACGCTGTTTCTATCGACAGCACCCTGGGCGTCGACCCCGAGACCGGCGCTTTCCAAGCCTTTGCCTGCGATCTGACTCTCAATGGCGGCGGCCTCGCGAACTACTCGGCGAGCATCGCCGACATTTGCGCGGTTTCATCGTCATCGATGTATTATTTTCCGCGCAGCGATGTCACCACTGTCGCCGAACACACGCGCGCAGTAACCGCCGGGTCGATGCGCTGCTATGGCGGTCTGCAGCCCATAGTGGCGATGGAGTGCTTGGTTGACGACGTGGCCACCCAACTCGGCATCGACCCAATTTCATTGCGCCGCAAGAACGCCCTTCAGACCGGGGATCTGACGCTTACGGGAATACCGCCCAATGGCGGCATGCGGACGCTGGATGTGCTCGACGCCATGGAACGCTCGAGCCTTTGGGCCAAGCGTCAAGACAATCGCAAGACGTTCGAATCCGCCAATCCCGCCAAGGCCTACGGTATCGGCACCGCGAGCGCGATCTTCAAATACGGAACCGGTGAGGATGGCACTCTCGCGGCCTTGTGGTTCGATGCTGATGGGCAAATCTCGGTAACTTCCAGCACGGTCGAAATGGGCACCGGTACATCGACCGCAGTTGCCGTGCGCGCCGCCGACTATCTCGGGCGCAGCGCCGACCACGTCGCCCTAGAGTCGACGGGGCCCATCTGGGAACCGTTGGGTTTGGTTACCTCCGGCGATCCCTACACGATCAGTCAGGCGGATCAGGACCGGGCCGCGAAAAACCCGCGCTGGGTGCCTGTGATCACCAGCCGTGCAAGCGCCTCGGTCGGCGCGCATGTCACCACCCACGCCGTCGCGGAAGCCGGCTATGGTTTGCTGAGGTTTGGCCTTTGGCCCGCAGCCCAAGCGGTCTGGCGGGAGGGGCCGGCGGGCGGCCAGGCGGCAGGCGAGGACGTCACCTTCGATGACCTGCGATGGGTCGATGGCAAGCTGACGGCCAAGGGCATGGAGCCGTTGCCGTTCGAGCGGCTGGCCAAGAAGGTTCATGAAATGGGGCTGGTCACCGGTGTCATGGTCCACGCCTACAATCGCTGGCAATGGGCCAAGGCGGATTTCCAGATCGGCAAGGAGACTTGGACAGGCGCCATCGACGCCCTGGCCATCCGGCGTGGCGACGAAAAATGGGCCGTCGACGACCGGAAAAATATCCAGTTTCCGCCGACGCTCCGCGAGCGGGTGGGCGCAAGCTATTTCTCGACCTGCGGCGCCGTGGTTGCGCTGTCGGTCGATCGGACCAACGGCAATGTCGATGTTCTCGAGATTTATCAGGTCTTGGATTGCGGCCGATCCTTGGTGCCGGATCTGGTTTCAAGCATGTCGCAAGGTGCGATCGCGATGGGCATCGGCCATGCGCTCTACGAATATCTACCGCTCTATGAGGACGGCCCGGGAAACGGCAATTGGAACGTGAATCGTTACCACGTCGTCAGAGCCCGCGAAGTGCCACTGCAGGACATGACCCTCGAATACCTGCCTCCCCTTAGCGATAACGATCCGCCGAAGGGAATGGCCGAAATTACGATGATTCCGGTAGTACCGGGCATATTGAACGCGATTCACGATGCGGTGGGGCATCGCTTCACGAAGCTCCCTGTGACCGCCGAAGACATCGCCGGGGTGCTCTGAGATGCCGACAACCAAGATTGCGATGACCGTGAACGGGCAAACTGTCGGCCCCCATGAGGTTTCCGACGGCCTGGCGATGGTGGACTACCTGCATGACTATCTGGGACTTACGGGCACCAAATTTGGCTGCGGGATTGGGGTCTGCCACGCTTGCGTCGTTATCGTTGATGAGCCGGACGGAACCAGCCGGACCATGCGGACATGCATCAACGGCGCGCTCCAATTCGCCGGCAAGGCCGTTCGCACCGTGGAGGGGCACGCCAAGGACGGGAAGCTGAGCGATGTGCAGCAGGCTTTCGTCGACCACTTCTCGTTCCAATGCGGATACTGCACGTCCGGCTTCGTCAACCAAGCCACACGGTTGGTGGAGGAGCTGGAACGAAAACCAATTGCCAAGTCCCAGGTCGAGACGAAGCTGGCGGATGCATTGGGCGAACACATCTGCCGCTGTACCGGCTATGTCCGATATTACGAAGCGATCCGCGATCTGGTGCTTGCCGACCCGCGGCTGACGACGGAGGGCTAGGCGATGCGGCGCTGGCTGGGACGGCTGCTCGGCTTAGCCCTATTGGGGCTGCTGGGATACGCCGCCTTCGCCTTTTTCTGGGGCGTGCCGTCTGTAGCGGAACGGCCTACGGCGACCGACGCCGAGACCATCGCGGCCGGAAAATACCTCGCCGCGGCTGGCGACTGCACGTCCTGCCATACGGCCGAGGGTGGCGAGAAATATGCCGGCGGGTATCCGATCGAGACACCCTTTGGCCGGCTCTATTCGAGCAACATCACACCCGATCCCGAGACCGGCATCGGGGGCATGACGTCGGCCGCGTTTTATCAACTGATCGCCTACGGTGCCGACAGCGTGCTCAGCCCCCTTTATCCCGCCATGCCCTATACGTCGTTCCACTATGTGACGCGGGAGGACAGCGACGCGCTCCACGCCTATTTCATGAGCATCACGCCGGTCAACGCGCCCGCCAAGCCGAACGAGATGTATTTTCCCCTCAACATTCGGCCTCTGATGTTCGGCTGGAACCTTCTATTCGCCAGCCGCGAGCCATTTCGGGCAAATCCGCAAAAAGACGAGGCATGGAACCGAGGCGCCTATCTGGTTGAGGGCCTGGGACATTGCGGCGAATGCCATACCCCCCGCAATCTGTTGGGCGCGATGGATTCCAGCGAAGCCCTGGCGGGAGCCACAATCGAGGACTTCAAGGCACCGGACATCCGCCCGGAAGGGTTAAGGGCAAGGGGGTGGACCCGGGAAAACCTTGCGCTTTACTTCAAGACGGGCGCGAGCCCGCAGGGCAGCGCCTTCAGCGAAATGTTCCTGGCGGTGAAGAATTCGCTGCGGCTATTGAGCCATCAGGACCGTATGGCGATTGCGACCTACCTGCTGAATGGGTCCGACGATACGCCGAGCACAGGCGAGGCTACGGTGGCCGCGCTAAGCGACAAAGCTCGCGCCAACAGATCGGGCCAATCACTCTATCTGTCGCATTGCTCGCTCTGTCATGGGCCACAGGGCCAAGGCGTGCCGCAGACCATGCCGCCGCTAAAGGGCAACTCCACGCTGGCGCAAGCGGGTGGGACCAACCTGATCCAGGTGATCGCCCAGGGAATCAAGATGCAAGGCATGAGCCCCACATTGGGCTACGGGCCGATGCCCGCCTTTCGCGATCGCTTAAGCGCTGCGCAGATGGCCGAGGTCGCGAATTACGTGCGCAGCGTCTTCGCTCCCGGCGCCGAGCAACTGCCGTCTCTGACCGCGGCGGATGTCCAGAAGATTCTTCAGTAGGGCGGGCGCTCGCGCGCCAAGTCTCAAGCCCTTCGATAATCGGGATTTTCCAGACCCGGCATGTCGAGATAGCCGGGTAGCTTCTTGAACCGGGCGATCCAAGCCTCAACAGCGGGATAGGGATCGAGCGCGATATCTCCCATCGGCGCCAGGGCGACATAGGGGAAGCAGGCGATATCGGCGATGGTTGGTGCCTCGCCGCAGAGCCAGTCCTGGTCCTTAAGCTGCAGGTCCATGATCTCGAGGGATTTCTTGCCGCGGATCGTTGCTTCTTCGACGTTGCCCTGGAAGTCGTGGGGTATGCCGTTGGCGGTAATGCCAAAGCCGATAATGGCCCGCGCGCTAAACACGCCGTATTGGATCCAGCTGGCCGAAAAGGCGAGCCATTCCACCACTTGTGCCGTTCCGGCCGGATCTGCTGGCAGCCAGCGCCCGTTGCCATAGCGGCTTGCCAGATAGGTCAGGATCGCCATGGAATCGCGCAGGACGAGCCCACCGTCATCGAGAACCGGCACCTCACCGCGCGGATTCACGGAGATGAAGGGTTCTTGGTGCTGCTCGTCCGTCAACAGCTCGACATGGACCGACTCATAGTCGAGACCGAGGAATGACATCAGAAGGCGGACTTTGTGGCTGTTCCCGGACTCGGGGTGTTCGTATAGGCGCATGATGTCGGTCCTCTCGCTTCGACTCCCTCTCTACCCGGAGAGGCATACAGTCTGAGCCCTACATGTGACAATTCCAGAGTCGGCCTTAGGCCAACCCTATGCCCGCATTTCTCAGCGGCGCTCGTGCTGGATTTTGAGGAGTCGAGGTGAGCTCAGGGCCGTCGGGCCCTGTCGTCAATTCGTGCTATCCGCCATAGCCCCGGACGTCTTGGTCGGGGGAGGCGTCTTCGGATCCGGATCCTCCGGCACATCGCCGGACATCCGATAGGGATTGCCACTTGGATTATTGATCACATTGGCGTCGGACTCGCCATAGGCGCCTGACGGCGTCGATATGGATTCGGTGCCGTTGGGGTTGGTCTTGAAGTGCCCCAAATGCTCTTGAGCTGCCGCAGGAACAGCGGTCGCCAAAAATGCAAGAATGATGAGAGCCCTCATCGGTACCCCGTCGATTTCCCGTCCGCTAAGACCAATAGCAACCATAGATTAATGGCAACTTAGAGGCCGCTTGTGGGGCCAGGGTCACTCTGACTTCTGCAGGGCGGTGCTCGGCTCGGGCGCCTCATACGCGACATAGCGAATGATCTTCCAGCTGCCGTCGGGCTGCCGGCGGAAGACGTCCATCCCCGGCTCCTCCGAGGTGACTTGCCTGCCATCGCCAAGCTTCGTGGTGAGGGTCCAGACCAGGCGCACCACGGCGATATCCCCAGCCACAAGGATTTCGCGTATGTCGAGGGCGTAATTGTAGGTCTTGGTCTTGTCGCGCAGCGAGGCCTGCAGCTGCTTGCAGATGTCGTCGTAATTGCGCTCGGGGAACCCCCGGAAGTCGTAGTGCAGATCGGGCGCGAAGAGATCGCAGACGGCCTGTTGGTCACCGGAGTTGAAGTCTTCAGTCCACTTCGCGAGCGCGGCCCTGACCGCCGCCTCCGGATCGTCGGCAGCCTGTGTGCCGGTCGCAAGAAGCCCGGCCACGACAAGCGCCGCGGCAAGCATCCTCCATCGCCCCAATTTGTCGCGACCATTCATGGAAGTATTCGCCTCGCGCGCGTCACCGCGCTGCGAGGTTCCCAATCAGCTCATTTACGGCCTGGCCCATGGCCATGGCTGCGGTGAAATCGAATTTGTTGATGGAGATGAACACCGCGATGTTTTGGCGCGGCGCAAAGGCGATATAGCTGAAGGTGCCCTGCAGGCCGCCGGCCTTTTGCAGAATAAAAGGGCGGTCTCCTTCCGGCATCATGGCGACCCAGCCAAGCCCCATTCCGTCCATATGGCCGGACTCATCCATGCCATAGACAGGCTTTAGGCCGTCGCGGACCAGATAAATGGCGTGGTCGAGCAAGCGTACTTCCGCATCCTTCTCCGCGCTTTGGTCGAGATGCCATTGCATCCAGCGCAGCAGGTCGTTTGGCGTCGAATAGAGCCCGCCGGCGCCAACGATGACCGAACCGGTCGGCACGTCGGGCAAGGCCTTTCCGTCGAAACCGTGACCCTGCATGAACCGCTTCTTCTGATCATCCGGCGGCTCGAAGGTCGTGTCCTTCATGGCCAGCGGTCCGGTCACATATTGCTCCAACAGCTTCGGGTATGGCGTCTTGGCCGCGTTGGACATGGAAATGGCGAGCAGATCGAATCCGACATTCGAATAGAACACGCCGGAGCCCGGTGGAAAGAGCGGTTTCGCCTGATTCAGCCAGTCCGTCATGGCTGCAATCGTTATCGTGGAGAACGGGTCATCCTCGGACGCTTCCTCGCGCGGCAGCTCGCGGGGAAGCCCGGAGGATTGGGTGGCGAAATCGATCAACCGGATATTCTTGATGCCGGCGTCGGCGCCAGCCGAGATTTTGGGCGCGAGCTTTCCGAGCGTGTCGGCAAAGCTCACCTTGCCCTCGGCCGCCATGTTCGCCAGGACCTGACCCGTGAAGGCCTTGGTGATGGATCCGATGCGAAGCAGCGTGTCCCCGTTCGGCGCATCCTCTCCTTCCGAGCGCTGGCCAAATCCGTGGACGGTGGTTTCGCCATTGCGCACGGCTCCGATCACAAGCGCGGGCACCTTGTATTCCAGAAACAGCACCTGTCCGGTGAAGCCAACGGCCTCGTCGAGGAGCTCATCTGCGACAACCGTTCGGCTCGATGCCAACACAACAAAACAGCCGGCAAGACCAACCGCCCACACCCAGCGGGCCAACAAGCGCATTCTCTCAATTTGCATCGTTCGTCCCTTCCCTAACCAAGCTAGATCATCCTCCGGCGTTTAAGTTCTTCCACCAGGCCACCGATTATCTCATCGAGACCGCGCACCTCCACGCCCAGTGAGTCTTGCCGTGAGAGATCAAACTGGGTCGGGCGCACCGGCACCTCGTCGGGGTCGGGTACCGGCATTTTGAAGTCGGGATAGACCCGTTCGAGGGCGCCCAGGATTTCGCGCCAATGCCAGCTTTGCTTGACGCCGAAATACCGGCCGCTGGCCTGGCCGTTTTCGAGCGCATTGACGTGGAGCGCGGCGAGGTCGCGCGCGTCGATATAGGAGAGCGAGTTGTTGGGAATCTTGTCGGCGAAGCGTTCACCGCGGACAATCGCGGCAAACCGGACGAAGCTCCCCTCCGGCTCGGGCTTATAGCTCGGCCCGACAATCATGGTCGGGTTGATCGTGCAAACCCGGAGCTTGCCGCCCGAAGCCGCCATCTTGTCCAACACTGTCCGGTCCAGACGGGTCTTGCCAACGGCAGCATATTTCTTCTGTTCGAGCTGCAGGTCGGGATCCGACCAATGATCGACCTCGTTTTTCAGCTCCGGTTCGCCTTCTGGCGGGTTCGTGGAGCCGGTGCTGGAGGTGAAAACCGCGCGGCCTATCCCGGCATCCAAGGCGGCTTCCGTCACGTTCTCGGCGATCGCCGCCATCAGATCTATGGTTTCCGGCTCGACCTTGGGCGAACCGGCGCACACGATCACGCCGCTGCAGCCCTCCATGGCGGGCGCAAATGAGGCTTTGTCGAAGGCGTCTGCCGAAAACAGCGTCAGCTTGTTGTCGCGGCTCGCCTCGGCGGCGACGCCGGCCATCAGCCAATCGGCTTTCTCGCCCTCTGCGTCCCTCAGCGTGCCGTGGACGTTATAGCCCCGCCGCAGCAATTCGGCCGTGACGTGGCTGCCGATAAAGCCGCTGCAGCCGACAACACAGATGGTCTCAGCACTCATGGATAGCCCCCGGTTCGATAGCTTGGGCCAAGGCCCGTAACAGATTACCCGATGAAATAGTTCATCGGAGGTATGGTCGGCAATGGCTGGCCTATGGCCAGCGCAACGCTCGAATGCCCGACCAGCGGCCGCTGAATGGAATGAAGGTCTTGATGTAGGTGAGATAGATGCGGTCTCCGGCAGCCGAGACGCCCCAGGTGCCGCGCTTGTTTTTGGGCTTGCCGAAGGATGCGGTCAGTCTGGGCCTGGCAGGGTTCGAAACGTCGACCACCAGCACCTCGCTGTCGCCCCCGGAGAGCAGAACCGCCTGGTGGGCGCGGTCGTAAACCAACTGATTGGTATGGCCTGGACTGTTGAACCAAAGATTGCTGTTGCGGTCGCAGCCCCATGGGTTCCACCACCCGAGCTGCCGGATCTTCCTCGGATCCGAGATGTCGAGGATTTCAAGGCCGCAATAGTCGAGCGCCACGTATGCGCGCGAGCCATCGAGAACCACGTTGTTGTAGGCCTGCTGCTTTCTGGGCAGCGCCTGATTGATGTACTTACCAATCTCGCGCGGGCGCCGCTTGTCCGACACATCGATGACGCGCAGACCGCCCGCATCGTTTGCGACAAACAGCAGGTTTCCTCGGATCGCCAAGCCCCGCGCGTTCGGGTGCTGGACGCGGCCCGGATTTCGGCGGGGAAAGTGAACATCTGGCAGGATCCGAGAGAGTTCCCGGATTTGTCGCTTGTTGGAGACGTCGAAGATGAATACGCCCTTCGACATCGCCCCTAAATAGGCCGTTTCACCGTCGGTCTCGACGATTGCGCTGCCGCGGATTTTGCGAGCCGATGTCCACAGCGCGGTGACCTTGGGCTGGCGAGGATGCTTAATGCTCACAATTGCAAGGCCTGCCTTCGATCCGCGTGCCGAAAAGAAGCTTCCCAACGCCAAATATAGATAATCGCCGCGCTGCACGAGGTTCATGACGTCAAGATTCGCGAATGTGCTTGTGTTCAGCCGGGCGACGGCCTGCGGGCCCGTCTTGGCTTGTCCAAGCCGAAGCACCAGCAGCCCGCCATTCTTTATGGCGGCATACAGATAGGGACGCCCCTCGAGGTCGCGCGCGACCGTCTGGGGCAGGTCGCCCGGGGTCGCGAAGTCCCATCTGTGCTTCAGGCCAGCGGCCTGAAGCGAAATCGTCATAGCGCTGTAGCCCGCCAGCGCGATCACGATGGTCAGAGTCGCCGCCCGCGACAGGGCAATGAGCCGCCCAATTGTTCTCATCGCGATAAGTTACCGGCGGCCTCGGCAAATTCAAGGCAGGCGCCGGGCGCGAGGCATTGCCGCTTAGGCCCGCACATTGCGTTGGGCGGGAGATTGCGATAGGCGCTTTCGCGCTGTTCGGATTCTCAGGAAATCATGTCCATGCCGCTTCATGGGGGACCTCTGGATGGTCCCGTGCCGATCCCGGATCTGCTGACCAAGGGCCTGAAAACCAAGGCCAGCGAGCCGGCGCTCGTGTCCTTGGAGGCCGCCTGGACGTGGCGCGAGTTGGAAGAGGCATCCAACCGCCTGGCGGGCAATCTACTGGCGTTGGGCTTGCGCCATGGCGATCGGGTCGCCTCCCTGATGCCGAACCGGGTTCACTTGCTGGTGCATTACTTGGCCTGCATGCGTGCCGGGTTGGTGGCGACGCCCCTGAACTATCGCTGCACGGCGCCGGAAATCGACCATGCGCTCGGCGTGAGCGAGGCCTCGATCTTGCTCGCGCATGGGGAGCGAACGGAGGATCTCGCTGCGAGCAAGCTGGCCCGCAAGCTGCCCCTCGGACAGATCATTTATGGCGGTGGCGGAGGGAGCGAACGCGACTTCGACGCTCTGCTCGCCAACGAAACTCCAGGCATCGACCTTCCAAATATCGATCCCAAGGCCCCGGCGGTGATCTTTTTCACCTCCGGCAGCACCGGGGCGCCAAAGGGCGTGACCCATAGTTTCGAGACGCTGGGGTGGATGCTGGCCTGCTACGGCGCGGTCTTCGAATTCAGCGCGCAGGACACGTTTCTGACCGGCTCCTCGCTCTCCCATGGCGGCGGTTTCAAGATGTCCTTCGCCGCGCTCGCCTCAGGTGCCCGGGTCGACGTCGCAGAGGGGCGCGTTGGCGATCAAATCCTGCCGCTGTTGCGGAAGACGCGCCCAACCGTGGTCGCGATGCTGCCCTCCGCGCTGTTCGCGTTGGTGCGCGATCACGGAGCGACGCGCGACGACTTTAGCTCGGTCCGCGCCTGCGAAAGCGGTGGCGACAAGGTCTCCGGTGAACTGGAGCAGGAGTTCACCAAACTGACCGGCCTTGAGATCAGGGAAGGCTACGGCATGACTGAGAATGGTGTTGCGGCCTGCAACCGGATTTCCGGCCTCAACAAGCCGGGCTCCGTAGGCATAGCCTCTCCCAGTTTTACGCTCTCGCTACGCGACGAGGGCGGCGCCGAAGTGCCCACAGGGCAAGACGGCCGCCTTTGGTTCAAATCGCCATGCACGGCGGTCGGTTATTGGAACAAACCCGAAGCCACCAAGGCCGCCATCAAAGATGGTTGGTTCGACAGCGGCGACGTCCTGCGGGCCGACGAAGATGGTTACCTTTGGTTCTTCGGCCGCAAAAAGCAGATCATCGTCCATGACGGCTCAAACATTTCGCCCCAAGAGGTGGAGGACGCGCTGCTGGAGCACGGCGCGGTGGAAGCCGTGGGCGTCATTGGCATCCACAATCTCCTGCACGGCGAAAACGTACGTGCCTATGTCACGCTAAAGCCGGGCGCAGAACGGCCCACGGACCAGGAGCTGATCGAGTTCGCCCGGACCCGGATCGGTTACAAGGCGCCCGAAGAAATCGTGGCGCTCGACGAGATGCCCCTAAATCCCACCGGAAAGATCGACCAGGCCGCGCTGAAACGCATGGCGGCCGATCAAGCCGGTGCTCAGATAGCGGGGTGAGGGTTGGCCCCTTACTCTGCAGGGCTGCTCTGCATCCCCACGATCTGCTGAATCCCGGGGACCCGCCAAAGGACGGCTAGCAGGGCAATCGCCAAGGCCGCCGACGCGAGCGCGATATAGAACGGATAGTGGATGTCCACGCCCATTAATTCGCCACCGACGAAAGACGTGATTCCGGCACCCGAGGTGAATAGCGCGACCGACACTCCCATCACCCAACCCTGCTCGGTGGCGTCCACGCTTGCCGAAAAGATGCTGAGCAAAGTCGGATAGCCGATCGCGAAGGCAATCGCCAGGGGCACGATGGCGAGATAGGTGATGATCAGCGATCCGGTGCTGGCAAACAGCACAGAGGACGCGGCCAAGACAATGGCCGTGCCGATCACGATGGCTTGTTTCGAGAATCGCGCGCTAAAAACGGGGACGAGAACAGCGCTCGAAATGGCCAACACGGCACCCAGGATAAGCATTGCCAGGCTGGTTCCCAGCGTCTCCATGTCGAAGCGGCTTGTGAGGTAGTTGTCCATGAAGATGTAGAAGGTGTTCAGCGCGAACATGTAGAAGAAGAACACGATCGAGATCCGGGCCACATTCGGCATCTCCACCACCTTCCACAGCAGCCGGAAGATATCCAGTGGGCTGATCTGGAGCGGGGCGCGGCTCTCTAGTTTGTCCTCGAAAAAGAACGCGATTAGGGCCATTGCTGTGAGAACCAGACCCATGGCCACGTAAAACGGCAAGCTGTAGGAGGCTATCCCACCAATTATGGATTTGTCCGAGAAGACGCCGCCGATGATCGGGCCTGCCACCAGACCGACGCTCAGCGCTGAGAGTATCAGTCCCATATTCCGGGTTCTCTCCGCGTCGTTGCGGCTCAGATCAACCATCGCCGCCTGGGCAATGGGTTGGTTCCCCGCCGTGAAGCCCGTGATGGCGCGGCCTAGCGCCATTAGCCAGAGACTGCTGTATGCGAGCGACACGATCGTGAGCATGTAGCCGGCAAGCGTCCCGGTCAGGCAGATCAGAATCCCGTTCTTGCGGCCGATGCTGTCCGAGAGCTTCGAGATGTAGACGGAGCCCAGGAACCAGCTCACAAAGAATACGCTCATCACCAGGCCGTAGTCGAAATGCCGCGTCGAATCTGACGTCCCGGCCGCCAGGAAATCCTGGCTCGGGTCCATCACCAGGGTATTGAAGATCGGAAAAATGATGCCCTGCCCCATCACGTCCACGAAGACGACAAAGAGCAGGCCACTCTTCGAAAGGTTCATGCCCCCATTCCCCCAATTCGATCTCTGCGAACAATGCCCGGTGCGAGCAAGCGCGGACTAGAGCATATTCGATACGGCATCCAAAGGGGCAAGCGTCCGCGAATCGAATGCTGGCCTTGTCCTCAGCTACGGCAGCGTAGAAAGTGAGACAATTGTGGGTGTTTAATTCGCCTGTTGGGAGTCACGTCGCACAGCTGGGCACGTAGCGGACCCGGCAATTCACCTAGGATATCTGAGACATGGGCCAGCAGATCCTGGACACGGGCACGCCGGAACTTCTGTGTGCCGTAGAGGACCACGTCGCGACCATTACGCTGAATCGGCCGGAGAAGCGAAACGCGCTTTCGGATCGGTTGACCCCTGCGCTGCGGGCAATTCTGTTGGTATTGGACACGGACCCAAATGTGCGGGCGATCGTGCTGACGGGCGCAGGCGGCGCGTTTTGCGCCGGAGGCGACGTTTCGGGGATGGACGCGGATTTGGGCAAGCAGAAGACGGGAGCCGCCATACCTGCAATCGAAGATGCCATTCGATCGCTGCAGCACAAACAGGAGACGCTGACGCTCCGCCTGGTCAACCTTGCCAAACCCACCATTGCAGCGCTACCCGGCCCCGCCGCCGGGGCGGGCCTGTCCCTGGCGCTGGCGTGCGATCTTCGCATTGCCGCCGATAGCGCGTTCTTGGTGCCGGGCTTTGGCAAAGTCGGGCTCTCGGGGGACTATGGCGGGAGCTGGTTCCTGGCCAAGCTGATCGGTCCCGGCAGGGCCAAGGAATTCTACTTCACCGGCCGCCGCATGGACGCGCGAGAGGCCTTGGCTTTGGGGATCTTCAATGAGGTCGTGCCTGACGAGGTTCTTGCGGAACGAACGCGGGAGCTAGCGGGTGAGATCGCCACCGGTCCGCCGATCGCAATTCGCTACATGAAGGAGAATATTGAACGGGCCGCCACCGGCGATCTCAAGACCTGTCTTGCTATGGAGGCGGATCGCACGATCCGCTGCCTTCGGTCGCGGGACCACCGCGAAGGGGTCGAGGCCTTCCTCTCCAAACGCCAGCCCCGCTTCGAAGGACGATAATCAAGGGGGCTCCAATGCCAGATCCTCTGCTGACAATTCAAGATGTGCGTGCCCGCGCTGTGGTAGCGCCCATGAAGCGGCCCGTCCGCACCGCGGTCGGAGATGTGCCAGCGGCGCCCCTGGTGCTAATCGATGTCGTGACGGCGGAGGGCGTGACGGGACGCTCCTACATCTTTGGCTATACGCCCCTGACCTTGAGCCCGCTGGTCGAAATCATCGCCAAGCTCCGCGAATTGGTGAAGGGAAAGCCGGTGGTTCCCGTGGCCCGCCAGCGCGACTTCGAGAGTGCGTTTCGCCTGCTCGGGCGCCAGGGCCTGCTCGGCATGGCGATATCAGGCCTCGATATGGCGCTTTGGGACATTTTAGGCCGAGCCGAGGACCGGCCGGTGGTGCACTTGCTCGGTGGTGAGGCCAGTCCGATCCCCGCCTATGACAGCTACGGCATGGTCGACCTCGCAAAAGATGCCGATGCCATCGGGGCGTCAGTCGACCAAGGCTTCGAGGCGATTAAAATCAAGGTTGGGGGTGGTGATTTGCAACGGGATGTCGAGACGGTTTCTGCGGTTCGAGATCTTATTGGTCCTGATGTGCGATTGATGGTGGACTACAATCAGTCCCTCGACGTACCCGAGGCCAAGCGGCGTATCGCGGCGCTGGCGAACTATGATCTTCAATGGGTCGAGGAGCCGGTGCCGTCGGAGGATTTGGCGGGCCATGCGGAGATCCGCGCCGGCTCGCAAGTGCCGATCCAGACCGGCGAAAACTGGTGGTTTCCCGAGGACACCGCAAGGGCGATCGCCGCCAAGGCAAGCGATTTCGCCATGCTCGACATCATGAAAATCGGCGGCGTCACCGGCTGGCAGCGCGCCGCCGCCATGGCCGAGGGCGCGTCATTGCCGGTCTCGAGCCATCTCTTCGTGGAGGCCAGCGCCCACGTGCTCCCCGTCACGCCCACCGCCCATTGGCACGAATGGCTCGATATCGCCTCTGCCGTTCTGAGCGAGCCGCTCGCCCTCCAAGGGGGTAAGGTGATGGCACGTGGTCCGGGACTGGGAATGGACTGGGACGAAAAGGCGGTCGCGAAATACGCGGAATAGGTGGGTCGATGGCAATAATGAACTCGATACGGAATCTAGTCCTCGCAGTGGTCTGCTTGGCGCTGCTCAGTCTCGCGAGCTGGGCCCAGGAGAATGCTGTCATCGAGACGGCGTTTCGCTGCGACGACGGCACGGTGTTCGATGCGACTTTCGACAACAACGCGGAAACGCTCAAGCTCGACTTTCCCAATGCCGACCCGATAGTGCTGAACCAGGCAATCTCGGGCTCGGGCATCCGTTACGAAGGCAACGGCTACGAGTTCTACGGCAAGGGCAAGTGGGGAAACGTGGTGCGCCCCGGTAAGCCGGAGCTGAAGTGTGAGGAGGCTGGCTCTGGGGCCAAATCGGAGCCAGAGAAGGGCGCGGCGGACTAACCGAGACTTGTTGGCCTACTCCGCCGCCAGCGCCTCGTCGAAGTCGTCGATAACGCGGTTCTCGCCCGAGACCACGATAAATCGCTTGCCACTGACGCGCCCGACCAGGGTGAGGCCGAACTGGCGCGCGATCTCGACGCCCCAGCTGGTGAAGCCCGAGCGCGAGAGCATGATCGGTATCCCCATTTTGACCGATTTGATCACCATGCCGTGGGTGAGACGCCCGGTGCTGTAGAGGATCTTATCTTCGGGCCGCATCTTGTTCAGATACATGTAGCCCGCCACCTTATCGATCGCGTTGTGGCGGCCGAGTTCCTCCACATAGACCAGCGGCGTGTCCTGCTGACATAGCACGCAGCCATGGATCGCGCCCGCGGTCTCGTAGAGCGAGGGTGTGGCGTTGAAGACCTGCTGCAGCGTGTGCAGCCAGGAGGTGCGCAGGGTGGCGTCCGGATCCAGCGCCGTCTGTTCCAATTCCTCCAGCAAATCGTCATAGGCGGTGCCCGCTGCACCGCCGAAGCTATCGGGCCTGCTCTCGTTGGTGGTGTCGCGTGGGATGCGGATATCGATCTGGCGCGCGCCGGAATCGAACGCAATGTCGGTTATGGTGTCGTTCGCTTCGAGCAGACCTTGGTTCAGCAGATGGCCAATGGCGAGCAGGTCCGGGTGATCGCCGATGGTCATCAGGGTGACGATCTTTTGGCCGTTCAGGGAAACACGCAGCGGGTGCTCGGCGATGATGCGCGTCTCGATCTTTTCGCCATTGCGGCCAAGGGCGCGGAGCGGCGCGGTCAAACTCTGGTCGTCGGCGTCGGGGCGAAGCAAATAGCCCGATGCGGGCGCGCCACTCCCAGCTTTCCGCGCCATCAGTGACCCTGAAAATGCAGCACGATTTCCCGGGGCCGGGTCCGGCGGCGGTGCTCGAACAGGAAAATTCCTTGGTATCGGCCGAGCAGCATCTTGCCCTCGGCGACGGGGATCGCGAGATGGGTTTGGGTGAGCGCGCCCTTGATATGGGCGGGCATGTCGTCGGCGCCCTCGGAGATGTGGCGGTAGAGCGAGGTATCCTCCGGCACTTGGGTTTGGAAGAAATCCTCGATATCGCGCAGCACGTCCGGGTCCTCGTTTTCCTGGATTACCAGGGAGGCTGAGGTGTGGCGCATGTAAAGGGTCAGCAGGCCGGTGGTGACTGCGCGCTCCCGCACCCAAGCCGTGACATCTTCTGTGATCTCGCAGAGGCCTTGGCATGGCGCGGTCACGGTGAGCTGATCGAGCGTCGGCGCGCTGACGGATATCGGTTTGTTCATGGGCCTAGATATCCCGCAGTCCAACTCGCCTGACAAGTCCGGCCGGAGCGCAATCGCCCCCGGCCGCGCCAAGCGAGGCGCGGGCCAAATCAAATCCGCCGCCCTACGGGACGGCTAAGGAAACGACGCTGCTAGGCGGCCGCTACCGCTTTCGGCAATCCGAAACCCGCCGCCAGAATGACAAGCGCGAACAGCAAGTGCAGCACGTTGTCGGCCATGTTGATGCGAACCAGGCCGAGCAGCATGTCGCTTGGCCAGACAAAGCCGAGCAGGGCGACAACCAAATAGATCACGCCCATCACTTGCAGGGTCATTTTTGGCGCGTTTAGCCACATTGCCCCGGCCAGGAAAATGAAGCCGGAGAGAATGTGCACCAGATTGTGCATGCCGTTGACGGCGAAGATGCCGTCGGGCGACACAATGGGGTTGGGGATGTAGCCGAGAATTCCAGCAGCAAAGAACGCAACTGCGAAAACATAACAGGCGGTTTTTGCGTCCATTTCTGTGTCCTCCACCCATTCGATTTGAACGACGCGCACTATCGAGGGGGCGTCTTAGTGAAAGACAAAAAGGCGACAAGTCACTTCGACGCTCGTCGAATCACGTCGCTCATGACTCTATTTGGGAGTTTCAGCGCGCGGCGTCAATATTCTTGGCCTTGACCAAAGCTTCCCGGTTCCAGTCCAGGTGTCAGGATTGCTGCTTTTCCAGCTCGCAGAGCGCCGCTTCGATCTCACCGACGGCCCAATCGATTTCGCCGCGTTCGATGGTCAGCGGCGGAGCGAACCGTACGGTATTGCGGTGGGTGTCCTTGGTCAGGATTCCGCGCCTAATCAGCTGGTTCACCAAGGCTTCACCGGAGGCGCGTTGGGCGTCCAGCTCGAGGCCGATGAACAGGCCGCGCCCGCGAACTTCCCGGATCAGCGGGCTCTTGATGCCGCGCAGGGCTTCGAGGAAGTAGGCGCCGAGCTCGCCCGAGCGGGCGCAAAGCTCGTCTTCGACCAGCAGGTTCAGCGCTTCGATCCCCACCGCCGAGGCGATCGGGTTGCCGCCAAAGGTGCTGCCATGGTCGCCGGGGCGGAATACGTCGATCACTTCGCGGCGGGCGAGAAACAGTGAAACCGGGATCAGCCCCCCGCCGAGCGCCTTGCCCAAAGTAATGGCGTCGGGCTCGATGCCGTCATGCCAGGATGCGAGCAGCTTCCCAGTGCGGCAAAGCCCGGTTTGAATCTCGTCAGCGATCAACAGCACATTGTTGGCCCGGCAGATTTCCGCGGCCCGCGCCAGATAGCCGTCCGGCGGCACCACGATGCCGCCCTCTCCCTGGATCGGCTCGACCAGGAAGGCTGCCGTGTTGGGCGTGATAGCCCGGGCAAGCGCATCGGCATCGCCAAAGGGTACGGCCACGAAACCCGGCGGATAGGGGCCGAATCCTTCGCGATATTGCGGGATGCTGGACATCGCCGTTACCGCGATGGTGCGGCCATGGAAGTTGCCTTCGCAGCAAATGATTTGGGCCTGATCGGGTGGCACCTTCTTGACCTCGTAGGCCCATTTGCGGGCAGCCTTGAGCGCAGTTTCGACCGCCTCCGCGCCGGTATTCATTGGCAGCGCCCGGTCGAAGCCGGTGAGCTCGCAGGCAAGCTTCAGGAAATCATCCAAAACCCGGGCGTGAAGAGCGCGGGACACCGTGTCGAGCCGGGAGGCTTGGGCGGTAAGTGCCGTCACCAGGCGCGGGTGGCTGTGGCCGAAGCTCGCCGCCGAATAGGCGCCCAGCATGTCGAGATAGCGCTTGCCGTCCTCGTCCCAGACCCAGACGCCCTTGGCGCGGTCGAGCACGATTGGCAGCGGCTGATAATTCCGCGCAGCATAAGGGCTTAATAGGGTTGTGGGTTTCATGCGCTGCCGCCTTTCGTCTCGAATACGGACTCGACCAATCGGGCGACCAGGTCCGCCGTCTTTCCGCCGATATCGCGTGCGGGATTGAACTCGGCGATCTCAAGGCCGAGAAATCCGGGCGCATAAGAGAGTCCGGCCATGCTCGCAATTGCCGGTTTCGTCGCCAAACCGCCAGCGACCGGCGAACCCACGCCCGGAGCTTGCCTGGGATCGAAGGCGTCGAGATCTATCGAGACGCCGAAACCGTCCGTACCATTGCTCGCAATTTCGAGCGCTTCGGCGAAACAGGCCGCGAATCCTCGTGCGGCGACCTCATCGGCCATTATCACCCGCACGCCGAGCAGCTGCAGCAGCCGCGCTTCGCCGGGCTCGTAGCTGCGCACCCCGATCAGGCACAGGTTCTCAGGTCGCAAGGCCGGGCCGAACCGTGCGAGCCCCGTCAATTCCGGCACCCCATGGCCCAGCAAATGGGCCACCGGCATGCCGTGCCAATTGCCGCTTGGCGTGGTCTCCGGCACGTGACCGTCCATATGGGCGTCGAGCCAGATCAGGCCGAGACGGCTGCCGCGCCCGAGCGCATTTGCGGCGCCACTCCAGGTTCCGGCCGCGATCGAATGGTCGCCCCCCAGAACGAGCGTCTGCGCGCCTGACTTGAGGCTCCGCTCGACGGCCGAAGCCACGGCGGAGGCGGCGCTGGCGACGCCGGCG
>Ga0315336_1002753_pt1 | contig 25730 bp, 17 predicted proteins | sample ASW5metaG_FD_204512 | JGI IMG/M metagenome (GOLD analysis project Ga0315336, IMG submission 204512) | Ammonia-oxidizing marine archaeal communities from Monterey Bay, California, United States - ASW #5 | ecosystem: Environmental > Aquatic > Marine > Intertidal zone | place: USA: California... | reverse complement strand
TACCTATTTTTGCGTTCAACATCAGCGACAAAAATACATCGAGGAAATATTTTCGTGACCTTGCGACGAGAGTTACATAGAAAACGCTTGTCTCCACCACTTCGCTTGCTCTCTGCTTCCAGCTCTCAAGAATCTTTTTTCCGCACCACCAGATCCAAGCGATCTCATTTAATTAGCCTCCTCCTTTTTTTGTTATTAATATTCCTGTCAGGCGCCAATGATGCGCGGGGTTCAGTTCATGACAAGTTCGCCACTCCGTTTTCCCCTAATCTAGTTACCAATCCAGGGTTCGAATCGGATGCCGATGGGGACGGATCTCCTGACGGCTGGGAGAGCAAATTCAAGGAGTTTTATTTTTTTGATATTAATCCTTCGGACCGACGCGGGCTTAGAGGTGGAAAATCGCTTTTTCTTAAGGCGGGGAGCATTGTTACTTGGAAAACGAAGATCCTAGGGATTTTCCCCGGGCACCATTACTTGCTGACTTTTTGGGTCAGACGGGATGGGTGGAAGGACGGAGAATATCCTTTTATCCGAATTTTTGGTCGCACCATCCGGATGAACGAACTGTTCTCCTGGAAAGGATGGCGGAAGGTTACATACCTTCTCAAAGCAGAGAACACCCACGAAACCTCTCTCGCATTTCTGGGGGGAAAGCTTTCACACGGAATTGCATTCGACAACGTGGAACTGAGGAAACTTTCCATTCAACTTCTTAGTCCAGCACGCGGAGAAGTTTTCTTCCCAAAAAAGTCAACTCTCTCTTGGAAGATTACCCCTAGCGAGCTTGTGCTTCGGCTAGTCATCGATCTCTTTTCTAGGTCCCCGTCCGATAACCTTAAGTTCGGAAATGGGACAAAGTTCGAACTCCTGAGCCCCCAATCCAGTTCAATACGGTTGCGCGGTGGGCTTCCAGCGGGGAAGTGGTCCTGGAGGGTACGGGCCTACTTGGGACAAGAAGAGGTTGCCCGTTCACCCATCCAATTTTTCAAGGTCCCGGCCGGAGGTGAAAATCTTACAGCTCAACCAGCCAAACGAATACGCCTCTACCCTGAGCCGCCCACACCGCCGTTTTTCCCAATTGGCATATTCAGCGCCCACTGGACGGAAACCTTCATGGAACTCAAGGCAGCCGGCTTTAATAGTGTCCAGTCTTATGGCCCCGACCCGGAAAAAGGAAAGAATACCTCGAAGCCGCTGCCCGCCACGGCCTGAAAGCACTCATTTCGGTCCACTCTGAAATAGATTGGAATCGCTCTAAACACGAGCCCACGCTTCGCGCGGCTTCCGCCTCAGGGGGCTTGTTGGGATGGGACATGGAAGACGAACCCGAAGGGCGCGGAATTTCACCGGCAAGAATATGGCGGAGAGGAATGATTCTCCGTCAATGGGATCGACACCACCCCACTGCCCTGACGATATTGCGACCCCGAATGGCCCGCTATTACGGCCCGGCGGCGGATGCCGTCCTGCTGGACCCCTACCCCATTCCGACCCAGCCCCTCACCTGGATGAGCAACTCAATCGACATGACACGTCGCGCCCTCGGCCCAACCAAGCAAATCTGGGCCATCGTCCAAGCTTTCAACTGGGGGGATGAGCCAGGGCATCCAAAAAATCGGCCCGGTCGCTTTCCTACCAACGCCGAACAACGAGCTCTCGCCTATCTGGCGATCACCCACCAAGCCAACGGAATATTTTTTTTCCAAGAAAAGCACGGTCGAAAAAAATCAGGACACTGGAAGGGCGTTAAAACCCTAGTGAATGAGCTCAATTGCCTTCAGCCCCTCCTATTGTCCGCTGCCGCTTCTTGGCAGCCCCAACTACAAAGCGCCTCCTTCGATTTAAAGGGGAGGCCCTGGGTACATTTTCTCGTCAAGCATTTGGGAAAAAAACGCACCCCATCGCCCGCCGTCGGATGTCCGTTCCTGAAAAAGGGGCATTACCTCATCGCCGTTAACGCCGTCTCTAACCCCACTCTGGTCGTGTTTCGCGGATTTTCCGAAAAAGGAACCACTGCCGATATTTTTCAAGGGAAGAAAAAGAATTATTCCGGGGGGAAGCTTAGCGAAATCATGGAGGCTCACGGAGTTCGCATCTGGTATTTGGGCGGGGGATAAACTGTCCGGTTCGTTTTAAAACTCAAATCAGCTAGATAGGAAACCCTGAGCCGATGTCATCGGTAGATGAAAGGCTATCACCCTCTGCAATTGCTGTCTTGTTTTTTGAAAATTGCTTTTAAATAATTTCAGAAAAAGACGCATTCCATCCAAGGATGGGCACGACTGGGAAAAACTCTGCGCCGAAAAACCTTGTCGCCATTCCTATGAAAGTTACTGACTAAGCGTCTATGATCTTCTCCCTCAAAACCAGTCAATGATGAATAAGAGAATTTTTGATACACTTTCACCTGAATCACCCAATCTGAGGGGATTTGCATGAGCAAGAAACGCCACACCGCCGAGCAGATCATTGGCAAGCTAAGGGAGGCTGAGGTCCTTTTGTCCCAGGGCCAGAGCGTTTCTGAAACTTGCAAGAAGATTGAGATCTCCGAGCAAACCTACATTCATTGGCGAAAAGAGTACGGCGGACTTCGTCTCGACCAAGCCAACAGCCCTAGGGAACTTAAGAAAAATACTGCCTACGAATGGTCCGCCACACGATCCTTGACCTTTGTATCTGACTTTCTTGTTTCGAAATGTAAGGAAAGAGTGGAACACCATTTCCCAAATCGTTCCGCACGAATCCTTGACATTGGCTGCGGCAGTGGCCATCTAGCATCCATTCTTTCAGGGATGGGTCATGAAGTTATCGGGGTGGATGTTTCATTAGTTCGCATCAATCTCGCACGTGACACCAACCCGGGTATTCAGTTTGAGTGCATTTCCGTTTACGATGATGACATAAACAAACTAGGTGAGTCCTCTTTCGACTGCATTGTATCATTCGAAGTGATTGAACATCTATTCGACCCCGGAGGCCTGCTGAGCCGTAGTTTTATTCTCTTGAAACCGAAAGGCTGCCTTATCCTCTCAACTCCCTATCACGGCTACCTGAAAAATCTGGCTATATCCGCATTCAACAAATGGGACCGACATTTTTCCCCATATTGGATCGGTGGACATATCAAATTCTTTTCCAAGAAAACTCTCAGACAGATGACTGAGTCTGCAGGATTCAAAAACATCCAAATTCAAAGAGCAGGAGGATATCCAGGCGTATGGAAATCTATGGTCATGACAGGAAGAAAGTAGACCCCATTAAAGAAGTGTAATTTCCCATTTGTTGGCAAAATAAGTTTCCATACTTGCCATTTTTTTGGCCGAAAGGGCTAAAGAACATACAGCAAAATTTCCAATGCTTCCGTTTAACAGGGGCGGGCATGCCAGCGTTTCGGCATCTTCCCGATCGATAACAACAAGAGTCCCTGCTTGAGAACTTCGCTTATACTGTCACGATGGACGTTGGATTTGAAATAAATTACCCTTTTCGTGGAAAATGGCGAAACAAAAACCGGGACACAAAAGCCAGGATTCAGGCTTCCAGAGAGAAGGAATCCTTCCCGCAATTGGGTGCGTGTATAATGCCCCCCCAAAGGTAAATTGAGTTTATCCCAAGGGACATCTGTTGATGAACCATAAGGAAATTGCATCCATCAGGCTTTTCTTTCCTCCCCTTGTTCTAAGCTCCGGACCTAACTCTCCGAAATCACCCCCCCCCGGCACCAAAACTGTTTGGTCCATATGGTTTCGTAAATTTCTAGGGGCTATTGCCCTCATCCTCCAAGTTGTCTGGGCTGCGACATATTCCGTCGCGGCGGAAAAGCCGTTTCCCAATTTGGTGGTCAATCCGGGCTTCGAGCTGGACGTCGACGGAGACGGATCCCCGGATGGCTGGAGGGGCAGAGAAACCAGTTTTGCCCCAGACCACGGCCAGAGGAAACGCGGGATGAAGAGCAGCCGGGCACTTTATTTCGAGGCCGGAAGCACAGCCGTCTGGGAGACAACAGTCAAAAAAATTCGGCCAGGACACCATTATTTGCTTACCTTTTGGGTCAAACGCGAGGGGTGGAAGGACGGGGAGTACCCCTCATTTCGCATTTTCGGACGCTCGATTCGGATGAACGAGCTCTTTTCCTGGAGGAGCTGGCGGAAAGTCACCTACCTCCTTCGGGCCGAGCGAAGCCACGAGACTACTCTCGCATTTTTAGGCGGGGCGCTTTCCCACGGAATTTCCCTCGATAAAGTGTCACTGCAAGAGTTCGCCGTTCAGATTCTCCGCCCAGAGAACGGAACAACACTTCGGAACAAAAACCCAATTTTTTCCTGGAGGATACCCGAGAGCGACCTCTTATTTAGGATCTCCATTGAATTATTCGAAAATCGCGTTTCCGCCAGCCTCACGGAACGGGAGACAGTAAGAATCGACATTATGAGCCCCCAAACCAGCTCAATCAGGTTTCGAAAAGGGCTTTCGACGGGAATCTGGCACTGGAGAATTCGTGCCCATCTGGGTCGGAAAGAAGTCACCCGCACACCGCTCCGCTCCTTCAAAATCCCCTTCGGTGCGCTCAAATCCAATACTGTCTATCCCGCGCGAATTCGCTTGTACCCCAAATCACCCAGACTCCCATTTTTTCCGGTCGGCCTGTTTGCTGCTAACCGGATCGAAAAATTTGGAGAACTGAAGGCAGCCGGATTTAACAGCGTCCAAAAATATAGCCTTCACCCTGAAAAAGTAAAAACATATTTCGAGGCAGCCGTCCGTCACGGCCTCCGGGTTCTTATCTTGGTCCCTAGGGATCTGGGCTGGAGACGCGCAATATACGAGCCCGCCCTTCGTGCAGCTATCGCATCGGGCGCACTCCTTGGGTGGTACCTCGAGGACGAACCCGAGGGGCGCGGGGTTCCACCGGCAGCGATATGGCAGCGGGGAATGATTCTCCGCCAATGGGACCAGACCCATCCCACCACCCTGACCATCCTGCGCTCCCGGATGGCCAAGTACTACGGCCCGGCGGCGGATATCGTTCTAGTGGACCCCTACCCCGTGCCGACCCAGCCCCTCACCTGGCTTAGCGACTCAATCGACGAGGTACGCCGTGCGCTCGGTCCAGCCAAGAAAATCTGGGCCATTATCCAGGCTTTCGGCTGGAGGCACGATCCATTGTACCCCAAAGACAAACCCGGCCGCTTTCCCACCTTCGAAGAACAGCGGGCACTTGCCTATCTGTCTATTACCCATCAAGCCAACGGAATTTTCTTTTTTTCGGAAAAACAGGCGCGAAAAAACCTGGCGCATTGGAAGGGCCTTAAAATTCTAGCAACTGAGCTTAACTGCCTTCAGCCTCTCTTGTTATCCTCAGCCACCTCATGGCAGCCCAAAATGCAAAGCACATCCCTCGACACCAAGGGCAAGCCCACAGTGCATTTTATCGTCAAGCGGTTAAAGAAAAATGCCCTCCAGCCGACCAAGGCCGGATGCCTAAACATGAAAAAAGGGCGCCACCTCATCGCAGTCAACACCGCCTCCCGTTCCACCTCGGCCGAATTCCACGAGCTGCCCGAAAATACGATCGCCATCGATATTTTTAATGATAAGAAAAAGAAAACTTTCGGGGGAAAGCTTCGTGAAATATTCGAGGCCCACGGCGTCCGCATATGGCGCCTAGGCGAACGAGAGTAAACCAGACAGATCTTTCTCCATTTCAAAAGCGGAATGACGTGGCCAAGGGTAACTTCATTGAAATTTTCTTTGTGGATATTGGAAAATCTTTAGGAATTTGACCCGTTGCAATCGATTTAGCCTGCCAAGGATTTTAGTTGATTATTCATTAGCGCGGATATCAATGGCGCGTGCCAATCGAAGCGGAAATATCGGTTGACCAGCGGGACAATTCCGTCCGCCCGCGCAAGGTGAATCATAGAGTCTATGTGGCGATCCGACATTTTTGAGAAAATTTTCCGCAGGGCCTTCCCCGAACGTAGTTCGAGTTCGAGCAACATACGCCATTTCGCGTCGTATTCCCGCAGGGTGCCTTCCGAAAAATCCCCAACCCTGAAAGCTTTCTCGAGCACCCCTGCCGCAATTTTCGCACAGAGAAGACCGTAGTAAATCCCGCCGGCAGTCGTGATCTTCACCTGCCCCGCTGCCTCTCCCACCACTAGAAGCCGATCACCCGCTGTTTTGGGAAGAGATTCGAGCGGAATTAGACTGGCTCTAATCTCTCCGTCCCAAAATTTCATCCGCCCATTCATGGAAGGGCTTTCGACCAGCCGTCGTATCAGGTCCCCGCCCCTTTTAGCGGCCAAGAGACCCACCTTGCACCAGCCCTCCCCGCATGGAACAACCCAAGCAAACGAGCCTGGAGCAACGTTGTTCCCCAAATATATTTCAACTCGGTCCACATCCTCCATCTTGGCCACAAGCTGAACGCCCTGAATGTAATTTTTAATTTCGCCCAGACCTGCTTCCTTGATGAACTTGAACCCGAAACCCGTCGCTAGGACGCAGGATTGTGCACGGAACATTAGGGTTTCGGTTCCACTCCGAACAGTGACAGAAACCCCATCGCCATCACGATCGACCTTCTCCACAATGCTCCCAAAACGGTAAATGGCCCCTTTTTCTTTTGCCGTTTCCGCCATCTCGCGGTCAAACGCAGCCCGATCAACGATATTTGCCCACATTTTTTTAGGGCGGTAAATCACCGAACGCCCCGCAGGACCGAACACCTCAATTTCGCGCAGATAACTCTGAATGGAGCCGCGGGGCAAAGACAATTTATCGAAAGCCTCGGTGCCGATGATACCAGAGCAATTAACATTATCCCCAGCGGCGCAGCCCTTTTCGGCCACCAAGACATCCAGACCCGATTCGGCCATCAATCCAGCCATATAGCTTCCTACACATCCTGCCCCGACAACAATAACATCGTGCACACCCACTCCTACTTTCGCCCTATAGTGAAAATTTTAGTGCTCGATATTCTTAAACCTTTTTTCCCCTGCTCTCCCACTTTCCTCGGAAAGTAATCCAGAGAGACAGAATAATCAAATAGACATCCAGACAAAAGCTCCTGTTTCTTATATACAATAAATCATAGCGAAATTTATTTTTTCTGGGCGTGTCATGCTTTCCATAGATTTGCGCCAGGCCAGTTAGTCCCGGGAGAACCGATTGTCTTTTTTTATAGCCAGGGATCTCGGAAGCATCAACCACTCTTCCGTCACCGTGGATTTCCTTCTCCCCCGGCCGAATGGCACGGGGACCTACGAAGCTCATGTATCCAGAAAAAATGCTCCAAAGCTGCGGAAGTTCGTCCATGGCCGTGGCCCGGAGAACATGCCCCATTTTGGTAATTCTCGCATCACCCTCGTCCGATTGAACCGGGCCGGTTCCCTTCTCCGCGTCCGGAATCATAGAACGGAATTTTAGAATCCGGAAGATCTCTCCATTTATTCCCATACGTTCCTGCCAATAAAACACTGGACCGCCATCTTCAAGCTTAATAAAAACGACTATCAAGACCCATACCGGCATAAACACCAATAATCCTAGCCCAGATAAACTGATATCGAAAATGCGCTTAAATAGGTATGAACGTCGGGCCGGCAGTTCCAGTACAATTTCGCGGAAGAGATCGTAATAGGCCCGGACCTGAAGCGGCCGGTCGAACTGCATAGCCGCCCTCCGGGCGTTTTTTCCCATCTCACGGGAAAGCTTCCGATCCTGGTAGAGGCTCAATATCCCATCTGCCATCGCACGGAAATCTCCCGGCGGAGTGATCAGGCCACAATGAAAATTTCTAGAAATTTGGGCGACCTCGGACTCTTCTTCTGTGGATGCAATATACGGCCGGCCCGAGGCCAAAACCCCGTAAAGTTTGCTCGGAACGATGAAACCCGCCAAGCCCCTCTTTAAGGAAACGATAAAAACATCCGCTGTGCTGAATGATTCAGTCAGATGTTCCTTAGGCTGATACGGAAGGAACAAAACATTGCCCAAATTTAATTCCTTAGCTTTGGCCTGCAGGGTTTCTTTCTTGACTCCTTCACCTACGAGGACGAACTTGATGTTTTCGATTTTTCTCAACAAATGAGCTGCCTCGATAACCGTTTCGAGGCCCTGGGAAAGACCAATATTCCCCGAATGCATCACGACGAAAAAATCCTCGAGCCCATGGCGGATGGAAAACGGGTTGCGCTTTGGTCCCGGCACCACCGCAGAGCAATCCGCCCAGTTATGGATCACCTTAACCCGCTCGGGAGAAGCCCCCTTCCCCTCGATCAATCTCTTTCGCATGGTTTCTCCCAAGGCAACCACGCGATCCGATTTTCGAACGATGCAGCGGCTAATCCAATCCAACATCCAGTTGATCGTCTCGCTCCGAAAATCTTCCAGAAGATCGGTCAATTCCGGAAAGATGTCCTGACAGAGAAATACAAACTTGGCTCCTGAACGGCGTGTCGTCAGAAGAGCCGCGAGACCGACAATCGGCGGATCCGTAAGAGCGACAACCACGTCTGGGGAGGGCACCCGGAACCCCGCCAAAACCGCAAAAGAAAAATAGCTCAGATAGTTGAGAATGCGGGACGCAAACCGTCGAGGCCGAAAGGTTGTCCCATTTGTCCGGAATATTTCGACCCCATTGTGCATCTCCCTTCGAAATGGGAGCCAGCTAAAGGAGGTATCTTGGCGATCGCCTGTTTTTTGGGTTTCCGGTTTAAAAAGCGCCGGACCTACAACGACTGCCACACAGCAACCATGGTCACGCACGAGGGTTTCCGCCAACTCCGTCAATAGCTGGCCTGTGGCTCCCTGATCGGGATAATAGGATCGATTAAAAAAGCAGATTTGAAGAGGTTTCATTAAGAGTGGGCATACTCCGACTGCCCTTTGTACCACTCGATAGTACGGTGAATCCCCTCGCGAAAATCAATTTCAGCCCTGAAACCGAAGTTCTCCAAAGCCCGGGTCGTATCCAAACACCGTCGGGGCTGCCCGTTGGGCTTGGAGGTGTCCCATGTTATCCGGCCGTGGAATTCAGTCTGTTCGGCAATCAACTCCACAAGATTCTTAATAGAAATTTCAAAACCTGCACCTATATTCACTGGCTCAGCCCCCTCGTAATTTTCCATGGCCAGGATAACAGCCTCGGCACAATCCTCTGCATAAAGAAATTCACGAGTTGGGGTCCCATCTCCCCAACAAATAATCTCCTTGGACCCTTGCTCAATAGCGTCAATACATTTCCGAATAAGCGCAGGAATCACATGCGATGAATCTGGGTCGAAGTTGTCGCCGGGACCATAGAGGTTCACCGGCATCAGGTGGATGGCGTTGAAATTGTACTGCTGTCGGTAAGCCTGACCCTGGACGAGGAGAATTTTTTTCGCTAGGCCGTAAGGAGCGTTGATTTCCTCGGGGTAACCGTTCCAAAGGTCCTCTTCCCGAAAGGGAATGGGAGCAAACTTGGGGTAGGAACATATAGTCCCTACCCCGACGAACTTCTCCACCCCAGCCCGGCGCCCGTATTCCATGAGCATTGTACCCATGATGAGGTTTTCATATAAAAAGCTGCCCGGATTGGCTTGATTCGCTCCAATACCTCCGACTACGGCAGCTAAATGAATGACGATTTCCGGACGGACACCAGTGTAAAGCCTTTCTACTTCCTTCTCACGAGTCAGATTGAATTGATCGCGACGGGAGACATAGACGTCTGTGACTCCCCGCTCTTTCAGTTTTTTGACCACATACTGGCCTAGGAAACCGGCACCACCCGTCACCAAAACTTTTTTTCCGGAAACATCCATTACGGTCTCCTCAACCAAGTCATCCTGCCAGAAGGAAGACCAGGCACGCCCCCTCCAGAAACCTCCAATCCCTCCTCAGCCAACTCGGCATCCATCATGATTCTGACCAGTTCGCGGAATTTCACCTGCGCCTCCCACCCAATGATCTTTTTTGCTCTTGTGGGATCAGCCTGTAGTACGGGAACTTCGGTCGGTCGATAATAACGAGGATCAATCACCACATAATCCTGCCAATCTAAATCGACATATCTAAAGCATTCTTCAACCCATTCCCGGACAGTAAACATTTCACCAGTGCCGAAGACCAAGTCCAGCGGCTTTCCCTGTTGAAGCATTAGCCACATCCCCTCAACATACTCGGGCGCATACCCCCAGTCGCGGCGCGCTTCAATATTACCGAGAAAAAGCTTCTTCTGCCGCCCAGCACGAATCGCCGCAACAGCGCGCGTAATTTTCCTCGTAACGAATGTCTCTCCCCTCCTAGGGGACTCATGATTAAACATAATTCCATTGCAAGCATACAGACCATACCCCTCTCGATAATTGCGCACCATCCAGTAAGCGTAAACCTTGGCTGCGGCATATGGACTCTGCGGCCAAAAAGATGTCTGCTCATTTTGAGGCGGGGGGGCGTCGCCAAACATTTCACTGCTAGAGGCTTGGTAGATGCGACATTGAGTTTCGCTCCTTCGGACCGCCTCCAATATCCGAACGGTTCCGAGGCCTGTGACATCGCCCGTATAATCAGGCATGTCGAAACTCACTCGGACGTGGCTTTGGGCCCCCAAGTGATAGATTTCCTCTGGCTGGATATTGTAAATCAGGTTCGTCAACTGACTTGAGTCGGAAAGATCTCCATAATGGAAGAAGAGGCGGGTATCGGGTTCGTGGGGGTCTTGATAAAGATGGTCAAGCCGTTGTGTGTGGAATGTACTCGACCGCCTGATCAAACCGTGGACCGTATAGCCCTTTGTGAGAAGGAACTCCACCAAGTAGGAACCATCTTGTCCTGTAATCCCGGTGATGAGAGCGCGCTTGGCCATCCTTATCCTCGCTCTTTCTCAATTATATACCGTCCGATAACCAGCACATCCATATCGGTCCGAATAAAGCAATGGAGAGCCTCTGCCGGCCTGTGAACGATGGGCTCGTTTTCGTTAAAAGAGGTATTGAGGAGTACCGGAACTCCTGTTATTTCCTCGAAGGCTCCAAGGAGTTTCCAGTATAGAGGATTAGACTTTTGACTTACCGTCTGAAGCCTTCCTGAACCATCCACGTGAGTGACAGCCGGTATAACCTCTCTTTTTTCTGGACGAACCGGGTACACCTGGATCATGAAAGGGTCGGGAACCGCATCCACGAAATACTCATTCATCGCCTCTTCTCGAATGGACGGTGCAAATGGTCGGAATTTTTCGCGAAATTTAATCTTCATGTTAATAATTTCTCGCATATCGGTCCGCCGGGGATCGGCCAAGATGCTCCGGTTCCCGAGTGCTCTCGCGCCCCACTCTTCGCGCCCCTGAAACCACCCAACGACCTTTCCCTCGGCGATTTTCTCAGAGGTCCAACGACAGAGTTCTCTTTCATCCGATATCGTCTGGATGGTACATCCCCTATCTCTCAACTGATCTTCAAAGTCGGAAAGCTCCGCCTTAATTTCTTCCTGCGTGTACTCCAGCCCCCACATGGCATGATCCATAACAAAACTACGGGAATTCCCCAGGGTCTGATGCCAAATGTAAAATGCCGCTCCCAGGGCCGTTCCGTTGTCTCCCGAGGCAGGTTGAATGTACACCTCCTCGAACGGTGTCCGCCCGCGGATCTTCCCGTTCATGACGCTGTTCATGACGCAGCCGCCAGCCAAACATAAGCGGGAAAGCTTTGTCTTCTCATAGAGCGCGGTGAGAACGTGGAAAACGATCTCCTCGAACACTAGCTGGAGGGAAGCCGCAAGGTTCTCATGGCGCATTTCCAAGGGCTCTTCGGAATGCCGAGCGGGCCCCAAAAGTTCCTCGAGTTTCGGCGCCCAGACAGGCCCCAAAGTGGGCTCCCCCTCGTCCCAAGTCATGCTCACCCCTTCGGACCAGTGGCGAAAATAGGAAAGATCAAGCTCAAACCTCCCTCCCGGTAAAAGGTGGACCAAGCGCCGAATCAAGTCCGCCGAATCCGGGTTCCCGTAGGGCGCCAGGCCCATGACCTTAAATTCGTCCCCGTATCTCTGAAACCCAAGGAATTGCGTAATAGCCAAATACAGGAGGCCATAGGAGTGAGGGAAGAAGACCCGGTCGAGAATTTCGATTCGGTTTCCCCGCCCAATCGCCATCGAGGTGCCGACAAAATCGCCAAAACCATCGATGGCGCAAATCGCCGCTTCCTCGAAAGGAGAGACGAAGAAAGAACTTGCTAAGTGCGACGGATGGTGCTCCACCCAGTGAAGTTTTTCGTGCACTTTTTTTTTCTCGAGGCCGAGACACGCGGCGATATCACCGGCCAGGTCCATGACGCGCCCTCGATTCTCAAGCCTACCTCGGATCAGGGACAGGCTCGGACGCTTCCACAGGGCGAACAACATTTTTTTAAAAAGATTTGCCCGCGGGTTTCGGGACACCGCGAAATGATCGATAGATTCGGGCCCCACGCCAGCCATCTCAAGACATTTTTTCAAAGCCTCCCGCGGAAACCCGGCCCAGTGCTTAACCCGCCGGAAACGCTCCTCCTCGGCGGTAGCAATCAATTCACCGTCCCGAATTAAAGCAACCGATACATCGCCATGGTATGCATTAATTCCGAGAATTATCATTTCAATCCAATGTCTGCAAATAACCCGATGAACAACCTAGCCGTCTGGATTGCTTGAATGGCAAAATGCAGCTCAAAACAACATCACATTCCATCTGGGACATATGAAAATATACGACGTTCCGCCGATGGCACAGACAAAAGCATACCGATAATACCCTTTACGTTTCGCAAAAAGCGCAATCTCGCCCGTATGTAGTTCCGACCATCGATGCTCCATTAGGGTAGATGACAAATGTGAAGCCCAAGATTCTTCGAACCACCTCACACCATCTGAGAAAGCTTGGTCCCGAATTCGAAGTGACGTTGCCTGGCAATGACATTCTCAACCGTTTCGGGCGGAGACAAATTGAGGCCATCCCGGAGAGGCTCAATCCCAAAGTGCTTGCAAAGATTCACCGCCAAGCTAAAGGCGAGCGAAAATTTGCCAGGTAATGCGACGGTACAATTTTCCGTATCAATAATATGGTACTGATAGTTCCTGAGTTGCCCCGAATTCACCACTTCGGCCTTGATACCAAAATAAACCTTCGTTTTAGTCTGGCTCATTCTACCTGGAAAGACCTTCCCTATCCTTTTAATTACGGCCTGGCTGATCTCCTCCTTATAAGCCTTATCTTTTTTGATGCGCTCCCAATCGTAGTACAGGGCATTGCCAAACAGCGAGTATTCATATTTACCCGCTCGGTGGTAGATATGATTGATTGTCCTGTCAATTTTGGGCGTCATCCGGACAAAGTTGACCGTCGTCAGGGCCGGATAGGCGACCACAATTGGACTTGCATAAATTTTCATATCGACTCCGCCAAGCATGGAGGCTTGGTGACCAGAAGCGACGACCACATGATTGGCCCGGTGCGATTCTCCCCTTTCAGTAACCACACAGCCACCCTCAATAGCCTTGACCCTTGCATTGGCCTTGAACTCTCCTCCGTTTCCCAGAAAGGAGCGGAGCAAATCCGTTGCGATAAGCGTCGAGTCCATTGTCCGATCCCGGCTTTTTAGAACGCAGGACAATTGCTCCAAATCGAATCCCAGATCCCCGTCCCGTTTCACCAAATTAACGGACACCTTTTTTTCAATTAATCTTACCTGCTTACTAAGCTCCTCGTTGAAATTTAAATTCTCAAACCAAGCAAGCCTCCTCTGGGCCCGCTTGATAGCCAACCACCACAACGGCTTGATCGCTAGTGGAATTTCTCGCTCCTTGGGACTAGCATAAGCATACAAGTTCATGGAATTGGAAAACCAACCATCGAGTTTCGAGGTGTAGATGTTTCTCCCTACTCTTAAATTCATATTTTCAAAGCAAGAATAATAACTGAACAAATCGTCCAGATTTCCCACCATAATCCGAAAGAACGAATTTGTGGGTAGTGCGGCGTACAATGCGCCGGTGTGAAACCATCCCTGTTGATGAGCAGATGAATCCGAGCAGACTTGGTCCTTTGCCTCAAGTAGAAGAACGGACCTTCCGGATCTTTGTAATAGTTCGGCGATCGCAATTCCAGCGATTCCCGCCCCGATCACGATAAATTGGCGCAAACTTGACCTCCTTAAATTCGCCGGAAAGATATTATCCGCCACAGGAAGCCGGGAAAGCCGATCTGTTCTATTTTGCATCCCCCCGTTTCTATCCTGACATATATCTCACCAGGGCTTCACCGACGAAGTTAGCCTCTTCAACGCTCATCGCCGCAGTTAGAGGCGGGCAAATATGTCTGGGACACCATGTATCGGCAATGGGATAGGACCCTTCCGGACAAATCCCCTCAAAAACAGGTTGCCTGTGACATGGAATTTCGTAAACACCGCCACCCGGATTCACGCCATCGGATTTCAACGCGGCTATTACATCCTTGACCTCAAATCTTTTCGGCACCAAAACGATCAGTTTATAATTGCTGGCCATATCCATATGCCCAGCCGAAACGAACCGGATGCCTGCCTTCTCAAGATGGGCCGTGATGGCTCCATACGCCTGTCTTCGCCTTTCTAAGTTATCGGGCAGTTTTTTTAATTGAATTTTCCCTAACAAGGCGCCCATCTCTGTGATCCGCCAGCTATTTCCCATATCGTTGTGAAGCCCGCCGAAATCCATTCCTCTTTTTCCTTGATTTCGGAACGAGCGGGCTAGATAGTCTTCTTGATCGTCATTTGTCGTGATCATCCCTCCCTCGAAAGTTGTCATCACCTTCGTAGGGAAAAACGAGAAAGCCGCCCCGTCTGCTAAATTCCCCGACATCACGCCCTGGACCTTGCTCCCGTGCGCATGGGCGGAATCCTCGAGAACAAAGAGGCCGCTCCGGCGGCAATATTCCACGACCAACGGAAACTCGGGGGAAATCACCCCTCCAATATGGACCCAGAGAACACCAGCAAGGTTAGAATCCAATGCTATCGCCTCTTTGACCATATCTAAAGTGGGTGCAAAAGTTCCCTCGTCCATATCGAGGTATTTGACGATGCCTCCCGCCCGAAGAACCATAGCCACTGTCGCGAAATTGGTATTCGTCGGGACCAGCACCACTCGTCCCTCCACCTTTTTCATGCGAAGTAGTATTTCAAGAGCACTAGAACCACTATTAACCGAAATAGCGTGTTTAACATTTACAAAAGAGGCAAAAGAACGTTCAAACTCCCTAGTATGGTCTCCGAGTATAAGTTGACCGGAACGCAGGATACCCGCAGCACCCTGCATAAACGATTCAACCTCTTCATCCGTCAAATCAAAAGAAAATGGGAAAACCGTCCTCATAACTTCTCCTGAAATTTAATCTTCCCAAGGCTTCGTCTTTGTATATTCGCGATTTGCCAAGGCTACCTGCGTACCAAATTTACGAGCTTCGTATATCTTGGCATCAACTAAAAAGCGGTACCAAAAACCCTGCAAAAAATGAAATATAAAACCCTCTCTCCCGTCGAGAAATCCCAAGCGGATAAAGTACCTGTATATAAAATAAAGGAACGCTCGAAAGAACAAGGGAACGCGTCCATAAACCTTCATCTTTAACCACCGCTTCCGCTGCTCCTGGGTCCCAAACAGTTTGGACTCAACCGTCCCCTCGGGCATCCGGGCTTCGCCGGAGGCAGCCATCGTATCAAGCATCTCACCAATGGCCCAATTATTATGTTTATCCACCCAAAATGTTAGTCCTTTTCGGTTGCAATCAATGAAATCATTCTTCATCCGAACAGTGCGTCCTTCCGTCAAGACAATATGCTCTTCAGTTATCTCCTCATAGCGACCTCTTCCATTTTTGAAAAGGCGCAGAAACCACATGGGGTAGTATCCTCCGCGACGCATCCAGCGACCCATAAAATGTACTTGACGCCTCAGGTAAATCCCGGTTACGTCTTCAGGAAGACTCGGAAGTGTCTCGCATATTTCTTGGGCCAATTCTTGGGGAACCAACTCATCGGAGTCGAGACGGAGAATCCATTCGTTCAGAAATGGGACATTATCTAAAGCCCAGTTGAATTGCTTGGCCTGGTTTTCAAAAGGATTTTGATAAATCATATCCGTAAATTCTTCACAAATATTAATTGTACTGTCACTGCTAAAAGAATCAACAATAATGACTTTATCGATCCAGCCTTCAACACACTCCAAGGTGTAGCGAATATTTTCTTCTTCATTGTAGGTAAGAATAATCAAGGAAATTGGAGCGTGCATCTATCCCTCAGAAATAAACCAAATTATCTAATTAATCCAAGCATCATAGTCGGAAAGACATACTTAATTCCTACAAACAATGGTATCGCCTCTTTTTTCAAAGGGCCAACAGCCAGATGATAAAGCTTATTTTGAAGTATAGCGTTTCTCGGGTGGCAAATTTGAATATTGTATTTTTAAACTTTTTCCAAGAAAAATATGTCGCGCAACCTGCCTCATGCAGTATCTTATAGAAAAGAGAGGGGAAAAAATAATTCACCCGACAAACCACGAATACCTACCAACACCTTCGCCTCCGAATTTAAAAGGTATTCGGCCTTCCAAGTGAGAAATTTGGAAACCATACAAAATTTCAGAATACAACCAAAGTCGATAAACATTTGGCTCCGGCGAGGTTGGCCAAATAACGTCCTTCCTTGAAAGAGACGCCCAATAGATCATTAATCCTTTCTGGCTCGAATTCCGGAACACGAAAACATACCAAAATTAGTCAGAAACGGGTATTTGGGCGAAATACCGAAGACCAAGGGGACGAATCCGCTCTTCTCGAACGCACGGCGGAACATCCCTATCGTCAAAAAATATTCATTGGGAGAATGACCGGAAAAAAAATGCCGGCACACATGCAACGGATTCCTGACAGCAGGCTCAATTCCCATATAAGAGCCATTCTTCTTCAAAACCCGATAGAGCTCATCCAATACCTTATTTAGCTCTCGAAAGCGATGGAGAATTAGGGACCCGAAAACAATGTTGAAACTCCCATCCGGAAAAGGAAGAGTAAAACAATCCCCTCCGACCAGTGAGATTTCTGCCTTTTTGATCTCGTTTCTATATACAGAAAATTGGACAGGGACTAAATCCAAAGCAACCACAAAACTAGGGGAATAGCATTCGGCAATCAATCTAGAATACAGCGCCGGGCCGGCACCGATTTCCAGTACCTTCATTCCATTGAACTCTGTCTCCGGGTCCCTTGCCACAGATTTAAAATACGGGAAAAGATATGCATATGAATTCTTACTCCATATGGGCTCTTGAGAATTGTAATACTCTTTTTCTTTTTTATGGCTGAAAAGATTCAATGTGGCCATAGCCCGGAATTCTCTTAGGCAAACCTACTTTGATTGGTTAATAATGAACGATATAGTTCCTTAATCTGCTCGGCCACTTTCGGCCAAGAAAATTTCGTCCGAACCAGTCGCTTTCCATTTTCTCCCATCCGATTCCGCAGTCCCTCATCGGCAAAACTTGTTTCTAAAGTAGCCGCAATCTCGTCCACCTTACAAGGAACTACAAAACCAGCCAAATCCTCATTCACCTCTCGGTGAATGGCAACCTGATCTGATACGATCACCGGAATTCCGAGCGCCAAAGCTTCTATCGAGGCTATACCAAAATTCTCGTGATAGGAAGGACACACGAATATATACGCATCCCTTAGTGCCGCCCATTTTTTCGCCTCTTCCAAAAAACCGGTGAAAATAACAAAATTTTCAAGTCCCAGTTCAAATACCAGCCGGTAAATTTTTTTCTCATACGCCAATGTGCCTGAACCTGCAATCACACATATTATGTCCGATCTTTTCGAAATAGCCTTCTTCAGGGCCGGAAAAAACAAATCCAGACCTTTGATCGGATCGAGTCGTGAAAGGAAAAGAACGATTTTTTTTCCCTGAGTCTGTGGATAGAGCTTTTTAAATTCGCCATACCGAGGCAACGTTTCGGCCGGTGGCGAATAGACTCCCAAGGGGATTTCCACGATCGGCGCTTTTATCCCGAGTCTTTCAACACCCAGTCTTTCATGCTCCGATGTGACATGAATGGAATTGGCATCGTTAAGAAAATTCATTCCCAGACTTTTCAAAAAAATCTGTTTTAATACGAATGATTTTTGTAAAGGGATGGGGTCCAACTCTCCTGTGGTACGCAAAACATAGCCCACATCAGCTCGACGGGCTAAGAGCGCCGAAACAATCGAAGTGTATGCGAAAATGCCATGAATATGAACGAGATCATATTTAGATATATTAGATTTGAGCCAATTATTCATAGTGGGACAAAATCCGTATTTCCCAAGAATGGGGGAGCGGAAATAATAGATGGGCACTTCTTGCTCCATCATCCTGCACCCCGCATATGCGGGGATATTTCCCTCAATATCGGCATCGGAACTTGTAACATCAACCTCTACACCGACACCTTGCAGCGCCCGAACCATCCCGAAAAGAGCCACTGTGGGCCCGCCGGATTTAACACCTAGGCTAGGCATGACATGAAGAATCTTCATATAACCTTCATTCCGCTTTCATGGGTAGTTCAAACTGCCCTAGAAAGTAACTTGGCACTTTTCGAAGTTCTTTTTGGCGAGGATTCTGGCAAATGGAATCCGGGTCACCGAAAATTCTGCGCCTAGGAGAGAAGACCTACTATGTCACATGATTTTTTTCGCACCAATTAGATAGGACGTATAGCGCCCATGGGCGGCCCCAACGTTCGGCCTCGGGGTTCTTCAAAAACATCTCCCAATGAGAGTGAACCTCCTTACTTCGAATTCCCAGTTCTTCGAACTTTTTTTTATTCGACAGAACTTCACCGATCTCTTTTTTAAGTATCAATTGCATCCATTGCCCTATAGGAAGTTCGAACCCCATTTTGGGTCTTTTCCATATCTTTTTCGGCAAAATATCGGAAACAGAATCCACAAGCAAAGGCTTTTTTTGGCCTCTCCTTTCCTTCCAATTTCTTTGGAGCCCAAGGACAAGACCAACTAATTTTGGGTCCAGAAACGGAAATCGAACTTCCAGGGAGTGCGCCATGGACATACAATCAGAATCCCTCAAAAGGGTATTCGCCATATATCCACATATTTCGTAAATTGAAACCTGTTTCATATAATCGGAGGAATCAATATATGGCGGCTTTACGTAAGGGTTCACCGTTTTGGTCAAGAGAGACTGAACCTCCTTGTAAGAAAAAAATTCCCGGGATATCGAATAAGCAGACCAAGGATTGCAGTCACCCTCTAGCAAATCCCAAAACTTTCTCAATCTGACAGAACCATTTAATGAATTCCGACCAATTTCCGAAATCTTTTTTCGAAGCGAAAGAGGAAACTTATAGGCGAATTCCAGTTTCTTTGCCCTAGAGAAGCTAGGATATCCGCCAAACAACTCGTCTCCGCTTAACCCGGAAAGGGCAACCGAGATTCCTGAATTTTTTACAGCCCCTGAAATAACATAGGTATTGATTCCATCCACACTGGGCTGATCCATGGCATTGAGGGCATCCGGGAGCATCTTTTGCAGTTCCTCGCCTCGAAGGCAAATTTCGTGGTGTCGCGAGCCAAATTTCTTGGCAACAAAGTGGGAGTGGGCAGCTTCCGAGAAATCAGACTCCAAGAAAGAAACATTAAATGTTTTTGGTTTTTTATCACAGACTTGACTCATCAAAGCAACAATTGAGCTTGAATCGATCCCCCCTGAAAGAAATACTCCCACAGGGACATCACTTACCAGGTGGCTTGAAATTGAATTTTCGAGCACTTCCCTAAGCATTTTTACAGCATCATCTCGGTTATCGGGTTGAGAATTACTTTCCTGGGAATAAATACCGTTTACATACGCCACCTCGTCAGATCGCATCCCCACATCATCTTTTAAATCTACTGTCATATAATGACCAGGATTCAAGGATTTTATCCCTTCGATAATTGTAAGGGGGGACTCCACCGACCCATAATGAAGGTATGAAGACAATCCCGAAGAGGAAAGTTTGCGAGGCACGATCCCTGTAGCCAAAATTGCCCGGATTTCAGATGCAAAAATAAAAATATCGTCGGATTGATAATAGTATAGAGGTTTGATTCCAAACGGATCTCTTGCGAGAAAAAACCGTCTATTAGATTCATCCCATATCCCGAATCCAAACATTCCCTGAAAACGCTGAATAGAATTGCAGCCCCAAGCCTCATATGAAGACAATACCACTTCCGTATCTGTCTTAGACTTGAACATGAAATTGATAGATTCTAATTCAGATCGCAATTCACGAAAATTGTAAATTTCTCCGTTATGCGTAACCCAGGAAGAGTTCCGATTGCTTTTCATAGGCTGGCTTCCGGCATCAGATAAATCGAGAATTGCTAGACGCGTGTTTCCCAGTCCGACCGACCATTTCGAGCATTGGCGAATCACAGAGCCACGCCCATTTGGCCCTCGGTGCAACATATTCTCAACCATATTTCCAACTATGTTCTTTGTATCAATTTGTGAATGCCGGGATATTATTCCAGCTATTCCGCACATAACAACCTTTCTTGAAAATATTTTAATGTAGAACAGAAAACTACAAACCTGTTTCAATTCCTCCGGTCTTCCTAGACCTTTCCTTTTCCGCTTCTTTTTTAAACTGCATCTGATGCTTTTAGCTGCGTGTCAATATCGCCGGCCACAACAATCTGACACTTCTCACAAAGCATGTTTACGACCGCAAAATTGGAAGATGAAATTAGGCGGTAGAGGTCACCGGACATCTCGAACATTCTTTCTTTTTTTCCAAAAAGCGATGAACTTCGAAAATCGATAACTCGGAAGTAACTAAAAAAGATTCCCACTCGTACTTCAGTTCTATGGAGAGCATCAATATTCATCGCAAATTTAGGTGTAGGCCCGGATTCCTCATGATTGTCTCTTTCATCCTTTCAAGGGCTGCCAACTCTGAACCTTCAACATCCATTTCATTAAATCTACTCGCGGCCAGCCTTCTCCCTCAAAAAAAATTTGTCCAGAAAAATCGGTTCGATTCTCATCAAAGCACTTACGTTCCCAATGGCTCAAAGTTTAGATTCAATCGCAATTCCTTCCACAAAAAAAAGGTCGGCATCTTAGAAGGAATTCGAAACCGATAGGTAGGAATGGTATCAGGAGCGCGCATTAATATCTTATCGAATAATTCCTGAGGACCTCATATGTATAAGGAACCGGCTCAAAGGCATAAACATTCTCAACTTCCCCAACCAAATTTACAACAAGAACCGCAAAATACCCGAAATTAGCCACCATAGCCACCACGGTCATGCTTGAAAAGAGAACCTTATGAAAACACCAGAGCGGTTTCTTTACAATATTTTATATACATCAACAAAGATTATATGGCCTTGATATCCTCTGACAGCCTGAAATGAAAATACTTCCTCCACAAAAAATAGGATTCTGCGCCACTTGGCCAGCCATCCATTTAAGACGAAATAAACCCTCCATCCCGATCAGGCACCTTTAGAATCAAGGATTATAATCTACAAATTCGCCACGATTATACGGACACCCCCCCCTGACTCCGTTATAAATTTTTCACGCTAGCTTCGCCAATATGAGTTTATCCACTGACGGCAGAGAGATACCGCAATTCATTTTTGGCTACCGGATTATTTCCTCTACATTCACAATATAGACCTGCCTTATACCTTCATGCGTAGAATCAAAACAAATTTTCGATCCATCTCTACTCCATCTTGGATGCAAATCACAATTTGTCGTTCCAGCATATCCCGGATGAGAATAGAAAGTTCCCACATTTATGCGTTTATTGGTTTCAAAATTATATAGAATGAGAGTCCTGTTTCCTTTCTCGCCGGGATAGGTATCAGTCAACATCCATTTTTTGTCCGGCGAGCAGGTAGGGTGACCATCCGCATCCAAAATGCCCACACCAATACTATCTCTTTCTCCGCTACCATCCGCGAAAAGACAATACCTATCTCCGATAATGCGCTGCCTGATGAAGCCTCGAGTCTTTTTCCGCCCCCAATCCAAAATCCAGCGAAACGGCAGTTTCGAGAAAACACCGCAATGCCTGAGATTCGACCCCAGCACCTTCGGGCGTGACCAGGCGATAAGCCGGCTCGAATCAAACCAGCAAAAATGACTTATGAAGCCTTCCTCTAAAAGGCAAATATTCGACCCATCGATATCTGCCGTCATTAGGCGGTTAAACAAGTCTCCACCGGGAAGAATAATCCGGTGATGAAAACAAAACCTACGCCCATCCGGACTGATCGTGAGGTGCTCTACCGTATGAGATCCGGCATGAGTCATTCCTCCGGATCCAAAAGAAGCAGCCTCCTCGATGGAAAGAATGAGTCGGGAATCGCCCGAGACAAGGTCCAACCAGTAGACCCCATCGTCCTGTGGACATGAATGGAGCTTTCTTCCAGCGGGGATTCCTGCATACCCGTAATTCGCTCGAAGCACATGCAGTCTTGTGTAATCGAGCCCTAAAGCAAAATCATCACATGGGCTAACCGCATACACGGGCCGGGGCAATACACGACGGTTCCCAGATTGAATATCAAGAATGATAGATATGAAGGCATCGTTTTCGCGATCGTTGTAAATAATGTGGCGGTCGGGAGACGAGGGAAGCCACTGTAGCATAGCACCTTGTTGCCAATTCCAAGCTTTTGTTTCAGCAAGGGGAAAAAATCGATTCCCCTCCTCCAAATCGGCAATTCCAACCACCGCTCTGTGGCTCCCATCTGGCAAACCGTCAAATACATCTGTCTCCATCACCAGCAAAAATCGCCCTGTAGCATCCCATGGACACTTATCGTAGTATCCGAAAAAGTGTTGCCGGGGGCCCCTTGTCACTTGTTCAACTTTTGGACCCTGCACCTGCATGCCGTCAACCATCTCAATAGTGGACAACATGCCTCAGGGCATGAAGGACCCCATTGACATCTTCCTCGTAGTTCCATTTCGAAACTCGCAGGAGAGAGAATTTTCCCATTTTTTTAACCATTTCCGGTGAGCTCAGCATCTGACCCATGTATTCGGACAGTATTTCGACATTTCCAGTAGGATAAATAAATCCATTTTTACCTTCGCAAACCAGATCGGGAGCTGTTCCAACCATGTCGCTCGCTATAACTGGAAGTGAAAAATTCATGGCTTCGTTCAGTGATTTAGGTGATGGATCAAAATCAGAAGAGAGAACAAAAACATCGGCCAGACTGTAAAATTTGGATATTTCCAATTGGTCCCTAAAACCCATAAAACAAACGTTTTTCAAGTTTCGTCTTTTCGAATAATCTTTTAATTTCTTCTCCTCGATCCCATCTCCGACAAACACCATCCAAGCCTTAGATCTATAATTTGATTTCAGATGCTCAAACGCCGCAATAATGTCCATTGGACGTTTCCTAGAAACCAGCCTCCCGGTGAAGAGAAATACAACCGCGTCATTGGGAATACCATACTGGCTCCGGAGCTCCAATCGCCTAGGCAGAAGCTCATCTGCATAGCTTTTAAATCTATCGTTGTCCACAGCACACGGACAGAAAAATAAATCTTTGTTCGACACGCCGAAATTTCTATAATATTCTGCCGTTGCCTCACAACTATAAAGGCATGCATCGATTCTTTTGAGCATAGGCCCGACCGTAAATTTTTTTAGCGCTTGAAGCAGAAACGATCTTTTTTTCTTTAAGTTTGTCTCTCCTCGAAAAAGAATAGGAATCCTTTTTTTCCATGCAACCAGAAATACAATCCAGTCCGTGAAAAAATCGTATCCAAACATAAAAACTGCATCATATCGATTTCGATTAAGCTTTCCTAAAACGGAGGGATGGATTTGACCCCAAAAACTGCGGGTGGGCTTCGGCGAGACATTCGTAAGAAACTCATATTTCAGATCATATAAATGTTCGATGCCCCAGTCGACCTCCTTGATCCCGAATTCCTTATCTACATACGGTTCATGTATCCCGTATGAAGAGTACCAGTACACAGTCAAATCTAATTCTTGATGAGACGATAACAAGCGGAGCATTGGGGTCAAATAATGAATCGGAAACGCGCTGAAAGCGGCAACTTTAAATATTTTATTTCCGCTCATTTTTTCGCGACCGCAAAAAGCATCCCGCCAGCGAAGGACAGTACGAATTTCGCAATCGAATTGGGGAACATCGTCAAAAGAGCAGGCTTCAATTTCCTCAAAACGCCCCTCGACGGAATGGGAACCACCTCGGACTTCTGACCTATAATAGAAACTTGTATATCGGAAAATCCCTCGGAAGTTAGCATATTTTGAAGTTCTTTTCTCGTATAGTGCTTCGCAACATATCCATCCGCGTAATGATTCAATATTTCTTCAACCGACCATCTCCTAAATACTTTACCCGTCAACAATGCACGCACCAACGAGTATATGACGTTGAGCGACCGCATGTTGTAAACCATCATGCGAAATTCTCCTCCCGGGCGCAACACCCGACACACTTCTCTTGCGATGACATTCGGCCTACTTGAATGATGAATGACCCCCCACGACCAAACCATATCGAACTCTTCGTCCGAAAATTCCAACAGCTCAGCATCCATGACCCTGATATCGGCATCAAGACCAAATATTGATAACCTTTTTCGGGTCTGTTCCACAGCTCTGTCTGTCAAATCAATCCCTGTTAAGTTAGCTCCCGACTCCACCAGCAATTTCGCATGCGTTCCCAACCCACAACCAATTTCAAGAACCCGCTTTCCGGTGATGCGCTCAAAAGGAATGATTCCGGCGAAAGGCCTCTCTCCTCCCAAAAAGCGCGCTGCCTTGAGGAATCTCCGATCTACCTCCTCGAAATACCCTCTGGTCCCTTCGTCAAAACCGATCGGCTCCCGCCAATTGTAAGCCATAGGACTTTCTTCCCACCAATCCTTGTTCATGCTCTGAATTTCTTGGTGCACTTTGGTATTTTGTGTATTCATTTCAAATCCCATCGCAGAAAATATTTCGTTGAACATTTTCTATTTTCGACATTCATCCCCATACCCACACACTCCTTTTTGACGCGTTGGTTCAAACAGACTTCGCGTCACACGGTCTCACATAAAATGGCCATATCATCAAGGCCCAAGGTACCTCCAATAATTACCATGCCCGATAAAGAAATCTATTCTATTTGTTTGGTCGTTTCGAACGAAAATAAAAAAACCCGCCCAAAGTAGGATTCCTTGAATGGAAATTAATGCTATTCTTTCAAGGTATGCCTATTCGGAGAGTTTAATTTAAAGTAACCTGATAATGATGAACTGCGTTGGCGAGATTGGGCTCAATACCGATATAGGCACCACCCAGCCAATACGGCCGCACAATCTATCTGACAACCTTAAAATAGGTCAAGATTCTGATAAAGAATTAAATTTCCATATATAACATACACGACATTTTCAAGTTTTGCCTACGAAAGCGACCATCTGCCGTAATGAAAATCCTTCCAAACTGACCTCTTCTTAATAACTTTCAGATTCCCCATACCTAGATTAAGCTCCGCCAGAATATTCGAGATCATAAACCTAGCAATACGTTGGACGTAGGCTCTTTCTCCTATGATAAATTCAAGCACCTTCTTATTTTTTAATATCCCGATTTCTTCCTTAAGAAAT